>CEAH01070622.1_pt1 | contig 106215 bp, 91 predicted proteins | sample 557571 | NCBI WGS metagenome assembly CEAH01 (sample SAMEA3182092, study PRJEB8094) | gut metagenome | biome: human; feature: gut; material: Stool; isolation source: human stools | place: Canada | collected 2013-11-25
GCTGAAAAGTGGATTGCCCTGATGAAACAGTATGTCAACCCTGTGGAGCTGACCGCCGAACTTCTGAACACTCTAATTGAAAAAATAACCGTCCACGAAGCTGTCAAGGGCGAGGACGGAAGCCGTGAGCAGGAAGTAGAAATCTACTACCGCTTCATCGGCAAAATCGACTGACCTTTCTTTTTTACCCAACAATATCTTTAATTAAGGGAGACGGGGCAGAGCCTGCCGGAAATTCCAATGCTGATGGAGCTTGCTGACTTCTTTGACCTCTCGGTCGATGCGCTGCTCGGCTACCGGCTGCGCGCGAACGACCGCGAGAGCATCGTCGAACGCATGAAGCGCCTGCGCCGCGAGGACAATTATGACGAGGGCATTGCCGAGGCGGAAAAGGCGCTGCAAAAATTCCCGAACACCTTCGGCGTCGTCTACGAATGTGCCAAGCTTTTCGAGATGGCAGGTCTCAAGCGGCAGGACAAGAAGATGCAGAGCCGTTCACTCAACCTGCTATCGCACGCGATCCGCCTGCTTTCGCAAAACAGCGACCCGGAGATCAGCGAGATGTCGCTCCGGCTCGACATGGCGAACGTGCTGCTCGACATGGAAGACTGGGAACGCGCGCTCGCGCTCTTCAAGGAAAACAATGCCTGCGGCCTGCTCGACGACCAGATCGGCTGCCTGCTCGCAGGCGTGAAGGAGCGGCGCGAGGAGGGCGTGCCGTATCTTTCCATGGCATTGCTGCGCGCGGTCACCTCGCTCGTGCGCGTGTGCGACGGCTTTGCCAACGTATTCGAGGCGAGAGGAGACCTCCGATCGGCGATCGACATTTTGCAGTGGAAACATTCGATGCTTACCGGTCTCAGAAAAGGAGATTCCGTCAGCGAGCGGGATAAGATCAGCGCGACCTCGCACGCTGCGCTCGCGCGGCTCGAGTACAACAGCGGCGATTTGGACGGCGCGCGCGACGATCTTTCATACGCCAAGGCACTGGCCGCCGCCTACGACGCTTCTCCCAGCCACAGCGCGGAGAACGTCCGCTTCTATGAGAGCATTGCAACCGTCGGCATTTACAGCGATTTCAGCCGCAGCGCGGCGGACGCGGCGTTCCACGCCTTTTTGGATGACGGCGGCACGAGCGAGCATGAATCCTTCTGGGAAAACGTAACATAAGCAAGTAAAATCAAACCAGGAAGCGACAAAAAAGGGACATTCTCTCACGCGAGAGAATGTCCCTTTTTTCATATGTTTCTGCTGCCGGGCAGTCGCATCAGAACAGCGTCAGCTGGCTCGTTTCCGGAAGTCCCGCGAACGCGCCGAGGGCGCGCAGCTGGTCGATATGCGTCTGCGACAGCTTGTTGCAGCAGAGGGAAAACTCCTCCACCGATGTAAAGTCCTTCCCCTTGCGCTTCTCGACGGTGTCGAGCGCTGCGGTCTCGCCGAGTCCGCGGACGGACGTGAACGGCGGCAGAAGGCCGTTTTCCGTGACGATGAACTTTGTCGCATCGCTCCGGTAAATGTCGATCGGCTCAAAGTGGAACCCGCGCAGGCAAAATTCGTAGCAGACCTCGAGCGTCGTCATCAGATCCTGCTCCACGGCGGTCGCATCCTTGTTGTTTTCGATCTCGCGGATGCGGCGGCGCAGCGCGTCGGCGTCCTTGCAGCACTCGGCGGCGTCGAACGCCTTGGCGCGGATGGAGAAGAACGTCGCGTAGAACGCGAGCGGCTCGTGGACCTTGAACCACGCGATGCGGAACGCCATCATCACGTATGCGACCGCGTGCGCCTTCGGGAAGAGGTAGCCGATCTTCGCGAGCGATTCGATGTACCACTCCGGCACGTCGTGCTTGCGCATTTCCTCGACCCACATCGGCCAGTCCCCTGCCTTGCCCTTTTTGACCTTGCCTTTTCGGACGGCCTCCATGGTCTTGAAGCTCATTTTGGGGTCGAGGCCCATGGAAATAAGGTAGAGCATGATATCGTCGCGGCAGCCGACGGTCTCCAGAACACTGGCCGTGCCGCTGATGATGAGGTCCTTCGCGTTGCCGAGCCACACGTCCGTGCCGTGCGAGAAGCCGGACAGTCGCAGCAGCGTGTTGAAGTCCTTGGGCTGGGTATCGACGAGCATCTGGCGCGTAAAGCGCGTGTTGAACTCCGGGATCGCCACGGCGCCCGTAGGACCGAGGACCTCGTCATTCTCATAGCCAAGGACCTTGGACGAGATGAAAATAGACATGGTGTCCGGGTCGTCGAGCGGGATCTGGCGGGCATTCACGCCCGTGATGCTCTCGAGCATCCGGATCATCGTCGGGTCATCGTGGCCGAGCATATCGAGCTTCAGGAGGTTATCCTCCATGCAGTGATATTCAAAGTGCGTCGTGATGGTGTCGCTCTCGGGGTCATCCGCCGGGTGCTGGACGGGGCAGAAATCCTCGATATCCATATCGTCCGGCACAACGACGAGGCCGCCGGGATGCTGGCCCGTCGTGCGGCGCACGCCGACGCAGCCTGCCGTCAGGCGGTCGATCTCGGCTGTGCCGGCGGCGATGCCGTTCTCTTCGACATATTTTTTGACAAAGCCGTAGGCCGTCTTTTCCGCGAGTGTACCGATGGTGCCCGCGCGGAAGACCTGCGTCTTGCCGAACATCTCGACCGCGTGCGCGTGGGCGCGCGCCTGATATTCGCCCGAGAAGTTCAGGTCGATATCCGGCACCTTGCCGCCGCCGTAGCCGAGGAAGGTCTCGAACGGGATATCGAAGCCATCCTTGACATACTTCGTACCGCAGACGGGGCACATTTTGTCGGGCATATCCGCGCCGCAGCCGTACTCGCCCGCGTGGAACTCGACGTTGCGGCACTTGGGGCAGCGATAATGCGGCGGGAGCGCGTTGACCTCGGTGATGCCGGCCATGTACGCAACGAGCGATGAGCCGACCGACCCTCGCGAGCCGACGAGATAGCCGCACTCGAGCGAGCGCTGCACGAGCTTCTGCGCCGACATATAAACAACGTCGTATTTGCCCAGAATACTGCCGAGCTCAACGTTCAGGCGGTCGACGATGAGCTGCGGCAGATCGTCGCCGTAAAGCTCATGCGCTTTCCCCCACACCATGCGGTTGAGGTCTTCCTCCGAATTTTCCAGGCGCGGCGGAAACAGCTTACCCTTGGGCAGCAGCTCGATATCCTCCACCTGCTCGGCGATGGCACGCGTGTTGGTCACAACGACCTCGTAGGCCTTCTCCTTGCCGAGATAGTCGAATTCCTTGAGCATTTCGTCGGTCGTGCGGAAGTAGAGCGGGACAGGCTCGTTCGCGTCGGTAAATTTCTTCGAGGCGAGCAGGATATGGCGGTAGATCTCATCCTCGGGGTCGAGGAAGTGAACGTCGCCCGTCGCGCAGACGGGTTTGCCGAGCTCTTCGCCAAGCTTGACGACCGTGCGATTGAAGTCCTTGAGGTCCTCGTCATCGCGCACCGTGCCGTCGCGCACCATAAAGCGGTTGTTGCCGAGGGGCTGAATTTCCAGATAGTCGTAGAACGAGGCGATGCGCTTGAGCTCGTTCCAGTCCTTGTGGTCGACGATGGCGCGGAACAGCTCGCCCGCCTCGCACGCCGAGCCGATGATCAGCCCCTCGCGGTGCGCGATCAGCTCGCTTTTCGGGATGATCGGCACGCGCTTGAAGTATTTGAGGTTCGACGCCGAAATGAGCTGGTAGAGGTTCTTGAGACCCACCTTGTTCTTGGCGATCAGAATGATGTGCTTGGGGAAGCGGCTGCGCTTCGCGCCCAGCGGACGGAGCTTCGTCATCTCATCGTTGATCTGCTGAAGGCGCGTCACGCCGCGCTGCTCGAGCATGACGAAAAACTTTGCAAGCATCTGCGCTACCGGCACCGCATCGTCGGACGCGCGGTGGTGGTTGAACTGCGGGAGCTGCAGGTGGTCGGCCACGATATCGAGCTTGAATTTCGTCAGCTCCGGCAGCAGATTCTGCGCGAAGATGAGCGAATCGAGGTACGTCGGGTCAAACAGAATGCCGCACTTTTTGCAGCCCGCGCGGATAAAGCTGATATCGAATTCTGCGTTGTGTGCGGCAAGCGGGCGGTCGCCCGCAAAGTCGAGAAACGCGTGCAGCGCATCCTCCAGCTTCGGCGCGCCGCGCAGCATATCGTCTGTGATGCCGGTCAAGCCGATGATCTCGGGCGAAAGCCTGCGCTCGGGGTCAACAAAGGTCTGGAACGTGTCGACGATCTCGCCGTTTTTCAGGATGACCGCACCGATCTCGGTGATGGCGTCATGTGCGACCTTCAATCCGGTGGTTTCAATGTCGAAGCAGCAGATCTCTGTCGAAAAATCGCCGTCCTGCGGGCCGTGCACGCAGATGCGGTCGTCGATATTGTTGAGAAAATAGCCCTCGCAGCCGTAAAGGACTTTTATTTTACCCTCACCGGCGTGCCAGGCATCCGGGAAGCTCTGCGCCACGCCATGGTCCGTGATGGCGATGGCGGGCATCCCCCACTTGACGGCGCGATTCACGACCGTGGTCGTATCGGTCAGCGCATCCATGTTGGACATACGGGTATGCAGATGCAGCTCCACTCGCTTCTCTTCCGCCTTGTCCATGCGCTCCTCGTGGTCGATCTGCATGATATCCTGCGGGTTGAGCTGCATATCCTTGCCGTCGAAGGAAAGCTCCATGCGGCCGCTGACGCGCAGCCACATACCGTTGGAGATCCTGCCGTTCAGCTCGACCGCTTCGCGCTCGGGCATACTGCGGCGGATGATGAGAGAGCCCTCGTAGTCCGTGATCTCAAGCAACATCGTCCAGACGCCGGCACGCCGCGTCTCATGGCAGTCGAACTTGAAGACCTTGCCCTCGACCACAACATGGCCGGCCTTGGGCGTCAGCTCGCTGATGGGGAGCACACGTCCCTTGGCGATCTCATGGCCCAGAATGACGCTGCCGCCGCCGCTCACCTTTCGCCCCGCGTTTTTCATCATGTCGGGAAAGGCCTCCGCGGTCGACTTGACGCGGATGCTCACGCGCTTTAAGTCGTAGCTGCGCGCAAGAAGCTGCTCGATCGTCTCGCGTGTCGCGTCGGTCATCTCCGCGCGCACGGTCATGTCGAGCGTCATCGTTCGCTTTTCCGGCTCAAGCACCATGTTCGTGACCATCGCCGCATTGAGCGGGACGCGCAGGTCGAAATCCGGCGAAAAGTCGGTGAATAATTCAAAAAATGGAATCTTTTGTGCCATAGCCACAACCTTATCTCAGTCTCTCTGTCAGTTTGCTCAGAGCTTGTCGATCTCCTCCATCAAAGCGTCCACAAGCTTCTCCTGCGGCACTTTGTAAAGGACTTTCCCTTTTCGGAAAATCATGCCCTCGCCCTTGCCGCCAGCCACGCCGATATCGGCGGCCGAGGCTTCGCCCGGGCCGTTGACGATGCAGCCCATCACGGCGACGGTGATGTTCTTTTTACAATCTGCCAAACGGCGCTCTAGCTCCTCGGCGATCGGGATCATGTCGTACGCCGTGCGGCCGCACGTCGGGCAGGAGATAAGATTCACGCCGCTTCTGCGGATGCCGCAGGCCTGCAAAATGCGCTTGGCGGCGTAGACCTCTTCCACGGGGTCCGCCGTGAGTGAGACGCGCATTGTATCACCGATGCCCTCGCACAGAAGGCCGCCGATGCCGATGGCGGACTTCAAAAGCCCCATCGTGGGCGTGCCCGCCTCGGTCACGCCGAGGTGGAGCGGATAGTCGACCTTTTCGTGCAGCAGGCGGTAGGCCGCCATGTTGAGCGGCACGTCCGAGCTCTTGACCGAGATGCAGATGTCGGTGAAGTCGAACTTTTCCAGCAGCCGCACATGTCTGAGCGCGCTCTCGACGAGCGCCTCGGGCGTCACGCGGCCATATTTTGCGAGCAGCTCCTTTTCAAGCGAGCCGCCGTTCACGCCGATGCGGATGGGAACCTTGTGTTCACGGCAGGCGTCTACGACCGCCTTGACGCGGTCATCTCCCCCGATGTTGCCGGGGTTGATGCGGATTTTATCCGCGCCACGCGCCGCCGCTTCCACGGCAAGGCGGTAGTCGAAGTGGATATCCGCAACGAGCGGGATGGAGATGCTCGCCTTGATCTCGCTCAGCGCGTGCGCGGCCTCCATATTGGGCACCGTGACACGCACGATCTCGCAGCCCGCCTCCTCCAGCGCGTGGATCTGCGCGATGGTGGCCGCTGCGTCCTCCGTGTGCGTGTTGCACATCGACTGGATCGTGACCGGCGCGCCGCCGCCGATGGCGACGCCTCCCGCAATAATTTGCTTGCTCATAGAATCATCCTCCTCACAGGAGCTTGACAATGTCGTGGAACGTGACAAACAGCATCAGCGCCATCAGGAGCGCAAAGCCGATACCGTTGATGACGTTCAGATACTTAGACGGGATCTCTTTCTTGAAGAGCGCCACGGCAATGCCGTTGACAAGCAGGAACAGCACGTGCCCACCGTCGAGTGCGGGCAGCGGCAGCAGATTCATCACGGCGAGGTTCACCGCGATCATCGCGGCAAAGTAGAGAATATTCTCCATCGCCGCGCCGAAGCCGGCCTCGGCCTCCGTCTCCTTGCCGACCTCCGTGATGGTCGAGACGATGCCGACCGGACCGCTCAGGTCGTTCACGCCTGCCGCGCCGGAGAGGAGCATTTGCAGGCTCAGCCGCACGATGCGGACATAATCCATGGTCTGGTACCAGCTATACTGGAGCTTATTGAAAAATGTCGCCTCGACGATGCCGCCGTAGGTGAAGCCGTAGGCCTCATACTCCTTGCCGTTTTCGTCGGTATAGACTTGCCTGGTGAGCGTGCGGTCGAGCTTCTTGCCGTCGCGCAGAACGGTCATCGCGATCGTGCCCGTGTCGCCGAGCCCCATGATGAGCGACACGTCGCTCTTCAAATAGATGCGCTCACCGTTGATGGCATAGATCATATCGCCGGGCATCAGGCCGTCCTCTCCCTGCTGCGGGAAGTCGGCGTTCAGCTCGACGATCTCCGTCGTGTAAAACGCCTGCGCGCCTGCGTACAGGCAGACGATGATGAGCAGGCCCGTCAGAAAATTCATGAACGCGCCCGCGACGAAGATGATAAGCTTCTTCCACCAGGCCTGCCGGTTCAGCGCGCGCTCGTCGTCAGAGTCCTCATCCTCGCCCTCCATGGCGCAGAAGCCGCCGATGGGCAGAAGGCGCAGGGAATACTCGGTGTCCCCCTTCGTCTTATGGAAGAGCTGGGGGCCCATGCCGATGGAAAATTCGTTGACGCGCACGCCGCAGGCCTTGGCCGCCAGAAAGTGGCCGAGCTCGTGCACGGCAATGAGCACGCCGAAAATCAGGATCGCAATGAGAATATAAACCATGGTCACTCCTCAATATGGTCAGTTGAGCTTTTTGCGCACGACCTCGCGCGCAAGCCGGTCTGCTTCCAGAATATCCGAAAGCTGCGGCTGATATACCGTCTGCGCCCGGTCGAGCGCCGCCTCAATGAGCGCAGGGATGGCACAGATGCCGATCTCATCGCGCAGGAAGGCCGCGACAGCCTCTTCGTTCGCGCCGTTCATCGCCGCGCAGTAAATATTGCCGATGGCGGCGCACTGCTTGGCGATCTTCAGGCAGCGGAAGACCTCTTCATCCGGCTCGGCAAACGTGAGCGGCGGGCATTTGAGAAGATCAAGCGGCTCCGCGGGCGAAACGGCCCGGTTGGGATAGGTCATCGCGTAGCGGATGGGCAGTTTCATGTCCGGTGTACCGAGCTGGGCGAGCATCGCCCCGTCGTGAAACTCGACGAGCGAATGCACGATACTCTGGCGATGGATGACCGCGTCGACCTGACGCAGCGGCAGGCGGTAAAGGCGCATGGCCTCGATGATCTCAAGCCCCTTGTTCATCAGCGTTGCCGAGTCGATGGTGATCTTCGCGCCCATCGTCCAGTTCGGATGTTTGAGCGCGTCGGCTTTCGTCTTTGACGCAAGCTCCTGCGCGCTCAGGCCGTAGAACGGCCCGCCCGAGCAGGTCAGAATGAGGTGCTTGATCTCACCGCGGTCGCGGCAGCCTTGCAGGCACTGGAAGATCGCGCTGTGCTCGCTGTCGACCGGCACGATCTCCGCGCCGTACTTTTCCGCCGCGTCGACGACCAGCTCGCCCGCGCAGACGAGTGTTTCCTTGTTGGCAAGCGCGATGCGCTTTTTCTTTTCGATGGCAGCAAGCGTCGGCTGAAGGCCGATCATGCCCATCACGGCGGTGACGACCGTGTCGGCCTCCTCTGCCGTGGCCGCGGCCAGAAGGCCCTTCATGCCGGAGAGCACTTCGATCTTCGTATCGGACAGGCGCGCGCGAAGCTCGCGCGCCGCGTCCTCGTCATAGAGCACGGCAAGACGCGGGCAAAATTCCCGCGCCTGCTGTTCGATGAGGTCAACGCTCTTATTCGCCGTCAGCGCGGCGACGGAAAGCCCCAGCTCGCGCGCCACCTCGAGCGTCTGGCGGCCGATGGAGCCGGTGGAGCCCAGTAAAGCAATACTCCTTGTCATATCGTGCCGGCCCCCACACAAAGATATACGATCGGCGCGATAAAGAGCGTGGAATCAAAGCGGTCGAGCATGCCGCCGTGCGTCAGGAAAATGTGGCTGTAATCCTTGATGCCCGCCTCACGCTTGATGAGCGACATCGAAAGGTCGCCGAGCTGTCCGAAGATATTGGCCATGACGCCGACAGAGATCAGCTTAAAGTAATCGGGCGTGTAGCCGAGCCAGTGAGAGCCGATGAAGCCGAGCAGCACCATTCCCAGAGCGCTGCCAATGGGCCCGCCGATCCCGCCTGCCCAGGTCTTGTGCGGGCTGACGTGCGGCGCCATCTTGCGCTTGCCGAACCACATCCCGAAGCCCATCGAAAGCGAATCTCCCGCAAAGGCAATGAAAAACGGCGCAAGCACATAGAGCTTTCCATATTCCGGCACGCAGCGCAGCAGCGCGATGCAGGCGTACATCGTCGGGAATACCGCTCCCGCGACAATGCCTGTCGCCACGTCGGTAAAGGGCAGGTCGTTCCCCTTGCCGTAGCGGAACACCGCCTGGCAAAAAAGAAACATCACCAGTATCCACGGGATGATCAGGCATTTGTCGATCGGCACACCGCTGCGCAGAGGGACCTCAACGCCGTACCATTCGCGCACATTGTAAATGGCCCAGACCTGCGCCGCCGCGCAGAGGATCGTTACCGCATAAACGCTCGTTCCGATATTCTTCCCCGCCACGTGCAGCAGCTCATACGCCGCGACAGCGGCAATGGCGCACACCAGCAGCATCGTCGCCCACTGCGGGCAGAGCAGCAGCACCGCCAGCAGCAGCGGAAGCCCTATGATCGCCACCAACCATCTCTGTTTCATTTCTGTTTCTCCTGTTTCAAACCACCGAAGCGGCGCTCGCGGTGCTGATACGCGATGAGCGCCTTGTCGAATTCTCTTTCCGTAAAGTCGGGCCAGAGCGTGTCGCAGAAGTAAAACTCGCTGTACGCGCACTGCCACAAAAGGTAATTGCTGATGCGCTTCTCCCCGCCCGGGCGGATGAGAAGGTCGGGATCGGGCAGACCGTCTGAATAAAGGTAGCGCGAAAAGCCCTCCTCGGTCAAAGCGTCCGCGTCCTGCTCCCCTGCCGCGCAGTCGCGCGCGAAGGCGCGGGCGGCGTGCAGAATTTCGTCGCGTCCGCCGTAGTTGAGGCAGACGTTGGCCTGAAAGCCTTCGATCCGGGACGAGATCTCGTTCGTCTCGTCGATGAGCTTTCGAAGCTCGGGCGTCAGCACGCTGAGATCGCCCAGAAAGCGCAGGCGGTTGCCGTCCTTTTCCATCGTGTCGATGCACTCGTGCAGATACTGCTCGAGCAGGCGCATGATGCCGTCGACCTCATCCTGCGGACGCTTCCAGTTCTCGGTCGAAAAGGCGTAGACCGTCAGATAGTCGATGCCCAAATTTTTGCAGTAGGTGCCGAGTTTTCGGAACGTCTCGGCGCCTGCCTTGTGACCGGCCGAGCGCGGGAGGCCGCGCTTTTGTGCCCAGCGGCCGTTGCCGTCCATGATAACGGCAACATGACAAGGCAGGTTGTTCAAGTCAACCTGCCCTGCCATGTTCTTTTTGGAAAAGAGGGCCATCAGACCGCCATGAGCTCCTTCTCTTTTTTGTCGAGAAGGGCGTCGACCTCTTTGCACATATCGTCGGTCAGCTTCTGCAGGTCCTTTTCGGCGACCTTCAGGTCATCCTCGGTGATCTCGCTGGCCTTCTGCTTTTTCTTAAAGGCTTCCATCGCGTCGCGGCGGATGTTGCGGATGGCGACCTTGCCGTTTTCAGAATACTTATGGATCTGCTTGACCAGCTCCTTACGGCGCTCCTCGGTGAGCTGCGGGAAGTTCAGGCGGATGGACTTGCCGTCGTTCTGCGGGTTAATACCGAGGTCAGACTCCTGAATGGCGCGCTCGATGGGCTTAAGGGCCGTACCGTCCCACGGGGTGATAACGAGCTGACGCGGGTCGGGAGACGCGATGGCAGCGATCTGCTGCACGGGCGTGGGAGAGCCGTAGTAGTCGACGCTGATGCGGTCAAGCACAGCGGCGTTGGCGCGGCCCGCGCGCACGGAAGCGAAGTCCGCGTTCACGGCCTCGATGCTCTTTTTCATTTTGTCGGAATAAACCTTATAATCGTCTTTATTCATGGGGATACCTCCTCAAAAATTTTTATCATAAAACCGCAAACGCGGGGCTGCTCAGTTTTCGCCGACGATGGTGCCGATCTTCTCGCCCTCGACCGCGCGGATGATATTCTCCGGGTCTTTGAGCGCGAAGACGAGCACGGGAATGTGGTTGTCCATCGAAAGGGACGTTGCCGTGGAGTCCATGACCGCAAGGTGCTGGGCCAGGACCTCTTCATAAGTGATGGCGTCGTATTTGACGGCATTCGCATCCTTTGCAGGGTCGGCGTTGTAAACGCCGTCGATGTTCTTGGCGAGCAGGATCACGTCGGCGTTGATCTCTGCCGCGCGCAGCACGGCTGCCGTGTCGGTCGAGAAGAACGGAGAGCCGATGCCGCAGCCAAAGAGCACTACGCGGCCCTTTTCCAAATGCCGGATGGCGCGGGCGCGGATGTAGGGTTCGGCGACTTCTTTGATCTCCAGCGCCGTCTGCACGCGCACGTCGACGCCCTTCTGCTCGAGCACATCGGCGACCGCCATGCAGTTCATCGCCGTCGCCAGCATGCCCATGTGGTCGGCACGGGTGCGCTCGATGTAGCCCTCGCCGTTTTTCACGCCGCGCCAGAAGTTGCCGCCGCCGATGACGACACCCATCTCGACGCCCATCGCGTTGCAGCGCTTGATCACGTCGCAAACCTTCGACACCACGTCGAAATCGAATCCAAAGTGCTTGTCGCCCGCCAGCGCCTCACCGCTGATCTTGAGCAGCACGCGCTTATACTTGAGTTGCGCCATACTCATAATCTCCCCCTTCAGGAATAAGTTCAAATTTTCACAGCTATTATTTTAGCGTATTTTTGCTCTTTTGTATAGAGGGAGAAGCGTAAACTTTTTTCACAAATTCGCCCTCTTCTTTTTTGGTAAGTTGAACCGCCCCGCGGCATAGAAAAAGCAGCCGCTTGCGCGGCTGCTTTTCAAAGGTTATTCTTACTTAAGGCCCTTGATACGGATGAGGTCCTTCAGAAGCTCGACCGTGCCTTCGATCCCGAGCAGGCTCGAATCGATGCAGAGGTCATAGCTCTTGGCGTCGCCCCAGTCCTTGGCGGAATAGTAGTTATAATAGGACGCGCGGGACTTATCGGTCTTCTTGATGCGGTCCTTTGCCTCGCTTTCGCTGATGCTGTTGCGGGCGGCCACGCGCTTGATGCGGCTTTCGAGCGGAGCCGTGATGAAGATGTTGATGACATCATCGCGATCCTTGAGCGCGTAGTCCGCGCAGCGGCCGATCAGAACGCAGGGGCCCTTGTCGGCGAGCTTTTTGATCGTGTCATAGGTGGCAAGATACACCTGCTGCTCAATGGAGCCCTTGGGCGTCACATGATTCATCGAGAAGGAATACGGGTCCATCGCGATGGAGTAGAGAAAGCTCTTGGGGCGCTCGTCAAAGGAACGGAACAGCTCCTCGCAAAGCCCGCTCTCCTCTGCCGCTTCCTTGAGCAGCACATCGTCGTAATAGGCAATGCCAAGCTGTTGAGCGAGCATGGTGCCGATCTCGCGGCCGCCGCTGCCGTATTGTCTTCCAACTGTAATGACCATAATGATTCCTCCTTTTTCGCGCCGATGCTGTCTGAAGCAAAAGTGGTGCTACGGATATTATAGCACCACTTTTGGTCTCAGGCAATCTTTTTTGTTGTTCAGACGTCGTAAAGGCGCGGCTTCAGAAGTCGATCTCCCTTCCAAGGCGGCGATACATCGTCTTTTTCACCGCGCGGAGGATGTTTTCATACCCCGTGCAGCGGCACAGGTGGCCGGAGAGGAGCTTTCTGAGCTCATCGTCTGTGTAAAAGCGGTTTGTCTCCAGGATCTCGACCGCCGTCATCACAAAGCCCGGCGTGCAGAAGCCGCACTGCACGGCGGTCTCTTCGATAAATGCCTGCTGGATATCGCTCAGTTCACCGTTGGGACCGAGCAGACTCTCGAGCGTGCGGATGTGCTTTCCCTCCGCCCAGACAGCGAGGTAGATGCAGGAATTGTAGGCCTCGCCGTCGATGATGACGTTGCACGCGCCGCACTCGCCGACCTCGCAGCCCTTTTTTACGGAGGTCATGTGGTAGTCGTTGCGCAGCATATCGGTGAGAGAAGCACGCACGTCGACCATTTTTTCAACGTCCTTGCCGTTCAAATTGAATCGCACCAGCTTGTACTGACTCATTTGATGACACCTCCCGCCCGTTTGATGGATTCGATCAGGCAGCGCTTGGCCATTTCCACGGCGATATGCTCGCGGAACGCTTTGGAGGCGCGCCAGCTGTCGCGTGCGTGGATATCCTTCAGTACGGAAAGCGAAAATTCTTCCGCCGTCTCAAGTGTCAAGGGTTTATCCTTTGCAGCTTCCTCCGCGCTCGGGCAGCGCATCGGCACGGGACCTGCGACGCCGTAGGCGATGCGGGCGCGCGCGATGGTCTGTTTGTCGGGCGAAAGCCGCACGTTCACGCTGCACCCGAGCGTCGCAATGTCCATCGCGTTTCGCATGGCATATTTGATGTAGTGGCCGCAGCAGTTTTCATAGCTCGCCTTCGGAATGAGGATGGCAGTCTGGATCTCGCCGTCCTCCGCGCGAATGTCGACCTGACCGGCCTTGATGTAAAAGTCTTTGATGGGCAGGCGGCGGATGCCGTTTTTCCCCGTCAGCTCGACGATGGCCTCCCACGCGTGCAGCGTGGAGGCGGAGTCCGCGCTCGTTACGCCGTTGCAGGTGTTGCCGCCGATGGTGCCAATGTTTCGGATCTGCGGGCCGCCGACCATATCGACCGCCTCGCCGAGGACATTGATGTACTTTTGAATGATGGGGTCGCGCGTGATGTGGGAAAAGCTCGTGAGCGAGCCGATGCGGATGTTTTCCTCACTGTCGATCGTCACGCCGCGCAGCTCGTCAAGGCCGTAGATGGAGATCAGCTCCTTCCCGGCGCGCTTGCCCTCGCGCATCTGCACGAGCACGTCGCTGCCGCCGGCGATGATCTGCGCCTCGGGATGCTCCAGACGGAGGGCGACGGCGTTTTCAACGCTTGCCGCCTCATAGAGTGCTTTCATGTCATACATGGCTCACTTTTCCTCCTTCCAGCTGTCGCGGATCAGTCCCGCACGGCTGAACTCGGCGTACAGGACGTGGGGCGTGATGGGAATGCTGTCGATGGCAACGCCGGTGGCGTTGTAGATGGCGTTGCGGATGGCGGGCGCGCCCGAGCAGGCGGGCGGTTCACCGAGTGCCTTCGTGCCGAACGGCGAGGTCGGCTCCGGATTTTCGACAAACTGCGCCTCAAGGTGCGGATGATCCATGAAGGTCGAGAGCTTGTAGTCGAGCAGATTGTTGTTGAGAGGCCGTCCCGTCTTTTCGTCGAACAGCAGCTGCTCACTCAGGCCGAAGCCGATCGCCATGGACATACCACCGTGCACCTGCGCTTCTGCAAGGGCGGGGTTGATGAGCTTTCCGCAGTCGTGGACGTTGATAATGTCCTTGAGCGTGACCTTGCACATTGGGATATCGACCTCGACCTCGGCAAAGGTGCAGCCAAAGGAATAGGCGTTGTTGCGGATGGTATAGGTGGATTCCGCCGTGATGTGCTCAGAGTCCGCGGCGTTGTACTGTGCGGTCATCGCAAGCTCTTTAAGTGACATGAGCACCGCGCTGTCGCCAATGCGGATGATGTTTCCGTCGACAATGTCCATATTCGAAACTGCCTGACGGGTGAGCTTTGCCGTATAAGCTAAGATCTTCTCGCGCAGGAGCGCCGCCGTCTGGCGGATGGAGAAGCCCGCCACATAAGTCTGGCGGCTGGCATAAGCGCCAAGGCCCGTGGGCGTAATGTCGGTATCCTGACAGGAGACAACGCGCACATCGCGGTAGCTTGCAAGGCCGATGGCCTCGGCGGTCATCTGCGCATAGGCCGTGTCCGCGCCCTGTCCGATCTCGGTCTCGCCGCACTGCATCGTCACCGTGCCGTCAAGATTCAGCAGCATCCGGTTGGAGGACGTCTCCAGCGAGATGGGATAGACCGCCGTGTTGTACCAGAAGGCCGCAACGCCAATGCCGCGGCGGACAGGGCCGGTGTCCTTTGCGTATTCCGCGCGCTTTTTGTCGTATTCGATGTACTCCTTGCCCTTTTCGAGGCATTCGCGGAAAGAATCGTAGTAGTTCGTATTGCCCGAGAAACCGTCGTGGAAGCCCTTGGGCATGATGTACTTCATGCGGTATTCGAGCGGTTCGATGCCGACGGCCTTCGCGCACTCGTCAATGTTCGCATCGTCCGCGAACGAGGCCTGCGGCATACCGTAGCCGCGCATCGCGCCCGCGGCGGGACGGTTGGTGTAAACGGTGTAGGCGTCGCCCTCGAAGTTGTCGCAGGGATAGATCTGCGGGAACGAGCCCATGGCCTTGGCGACGATTGAATGGCCGTGCGAGGCGTAAGCGCCCTGATTGGAGAAGCACTCGACCTTGCGCGCGGCGATGGAGCCGTCCTTTCTGAGCCATGTGATGATGTGGAAGCGGATGGCATGGCGCACGCGGTTAGAGACGAAGGTCTCCTCGCGCGAGCAGTCGATGCGCACGCAGCGCCCCGCGACCTGCGTGGAGCACCACGCGCACAGCGGCTCGTAGAGCGCATCCTGCTTGTTGCCAAAGCCGCCGCCGATGTAAGGCTTAATGATGCGCACATCCGCCCATGGGCGTCCCAGCGCCTGACCGACGACGCGGCGGATGATGTGCGGGATCTGCGTGGAGGAAACGATGACGATGCGGCCGTTTTCCTCGTAGGCGTAGCAGCCGTGGTTTTCAATGTGGCTGTGCTGCACGGTGGGGGTGTTGTACCAGCCCTCGACCTTGATGAGCCCCGGCTCTTTGATGGCCTCCTGATAGTTTCCCTTGCGGATATCCGTGTGCTTTAGGATATTTCCCGGGAAATTCTCGTGAATGAGCGGCGCGTCCTCTTCCATCGCCTTCTGCACGTCGAGCACGAACGGGAGCTCCTCGTATTCGACCTTGAGCGCGCGCACGCCCTGCATGGCCGAGACCTCGTCCTCCGCGATGACGACCGCAACGTCGTCGCCATAGTAGCGCACATGGCGGTTTAAGAGGTTGCGGTCGGCCACGTCCTGATGCCCCGGGTCCATCGACCAGGGATGGCCTGCCGTCGGGAAGCAGTGCTCCGGCACATCAAAACAGGTCAGCACCTTCACAACGCCGGGGATATTCTCCGCCGCGGACTTGTCGACGGATCTGACAAAGCCGTGCGCGATGGTGGAATGCTTGATGCGCGCATAGAGCGCGCCCGCCGGCATCCGGTCCTCGTAGTATTTGGTGCGTCCGGTGATCTTGTCGTATGCATCGACGCGGATCTCGCTTTTTCCTACTTTGCTCATCTTGCTTACCTCCTATGGAAGAGCGCCGCCCTGCGTGGCGGACGCACAGCCTGCTTTACCTAAGATTTTAGCACAACTTGCACAGTTTGTACAGCCGTCAAGTCGCGCAATTTAGAGAAAATGCCATGTTTTTTCTGCTTGCTCCACTCTCTTTCCTTTGTTATAGTGGAGAAAACGGACTGTCAGGAAGGGATGATCTCGATGCGGGAGGAACTGAGAGTCGGCTGCCTGCTCATGGCGGCCGGAAATGCCGAGCGCTTTGGCGAAAATAAACTGCTCTGCGCGGCGGATGACGGAAGGACGCTCATCGGGCACGCGCTGGATGCGATCCCACGGGAATGCTTTGCGCGCACGCTCGTCGTCACGCAGTATCCGGAGATCACGGCGCTTGCGAAGGAGCGCGGCTTTGAAACGCTTGAAAACAGGCATCCCGAGCGCGGCCAGAGCGAGACGATCCGCCTCGGCACACGCGCGCTTTCCGATTGCGGCGCCATCTGCTTCATGGTGGCCGACCAGCCGCTGCTGCGATGCGAAACGCTCGCGCGCGAGGTCAATTTCTTTTCATCGCACCGCGAGCACATCGTAGCGCTCGGGCACAACGGCGCGCGGGGCAATCCCTGCCTCTTCCCTGCCCGCTTCTTCCCCGAGCTTCTCGCGCTCGAGGGCGATGTGGGCGGCGGCGCGGTCATCAGAAAGCACCCTGACGATCTGCTGCTCTTTGAAGCGCCGGAGGAAGAGATGCGAGACGTCGACACGAAAGAATCGCTCGCTGCGCTTACAGGACGCTGATCTCGCCGCGAAGGTCCTGCTCCATGCGCTGCTTGACAGTCTCCTTATCGCAGCCGCAGGAGAAGAGATAGTAGAGCTTGGCAACGGCAGCCTCGGTCGTCATGTCGAGACCGCTGACCGCACCCGCTTTTTTAAGAGCGCTGGAGGTCTCGTAAGCGCCGAGCGACACCGCCCCCTGCGGGCACTGCGAGCAGACCGTGAGCACCGTGCCGTTCTGGAAGGCCTTGCGGATGATGGGCAGCAGCGCATTCCCGTCGCCGGGGATATTGCCCGCGCCAAAGGTCTCGATGACGATACCGCGCAGCTTTTCGGTCATGATGGACTCAAAAAGCGAAAACTGGATACCGGGAAAGACCTTGATGACCCCGATGGGGACGTTGTCAAGCTTTTGCAGTCTGAGCCCGCCTTTCTGCCTCGGCAGGAGGGCGGCTTCGTTATATTTGATGGAAATGCCCGCCTCGGCAAGGCTCGGGTAGTTGGGCGAAACGAAAGCGATCAGCCCGTCGGCGGAGTATTTTGTCGCGCGGTTGCCGCGCAGGAGCTTTCCACCGAAGTACAGGCACACCTCGCGCACGACGCCCTCCCCCGCAATGAGCAGCGCGGTGATGAGGTTATCGCGCCCATCGCTGCGAATTTCGCACAGAGGGATCTGCGAGCCCGTGAGCACCACAGGCTTATCGAGTCCTCCGAGCATGAACGACAGCGCCGAGGCAGTGTAGGCCATGGTATCGGTGCCGTGGAGAACGACGAAGCCGTCGTAATCGTTGTATTTCTGCGCGATCAGCGCCGCGATGCAGTTCCACTCGCGCACGGTCATGTTGGACGAATCCAGCAGTGGCGAAAGCTCGAGAAAATCCCACGCGGGCATCTCCTCCGAATGCAGGTCGGAGATACCGTCAAGTGCGGCGCGGAAGTAGCCCGCGCGCGGCGCGTAGCCGTTTTCCGTGCGCGTCATGCCGATGGTCCCACCGGTATAGATGATGAGAACTTTGGTCATGGTCCTCTCCTGCACGTGTTACTTTTTATACGGCGTGTGGTCGAGCGGCAGGCTGCGGCGGCGCTCGCCGTCATAGCGATAATAGGCCTGCGCGATGGCCGGCGCCGTGGGGATGGATGTGATCTCGCCGATGCCGATGGCGCCGTTGGCGAGGTTGAGCCCCGGCTTGTCGATGACGATGGCCTTGATCTCGGGGATCTGGTTGGCGCGGAAGAGACCGAGCATACCGTACTTTGCCGTCGGCTTGCCGTGGTCAAGCGGGTACTTTTCCGTCAGCGCATAGCCCATGCTCATCACAACGCCGCCCTCGATCTGCCCCTCGCAGGAGAGCGGATTGATGGCCTTGCCGACGTCGTGCGCGGCGACCATCTTTTTGATAAGGCCCGTTTCCTTGTCCACAACGCACATCTGCGTCGCATAGCCGTAGGCCACATGGCTCACGGGGTTGGGAACGCTTGAGCCGAGCGGATTCGTCTTGGCGTAGTATTCGCCGTAAAATTCCTGCCCGATGAGCTGCTCGAGCGTGCGGTATTCCATCGCGTCGCGCAGCAGCAGGCACGCGCGGCGGCAGGCCTCGCCGGTGACGAGCGTCTGGCGCGAGCCGGAGGTATCGCCGCTGTCGGGCGTTGTGAGTGTGCTGTTGCCGTCGTAGACCACATCCCCGCGTTTGATCTTCGCGTTCGTCACGACGATCTGCACCAGCACCGTGCCGAGTCCCTGCCCGATGCAGGAAGCGCCCGCACGGATATGGACCTTGCCGTCCTCGCCGATGACGAGCTTGCAGCGCCCGTAGTCGGGAAGGCCGACGCCGACGCCCGCGTTCTTCATCGCGCAGGCAAGGCCGACGGGATCTCCGTTCTTCTCGGCTTCGTCAAAGTAGGGCTTGATGGCCTCGAGCGTTTCGACAAGGCCCGTCTCGGGCCCGACAATCTGGCCGTTCGGCAGCACCTCGCCGGGGCGGATGGCATTGCGATAGCGGATCTCCCACGGGGAGATGCCGACAAGGTCGGCCATCTCGTTCAGGAGCGTCTCGGTCGCAAAGCAGGTCTGCGTCACGCCGAAGCCGCGGAACGCGCCCGCGGGCGGATTGTTCGTATAGTAGGCGTGGCCCTCGATCTCAAAATTCTCGTAGTGATACGGGCCCGCGGCGTGCGTGCACGCGCGCTCAAGCACGGGGCCGCCGAGGGAAGCAAAGCCGCCCGTGTCGGACACGACCTTCGCCTTCACGCCCTGAATGACGCCGTTTTCGTCGCAGCCCATCGTAAAGTCCATCCACATTGGGTGGCGCTTGGGGTGGACGAGGATGGATTCCTGCCGCGAGAGCTTCACCTTCACCGGCACGCGTGCAAGATACGCGATGAGCGCCGCGTGATGCTGCACGGACATATCCTCTTTTCCGCCGAAGCCGCCGCCGACGAGCATATTTTCGACCTGACAGTGGGCAAAGTCGACGCCGAGCATCGCCGCGCACTCGTGCTGGGTGGTGTGCGCGCTCTGGTCGGTGGTCAGCAGCTTCACGCCGCCGTTGTCAAGCGGAATTGCTACACAGCACTCAGGCTCTAAAAAGGCGTGCTCCGTCCACGGGGTCTCAAATTTTTCGTGCAGGACGTATTTGGAATGTTTGATGGCCTCGTCCGCGTTGCCGCGGGAAACGTGGCGGTGTGCCTGCAAATTACCGCGGTTGCCCATGATGACCTCGGGCGCGCCGGGGGCCGCCGCCTCCTCGGGGCTGAAGACCGCCGGAAGCTCCTCGTAAACGACCTGCACGAGCTTTTTTGCCTGCTCGAGCGTTTCCGGGTCGCGCGCGCAGACGAGCGCCACCGCGTCGCCGAGATACTGCGTGATCTCGCCCTCGCCGACGAGCGTGGGCTGGTCCTTCTGGATGTGGCCGACGTTCTGCTGGCCCGGAATGTCCCTTGCCGTCAGCACACAGACGACGCCGGGCAGCTCCTCAGCCTCCTTTGTGCGGATATAAAGCACACGGGCGCGCGGATACCGGCTGCGCACCGCGCCGCCGTAGCACATTCCGTCGACATAGACGTCGTCGGGATACTTGCCGTAGCCCTGCACCTTTTCGGCAACATCGATGCGGTGCACGCGCTGGCCGACCTGAAAGCTTTCTTCCTTTCGGGGGATCTTCCCCTCGCGGAAGATCTTCGCCGCGAGCAGGATGCCGTCGATGATCTTGACATAGCCTGTGCAGCGGCAGATATTGTTGCGAATGGCGAAGGCCGCCTCCTCGCGCGTGGGGCTTGGATTCTGGTCGAGAAGGCCCTTGGCCGAAATGACCATGCCGGGGATGCAGAAGCCGCACTGGACCGCGCCCGCCTCGCCGAAGGCATAGGTGTAGACCTCTTTTTCAAAGTCGGAAAGCCCCTCGACGGTGAGGATCGTCTTCCCCTCGAGCTTGTCCGTCTGCGGGATGCAGGCCTTCGTCGGCTTGCCGTCGATGAGCACGTGGCACGTGCCGCACGCGCCCTCGCTGCAGCCGTCCTTCACGCTCGTCAGATGCAGCTCATCGCGCAGAAAGCGAATGAGCTTCTGGTTTTTCTCCGCCGTGACCGGCTTTCCGTTGACAACGAACTCTGCCATCTCCGCACCTCTGTCGATCATAGTCACAATAATGACAATTATTTTGGTCTCCTAACTAATTTTATTGTACTACAAGCACAAGCAAGATGCAACACAAATTATAAATCCCGATATTCTATTTTGAAAATCACGCTTTTTCCCATCAAAGCTTGACAAATTTCACCGCCCGCGCTAAGATATCGCCGTACCTGCAAGGGGCGCTGGCGCAAGCCGGCTGTGATGCGGCGTATTGCCGTCGCGGTCCCTCAGACCTGATCCGGGTAATGCCGGCGTAGGAATGCAAAGCGTATCTTGCCTGAACTTTGCACCGTGACGTCGACGCCGCGGTGCTTTTTTGTGCCGCGGCGCGGACAGGGATCACATTTATTTTAGGAGGAATCCCACATGAGCACCACATCCAGTCACTCCACCACCCGCCGCCTCGCAGAGGGCGGTATCTGCATCGCGCTCGCCCTCGTGCTGAGCTACATCAAGATCCCCATCGGCCTTTCATTCGGCGGCTTCGGCGGCTCGATCAACCTTGTCATGATCCCGCTGATCCTCTTCGCCGTGCGCTGGGGCGCGCCCTGGGGCCTGCTCGCCGGTCTCGCGTTCGGCACGCTGAAGTATTTCTTTGCCGAGGGCTTTGCCGTGAGCTGGGCGTCCATCGTCTTTGACTATTCCATCGCCTATGCCGCCGTCGGTCTCGCCGGCCTGCTGCGCGCCAGGAACAACGACTATTCCAAGCTCCCGCTCGCCGCGCTCATCGGCTGCGTCGGCCGCTTCGTCATCCACTTCATCTCCGGCGTGACGGTCTACGCGCAGTATATGCCCGACGAATTCATGGGCATGACCATGACGTCTCCCGTGTTCTACTCCGTGCTGTACAACGGCACGTATATGCTGCCCAACACGATCCTTGCGATCGTCATCTGCGCGCTTCTCATCAAGCCCGCGGCAAAGCTGCCGCAGGCAGAGTAAAAAATGCAGCGCAATGCGCTGCACCGCACAGAAAAAAGCAAAAGAGGGCATTCTCTCACATGAGAGAATGTCCTCTTTTATTGTTCTCTTTCGCGCGCAGCGGGAGACTGCTCATTTTCTGCGCTCCACCAACTTCTGGTATTGCTCTGCGATCTTTTTGCGGATATTTTCCAGTTCCCGGCTGCCCTCCTCCTGCGTGTCGAGGACAAGGTTCTTCGTGCCGAGGCGGAAGAAGAGCTTGAACGCTTCGCTCACCATGCGGCGGCTCTCGCGGTCGAGATTTTTGTAGGTCTTGAGCATCGCCGACGCGCTCTTGAGCTTTTCCTCGGTGAGCTCGCTGAGCGTTTTTGCGCCCGTGGCGGTGAAAACGGTGTAAAGTGCGTCAGCCAGCGCCTCGCGCTGCTGGGTGTTGAGAGAATCGGCCCACTTGTCGATTGTCTCGTCGACGAGCTTGCCCTCGCGGGAGAAATCGTCAAGATGGACGAACTGCGTTCCCTTGACCTCCCAGGAAAAGCCGTCGTGCTGATAAAGGCCGTCGTAGGTCGAGTAGACGACCTGATAGCGTTTTTCATGCTCCATAAGCATCCCGACGACGGACGTCTGCGGCAGAACAGTGTGAATGCGTCCCGCGATGCGCTTGTGGCCCGGCGTCTCGCTGATATCCCAGGCAAAGCCTGGGCCGTCGTTATTGTGGATGGCGACGATGCGCTCCTGGATCTCGCCGCTGCTCTTGGCCGCGCTGTAAACGGCAAGGTTGCCGCCCTTGGAATGTCCGCCGATGCGGATGGTCCTATCGCCATACTGCCGCGCGATGCGCGCGACATATTCGACCGCCTGCTTCTGCGAGGGGATTTCCTCTAAAAAGCCCATGTTGAGATCCTCCTTCCACCCGACGATGGTATCATCGGTCCCGCGGAAGGAGATATAGATGCTGCCGTTGCCAAGGTCGATCGTGAGCGCCGCGAACTGCTGCTCAATGGTGTCATCGAGCAGGTCCGTGTAGCCGTTCAGGATCATATTGCGAAAGCGCGGGCTCACCATCAGCTTGCGCAGCATCTTGGAAATGGTGTCCGGCACTAAAACGCCCATGGCGACGTCCCTTCCGCCGTGACGGGCGAAAAACGCCTCCGCCGCCTCGCTCAGCGGCAGGCCGCGTCCAAGCTCGGGCGGCGGGACGATACCGCCGAAGTCGACAAAGCTCAGTTCCGCCAGAATGAGCGCGTCCACCTCGTTGAACGGCGAAATTTCAAGCGTCAGATCGCCGCGCCAGTCAAGATAATCCATCAGATTTGCCATTTGTTACCTCCGGGTCAACCTGTTTGTTCTTTTTACTTTAGCAAAGCCGCTGCGCCATAGGCGCTGTGCGCGCCCGGCAAGCGCTTCCCGCGTGTTTTCGAGCTTTTCCGCCGCGACCTCGTCCAGAAGCCGTGCAAGCACCGTGCCGATCTCGCGTCCGCGATAACCGAGCGCCGCGAGGTCTTCCCCGCCGATGCTCAGCTCGCGCACCGTGCAGCAGGCATTTTCGGCGATGAGCTCGTCATAGACCTTCTGTGCCGCGAACCACGGCGCCTGTGCGCGCGCAAGTCCGGCAGGCGCTTTGGCGGCGTTGTCCGCCTGCTTGGTACAGAGAAGATTCTGCACCGTCTCCGCGCCGAGGCGCGCCATCTCGCGGTGCAGCGCCGCGCGCTCGGGCGGAAACATATCGTCAAAGCATTCGAGCTGCGCGCCGATCCTGTCGCGCAGCTCCTTTTCAAAGTGCAGCCGCGTCATGACGTCCTCTGCTATTTTGGCCGAGATCGCCGTGTGGCCGTAAAAATGGCCGACGCCGTTTTCATCTATCGTCATGCAGTGCGGCTTGCCAAGGTCGTGGAAGAGCATCGTCCAGCGAAGCTCCCTTCTCGCTGGCACGGCGGCAACAGCGCGCGCCGTGTGGCCCCAGACGTCGAAGCAGTGATGGGGATTGCGCTGCTCAAAGCCGACGCAGGGCAGGATCTCCGGAAGGGGCACGCCCAGAATATCGGGAAAGGCCAGAAGCGTCTCCCCCACGTTTTCGCCGAGCAGGAGCTTGTTCAGCTCGGCGTAAACGCGCTCGTGCGCAATGCGATCCAGCAGTCCGCGCGCTTCGTGTGCGGCGCGGGCGGTCTCCTCCTCGGCCGAAAAGCCGAGCACGGAGCAGAAGCGCACCAGCCTTAGAATACGCAGCGCGTCCTCCTCAAATCGTCGCTTCGGCTCGCCGACGCAGCGAAGAATTTTTGCCTTCAGATCCTTCTGCCCGCCGTAGGGGTCGACGAGCGTTCCGTCTGGCGCCAGCGCAATGGCGTTGACCGTGAAGTCGCGGCGGGCAAGGTCTTCTTCAATGCTCGTGCCGAAGGTGACGGAATCGGGGTGGCGGTTGTCCTTGTATGCCCCGTCGCAGCGCATGGTCGTGAGCTCGATCGCAAGTCCCCCGCTCACGACCGTCACCGTGCCGTGCTGCAGGCCCGTCGGGTGCGCGTTTTTGCCGAAGATGCGCAGCACTGCCTGCGGCGGAGCGTCAGAGGTCATATCGTAGTCGCCGGGTGTCTTACCGCGCAGCATTTCGCGCACGCAGCCGCCGACCAGATATGGCGAATAGCCCGCGCCTTGCAGCGCGGCGATAACGGTATCCACTTCCTTCGGCAAAAAGGCCATCGGTCCCTCCGCAAAAATCGTGTTTTTAGGATTGCACTCCGTTCAAACGTATATTATAATAGAAAATCCGTAAAAAGTAAATCTCCTGTGCATCGCACAAGGAAAGGATTTGATTGTATGAACAACCAGCAGGACATTTTCTCCTATCTCGTCCCCGGTAAATGCGCGCATCTGGCGGGTATCGGCGGCGTTTCGATGAGCCCGCTTGCCGAGGTGCTGCACGGCATGGGCCTGAAAGTGCAGGGCAGCGACATGAACGACGGCCCGTCCGTCGAGCATCTGCGCGCGCTCGGCATTCCCGTGGCCATCGGCCACGCGGCGGACAACCTCGGCGAATGCGACTTTGTCATCCGCACCGCCGCCATCCACGACGATAACCCCGAGATCTCCGGCGCGGTGACGCGCGGCATTCCTGTCTTTGAGCGCGCGCAGGCCTGGGGCGCGATCATGAAGGGCTACAAGAACGCCCTCTGCATCTCCGGCACGCACGGCAAAACGACCACGACGAGCATGGCGACGCACATCTTCATGGCCGCGCAGAAGGACCCGACCGTCATGATCGGCGGCACGCTCCAGCTGCTGCACTCGGGCTACCGCGTCGGCAAGGGCGACACGGTCATCGCCGAGAGCTGCGAATACTGCAACTCGTTTCTGAGCTTCTTCCCCACCGTGGCGGTCATTCTGAACGTGGAGGCCGATCACCTCGATTTCTTCAAGGATCTTGCCGACGTGGAGCATTCCTTCCGCCGCTTTGCCGAGCTCGTGCCCGTCGGCGGGCACGTGGTCGCCAACCTGGACGATAAGGGCGCGCGCGCGTCTCTCAAGGGCATCTCTCAGCCGGTCTTCTGGTTCAGCTATGACGATCCCGCCGCGCAGTGCCGCGCGGAAAATATTGTCTGGAGGGACGGCCTGCCGAGCTTTGACATCTATATCCGCGGCAGCTACTATGCTCACGTTTCCCTGCGCGTGGGCGGCAGGCACAACGTGATGAACGCACTGGCCGCGGCGAGCGCGGCCTACCTTCTCGGCATCAGCGGCGAGGCGGTCGGCCTCGGCCTTGCGACCTTCACGGGCGCGGGCCGCCGCTTTGAGTACAAGGGAAGCTTCCACGGCGCGGACGTCTACGATGACTACGCCCACCACCCCGGCGAGCTGCACGCGCTGCTCGAAATGGCGAAGACGCTGCCCTACAAGCGCATCATCTGCGCCTTCCAGCCGCACACCTATACGCGCACCAAGGCGCTGTTCGACGATTTTGTCAAGGAGCTGCGCGTGCCGGACGTGGTCGTTTTGGCCGAAATTTACGCCGCACGCGAGCAGAACGATATCGGCATTTCCTCGATGGACCTCTGCCGCGAGATCCCGGGCTCTGTTTACTGCCCCACGCTCGACAAGGTGACCGCCGCGCTCGCGCGCATCGCCTGCCCGGGCGACCTGATCCTGACCGTCGGCGCGGGCGATATTTTCAAGGCCGGCGAAAAACTGCTGAAAGAAGAGAAATAAAGCATCATGGATATCTCCACGATCTATCGCAATTCCCGTCCCGAGGGCGAGCTGCCCGCGCAGGAAACCGCCGCGTTCGACCTGCTCGATTCCCTCGGCATTGATTATGACAGGGTAACGCACGAACTGGCCGACACGATGGAGAAGTGCGACGATGTTTCCGCCGTGCTCGGCGTGGACGTTTGCAAAAATCTCTTTTTGTGCAACCGGCAGAAGACCAGCTTCTATCTTCTATGTATGCCGCCGCACAAGGCGTTTCATACGAAGGACTTGAGCCATCAGATTGGCTCGGCCCGCCTGTCGTTCGCGCCGGAAGAGCAGCTTTGGGACTTGCTGCACTGCACGCCGGGTTCAGCGACGATCCTCGGCCTGATGAACGACGAGGAAAACCGCGTGCAGCTGCTCATTGACAAGGAAACGTATGATGCTGAGTATTTTTCCTGTCATCCTTGCCTCTGCACCTCGACACTCAGGCTCAGAACAAGCGATGTTCTGAAGGTGCTGCTGCCGAAGGTACACCATGCGCCCATCGTCGTGGAGCTGTAACACGGCAGATCTGCAAAAAAGGTTCCGAAGAGCATTCTTCGGGACCTTTTATATGAGTGTTTCTGCTGTCAGGTGCTTCAGCTTGACAGCAATGCTGCCGGAATCGGTACAGACGGATGCGGCGCAGTCTGAAAAGACCGCGAGCGGCAGCACGCGCTCGCTTTCCACCGGCGGCAGGAGAAGGCCTTTCTGCCCTGCCGCGCCGATGCCGCGGCGCTTGCAGCGGCTCTCATATTCCGTCCAGCGCTGCCAGAAGTCCTCCTCCGTCTCCGCGCCGAGCACGCGCCGCAGGCGTTCCGCGCGCACCGGACGAAAACGCTCGATATCGACGCCGAGAGGCCGGTCGTGTACACCGACCAGGATGCAGCCATACGAATGGCTCAGGCTGAAGTGAACGCCCGGATATGCGGGAAAATACGGCTTGCCGCGCTCGCTGTACGCCATGTCCGGCAGTGTTTCCCAGCCGCAAAGGTCATAAAGCGCGGCGCGCAGGACCGCGTAGGCGCAGAGGGACGCATCGCGCTTCACGGCGGCTTTCCGCGCAGGCTTGAAGCGAATTGACTGCGGAAGACCTGCGCGCAGACGCTCCCGCTCGTCCGCGCGCAGCGGACGGTCCTGCCTCAGCGCATACATCTGAATATCCATCGCGGCGGACTCCCCCTTTCAAAACCGTTTGCGCCATTATAGCGCGGCAGACGGGAGACTGTCAAACCAAACGGCTTTTCATGCTCTCCAAAAAAATTCAAAAATTTTTGCATGAAAAAGAGGGAAAAATACTTTTTTGGCGTATATAGCATATTGTCAGGACGGACACGCCGTCCGTCACGCAGGAGAAAGGAGGACGCCATGGCCTTTGACCGGCAGTTTTTAGATGAGCTCATCGCCCGGAACGATATCGTCGACGTCGTCAGCAACTATGTATCGCTGACGAAAAAGGGCGCGAACTACTTCGGTCTCTGCCCCTTCCACAATGAAAAGACCGGCTCGTTCTCCGTCTCGCCCGACAAGCAGATCTGCTACTGCTTCGGCTGCAAAAAGGGCGGCGGCGTCATCAATTTCATCATGGAGGAGGAGCACCTCTCCTTCCCCGATGCGGTGCGATTCCTCGCCAAGCGCGTCAATATGCCCGTGCCGGAGGAGGAGCACAGCGAGGAAAGCAGGCTGCGCTCGCGCATCCTGTCGCTCAACCGCGACGCGGCGCGCTTTTACTACGAGCTGCTTCACTCGCCCAAGGGCGAGCCTGTGATGGAGTACATGAGAGGCCGAAGGATCACGCAGCGCAATGCGACAAATTTCGGCCTCGGCGCCTCGGCGGACGAGTGGACGCTGCTCACCGACGCGATGCGCAAAAAGGGCTACGGCGACGGCGAGCTGCTCGCCTCGGGCCTCGCCATCCGCGGCAAGAACGGGGGCTTGTACGACAAATTCCGCAAGCGCCTCATCTTCCCCATCATCGACGTGCGCGGCGACGTGCTGGGCTTCGGCGGGCGCATCATCAGCAAGGACGACCCGGGCGCAAAGTACATGAACACGCCCGAGACCATCGTTTACAGCAAGCGGCGCGTTCTCTACGGGCTGAATCTTGCCAAAAAGAGCAAGCGCAGCAACATCATTTTAGTCGAGGGCAACATCGACGTCGTGATGCTGCATCAGGCGGGCTTCGACAATGCCTGCGCCTCGATGGGCACGGCGCTCACGAGCGAGCAATTGCAGCTCCTCAGCCGCTACACGAAGGAGCTCGTGCTCTGCTACGACAACGACGACGCGGGCAAGATCGCCACGCAGAAGGCGCTGACGCTCTTAAACAATACCGACTTTCAGGTCAAGGTACTCGAGCTTCCCAAGCGGCTTGTCGACGGGCAGTACGTCAAGCAGGACGCGGACGATTTCATCAAATTTCAGGGCAAGGATGCCTTTGAGCACCTGCTCTCGGGCAGCGAGAGCGGGATGGACTTCCGCATGGCACAGCTCGGGGCAAAATTCGACCTGAAGAGCGACGAGGGGCGCATCGGCTACGGTGAAGCCGCGGCAAATTTGCTCGCCGCCGTGCCGAACGCGGTCGAGCGCGAAATTTACACGGTGCGCGCAGCTGAGGCCGCGGGCATTACGCCCGAGGCGATGAAGCTCGAGGTCGAGCGCGCGCGAAAACGCGCGCATTACAAGGAAAAGCGCGAGCAGGAGCGGCGGGACCTGAATCCCGCGGCGAGCGCCCAGCCGCGCGAGCGGTCGATCCGCTATACGGACCTGCGCTCGGCGCTGGCCGAGGAGGGCGTGCTGCGGCTTCTGACGCTGGACGACTCCCTCTTTGGCGAGGATCCGCCCATCCGGGAAGAGGACTTCTCTTCTCCCCTCCTGGGCCGGTTCTTCACGGCGCTGCGCACGCAGCGCCGCGAGACCGGACAGGTGAGCCTCCCAGCGCTCGCGGAGTTTTTCACGCAGGAGGAGATCAACCACCTCATCGGCATCCTGCAAAAGCCGGAATCGCTCAAAAACGGGGCGCAGGCACTGCACGATTACAGCACCATCATTCTGGAACAGGCACACAAGCGCGCGTCGGCGGGCGAGGACCCGCTGGCTGCCGCGATGGAAAAGAACAAACACAAGGGTAACGGAGGAAAGCAACCATGGAAGAAAAACAGTTGACCAGCAAGGAGCTGGAGGAACAGGCCAACGCGCTGCTCGCCGAGGCGGATTTTGAGGAGATCAAGCTGCCGAAGAAGGCGAAGAAGGCTGCCGCGGCGAAAAAGGCTGCCGAAGAGACCGCGCAAGCGGAAAAGCCCGCCGAAAAATTCCCGCCGCTGGATGAAAAGCTGGTCGCCTCCCTGCCCGCAGCGGCGCTGCTGCAGAGCAACGAAAAGCTCATGGACATCTTTGCCAAGGGCAAGGCCAAGGGCAAGCTCAGCTCCAGCGATCTGATGGAGACCATCGACGAGATGAACCTTGAGAGCGAGCAGCTCGACCAGATCTACGATTCGCTCGAAACGCTCGGCATCGACATCGGCACCGCCGAGGCCATCGACAACAGCATCGACGATATCGAGCCGCCGATGGAGGAGATCGCCGAGATCGAAGAGGAAGAGCTCGTCGACCCGAACGAGCTGGTCGACAGCTTCTCGACCGACGACCCCGTGCGTATGTACCTCAAGGAGATCGGCAAGGTGTCGCTGCTGTCGGCCGACGAGGAGATCTCGCTCGCGACCGCAATGTCCGAGGGCATGGAGGCCAAGCAGAAGCTCGAAGAGGCCGAAAAGAACGGCACGGAGCTCAGCGCGGAGGAAATGAAGGCCCTTAAGACCGCTGTCAAGAAGGGCGAGCGCTCCAAGCAGCGCCTGGCCGAGGCAAACCTGCGTCTCGTCGTCTCCATCGCCAAGCGCTATGTGGGCCGCGGTATGCTGTTCCTCGACCTCATTCAGGAGGGCAATCTGGGTCTTATCAAGGCCGTTGAAAAGTTCGACTACACCAAGGGCTACAAGTTCTCGACCTACGCGACGTGGTGGATCCGTCAGGCCATCACCCGCGCCATCGCTGACCAGGCGCGCACCATCCGCATCCCCGTGCACATGGTAGAGACCATCAACAAGGTCATCCGCGTCTCCCGCCAGCTCCTACAGGAGCTGGGCCACGACCCCTCTCCCGAGGAGATCGCCGCCGAGATGGATATGCCCGTCGACAAGGTGCGCGAGATCCTGAAGATCGCGCAGGAGCCCGTCTCCCTCGAAACGCCGATCGGCGAAGAGGAGGACAGCCACCTTGGTGACTTCATCCCCGACGAGGGCGCGAGCGAGCCGAGCGAGGCCGCGTCGTTCACGCTTTTGCAGGAGCAGCTCGTCGATGTGCTCTCCACCCTCACCCCGCGCGAGGAAAAGGTCCTGAAGCTCCGCTTCGGCATTGAGGACGGACGTCCCCGCACGCTCGAGGAGGTCGGCAAGGAATTCAACGTCACGCGCGAGCGCATCCGCCAGATCGAGGCCAAGGCGCTGCGCAAGCTCCGCCACCCCAGCCGCAGCAAAAAGCTCAAGGATTTCCTGAACTAAGCCAATAACGACAAATAGAGGGCACACCCTTCAGGCGTTTACAGCGTCTGGATGGTGTGTCCTTTTTCATGCAAAGCGACGTGTCGTGCATTGCACATACGACATAGTCAGCAAGCAGAATGTAAGTTATTCTGTTCAATAATTAAACCTACAAAACAGATTTCATCGTAATGTTTGTGCCTGTTTCAACGCATAAATCATGGAATCGATACCTAATAATGTCGTATAGCTACTGTTGGTTTTTCTGAAAGCGGGCGTGTAATAAACATTGTTTTCAGCATCAAAACAGAATTTTTCAGCAGTTAGTTCTTTCATCTCACGCGCCAATAGATTACTTCCATAGAAACGGCGGAGAAAGTCGATTCCCGCACACATGGCAGCGACAGGTTTCTTTTCGCTGATAAAATGTGTGACGCACGTTTTTATCACATTGGAGTCTCTATAATTGTTCAATAAACCAATTCCACCGGGTATGATCAATGCATCGTATTCTGCAAAATCAACCTCATGAATATCTTTAATGCGTCCCCTACCGATGCGGGCTGCTTCTATAAGGATATTCCGCTTTTCTGCCACCTGTTCTGTCAGGTGGTTCACAGATTGAAAGGAAACATTTTCTGCGACAGGAGTGTAATCACACCCATATTTATCAAGCGCTGCATACGTCAGAATTACTTCTTCTATACATGAACCATCACCGAGGCCACAGCCTGCTAATAAAACTAAATACTTCATTTGTTTTCACCTCCACAACTCACGGTTTGCCAACGACTTCTTACTGATAAGCATAGCATATAAAGCGACTTGCATCAACGCCTTCTTCATGGTAAATCAGCGACCTTTTTATGAACACCGTTCTGTTTTGCCTGTTCACTCGCCGCCCTGCGCCGTTCTCGATAAAGTGGAATGTGATCTCTGCCAGTACCTCTCCGGCGAAGAAGAGTATTCTCAACTCTTCGAATGTTTTGGCCGCGACCGCGACATCCGTCCACTGCTTTCTCAATGCAGAAGGTCTGCCGATCCCGGTAAAGAAATATTTTCCAGCGCTTGACGCGATCTTGCGCCAAAAAGACCCGCCTCAGTAAGGCGGGTCTTTTTGATTGAGTTCTGAAAGGAAGCGTCCCAGCGCGGGGTTTGGGTTGCCGGTCTGCCAGGCGGCGATGATCTCTTCCTCCTCCCCTTCCCCCACGAGCGGGACAAAGACGAGATTGTCGGCGTTATAGAGCCGGTCGGTGCAGTAGTCGGGCAAGAGCGATATCCCCTCCTCTGCCGCGACCATCATCAAAATGCTCTCGGTGTCTGCCGAGCGGAAGAGAATGTTCGGCTTGTAGCCCGCCTCGGCGTAGCGCTGCATGAAAAAGGCGTCGCCGTAGGAATCGGGCGCGGCGTCGGGCGACATATATAAGATGTTCTCCCCGCGCAGCTCTTGCCGCGTGAGCGATCGCCGCTGCGCGAGCCGATGGCCCGCGTAGAGCGCGACAACAAGCCGTGCCTTTTCGACCGTCTGAAATGCAACGCCCTCCTGCGTGCGCAGGTTCGTCGAGTCCCAGGTAAAAACGATGTCATACTCCTGATGCAGAAGCCCCGCAGCCAGCACGTCGGTCGAGCAGCGATAGAACGAGATCAGCACGTTGCCGTTTTTCTGGTGGAAGTGACGCATGAGTACGGAAAGGTCGCTGCGCTCGTATCCGCGCACATAACCGACCCGCAAGGTGCCGGTCAGTCCCGTCGCCGCGTCGTGCACGCGCTCCTGCGCGCTGCTCATGCGCTCTAAGATCGCCTTCGCGTCCAAAAGGAAGGATCGCCCCGCGCTCGTCAGGCTCACCGGGCGGGTGCTGCGGTCGAACAGCTCGCAGCCAAGCGTCTCTTCCAGCAGATGGATCTGCTGCGTCACCGCTGTCTGGGAGATGTAATATTGCTCCGCCGCCCTGGTGAAGCTCAGGTGCTCTGCCGCGGCGACAAAGTAGCGCAGTTGATTTCGATTCATGAATACGCCCTCTCATAACATAAGTTTTACTTATTTTATCATCAAGAAGCCGCTCTTGTAAAGCCCATCCTCCTGCGGTAAGATAAGCACATCGTTCATAAAACATTCATAAGAGAGGTATTACGACATGAAACGCGAATCCTTCCGCTCCCGCCTGGGCTTCCTGCTCGTCAGCGCCGGCTGTGCCATCGGCATCGGCAATGTCTGGCGCTTCCCCTATGTGACTGGCAAAAACGGCGGCGGCTATTTTGTGCTCTTTTACATTCTGTGCCTGCTCATCATGGGCGTGCCCGTACTGACGATGGAGCTGGCCGTCGGCCGCGCAAGCCGCAAGAGCGCGATCCTCGCCTACAAGACGCTCGAAAAGCCCAAGTTCAAGTGGCACATCCACGGCTGGTTCTGCCTGATCGGCTGCTACCTGCTGATGATGTACTACACGACCGTTTCCGGCTGGATGATCAGCTATTTCGGCCGCTTTTTGACCGGCAAATTCTACGCCGGGATGCCAACGGAGGACGCCTCCGCCGTCTTTGGCGAGCTGCTGTCAAATCCCACGGAAATGGGCATTCTGGCCGTCGCCGTTGTCATCGTCGGTTTTATCGTCTGCTCCTTTGGCCTGCAAAAGGGCCTTGAGCGCGTGTCCAAGGTCATGATGCTCGCGCTGCTCGCGCTCATCCTCATTCTCGCCGGTCACAGCCTGACGCTCTCCGGCGCGGCAGAGGGCATGAAGTTCTATCTGCTCCCCTCGATGGATTCCATCCGTGAAAACGGCCTGCGCAGCCTCATCACCGACGCGATGAATCAGGCGTTCTTCACGCTTTCCCTCGGCATTGCGGCGATGGAGATCTTCGGCAGCTACATGAGCGATGACCACACGCTCGCCGGTGAATCCATCCGCATCTGCGCGCTCGATACCTTCGTTGCGCTCATGGCCGGCACGATCATCTTCCCCGCGTGCTTTACCTTCGACGTTGCGCCCGGAGAGGGTCCCGCGCTGATCTTCCAGACCCTGCCGCCTGTTTTTGTCAACATGGCAGGCGGCCGCTTCTGGGGCACGCTGTTCTTCCTCTTCATGATGTTCGCCAGTATGTCCACGGTGCTGGCCGTGTTTGAAAACATCCTCGCCATCTGCATGGACACATTTGGCTGGAGCCGCAAAAAGGCCGTTTGCATCAACGGGGTACTTCTGATGGTCCTAAGCCTGCCCTGCGTGTTCGGCTACAACATCTGGAGCGACTTCCACCCCATCCTCGGCAAGGACGTGCTTGACAGCGAGGACTTCCTTGTGAGCAACCTCCTGCTCCCCATCGGCTCGCTGGTGTATCTGCTGTTCTGCGTCACCAAGTGGGGCTGGGGCTTTGACAAATACCTCGCCGAAGCTAACAAGGGCACGGGCATCAAGCTCTCGCCCAAGCTCAAGCCCTATTTCCAGTGGGTGCTGCCGATTCTGATCGTCATCATCCTGCTGCAGGGCCTGCTGTAAAAAAGATTTTTCCGACTCTCTCATCTCTCTCACTAATGACAAAAGCCGCGGCAAGTATTGCTGCGGCTTTTGTCATTTTGCGATTATGAACTCCGTGTAAATTCAAACATAACTCGTAAGAATATTTATATAAATCTATTGACAATTTTTAAGTTCGTGCTAAGATGCTATGCAGAAAGAAACGATACCAAGGAGGCGCAGAATGAAAAAGAACCTGTACAGTCTGACCCTGTCGGACGAGGTGGTGCGCGAGGTTGACGCGCTGGCACACCGCATGGGCACGAACCGCTCGGCACTCGTGAACCGCATCCTTGCCGAATACGTTTCCGTGCCGACGCCCGAGCGCCGCTGGAACGACATCTTTGAAGCCATTGAAGAGCTGATGACGCCCACGCGCGAACTGGTGCCCTTCTTTGCCCCCGGCTCGTCCACGATGTCGCTCAAGTCGAGCCTTTCGTACAAGTACCGCCCGACGGTCAAGTACGAGGTCGACCTCAGCAACGACAATGAATGGACAATGGGCACGCTGAACATCGTCTTCCGCACGCAGTCGGCCTCGCTCATCGCCGCGATGACGAGCTTTTTCCGGCTGTGGGTACAGATCGAGGACAAGTGCCTCGCCCCGCTGCTCGGCAGCTCCATCGCCTGCTCGCTTTACGACGGGCGCTTCGTCCGTCCGCTCGCCATGCCGCGCGGCAAATCTTTGACTGCCGACGATGTGGCAGGCGCGATCAGCGCTTATGTCCAACTCTTCGACCGGCTGCTCAAGGGCTATCTCGACGGCTCGCTCTCAGCGAGCGACGTGGAAATGGCCTACCGCGGCGATCTGAGAAGCAGAACGCTTCTCATCTAACCATTTTTTGTAAAAAACACGAATTTGAGGTGAACTTGAATGAATGCTGAAAAATATACGCAAAAGGCTTTGGAAGCCGTCAAGACCGCGCAGAGCATGGCGCAGGAAAACGGCAACCAGTATGTGACCAGTGAACATCTGCTCTACGCCCTGCTCGATCAGGACGGCGGATTGATCGGATCGCTCTTTGGCAAAATGGGCGTCGACTGCGACGGCCTGCTCTCCGAGCTTGACACGCTAATCCGCAAGCTGCCGCGCATCTCCGGCGGCAGCGGCGAGGTCTACGCCTCGCCCGAGGTCGGCAAGATCTTCAACCTTGCCGAAAAGACCGCCGAGAAGCTGCACGACGAGTATCTTTCCGTCGAGCATCTGATGCTCGCCATCTTCTCCGAGGGCTCGCAGAGCGTGCGTCAGCTCCTCTCCGACCACGGCATCACGAGAAGCCGCTTTTCCGACGAACTTGCCAAGGTCAAGACCTCCCCCGTGACGAGCGACAACCCCGAGGACTCCTACGACGCGCTCAAGAAGTACGGCACGGACCTTGTCGAGCGTGCCCGTACGAAGGAGCTCGACCCTGTCATCGGCCGCGATGCGGAAATTCGAAATGTCATCCGCATTCTGTCGCGTAAGACGAAGAACAACCCCGTGCTCATCGGCGAGCCAGGCGTCGGCAAGACGGCCATCGCCGAGGGACTTGCCCAGCGTATCGTGCGCGGCGATGTGCCCGAGGGACTCAAGGACCGCACGATCTTCTCGCTCGACATGGGCGCGCTGATCGCGGGCGCCAAGTACCGCGGCGAGTTTGAAGAGCGGCTCAAGGCCGTTCTGAATGAGGTCAAAAAGTCCGACGGCAAGATCATCCTCTTCATCGACGAGCTGCACACCATCGTCGGCGCGGGCAAGACCGAAGGCAGCATGGACGCCGGCAACCTCTTAAAGCCGATGCTCGCCCGCGGCGAGCTGCACTGCATCGGCGCGACGACGCTCGACGAGTACCGCCAGTATATTGAAAAGGACGCAGCGCTCGAGCGCCGCTTCCAGCCCGTTATGGTCAACGAGCCGACCGTTGAGGACACCATCTCCATCCTGCGCGGCCTGAAGGAGCGCTATGAGATCTACCACGGCGTGCGCATCCACGACAACGCGCTTGTCGCCGCCGCGACGCTCTCCGACCGCTATATCACCGACCGTTTCCTGCCCGACAAGGCCATCGACCTCGTCGATGAGGCCTGCGCGATGATCCGCACGGAGATCGACTCCATGCCCGCAGAGCTTGACGACCTGCGCCGCAAGATCATGCAGCAGGAGATCGAAGAGATGGCCCTCAAGAAGGAAGACGACCAGCTCTCGCGCGACCGTCTCGAGGAGCTCAAGAAAGAGCTTGCCGATGAAAAGGAACAGTTCAACGCCATGAAGTCCCGCTGGGAGGCGGAAAAGAGCGGCGTGGACAGCGTGAAGGAGCTAAAGTCCAAAATCGAGCAGATGAATGGCGAGATTGAGCGCGCGCAGGCAAACCTTGAATATGAAAAGGCCGCCAAGCTCAAGTACTCTGACCTCCCCGCCCTTGAAAAGCAGCTCAAGGACGCCGAGGCCGCGGCCGAAAAGCACACGGGCGAGAACTCCATGGTGCACGACACCGTGACTGAAAACGAGATCGCCGATATCGTCGGCAAGTGGACGGGCATCCCCGTCAGCCGTCTGATGGAGGGCGAGCGCGAAAAGCTGCTGCGCCTCGACGAGATCATTCACAAGCGCGTTGTCGGTCAGGACGAGGCGGTGCGCCTCGTCACCGAGGCCATCCAGCGCTCGCGCGCCGGCATCGCCGACCCGAACCGCCCCATCGGCAGCTTCCTCTTCCTCGGCCCCACGGGCGTCGGCAAGACGGAGCTTGCCAAGTCCCTTGCCGACTGTCTCTTTGATGATGAGCACAACCTCGTGCGCATCGATATGACCGAGTATATGGAGAAATTCTCCGTCTCGCGTCTCATCGGCGCGCCTCCGGGATACGTCGGCTACGACGAGGGCGGTCAGCTCACCGAGGCGGTGCGCCGCAAGCCGTACAGCGTGGTTCTGTTCGATGAGGTCGAAAAGGCGCACCCGGACGTGTTCAACATCCTGCTGCAAATTCTCGACGACGGCCGCATCACCGACTCACAGGGCCGCACGGTGGACTTTAAGAATACGATCATCATCCTGACATCGAATCTCGGCTCCTCCGAGCTGCTCGACGGTATCCAGCCGGACGGCAGCATTTCGGAAGACGCCCGCGCCGCCGTCATGGGCGAGCTGCGCCGCGCATTCCGCCCGGAGTTTTTGAACCGTCTGGACGAGATCATTATGTTCAAGCCTCTCACGAAGGAAAACCTCTCCGGCATCATCGACATTCTGATGGAGGGCCTCAAGAAGCGCCTTGCCGACAAGACCCTCAAGCTCGAGGTCACGGATGCTGCCAAGAGCCTCATCATCGAGCGCGGCTTCGACCCGATCTACGGCGCGCGTCCGCTCAAGCGCTATCTCCAGAGCGCGGCGGAGACGCTCATCGCCAAGGAGATTTTGCGCGGCGACCTCGCCGCTGGCAGCCCGCTCGTGCTCGACGCGGAAAACGGCGAGCTCAGCTGCCGCAAGAAGTAAATACGCGCGAAAAGCCGCCCATTTGGGCGGCTTTTCCGTTTCGCTACCGATAGTAGCGGAATACTTGGTGGACTTTTGCGTCAAAAACTGCTACGATAGTGCCATCAAGGCAAAGGAGGCACGATCATGGACAACGAACTCGGCGCGCGCATCCGCGCGCTGCGAAAGGAGCGCGGGCTGTCACAGGAGGCGCTGGCGCAGGCACTCGAGGTCTCGCGGCAGGCGGTGACAAAGTGGGAGGACGGCTCGTCGCTGCCGAGCACGGCGAATCTCTTTGCGCTCGCAGGCTTTTTTTCTGTTCCGCTCGCAGAACTGACCGGCACGCCGGAGGGAGCTTCTCCCGCGCCGCCCGCTGCGGGTGTATCAGAAAAAGAACGCCGCACGCGCACAAAAATTTTGACCATCGGCGCGTGTGTACTGCTCGCTGTCAGCGTGCCGGTGCTCCTCTGGTGCGCCGTGCAGTATTTTACCGCCGGGCCACCCATTCCCGAGGGAATGAACTACGCCACAGGACCGGTTGCTGACTGCGAGGCGATCATCGGCTATGCCGACACCCTGACCGCGATCTATGTCGCAAGCAAATTCCCCACATGGCTGTTTTTGAGTGCGGTATCGCTCTTCGCCGTGGGGGTCGGCGTACTGTCCGGCTTGCTATTTAAGCGTTGGAAAGGAAAACCACATGACAGGTAAATGGAAGATTCTGCTGCCGCTGCTGCTCATCGTTCTTCTTGCGGGCTGCGGCAAGGCGGATGGCAGCGATACACTGGCCATTGAAGGCCACAACTGGACGTCGACGCAGGCCATCGACAGCGCAGGTCAGCCCATCGACCTCCCCGCCCTCAGCTGCACGGCGCAGGATGGCGCACTGAGCGTCATGGGCGCGGACGGCAACACGCAGAGCGGAACGTATTCCCTCGCGCAGCGCGATACAAACAGCGCTCTTTATGATCTCTCGCTCGACGGTGAGAGCGGCACGGCCGTTGTCAGCATCACGGAATACACCGACGCCGCGGGCGAAAAAAGAAGCGAGTACACACTCATTCTGTCGCTGCTGGAGCGGGCGATTTATTTTCGTGCAGATATCGAGTAAAAATAGCCACGCAATGCGCGGCTATTTTTGTAAAGCATTTTCACTTTAATATTCTGTTGATCTCTTGCTCCGCAAGCGCTGTAACACCAGCAAAGTCCACATAGGGATGGTACGCGCTCTCCAGCGCGTCATGCGCTTTTTTCGCGCTTGCGAGCGCGGCGACAGCCTCATCGCGAAGCGATGCTTCCACGCGGCGGGTGAAGCGCAGCTTCGTCTTCTGCGCGCGCGTGAGCTTTCCCTCAGCCATCGCGTCGAGCCGCAGGCGGCGATAGGGCTTTCCCTCATACGGAAGGCTCGCGTCCGCCGTGATGAACGCCACACCTCTTTCCGGGATGAGCACGTGCCGGAGCTCACGCGGGCGGTCCGGGTCCGGGCAGGCAACAACATCAAAGCGCCTGCCGATCGCCATATCACAGGCCGCCTTCAGTTCCTCTGCGCCGAGGCCCGCGCTGTCATTCAGTTCATAAATGCGCGGGCAAAGCGTCTCGACCGTGTCGAAGCGGCAGATATCGCCGCGGTGCGTAAGCCCGCCGAGGAAGGCGCGGTCGACGCGCCCGCTGCCGCTCCCCTCACCGCGCAGCTCGCGCGCAAGAATGGCGTTCATGCGGCGGGTAAGCTTTGAAAAATCCATCTGCGCGTGCAGTGCCGTGCGGCGTTCCCCTGCTACCTCGTCGAGCGCGTGCAGCACATGATAGGCGCTGCGGTAGTGCGCGCGGTACTCGTCACTGAGCGCAACAATCTCCGCGCGGCGCGCCTTGACCGCGTCTATGTCGTAAAAGCGCGTCAGGTCGACATAACGTTCGCTCGCGACCGTGTAGGTCGGCTCAAGCACATGGGGGCTGGTGCCGTCGACAACGGCGGTGTTCCGGTCCAAAAAGATCGCGCCGTCGAGCGATTCGGGGTCGCCCGAGCAGTTGATGTACACGACGCGCTCGCCTGCGCGCTCCATCGCCTCGCCCATGCGCCGCATAAAGGTCGACTTGCCGCAGCCGGGACCGCCCTTCAGGATGAGCAGATCGTCGAATTGACCGTTCAGCATTTGGTCGTAGAGCGAATAAAAGCCCTCGCCGCTGTTCGCGCCGAGGAAAAAGTACACCGGTTTCATAGCGTTCCCTCCAAAATCAGGCTTTTCGTTCTCAGCTTATGCAAAAGCACCTGTCCCCGCTTCCCTTTTGCGAAAAATATGCTATACCTTTTTCAGCCGTTTACTGCGGCAAGGTACTGCTCGGTTGGGCGCACGAACGCGGTGCCGCCTATTTTTTGCTTAACTGCGATACCGCGCCGCGCGAGCGCTTCCGGAGCCGGCTCGGTTTTGTACCGAACGGACGCGACGAGCAGGGCGAATGCCTGATGCTGCGCCCGCCGGAGGAGTCCGGGTCCGTCACCGCGCAAAAATCGTTCTCCGGCGCTGATAACTGACCGCTAAGGAAAAGGCTCTGTTTGGAAAAACCAAACAGAGCCTTTTTATGTATCAACTTACGCTGTGAAGATCTTGTCCGCTGCCCTGCGCGTATAGTCACGCTCGAGCATCGCGCGATGCGAGAGAAATGCCGGATCGTCGAAGTACTTCGCCCCCATCGGGCAGTTGCGCACGCAGGAGTGACACTTGATGCACACGCCCGTGACCTCGCTGACGTCATCGGGGTTAATGGACCCCATCGGGCAGAGTGATGCGCACACGCCGCAGCGGATGCACTTGTCCGGGTCCGTCTTGGGCTTCGCCTTTAAGAATACCTTCGGCTCGCCGTCGAGACCCAGCGGCCGATAATACGGCGCGTCGGCGTCGCCGTCGACCGTGACGGGCGCGGGATACTGCGTCATCTTCACGATGCGGCCCACGACCGCGGAGCCGAGCCTGGCAAGCTCGGCCATGTCGTCGGAGTCGGGGCGGCCGTCAGCCAGCGCATCGGTAAAGGCATGGCGGCAGGCAAACGCGCCCGCGCCGATGGTGTGGAAGCCGTCAGATTCCAGGCAGGCACAGAGCTCGGCCAGAGAATTATCGAAGCTGCGGTTGCCAAACGTCACGACCGGCACGGTGAGCGCACCATTTCCGGCAAAGCCGGTCTTCACGAACTCGAGCAGCTTGTTCGGAAGCTTGCCCGCGTAGGTCGGCATCCCGAAGATGACAAGGTCGCCTTCGGCAAACTCGTATTTTTCCTCCCGCGCGGCGGGGAGGGTAAAGTCGCGCACCTCGAGCGGGACCTCAAAGCTGACGGCGAGCGCGTTGGCAAGGGTCGTGGTCACTTTTCTTGTGTTGCCGGTGGCGCTGAAATAGACTGCGTAGACCTGAGAAATATTCATGGCGGCTGCCTTCTTTCTTGATGATGCGGGCGCGGCCCGGATGTTACAGGGAAAAATCCTCGGAGGAATACTTATCGTTCAGCGTAGCGGGACGGGGCGGCACACGCTTGAGCGGATCATAGCAGAAGTGGCGGCAGTGGTCGGCAGAGTCGACAACGCCGCGGCGGGAACAGACGACCTGCCCGTCGCTGATGACGCTGCCGCTCTTGCAGTAGGCGCAATGCTTTTCAATGTCCTTGCGAAACAGATGGAACACGGTCTCTCTCCCCCTTTTTGCTCTTACAGGCTGCGGACGACGAGTTTGCCGTCCTCCATCGCGGCGTGGAGCTGCGTGACAGGATGCTCGTAGGAATCAATGATCTGGCTCGCCATTTCATCCTCCAGCTCCTTCTGGATGGTGCGGCGCAGGTTGCGCGCGCCGTAGGTCGCGGAGTAGGACTTCTTGACGAGGTAGTCCTCAACATCCTCGTCCCACGTAAAGTGCAGGCCCTTATCCTCAAGGCTCTGCTGAAGTTCCGCAAGCATGATGCGGGCAATACCGACAAAGTTCTGCTCATCAAGACGGTTGAAGCAGATGACCTCGTCCACACGATTCAGAAATTCGGGGCGCAGGAACTCGCCGAGCGCCTTCATAGCGCGGTCGCGATTCTGCTCGTTCATCGTGTGGCCGAAACCGACGGTACCCTCCTTGCGCTCGGAGCCCGCGTTGGACGTCATCACGATGACCGTGTTTTCAAAATTGACCTTGCGGCCGTGGGAATCGGTGACCTCGCCGTCGTCGAGGATCTGCAGCAGGACGTTCATCACATCGGGATGCGCCTTCTCGATCTCGTCGAAGAGGATGACGGCGTAGGGCTTGCGGCGGATCTTTTCCGTGAGCTGACCGGCCTCGTCATAGCCGACGTAGCCCGGGGGCGAGCCGACGATGCGGGAGACTGAGTGCTTTTCCATGAACTCGGACATATCGAGGCGGATGAGCGCGTCGGGCGAGTTGAAGAGGTCCTGTGCGAGCTGCTTGACGAGCTCCGTCTTGCCGACGCCCGTAGGACCGACGAAGATAAAGCTCACCGGCTTGTGCTTGGGCGAGATGCCCACGCGGTTGCGGCGGATGGCCGCGGCGACCGCTTCGATGGCCTCGTCCTGACCGACGATATGCTCTTTGAGGCGCTTGTCGAGCTCGCTCAGGCGGCGGAACTCATCCTCGCGGATGCGCGAGGCGGGGATCTTCGTCCACAGCTCGATCACGCGGGCAAGGTTGTCCATTGTGAGTTGCGGGTCGCCCTGCGCGCAAAGCGCGTCGAGCTCGTTCTGCGCCTTCATCTCAAGGCTCTTGAGCTCGGCCAGGCGCTCGAAATCCGGCTCCTCCGCGCCCTGCAGGAGCTCGCGCTCCTTACCGTAGTCCTCGATCTCGCGGCGCAGCTCCATGCGGCGGTTGATGTTCTTATCGTGCAGGTTGAGATCCGAGCACGCCTCGTCGATCAGGTCAATGGCCTTGTCGGGCAGGAAGCGGTCTGTGATGTAGCGCTCGGACAGCAGCACCGCCTGACGCAGGATGCCCTCGGGAATTTTAACGCCGTGGTACTGCTCATAGTAGTGGGCGATGCCCTTCAGGATCTTGAGCGTATCCTCCATATTCGGCTCGTTGACCGTGACCGGCTGGAAACGGCGCTCGAGCGCGGTGTCCTTTTCGATGTGCTTGCGGTATTCGGTGAAGGTCGTCGCGCCGATGACCTGAATTTCCCCGCGGGAGAGCGCGGGCTTTAAGATGTTGGCGGCGTTCATGCTGCCCTCGGCATCGCCCGCGCCGACAATGTTGTGCACCTCGTCGATGACCAAGATGACATTGCCCAGCTTGCGGATCTCTTCAATGAGGCCCTTCATGCGGCTTTCGAACTGGCCGCGGAACTGCGTGCCCGCGACAAGCGCCGTCAGGTCAAGAAGATAGACCTCCTTGCTTCTGAGCTTAAAGGGCACCTCGCCCGCGACGATGCGCTGGGCAAGTCCCTCGGCAATGGCGGTCTTGCCGACGCCCGGCTCGCCGATGAGACAGGGGTTGTTCTTCTGGCGGCGGTTTAATATCTGGATGACGCGCTCGATCTCCTCCTCGCGGCCGACGACCGCGTCGAGCTTGCCGTCACGCGCGCGCTGGGAGAGGTTGATGCAGTAGGAGTCGAGGAACTTGTGCTTGCTCCCCTTTTCGACCTTTTTATTGCTGCGCGGGCTCTGCGTCTGCTCGGCGTCGCCGCCCGGCGCGTCGTTCGCGGCAGGGCTGCCGCCGAAGAAGCGGCTCAGGAACGGGAAGGTCGCGGTCTTGCCGTCCTCGTCCTCGTTGTCTAAAACAGAATCATCGGCGTCGGTCAAGCCCTCGAGATTCTCCGCACCGCCGAAGGCGCCCATCATCTCGTTGGAGATATTGTCAAGGTCCTCATCCGTGATCCCCATGCGGCGCATCATCTCGTCCACCTGCGGGAGTCCGAGGTTTTTCGCGCATTTGAGGCAAAGTCCTTCGTTGATGTTCTGCCCGTTTTCCTGACGGGTGATGAACACAACGGCGATATTCTTTTTACATCTGGAACAAAGTTGGGGCTGCATAGTATTTCCTCCTTGGGGGTAAAAATCAGGGTAACAGCGCGGCGGCAACGCCGCGCGGAGTATGGCTCATAAAAAATGCCAAGAGGTACGTACCCTCATACTCAGTGAAAGCGCCGATCCCGAGCTTTGGCGCAAGGTCGCAGACGAGAAACAGCAGCAGTGCGCTCTCAATGAGGCCCAGCGCGCCGCCGCCAAGGGTATTGAGGGCGTTCAGCACCGGCAAGTCTAACACCTTGTCAACGCCTGCCGTGACAAGACGAAGCATCAGCGCAAGTATCAGGAAGCACAGCACAAACACGAGCGTTCGCACCACGCTGCCGAGCAGCGTCCGCACGGCGGCAAGCGCCGCGTCGCGCGCGGCATTGCGCAGCGACTGCCGCACCGCACCGTCAAGGTCAAAGCGCAGCAGCCTTTTGAGCAAACCCGTCACCGCAAGTGGGGCGTCATCCTGCGGAGCATCCTCCGCATCCTGTGCAGAAGCGTTGTCCGCCGTTTCACCCGCGGCGGCATTCTCCGAAGGGGTCTCCCCCCCGAGCTGCGGCGCCTCGCCCTTCGTCGTTTCGTCCGAAGCGGCAAACCATTCCTCCACGCTCTTTTCCGCGCGCGGCATCAGCGCGTTCGTCACGGGCTCGGTGAGAAGATCTGTCAGCAGCGACGCGCCGACGAGCGCGATGACGATGGCGGCAAGCGCCATCAGGCTGCGGAACAGTCCTCTCTTCGCGCCGAACACCGCACCGAGCACCAGCACGAGCGCAAAGGCCAAATCAATAATAAGCTTATTATCCATGTTTTTCTCGTTTCATTCAATGCACAAATTGTAACATTTTTAGCGTTTTGCAGAAATTACGGAATATAAAGCCAGGCGGACGACGAGCCGACGAGCACCGCCGTGCCGTCCGCGCGCATGAGGACCGAGCGGGCGTACTCCGTGCCGTCGAGCCGGGCGTATTCCTCGAGCTGCGGCGTGTAGATGACAAGGCTATCGCTGTAGAGCACCGCGATGTATTTGCCCGCGGCAGACATCGAAAGCACCTCGCCGCTCGTGTCGAGACTTGCGAGCGCGCTGCCGTCCTGCGAGACGGTGACGAGCTTCATCGTGCTGCCGGAGCGGTATCGGCTCAGCAGCAGCGCGGCGAAATTCTCGCCATTCAAACTCTGGCCGCGCAAATACGGATATTCATAGCGATAGCTGCCCGAAAGCGCGCCGTCGGTGCCGAAAAATGTCAGCCCTTCGTCCGTCAGGCACGCGAGCGTGCCTGCAACGCTTCCGGTCGAAAGGAGCAGCGAACCCGTGAGCGTGTTGACTGCTGCGGGCTGGTCGCTGCCAATCGAATAAACGCTCACCGTGTCGGCAAACGCGCCGCCCGATTCGCTGAGGGTCACGGCGGCCATATGCTTGCAGTCGCGCAGCACCGTCGCGTCGATGACATAGTGCTCGGAGGAGTTGAAGGCCAGGACCTTCTCGCCCGAGGCGTCGTACATCGTGACAGCGGACTTGTAGCCGCTCTTTTCCGCATTGAGCGCCATATAGTCGGATGAGTTGAGCGAAACAGACAGGATGCCGCCGCTGCACTCGCTGCTCATATCGCGCACCAGGCCGCTCGCGGAGAAGATAAGCAGCGACTGTCCGCCGATATCGTAGACCGCGGCAGTCTGCCCGCCAACGGCGATGGCCGGCGTCGTGAGCTTCACATTCTCGCTGCAAACAACGCTGCCGTCGCTTGCGAGCACGGAGACATTCGTCGTGGAGGCGACGATCAGGTGGTCGCCGAGCAGCGCGAAGGTATTGCTGCGGTCGTTGCTGAAGGAATAGAGCTCAGCCTTGCCCTGCTCATCCTGCTGCACCTTATTGTAGGAAAACAGACGGCGGACACTGTCGAGACTGCTGAGATCCTTCCACGCCGCGGCAATGACCACCGCCAGCACGACCACGAGCGCGAGCACGACGGTAAGCACTCGCTTGCCGCTGCTGCGGCGCGGCGCGGCCTGCGAGCGTCGGATCTCCTCGCGGATATTCTCTTCTTCTCTGCGGTCAGTCATTGAGCCGTTCATCCTCATACCATAGTCTTGTCATATACAGTCCGCCCGGCGGCACCGTGGGGCCGGCCAGCGAGCGGTCGCCGGAGGCGAGGATCTCCGGAATGTCCTCCGGCGTGAGCTTACCCTCGGCGGCGTAGAGCACGGTGCCAGTGATGGCCCGTACCATGTTATACAGAAATCCGTCCGCGCAGACCTTGAGCTCCAAAAGATCACCCGAGCGCGACACACGGCAGTAATGCACGGTGCGCACGGTCGTCTTCGTCTCCGTGCCGACGGAACGGACGGCGCGGAAATCGTGCGTACCCTCGAAGGCGCGCGCTGCGCGGTCCATCACCTCTTCGTCAAGGTGCTTGGGGTAAAAATAGGCCCGATTCACATAGAACGGATTTTTGATGCGGGAGTTGAAAATGCGATAGGTGTATTCCTTTTTCTGGCACGAGAGGATGGCATTGAAATCCTCCGCCACCTCGAGCGCCTCGCGCACGACGATATCCTCGGGCGTGTGCGTATTGATGGCAAACGGCAGCCGCTCGACCGGGATGCGGGAATCCGTGTGGAAATTCGCAATATAGCGCTCGGCGTGCACGCCGGCGTCCGTGCGGCCGCAGCCGACGAGCTTGACGTTCCCGCCGCAGACCTTCGAGAGGCCCTTTTCCATCGTCTCGCAGACACTGGAAACCGTTTTCTGCACCTGCCAGCCGTGATAGGCTGTGCCGTTATACATAAGCTTGAGGGCGATGTTTCGCATAAAAGCGTCCCTTCCCTTTCAGCGCAGCACGATAACCGCGACCACGAGCGCAAGGTAATAGCCGAGCACCAGGTAGTCGCGCGTCTGATAGCGCAGCACGTTGAGCTTCGTGCGGCCCTCGCCGCCGTGGTAGCAGCGGCATTCCATGGCCGTCGCCAGCTCGTCGGCGCGGCGGAATGCGCTGACAAAAAGCGGCACGAGCAGCGGCACGAGCGCCTTGGCGCGCTGCATGAGGCTGCCGGTCTCAAAGTCGGCGCCGCGCGCCTTCTGCGCGGACATGATCTTATCCGTCTCCTCGATGAGCGTGGGGATGAAGCGCAGCGCGATGGACATCATCATCGCAAGCTCGTGCACGGGGAGCTTGATGGCCTTGAGGGGCCCCAGCAGGCTCTCCAGTCCGTCCGTCAGGCGGATGGGAGAGGTCGTATACGTGAGCAGGAACGTGCCCATGATGAGCAGCGTGATGCGCAGCATCATCGTGATGGCGGCGCGCACGCCCTCGATGGTCATGCGGAAGATCCACCAGTGGAAGATCTCCGTGCCGGGCGTGTAGAAGAGATTCAACAGCGCTGTAAAGGCGATGATGAACAAAACCGGCTTCAAACCCTTGAAGAGCGCCTTTGCGCCCACGTGCGAGATGCGCACGGCGACCACGAGCGTCAGAATGAGCAGCCCGTAGGCGATAAAGCTCTTCGCGGTGAAGAGCGCCACGACATAGAGCACCGTGACAAGGAGCTTCGTGCGCGGGTCGAGCTTATGGGCGAGCGTATCGCCCGGGAAATACTGTCCCAGCGTGATATCCTTCAGCATTTCCTGCCGCCCCCCTTCTTCAGCGCGATAAGCTCCGCGCTCAGCTCATCGACTGTGTAAACGTCGGGCGAGATGGCGAGGCCCTTTTCGCGCAGCTTCATAGCGACGCGCGTGACCTGCGGCACGTCGAGTCCCGCGCTCATCAGCTCGCTGCCGCGGGCGAAGACCTCGCGCGGCGTGCCGCTCATCAGCACGTGACTGTCCGAAAGGACGATGATGCGATCGACATTTTTCGCGATCTCCTCCATGCTGTGGCTCACGAGCACGACGGTCGTGCCGCGCTCGCGGTGGAATTCGCGGATGTTTGCAAGCAGACTCTCTCTGCCCTGCGGGTCAAGGCCCGCGCTCGGCTCGTCAAGCACGAGCACCTCGGGCTCCATCGCGATGACGCCCGCGATGGCCACGCGGCGCTTCTGTCCGCCGGAGAGGGCAAAGGGAGACTTTTCCAGCATCTCCTCCGAAAGGCCCGCAAAGCGCGCGGCCTCGCGCACGCGGCGGTCGATCTCGTCTTTCGATAAGCCCATATTCGTCGGGCCGAAGGCGATATCGCGATAAACCGTCTCTTCAAAGAGCTGATACTCCGGATACTGGAACACAAGCCCCACGCGGAAGCGCACGTCCCGAATTTTTTTCGGGTCCGCCCAGATATCCTCCCCGCCGAGCAGAATGCGGCCGGAGGTCGGCTTGAGCAGGCCGTTCAAATGCTGGATCAGCGTAGACTTACCGCTGCCCGTGTGACCGATGATGCCCAAAAATTCGCCGCGGCGGATCGCCAGCGACATATCCTGCACCGCACTGCGGCAGAAGGGCGTGCCCTCGCCATAGGTGTGCGTCAGGTTTTCTACACGAATGATCTCTTCCAAGGTTACAGTCCTCTTAGGTAAAATTTTTCACGATGGCGTCCGCGCATTCCTCCACGGTGATGGCGTCCACGGGGACGTCCATGCCCGCCTCGCGCAGGGAAAAGAGCAGCGAGACCGTATCGGGCACGGCAAGGCCGATATCCTCCAGTTCTTTTTTACGGGTGAAGACCTCGCGCGGCTTTCCGTCCATGACGACGAGGCCGTCGTTCATCACGATCACGCGGTCGGCGTGCTCGGCCTCGTTCATGTGGTGGGTGATGAGGACCACGGTGATCCCCTGCTCGCGGTTGAGCCTTTCCACGGCCGCGAGCACCTCGCGGCGGCCAACGGGGTCAAGCATGGCGGTCGCCTCGTCGAGCACGATGCACTCGGGCTTCATCGCCAGCACGCCCGCGATGGCGATGCGCTGCTTCTGTCCGCCGGAAAGGAGATGCGGCGCGTGCTTGACATACTGCGTCATGCCGACGGCCTCGAGCGCGTCGTCCACCCGCTTTCTGATCTCGTCGCTCGGCACGCCCAGATTCTCCGGTGCGAACGCGACGTCCTCCTCGACGACATTTGCCACGATCTGGTTGTCGGGATTCTGGAACACCATGCCGACGCGCCTGCGGATCTCGAGCAGGAGCGCTTCATCCGAGGTGTCCATCCCCTCGACATACACCTTGCCGCCGCTGGGCAGCAGCACCGCGTTGAAGGTCTTGGCGAGCGTCGATTTGCCGCTGCCGTTGTGTCCGAGCACCACGACAAAGCTGCCGCGCTCGATCTCCACATCCACGCCGCGCAGCGCGCGGGTGTTGCCCTCCCCTTCCGCGCCGGGATAGGTGAAGGCGAGGTTTTGGGTCTTTATCATTTCCATATCGGTGTGTTTCCTTTTGTTTATTCGCTGAACCAGCGACCCGTTGCGCCGCAGGGCAGCGCAAGCCCCGTTTCCGTCACGGGAAGGCCGAGCTCATCCCACGTGACCTTGCCGCCGTACTTTTCCGCGACGAGCAGATGCAGGATGTAGCCGAGCACGGACGGCGCAAGGCCCGTTGTATACGAATTGATGATGACAAAAAGCGGCTTGTCCGAAAGGACCTGCGCGCAGAGCTTGACAAACGGGAACAGATTGTCCTCCAGCTTCCACACCTCGCCCCCCGGACCGCGCCCGTAGCTCGGCGGGTCCATGATGATGGCGTCGTATGACTTGCCGCGGCGGATCTCACGCTCGACAAACTTCGCGCAGTCGTCGATGATCCAGCGCACGGGCGCCTCGCCAAGGCCGCTCACGCGCGCGTTCTCGCGCGCCCAGTTGACCATGCCCTTCGCCGCGTCCACATGGCAGACCTGCGCGCCCGCCGCCGCGCACGCGACTGTCGCACCGCCGGTGTAGGCGAAGAGATTCAGCACGCGGATGGGGCGCCCCGCGTTTTCGATCTTCTCGCGCGCAAAGTCCCAGTTCACGGCCTGCTCCGGGAAAAGCCCCGTGTGCTTGAAGTTCATCGGTTTTACCTGGAACGTAAGGTCCTTATATTTCACCTGCCAGGATTCGGGGAGCTTGTCCTTATCCCAGTGTCCGCCGCCCGAGGACGAGCGGTAGTAGCGGCCCTGCGCGCTGCGCCAGCCGCGGTTCGTGTGCGGCGTTTCCCAGATCGCCTGCGGGTCAGGCCGCACCAGGATTTGCTTTCCCCAGCGCTCCAGCTTTTCTCCGCCGCCGCAGTCCAGCAGTTCGTAATCTTCCCATCCGTCCGCGATCCACATATCGTATCTCCTTCGCCGCAAGGCATAGTAGTTCATAATAATCGTGTTATTATACTACGTCCGCGCGGCGATAGTCAATGTATAAATCGTAAACGATACTTTATTTAAGTGTTTCCCTTTCTTTGCGATGGACTTTACTGCGCATCTGTGCTATGCTCTCTGAAAGAAACGATAGAAAGACGGTCTTTTTTTATGGATAAACTGCTGCTTCACTCCTGCTGCGCCCCCTGCTCGGTCTACTGCGTGGACACGCTGCGCGCCGACGGCATCGAGCCCACCTCCCTCTGGTTCAACCCCAACATCCACCCCTGGACAGAGTACGACGCGCGCCGCCGCACGCTGCTTGAATACGGGGAAAAGGAGCACGTGACCGTGCACATTTTAGAGGATTACGGCCTGCGCGATTTTGTCCGCGCCGTGAGCGCGGATATCGACCACCGCTGCGCGCACTGCTACACCATCCGCCTCGGCACGGCTGCCAAATACGCCGCCGACCACGGCTACGACGCCTTTACCTCGTCGCTTCTCATTTCTCCGTATCAAAACCACGAGCTCTTAAAGGCCGTGGGCGAGACGATGGGCAAAAAGTACGGTATCGCATTCTACTACCGCGACTTCCGCCCCGGCTTCCGCGAGGGGCAGAACAAGGCGCGCGAGATGGGGCTTTATATGCAGAAATACTGCGGCTGCATCTTCTCTGAGGAGGACCGCTATGCCTCCAAAATCGAAAAGGCAAAAAAACGCTACGCCGAAGAATAAAAAGCATCAAACGCCCCACCGGTTTTCCCGGCGGGGCGTTTTTTTATCGGATGAGGGCGCTGTGCGCCAGACGCAGGGCGCGGTCCGCGTCAGCGCGCAGGACGTAAACGCTCAAAAAGCGTTCCCCGCCGGCGACGGCATAGACACTCACGCCGCCGCGTTCAAGCGCAGTGACGACGGCGCGCTCACGCTCGACACTCGGCAGCGCGTCACCGACGGCGGTGATGGCCGCAAGCTGCGATGCTTCGCTCTTTTTCTGTGTCACGCCAACGACCTGCGCCGCGTCCCCTCGCTCGCAGACGACGCTTCCCCTGCTCCCCGCCTCGCACGACTTCACCATGACCGGCACGCCGCTCTGCTGCGCCAGCGCCACGCTGCGGTCATGCAGCACCTGCGCCCCCTTCTGCGCGAGCAGCAGCATATCGTCGTAGGAGATGCGCTCGCGGCGCACCGCATCGGGGCAGACACGCGGGTCGGAGGAAAAGATACCGTCCACATCGGTGTAGATGATGAGCTCGTCGGCGCGCAGCGCCGCGGCGAGCGCCACCGCGCTCGTATCCGAGCCGCCGCGTCCGAGCGTCGTGACGTCGCCATTTTCGTCGACGCCCTGAAAGCCCGTCACGACCGCAACGCGCCCCGCGTCCAGCTCCCGCCGGATGCGCGCGGTATCGATCATTTCGATCTGCGCGTCGCCGTGCGCGCCGTCCGTTTCAATGGGCACCTGCCACGCGCTGAGCGAAACGGCATCCACTCCCAGCGTTTGAAGCGCCAGCGCGCCGAGCGCCGCGCTCACCTGCTCGCCCGATGCAAGCAGCGCATCCATCTCGCGTCCGTCGGGCGAAGGCGTCAGTTCGAGCGCTTTTTGGAGCAGCGTATCGGTCGTATCTCCCTGCGCCGAGAGAACGACGACCACGTCGTTTCCCTCGGCCCGGCGCTCTCTTGCGATATGTGCCATGCGCAGCAAGTGCTCCGTGTCGCGCACCGAGCTGCCGCCGAATTTCTGCACGATCAGGCTCATTTGCACCACTTCCAACAAAAAAAATGGACCGGCAGGCTACCTTTGCGGCAGCCGCCAATCCATCGTATGAAGGCAGGTGAGATGCGGTGTCTCAGGCCGCCAGAATATCGAAGCGGACGACCCCCTCGAGCGCGGAGGCCGTGGCCATCATCTCCTCGATCGACTCCTGCATCTCGGACGTTTCCGCCGAGATGGTCACCGCCGCGCAGCCGTTGGTCGGAATGCTCTGGTTGATCGTGAGAATATTCGCGCCCGATTCGGCAAAGATAGAAAGGACGTTGGACAATACGCCCGGATTGTTCTTGAGCATGGCGTAAAACGTGATGATGCGGCCCGTCTTCATGTCGTTGAAGGGGCGCACCGCGTCGCGGTACTTATAAAAGGCGCTGCGGCTGATGCCGACGGCGCGGGCAGCATCGCCCGCCGTGCGCACCTCGCCGGACTGGAGCATCCGCTTGGCTTCCGCCACCTTGATGAAAATCTCGGGCAGCGCTTCGGCCGAGACCAGATAAAATTTCGTCGCTGACGTCATAAGCTCTGTTTCTCCTTCACGGTCATTTGTCTTTATTTGGTGTTTATTTTAGCACACAGCCATAAAGAATGCAACTGTTTTTTCTATCGGGAGGTGGTTCTGCTTGCGCGAGGAAGCCCTGCGCCGTTTTTTGCTTTTTGCCCTTTCCGCCGCGGCATCAGCGGGCATTTTTTATCTTTCGTTCCGCTTTCTTCTGCCCTGGTCCCTCCCGTTTCTGCTGGCGCTGCTCATTGCGGCGCTGCTTGAGCCCATCGTGCTGCACCTGCAGCGCGCTCTCCGCTTCCGGCGCGGCTTTTCCGCGCTCCTGCTGACGCTGACGCTTCTCTTCCTGCTCGGCGGGCTCCTCTCGCTTCTCGGGACAACACTCCTGTCGCAGCTAAACGCACTGCTTGCCGCCGCGCCCGCGTTTTTCGACGCACTGCCCGAAGCGGCGGATGGGCTCCTCGCCCGGCTCGAGGGCTCCGGTGCGCCGGACTCGGCATGGCTCAGCCGATATCTGCGCGAGCAGCTGATGCAGACCGTGAACGACATGGACAGCATCCTGCGCTCCCTCTCCGCGCGGGCTGTCGCCGCACTCACAGCCGCCGCAGCAGCGCTGCCGGGCAGCGTGCTCGCCATCGCGACCTGCGTGCTTGCGGTCTACTTCACCTCCGCGTCTTATCCCGAGCTCTGCACGGCGGCGCAGCGCCTGGTGCCGCCGGAGCAGATGCAGCGCCTGCGGCGCTTCCGCGCGGGCGTGATCGCCTCGCTCGCGCGGTGGCTGCGCGCGCAGGCGACGCTCTCGTGCATCACTTTTTTCGAGCTGCTGCTCGGTTTTTTTCTCATGCGTCAGAGCTACGCACTGCTGTTCGCCTTTCTCATCACACTGCTCGACGCGCTGCCGGTCTTCGGCACGGGCACGGCGCTCGTGCCGTGGGCGGTCTTCACGCTGCTGTTCGGCTTTCCGCCCAAGGCCATTGTGCTCCTTGCGCTCTATCTCTGCACGCTCATTACGCGCAATACGCTCGAACCAAAGCTCATCTCCGCACAGGCGGGGCTGCCGCCGATCGCGTCGCTCTTTGCGATGTACCTTGGCTACTGCACGTTCGGTGTTGCGGGGATGGTACTCTTCCCCTTCTTTCTCCTGCTGCTCTCGCAGATGCTTGAAACCCCCGAAAGCAAAATTACTTGACAGATATTGACCGGACGAAAAAAGGACGGCCGAAGCCGTCCTTTTTCACTTATCGTCTGCCGCTGGTCGAACCGTTGCTGAGCAGCCAGTTGAGGAACTGGCCATTGTCGCCGGTGGTTTCCCCTCCGGCACTGTCGCCAGCCGTACCGGTGCCGTCAGACGGCGTCTGCGCGCCGCTGTCGCCACCTGTATTGTCTCCGCCGGCGGCATCGCCGCTGCCGTCATCCGGTGCGTCCGGGTCCGGCGTGGGCTCCGGCGGTGTCGTGTGTGTGGTGCACATGCCGCTGTACATCAGATCGCTGTATAGCTGCACGGTGCCGCTGTTTGTGTGCACCGGCGTACCTGCGGGAATAGCGGTGATGAGCCCCTCCTCGAGCTGTGCCTGATACGTCGCCTGGAGCGATGCGCTCAGCGGCGTTGTAAGAAGATCGCGCTTATAGCCCCAGCCCGCGCTCACGTTCGGCTGACTCAGATCGAGCACATAGCTCGTCGTGACATTCGGGCAATAGTCCGAGGCAAGCATACCGGAATCTGCGCAGACGGTCACGGCGATGTGGCCGTCGCAGCTCAGCGTGGGGGCGCTGCCGCTCGCGACCTTCACGGTCTGCGACGGGCAGCCCGCGGAGGCGAGAAGCCCCGTCTGCGTGCAGACGGTCACGCTGACCATCCCGTCACTGCTGACGTCGAAGTCCTTGTTGGGAAGGTTTGCGTGGACCTTGCTCATAAACGTTTTCCACAGCGTGGCCGCGGGGTTGCCGCTCGCCACGATGCGCGTCGGCGTATCGTAGCCGACCCAGACCGCCGCCGTGTAGTACGGCGTGTAACCGACAAAGTAACGGTCGTTGTTGCTGTTGGTCGAGCCGGTCTTACCAGCGATGGTCATGCCCGAGAAGTTTGCACCCGTACCGGTACCGTTGCGCACAACGTTCTTCAGAAGCTCGTTCATCGCATAGGCGGTGCTCTCCTTCATCGCAACGTGGGATTCGCTCTTGTTTTCCAGAATGACGTTGCCGTTGTGGTCGCGCACCTCGGTGTACGTCCTCGGCGTGGTGTAAACGCCGCCGTTGGCAAACGAGGCGTAGGCCGCGGCCATTTCACGCGTGGTCACGCCCTTGGAAAGGCCACCGAGCGCCAGCGCGCCCGCCGCCGTCATATCGTCGTTCGTCAGCGTCGTAAAGCCGAGATTCTCGGTCATAAAGGCGTAGGACGCGGGCAGCGTCAGCTTGATGGCCGTGCGCACCGCCGTGGGGTTGGACGAATTGCGGATGGCGTCCTGCAGCGTCATGATGCTGCGGTAGCCCGAGTAGGCGTTCACCGGCCAGGCGCTGCCGTTGAGCATCTCAACGGGATAGTCGTCGATCACGCTCGCAGGCGTGATGACGCCGGCGTCCAGCGCGGGCGCGTAAACGCTCAGAGGCTTGATGGCCGAGCCGCACTGACGCACAACCGTCGAATAATCGAGCAGGAAGCGGCCCTCGCGCTCGCCCACGCGCCCCGCGACGGCCACGATGTTGCCCGTCGAATTGTCGATGATCGTCGCGCCGGACTGGAGCTGCTGGCCCTTGGAGGACGTGTAGTTCAGGTTATTGCGGTCGGCATAGACGCTCTCGACGATGGACTGGATCTCGGGATCGACCGTGCAGTAGATAGAGTAGCCGCCGGTGTAGAGCATATCCTTCGCCGTTTCTTCGTTGTAACCGAGCTGCTCGTGCATATCGGCAACGATGTCGTTGAACATACGCTCAACAAAGTAGGAGTCATACTCCGTGCTCGAGGCGGTATCCACCCTGCTTGCAACCCCCGCAGAAGGAACAAAGCCCGGATCCCAGGAGAAAACGAGCGGCTCGGCCTTTGCCTGCTCGTACTCCTCGTCGCTGATCTTGCCGAGCTCGTGCATCTTATAAAGCACCGTGAGTTGGCGCTCCTTGTTCTGCTCGCGGTACCAGTCGCCGCGCGCAGGGTCATATTTATAGGGGAACTGCGTGATGCCGACGATGGACGCGGCCTCGGCGATTGACAACTCGCCGACGGTCTTGCCGAAGTAGCTCTCCGCCGCGGCCTCGATGCCGTAGCAGCCGTTGCCGAAATAAACCTTGTTAAAATATGTCTCGAGAATTTCATCTTTTGAGTAATTCTTCTCGAGCCGCAGCGCGCGGAAAATCTCCGTCACCTTGCGTTTGATGGTCACCTCGTTGTCGCCGGTCGTGTTTTTGATAACCTGCTGGGTGATCGTCGAGCCGCCACGCGTTGAGGTTCCGGTGAGCTTGCCGACGATGGCCTTCGCCGTGCTCTTCCAGTCCACACCGTGGTGGCTTTCAAAGCGCTCGTCCTCGATGGAGATGAGCGCATCCTGCACGTGCTTGGGGATCTCGTCGATACTCACGAGCGTGCGGTTTTCCACACCGTGGAGCTTAGTGAGTTCCACCCATTCTCCGCTCGTTTTGTCCTGATAGTAGACCGTTGAACTCTGCTTGAGCGTGTAGGCCGAAATATCGACGTCCAGATCGAGCGACGTGTGGACATAGATCATGAAGATGGCAAAAAACATCAGACACGTCGTAAGCCCGATGGCAAGAATGGTGCCGATGACCGTTTTCGCCGTGCCGACCTTTTTCTTTTTGTGCGCGGGGTGCTGGGCTTGCTGTCTTCGGGGCGTCTGGTTGTCTGCGCGGTTTTCTTCCATAAAGCGCCTCCTCCTTCGCGGTAGAAATGTGCGCGTGAGCGCATAACGTCAATTGTAATAATGATACAGAATATAGTATAGCACGGCTGTCAAGAGGTACGTATCTTGTCTTGCATTTTGCCGCAAGGTGCGTTATAATGCGAGCACAAACTTTCAGGAGGTGTCCCCCATGAGTGAGGATTTTGGCCCCAATTTTGTCACGCTGACAGACGATGAGGGCAACGACGTAGAACTTGAATACGTCGATGCGCTGGAATATAACGGTACGACCTATATGGCCTTCTTCCCCGTGGTCGAAGAAGACAGCGAGGAGGAAGAGAACGAAGAGGAATACGGTCTCGTCATTCTCAAGAGCCAGATGGAAAACGGCGAGGAGTTTCTCGTCACCGTCGACGATGAGGAGGAGATCGACAAGGTCTACGACCTCTTCATGGAGCAGATCCTTTCGGACGAAGAGTAAAGCTTCGATTGCGACGGATTTTTTCCGTTCTTCGCGGTAAACTGAATAGTGCCCTGCGGGGTGCGTGATAAGTTCTTTATAAACCCACATTTCGTCATAAGGGACGCCGGTACGCTCCGGTGGTTTGCAGGCCTCCCGACTGCCGTCTGCGGTTGGACGTTGGAAGCAATAAAGCCGGACAGAGGCGACCCACCTGTCCAGAATGGTGCAGGTTTTGACGGGGCTTACACGGCCGCTGCGGGGCACTTTTTTATCTTTCCGCGAATTGCACAAAATTTTCATTTCATTTTCTACATCAACTGAGACGGAAAAAACGTGCATTTTGTTCCCGTTTCCTGTAAAATATTCTTGCAATCTAAAATACTGTTTGGTAGCTGCAACGTAGTGCTTCGCGCACGGGCTGTACGGTCGCTCCCTTCGGGAGCGCTCGGTATGCTTGTGTGAGAGGCGCTTTTTTCTTTCCCCTTTGCGGTGCCGTGGCAAGCGGCGGGGGAACGCAGCCAACAGAAAAGGAGGAGCAATTATGAAACTTGTCACCAACGGTCGGCTCATCACCCGCGACGCAGGCGCGCAGGGCTACTTTGAGCGCGGCGCGGTCGCCTACGAGGGCACAAAGATCGTCGAAGTCGGCGAGGAAGCCGCCCTTCGCGCCAAGTATCCCGACGCCGAGATCGTCGACGCCAAGGGCGGCGTCATCATGCCCGCGTTCATCAACGCGCACACGCATATCTACTCCGCCCTCGCCCGCGGCCTTTCCATCGTCGGCAACAACCCGACGAACTTCTACGAAGTCCTTGACGGCACGTGGTGGGCCATCGACCGCCACCTGATGATGGACGGCACGAGGGCCAGTGCCACCGCGCTCTATATCGACTCCATCAAGCAGGGCGTGACGACGATCTTCGACCACCACGCCTCTTACGGCGAGATCCCCGGCACGCTGCACACGATCGCCGAGGAGAGCAAGCGCCTCGGCCTGCGCTCCTGCCTGTGCTACGAGGTCTCCGACCGCGACGGCGAGGAAAAGTGCTTGCAGGCCATTCGGGAGAACGCCGATTTTATCACCGAGTGCGAAAAGAATAAGGACCCGATGCTCGCGGCGATGTTCGGCGGCCACGCGCTGTTCACCATCTCGGACAAGACCTTTGACCGCATGGTTGAAGCCAACAACGGCCGCACGGGTTATCATATCCACGTGTCCGAGGGCATGAACGACGTGTACGATTCTCTTCAGAACTACGGCCGCCGCCCCGTCCAGCGTTTGCAGGACCACGGCATTCTCGGCCCTAAGACCATCCTCGGCCACTGCATCCACGTCAACACCGCCGAGATGGAGATCATCAGGGAGACCGGCACGATGGTCGTCAACAACCCGGAATCCAACATGGGCAACGCCATCGGCATCTGCCCCGTGCTCCAGCTCCATAAGCGCGGGATCTTACTCGGCATGGGCACCGACGCCTACACGAACGATATGCTCGAGTCCCTCAAGGTCGCCCTCTGCTCCCAGCGCAGCCAGAACTGCCTGCCGAACGTCGGCTGGTGCGAGGTCACCGATATGCTCTTCAAAAACAACGCCAAGATCGGCGAGAAATACTTCCCCGACACGCTCGGCGTTCTCAAACCCGGCGCGGCGGCGGACATCATCGTCATGGACTACAAGCCCTTCACCCCGTTCTCCGACGAGAATATCGACGGCCACATGATCTTCGGCATGACGGGCCGCCAGGTTGAGACCACCATCGCCGCCGGCAGGACCCTCATGCTCGACCGCGAGCTCGTCGGCATCGACGAAGAAGCCGAAAATGCGCACATTCTTGAAGCCGCCAAGAAGCTCTGGGGCGAGCTGAATCACAGAACCTATTAAGCAAGCGGGAGGAAAAACAATGTCTGAAAAAATGTATCCCATTCCGTTCGACGCTCTGATGAACTGGGTGACGAGCGAATACGCGCAGTGCGGCGATGTGTTCGGCGTTCATAAGCACTATCACGCAAGCGGCAAGAGCCTGCCGATCTTCGGCGAGCGCATCGAAACACCGTTTGGCCCCGCCGCCGGTCCCAACAGCCAGCTCGCGCAGAATATCATCGCGGCCTACGCCGCGGGCGCGCGCTTTTTCGAGGTCAAGACCGTGCAGAAGATGGACGGCGCGGAGCTTGCCGCCTGCGTTCCCCGCCCCTGTATCCTCGCCGCTGACGAGGGCTACAACCAGGAGTGGTCGACCGAATTGACCGTGCAGCAGGCGCAGGACGAGTACATCAAGGCCTGGTGCGCGCTCAAGGTCATGAGCAAGGTCTATGGCTTCGGCGATCCCGACGGCTTTGTCTTCAATATGTCCGTCGGCTATGACTTAGACGGCATCAAGGGCCGCAAGGTCAACACCTACATCAACAACATGATGGACGCGGGCAAGACGCCCCAGTTCAAGGAGTGCAAGAAGGTCCTGACCGAGCTTTTCCCCGAGGAGAAGGACTTTATCGCCTCTATCTCTCCAAACGTTTCCCGCTCCGTCACGCTCTCCACGCTCCACGGCTGCCCGCCGCAGGAGATCGAGCGCATCGCAAGTTATCTTCTCAAAGAAAAGCATCTGCACACCTTCGTCAAGTGCAACCCGACCATTCTCGGCTACAAGACCGCGCGCAGCATCCTCGATTCCATGGGTTATGACTACATCGTTTTCGACGAGCATCACTTCAACGAGGACCTCCAGTGGGAGGACGCCGTGCCGATGTTCGAGCGGCTGCAAAAGCTCGCGGACAAGGAGGGCCTTGAGTTCGGCCTCAAGCTCTCCAACACCTTCCCCGTCGACACGACGCGCGGCGAGCTGCCCAACGAAGAGATGTATATGTCCGGCCGCAGCCTCTTCCCGCTGACGATCGAGATGTGCAACCGCATCTCCCGCCAGTTCAGCGGCAAGATGCGCATTTCGTTCGCCGGCGGCGCGGATTACTTCAACTGCGACAGGCTGTTTGCCGCGGGCATCTGGCCTATCACCGTCGCCACCACCATCCTGAAGCCCGGCGGCTACAACCGCCTGCACCAGATGGTCGAAAAGGTCGAGGGGATGCCCTACCGTGCCTTTGCCGGCAACGATCCCGCCGCGATCTCCGATCTTGCGGCCTCTGCCCTGCACGACTTCCACCACGTAAAGCCCATCAAGCCCCTGCCCTCTCGCAAGAGCCGCGAGCAGGTGCCGCTGCTCGACTGCTTCGAGGCCCCCTGCAAGGGCGGCTGCCCCATCGAGCAGGACATTCCCGAATATCTTGAGCTCTGCCGCAAGGGGCTCTACGGTCCCGCGCTCAAGCTCATCACCGAGAAGAACGCGCTGCCCTTTATCACCGGCACCATCTGCGCGCACCGCTGCCAGGGCAAGTGCTCGCGCAACTTCTACGAGGAGTCCGTCCACATCCGCGAGACGAAGCTTCTTGCCGCGGAAAAGGGCTACAGCGCGCTCATGGCGTCGCTCCGTATGCCCGAACCCGTTGACGACAAGAAGGTCGCCATCGTCGGCGGCGGCCCGACCGGTATCGCCGCGGCGTACTTCCTCGGCCGCGAGGGGGTGCCCGCCACGATCTTTGAGCGTGAGCGCAAGCTCGGCGGCGTGCCGCGCTATGTCATCCCCGCCTTCCGCATCAGCGACGAGGCCATCGACAAGGACATCGCGCTCATGGCGCGCTACGGCGTGGAAGTAAAGCTCGGCAAGCCCGCCCCGTCGGTCGAAGCGCTCAAGAAGATGGGCTACACCCACATCCTGATGGCCACCGGCGCGTGGAAGCCCGGCAAGCTCGACATTGAAGGCAACGTGCAGGGCGTCATCGAGTGGATGAAGAAGATGAAAAAGCAGGTCAAGCCCTGCCTGAGCGGTAATATCGTCATCGTCGGCGCGGGCAACACCGCGATGGACGCCGCGCGCGTTGCCAAGCGCATGGGCGCGCACGCGACCATCCTCTACCGCCGCACGAAGAAGTTCATGCCCGCCGACGAGCACGAGTTGCAGCTCGCCATCGCGGACGGTGTTGAATTTGTCGAGCTCGCCGCGCCCGTCAAGCAGAGCCGCGGCAAGCTGCTGTGCGACAAGATGATCCTCGGCGAGCCCGACGAGACCGGCCGCCGCAGCCCCGTCAAGTCCGGCGAGCAGTTCACCATTCCCTGCGACATGGTCATCTCCGCCGTCGGCGAGCAGGTCGACGCTGAGCTGATGGCCGCAAACGGCATCGAGATGGAGCGCAAGGGTCCCGCGTTCGAGACGAACATCCCCGGCGTGTACTGCGCGGGCGACGTGCACCGCGGCCCCGCCACCGTGGTCGAGGGCATTGCCGACGCCGCGCGCTTTGCCGAGATCGTCGTCGGTCACCCGCACATCTACGACATCCCTGCCGAGGCCGATGTGACCGAGTTCGACGCGCAGGCCAAGAAGGGTATCCTCTCGATGGCCAGTAAGTGTGTCTGCGACGGCGAGCGCTGCTTACAGTGCTCCACCGTGTGTGAAAACTGCGTCGATTCCTGCCCGAACCGCGCGAATGTCGTCATCAAGATGGCCGACGGCTCGCACGAGATCGTCCATGTCGACAAGATGTGCAACGAGTGCGGCAACTGCACGCAGTTCTGCCCCTACGCAAGCGAGCCCTGCCACGACAAGTTCACGCTCTTTGATACGCGCGAGGACATGGACGAGAGCGAAAACTACGGCGTGCTCTTTGAGGACGACGATATGGTCCGCCTGCGCTACGAGGACGGCGTGAAGGAATATGACTTGGCATCCTGCGACAACGATCTCCCCGTCGAGCTGGAGGCGCTGATCCTCACCGTGCGCGATAAGTACAGCTATCTGTACGCATAACGGAAAACAATAACAACACGGAGAGCCGGTGCGATGCACCGGCTCTTCCCTTTCCTCATTCCGGCGCAAAAAAAGAGCGCTGCACGATTCGTGCAGCGCTCTTTCAGCTTGCTTGATGCCCTTTCGCCTTACTTCTCGATCAGGTTAAGCTGATAAATGATCTTGGCGATCTGCGCGCGAGTCAGGGACGCGGCAGGCTCGAAGGTGGTCTCGGTCATGCCGTTGATGACCTTCGCGTCGACGAGCGCCATGACGTAACCGTCGGTGCAGTCGGTGAACTTGCTCTCGGTCTTGGACTCGGCAAGCTTGTTGAGCTTGGCAGCGACCTGGCAGAACTCAAGGCGGGAGATGTCCTTCGCGCCGTCGAGGTCGGCGGCAACGAGGCCCAGCTCAGCAGCCTTGGCGATGGTATTCTTGCTCCAGTCGGCGCCGGTGGCGTCCTCGCTCTTGAGATCGCCGTGGCTGACGAGCAGGAGCTTGAGCGCGGCCGCCCAGGACAGCTTGGCGTCAGGCGTGTAGGTGGTGGCGGAGGTGCCGTTGATGATGCCGTCATTGTAGAGGTCGATGACATACTTGCCAAACCAGGAGGAAACCTTGACATCCTTGAACGGGTTCATCAGGATGCGGCCCTGCGGCTCGGCATACTGCTTGCCGATCACGCCCTTGAGCTCGGTCTTCACATAGTTCATCAGAGCCTGGTCGAGTGTAACGCCCGTAGCGACCTTATCGGCCTTGGCCGTGCTCTTGAAGGCATAATAGGTATCACCACCGGCAGAGCAGAAATCATTGGTGACGACCGCATAGGTGTCATCCGCCTTGAATTCCTTGCCGTTGATGCTGTTAATGCTCACACGGTTGATGGTCTTGGGACCGTAGTAGGTGGAGGCGGGATAGGTCTCGGCATTGGCGTCATAGGGCACCGCCGTAGAGATGGTGTAGCTGATGCCGCTGACCTGCGGGAAGCCGCCGATGGACTCTGGCAGGCAGAACGTGGAAGCTTCGAGCACTTCAAGCAGCTGTGCGCCGGTAACATAGATAACGTCAACGGTATTGCCGAACGGCAGGACTGTGAAAATATCGTTCTTCGTCACGTCGCCGACCTTGATCTCGGCGCGGATACCGCCGCCGTTGGTGATGGCAACGATGTGATCGTCGTCGACCGTCAGCTTGATGTCCGCATCCTGCTTGACCTGCCAGAGCATTGCATCGGTGATCAGGTCGCCGTTGTTGGTCTCGCCGTCACGGTTGCCGTTGGGAGCCTTCTTACCGTTGAGAGTCACTTCACTCTTGGCAAAGACCGCGCTGTACTCCTTGTCGATGCGGTCGATGATCTTCTGCGCGGCGGCAGCAACGGTCGCATCCTTGGCAGTGTCTTCCTTGATCTCGAAGAGGGAGTTGCTCTCGATCTTCTTGCTCGCATCGTCGATGACGATGACGCCGATGTTAGCGAACTTCGTGCCGGTGGACTGGATGGGCTCGCCGTTCTCGCCCTTGGGCATCACGGTGTGGGAGTGACCATCGATAATGAAGTCGATGCCCTTGACGGCAGCGTACAGATCGGTGGAGCGATAGGGCTTGGACTCGGCGCCCACACCCAGATGGGAAACGCAGATGACGATATCGTCATCCTTGAGCGCCTCGACCTGGTCGGCGGCAGCCTTGGTGAAGGCGTCATCCGTCGCAAAGGTCAGGCCCTTGATCTTGCCGGGATGCGCCTTGGTCTGGGTCTCGGGCGTCTCCATGCCGAAGAAGCCGATCTTCACGCCGGACTTGGTGGTGTAAGTGTAGTTCGTGTCGAAGATGGGCGTGCCGTCTTCATTAAAAACGTCGGCACAGAGAACCTTAAAGTTCGCCTTGGTCATGTTCTCCTTGAGCTGTGCGTAACCGTAGTCGAACTCATGGTTGCCGAGGGTGACGACGTCGTAGCCAACGGTATTCATCATCGTCACAGCGTCCGCGCCCTGACTGACGCTGACATAAGTCGTGCCCTGGCTGTAGTCGCCGGCGTCAACGAGGATGACCTCGGCGCCCTTGGCCTCATAGTCGGCCTTGAGCTGTGCGATGTAGGCATAGCCCTCGACCGCACCGTGCACGTCATTCGTATGCAGAATGACGGTCTTGCCCGCCATCGTCGCTTCTTCGGTCATGACTTCGGGCTCTCTTGTAGTTGCCGTGTCCTCAAGCGCAAAGCCGGTCACAGTCAGGCTGAAGACCATTGCCATTGCGAGCAGGACGGATAGGAACTTGCGCATAGTGTTTTCCTCCTCAATTTTCACTCTGCCCTTCCCTGCCCTGTCTTCGTGGTGCGCAGCTTCTTTTCATCATAGGTTCCGGATCAATTACGCGCCAAAAAGTTCAGTTTTTACGCAGATCAAAGCGGAATGTGGTATGATTTTATTTTATCGTGTGTCGTGTCTTTTCTCAAGACGGCATTTCTCCGAATTTATGTCAGGATTCTTGTACCTTTTCACATTTTTTCGCATTCCTATGGAAATTACACAAAAAATATGCTATGCTTGCGGTAAATTGGAATGCTATTTTTCTCTGACAAGGAGGTTTCTTCCATGAAAACACTGCTTCGAGGCGGTTATGTGGTCAGCGGACGCGGCTGCCGCCGCGCCGACGTGCTCATCGACGGCGAAAAAATCGAAAAGGTCGGTCACATCCCGCCTGAGCTCGCCGCGCAGAGTGAGCTCGTCGACGTGACGGGCTGTATGCTCTTCCCCGGCTTCATCGACGCGCACACGCACTTCGATCTCGACGTGTGCAACACCACGACGGCCGACGACTTTGAAAGCGGCAGCAAAAGCGCCATCCGCGGCGGCACCACGACCGTGATCGACTTCGCCTGCCCCAATAAAGGGGAATCCCTTGCCTATGGGCTTGATCTCTGGCATAAAAAGGCCGATGGCAAGTGCTACTGCGACTATGGCTTCCACATGACCATCGACGACTGGAACGAGAGCATCGAGTCCGAGCTCGACGCGATGATCGAAGCCGGTATCACATCCTTCAAGATGTACCTCACCTACCCCGCCATGATGATCGGCGACGGCGCGGTCTACCGCGCGCTGAAGGCGCTGAAGGCGCGCGGCGGCATTGCGGGCGTCCATTGCGAAAACGCGGGCGTCATCGACGCGCGCATCGCCGAGCTCAAGGCGAGCGGTTTGGGCGCGGACGTCGTATCGCACCCGATCTCCCGCCCCGACTATTTAGAGGCCGAGGCTGTTTCCCGTTTGCTGCGCATCGCGCAGGCGGCTGACGCCCCCGTCATCATCGTCCACACGACGAACCGGGCCTCTCTCGCCGAGATCGCGGCGGCGCGCCGCCGCGGGCAGACCGTGTATGTCGAGACCTGCCCGCAGTATTTAGCGCTTGACGACGGCGTTTATTATGACCCCGACTTTTCCTCCGCTGCGCGCTATGTCTGCGCGCCGCCCATCCGCTCGCAGGAGGACTGCGAGGCGCTGTGGAAGGCGCTGCGCCGGGGCGAGGTACAGACCATCTCGACCGACCACTGCTCCTTCACGCTCGCGCAGAAGGACATGGGCCGCGACGACTTTACAAAGATCCCCGGCGGTCTTCCCGGTGTGGAAACGCGCGGCGAGGTCGTCTACACCATCGCGGAAAACGAAAACAAGCTCTCGCTCGGCGGCGTCTGCCGTGCGCTGAGTGAAAATCCCGCCAAGCTCTACGGTCTCTTCCCCCGCAAGGGCGTCATCGCCCCCGGCAGTGACGCCGACATCGTCGTCTATGACCCCGGCGCAAGCCATGTCCTCCACGGTGCGGAGCTGCTCTCCAAGGCGGGCTACACGCCGTTCGAGGGCTTCCGCACGAACGGCGGCGTGTCGAAAGTGTATCTGCGCGGCGAATTGCAGGTGGACGGCGGCAAGGTCGTCGGCGGCAAGACCGGTGAATATCTAAAGCGCGGCAAATGCGCACTGTGAGGTAAATCGATCCATGGACTTAAAACAAATGCTGTTTGCGCAGTTTCCTGCGTTTTTCCTGCTGAGTCTTCTGTTTCTGATCGCGCATCTGCGCGTGCGCAAGCACAGCGCCGTCAAGTCGGTGCTGTGGGTGCTGCTCTTCGGCGCGGCGCTCGCGGTCTCCATTCTCTTCTGCTTCCTTGGCATCCAGGCGAAGTACTGGACGCTCAAAACGCTCTTTGAGCTGAAGTTCTGGAGCTGGTTCGGCCTTGTGCTCGTGGTGCTCGTTCTTGTGTTGCGGCTCGTGTTCAAGCTGCAAAACAAGCACGCCCAGCACATGGTCGAAAAGGAGCGCACCAAGGCGGAAAAGGAGCGTGAGCAGGCCGTTGCGCAGGCGCGCGAGGAGGGCCGCGCCGAGGCGCTCTCTTGCGCGGAGAGCGCGCAGGCTGCGCCTGCCGCTGACGATGCGCAGGATGCGCCGTCCGTCGAGAACGCGGAAAAGGAGGGCTGAGTATGCCTCCGGAGCATCCCGCGCCGCGGCGCGTGATCTATTTTGACGTTCTTCGCGTGCTGGCAACCTTCGCCGTCATCGTGCTGCATCTCTCCGCGCAGCACTGGGCGGACACGGATGTTTTCTCAAATGCATGGCTGGCATTTAACCTTTACGGCGGTATTGTTCGCTGGTCGGTCCCCATCTTTGTGATGATCAGCGGCGCGCTGTTTCTCGGGCGGGACACCGATATCCATACCATCCTCAAAAAGAACGTCGCACGCATCGCCACGGTCTTTCTCTCCTGGTCGGGCTGCTACGCGCTCGTCGGCCTCGTCTTTCGCCACGCGCCGCTTTCGGTCGTGCTTTCGCAGCTCATCACGGGGCATTATCATCTCTGGTTTCTCTACATGATCGTGGGGCTGTATCTGCTCATCCCCCTGCTGCGGCCCATCGTACAGAATGAAACGCTCATGCGCTACTTTCTGCTGCTTGCGTTTGTCTTCACCTTTCTTCTTCCCCAGCTTGCCCTGTTCACCTCCTTCGTTTCGCTTGAGGCAAGCACCGTCATCCGCACTGTCATCATGTACTCCTACTGCTTTTTTCCGCTCGGCTTTACCGTTTATTTTGTCGGCGGGTACTATCTCAGCCGCAGGAGCTTCAGCCGCAGAGAAGAGATCGTTCTCTACTGCGTCGGCATAGCCGCCCTTCTCTTTTCCATCATCGCTCCCGCCGCTCTCTCCAGAGCGCAGGGCGCGGCAAACCCCACCTTTTATAGCTACAACGACCTCAACGTTCTCTGCACGAGTGTGCCGATCTTTGTCTTTGCCAAGCAGCACCTGAATTTCCCGCGCATGGGCGAGCGGGCGTACACCCTTCTCCGCAAGATGTCGAAATACAGCTTCGGCGTGTATCTCGTTCATCCCATGGTCATCGAGCTATTGCAGCATTTCGGCATCGACACTTTTTCCTGCAACGCCTTTTTCTCCGTGCCGCTGCTCGCGGTCTTCGTCTTCGCGGTCTCCACGCTGATCTCGGCGCTGCTCAATGTCATTCCCTTTATTAAAGATCATTTTGTATGATCAAAAGCGCCCCGCGAACCGGCTTGGTTCGCGGGGCGCTTCTTTTGTTCTTTTATGCGTCGGTCCTGATGCCGCGCTTGTTGAATTCCTCGACCAGCAGGTCAAGGTCGTTCGGCAGGCTCATCGGCTCGCCGCAGAACTTGATGGCGTTGGCCACGTCCTTGAGGCCGTTGCCCGTCACGACGGAGACGACCGTGTCGTTCTCACCGAGCACGCCCTGCTCGCAGAGCTTCTTGACTGCCGCCGTACCGGTGACGCCCGCGGGCTCGCCGAAGACGCCGCAGGTCGTGCCGAGCAGCTTTTGCGCCGCCATGATCTCCTCGTCCGTCACATTCACGACGATGCCGTTCGACTCGCGGATGGCCATGAGCGCCTTGTCCGCATTGCGCGGCACGCCGACGGCGATGGAGTCGGCCAGCGTGTTCTCTTCCATCGGCTCCCAGGGCTTATTCTCCGCGATGGCGCGGTTGATGGGATGGCAGCCCTCGGCCTGCGCGGAAATGAGGCGCGGGAGTTTGTCAATAAAGCCGATGGCGTAGAGGTCCTTGAGACCCTTCCACACGCCCGCGATGGTGCAGCCGTCGCCGACGGAGATGGCGAGATAGTCCGGCATCTTCCAGTCGAGCTGCTCGGCGATCTCGAGCGAGACGGTCTTCTTCCCCTCAGAGAGATAGGGGTTGATGGCCGCATTGCGGTTATACCAGCCCCACTTGTCGATGGCCTTTTTAGAAAGCTCGAACGTCTCTTCGTAGTTGCCCTTGACGGAGATCACGTTCGCGCCGAAGGTCATCAGCTGCGCGACCTTACCCTTGGGCGCGCGCTCGGGGACGAAGATAAAGGTCTTGATGCCCGCAGCCGCGGCATTGCCCGCAAGCGAGCTCGCCGCATTGCCCGTGGACGAGCAGGCGATAATCTTCGCGCCCGCCTCCCCAGCCTTGGCGACCGCCATGGCGCTGGCGCGGTCCTTTAAGGAAGCCGTCGGGTTCTGGCCGTCGTCCTTGACCCAGAGCTTTTTCAGTCCCAGCTGAGAAGCAAGGCGCGGCTCTTCGTAGAGCGGGCTCCAGCCCACGCGCAGCGGCGTATCGGGCGTTGTCTCCTCGACGGGCAGCAGCTCGCGGTAGCGCCACATCGTGTTCGGGCGGGATCTGAGCGTTTCCTTTGTCAGGTTTTTCTTGATGTAGTCGTAATCGTAGATGATATCGAGGATGCCGCCGCACTCGCAGTTCGTAAGATTCGGCACCGCCTCGTATTCCTTCCCGCACTTGACGCAGCGGGCGCATTTGACATTTTTGAGCATACTGCTCCTCCTTCAGAAAAATCGAAGGGCGGGCGATACGCCCGCCCTTCGGCTTTGTCGGTCAATGATCCTCTTTTTACAGCGCCTTGAGAAGGCCGGTCTCCTCGTTGAACTCGTTGATGAGCTCGTCGAGCTCGGCCGCCTGCGCGTGGACGGCGTCCCACGTGCCCTTGGTGTCGTACCAGAGGGCGTTGAGGTCCTTAACGTCGCGCGCCTGCTGCTCGACCCAGGTGTAATACTTGAGGTTGTGGATGCGCTTGCGGTCTTCGTACGTCAGCTCCATCATGCTGTCGGTCTTCAGTCCGAGCATATGCAGGTTGTGGTCGAGGCGGGCTTCCTCTTCGCTGTAAGCACCGTGCTTCTCGTTGAGCTCCTCGATGCGGGACTGGTACATCACGGCGGAGTCGGTCAGGACGGTGCAGACGACGTCGTCCTCGCCCAGCTCATAGTACTTGGCCATCTTGATGCAGCACAGCACGTTGGCGATGCCGGAGATGCCGAGCCAGGTGAGCTTTTCGATGAGCTCGTCGGAAAGCTTTAACTCTTCCTTGAGGTACTTCTGGCCGTCCTTCGTGTTGAACAGGCGCAGCAGACGCTGGGAATCCTCGTCGTCGATGGCGATGGCCATGTCGGTGTTCTTTACGTTGTGGATCCAGGGGATGTGCTTGTCGCCGATGCCCTCGATGCGGTGGCCGCCAAAGCCGTTGTTCAGAATGGTGGGGCACTGGAGCGCCTCGCCCACGCCGAGCTTCATGCCGGGATAACGCTCCTTGAGAAGATCGCCCGCGGACATCGTACCGGCGGAGCCGGAGGTGAAGCACGCACCCGCCAGACGCTGGCCGGGTTTCTTCACGGCCTCGAAGAGGTCTGCAAGGGCGTTGCCCGTGACGTTATAGTGCCACAGCGGGTTGCCCATCTCTTCAAACTGGTTGAAGATCATCATGCTGGGATCCTGCTTGAGCTCCCAGGTCTTGTCGAAAATTTCCTTGACGTTGGACTCGCAGCCCGGCGTTGCGATGACCTGACCGGCGATCTTGCTGAGCCAGTCGAAGCGCTCCTTGCTCATCTCAGCGGGGAGAATGGCGACGGAGTCGACGGCAAGCAGCTTACTGTTGAACGCACCGCCGCGGCAGTAGTTGCCCGTGGAGGGCCACACGGCGTGATGATACGTCGCGTCGAACTGGCCGGTGACAAGGCGCGGGGCAAGGCAGCCGAACGAAGCGCCGACCTTGTGGCAGCCCGTGGGGAACCACTTGCCCGCCATGGCGAGGATGCGGCAGGGAACGCCGGAGAGCTCGGACGGGATCTCGACATAGTTCGGCACTTCCTGGAACAGGCCGCCGGATTCCTTGGCCTCATTTTTCCACGTGATGCGGAAGAGGTTGAGCGGGTTGACATCCCACAGGCCAACGCCCTTGAGCTTTTCCTGGATCTTCTCAGGGATGGTCTCGGGATGCTGCATCTGCGCGATGGTCGGGATAATGACGTTGTTTTCCTTGGCCTTCTGGATATTGTGCGCAAGGCCCGTCTTGTTGATAGTCAGATCGATCTTGCCCATGATTTACTTCTCCTCCTGTTGTTTGTCAATATAAGAATAGAGTGTGTACTTGGATATGCCGAAGTATTTGGCGACCTTGTCGCCGGATTTGGTAATGAGGAACGCCCCGTTCTGGCTCAAAAAGCCGATGGCGCGCATCTTGTCCTCCTTGTTCATCAGCGCGACAGGCTTTCCGACCAGCGCGACCGACTGCGCGATGAGCTCGTCGAGCAGCTCGTTGACGTTGACGATCTTTTCCGGCTCGCTCTGCGTCTGGTCTTTGGTGTCGACCAGCTCGTGCACTGCGCCCTCGACCATCAGAAGCGACGAGATATCGTAATTGATGCCGAGGATGGCGGCGACCCTGCCGTTTCTGCCGCGAATGTACATGGTGGAGGACTTGAGGATCTTGCCGTCCGGGGTCTTGGTGAGGTAGCTCAGATGGTCGCTCGGCTGCGCGTCGGCCTGCCGTACCTGCTCGAGCACGACGTGCGATGCGCCGTCGCCCACCTTGCGCCCGGTGACATGACCGTTTTCGATGGCAACGATGGAATGCTCGGGGTGCTTGGCCCCCACATCGTGGATCACGACCTCACAGCTGCTGCCGAAGGTCGCGGCAATGCCCTTTGCGACCTGCTCCAGGGTCTTCAGCGTTGCGGCTTCTATGGTCTATCCCTCCTCTTCCCGCCTTCCGCTGTGCAAATTGCACAGCTTTCTCTCTTCGAAGGCTCATACTTTCATCCCTATGATACCATAAATCGAAGGAATTGCAATCATTTTCTGAAAAAATTTTTGCAATTCAAATTTTTTGTTTGACAACTGCCGTTCTTATGCTATGATAAAGACAGTCTAACAGAAATTTCACACCGAAGCGACCGATTTCTTATTACTTTTAACGGAGGTCTACCATGGATTTTGAAGCTATCAAAAAAGCAGCCGCGGCCTACGGCCCCGATATGACCCGCTTCCTGCGCGATATGATCGCCATTCCCAGCGAAAGCTGCGAGGAAAAGGGCGTCGCCCACCGCATTGCCGAGGAGATGAAGAAGCTCGGCTACGATAAGGTCGAGTTCGACGCGCTCGGCAACGTCATCGGCTGGATGGGCACGGGCGACAAGATCATCGCCATCGACTCCCACATCGACACCGTCGGCATCGGCAACCGCGAAAACTGGACGCACGACCCGTACGAGGGCTACGAGGATGACAAGGTCATCTATGGTCGCGGCGGCAGCGACCAGGAGGGCGGCATGGCCGCAGCCGCCTACGGCACGAAGATCATGAAGGACCTCGGCCTCATCCCCGAGGGCTACAAGATCATGGTCGTCGGCTCCGTGCAGGAGGAGGACTGCGACGGTATGTGCTGGCAGTCCATCGTGAACGAATACTTCAAGGGTCCCGAGGATGCGAGAAACCAGATCGAATTCGTCATCTCTACCGAGCCGACCGACGGCGGCATTTACCGCGGTCACCGCGGCCGCATGGAGATCCGCGTCGATATGCACGGCGTCTCCTGCCACGGCTCGGCGCCCGAGCGCGGCGACAACGCCATCCACAAGATGGCCGAGGTCCTGCTCAACGTGCGCGACCTGAACGAAAATGACGCCGGCGACGACAAGGAGATCAAGGGTCTTGTCAAGATGCTCGACCCGAAGTACAATCCCGAGCACTGGGAGGACGCCCGCTTCCTCGGCCGCGGCACCTGCACCACGAGCCAGATCTTCTTCACCTCTCCCTCCCGCTGCGCGGTCGCGGACTCCTGCTCCATTTCGATTGACCGCCGCATGACCGCGGGCGAGACGTATCAGTCCTGCCTGAAGGAGATTGAGGATCTGCCCGCGTGCAAAAAGTACGCCAAGGACATCAAGGTCTCCATGTATATGTATGACCGTCCGTCCTGGACCGGCCACGTCTACGAGACCGAGGCCTTCTTCCCCACCTGGATCAACAAGGAGACCGCTCCCCACGTGCAGGCGCTTGTCGACGCGCACCACGCCCTCTGGGGCAACGAGCGCATCGGCGCGGATGAAAAGGCCATGTCCACGCGCACCGGCCGTCCGCTGACCGACAAGTGGACCTTCTCCACCAACGGCGTTTCCATTCAGGGTCGCTACGGTATCCCCTGCGTCGGCTTCGGCCCCGGCGCCGAGTCTCAGGCCCACGCGCCCAACGAGATCACCTGGAAGCAGGATCTCGTCACCTGCGCGGCGCTGTACGCCGCCGTCCCCGGCCTCTACAAGCCCGAGAACAAGGACGGCTCCGCGACGAGCTTCCGCCAGGAGCTAACGGGTAATAATATCAAATAACGTGCTTCGCCCGTCATTTGATATTAAGAGGCTGCACTCCGCTTCGCGCCTCGCCTTTGGCTCGACGCGCGCTGCGTGAGAAGTGTTTTTTGCCACGCGCATGTCGCGGCAAAAAACGGTTCAAGATCATTTGCGCCGTGTGCGGCGCAAAAAAACAAGGTATTTCGAGCATACTAAAACAAATAAAGGAGAAAATCACCCATGAGCAAGACTGTTGAACTGGCGCGCCATCTTGAGACGCTGCACATCAATAATATGTACAAGACCGACTTCTATTGGACGTGGGACAAGACCGACGAGGAGATCGACGCGGTCTTCACCGTGGCCGACGCGCTGCGCGACCTGCGCGAGCGCAACAAGAACACGAAGGTCTTCAACTCCGGCCTCGGCATTTCGATCTTCCGCGACAATTCCACGCGCACGCGCTTCTCGTTCGCGTCCGCGTGCAACCTGCTGGGTCTTGAGGAGCAGGTGCTCGATGAAAAGAAGTCCCAGATCGCACACGGCGAGACCGTGCGCGAAACGGCGAACATGGTCTCGTTCATGGCCGACGTCATCGGCATCCGCGACGATATGTTCATCGGCGAGGGGCACAAGTATCAGAAGACCTTCATGGACGCGCTCGAAGAGGGCTACCGCGACGGCATTCTCGAGCAGCGCCCGACGCTCGTCAATCTCCAGTGCGACGTCGACCATCCGACGCAGTGCATGGCCGATATGCTGCACATCATCCACTACTTCGGCGGCGTGGAGAATCTCAAGGGCAAGAAGGTCGCCATGACCTGGGCCTATTCCCCGAGCTACGGCAAGCCCCTTTCCGTCCCGCAGGGCGTCATCGGCCTGTTCACCCGCTTTGGCATGGACGTCACGCTCGCCCACCCCGAGGGCTATGAGGTCATGCCCGAGGTCGAGGAAATCGCCAAGAAGAACGCGGCGGCCACCGGCGGCAGCTTCAAGAAGTGCAATGACATGAAGGAAGCCTTCAAAGACGCCGATATCGTCTATCCCAAGTCCTGGGCGCCGTTCAAGGCCATGGAGGAACGCACAAAGCTCTATCAGGCCGGCGACAAAGACGGCATCGACGCGCTGGAGAAGAAGCTCCTCGCGCAGAACGCCGAGCACAAGGACTGGGCCTGCACCGAAGAGATGATGAAGCTCACGAAGGACGGCAAGGCGCTCTATCTCCACTGCCTGCCCGCCGACATCACCGGTCTTTCCTGCCCCGAGGGTGAGGTCGACAACAGCGTGTTCGACCGCTACATCGTGCCTCTGTACAAGCAGGCCTCCTACAAGCCGTATATCATCGCCGCGATGATGTTCCTCGCGCAGGTCAAGGACCCCGTCCGCGCCCTGATGGAGATGGACAAGTCCGGCGAAGAGCGCAAGATGTTCTAAGCGTTCCGTTCCCCCGGTTTCCATTTGTCAAAAAGCGGACTCGCCGCTTTTTATGAGAGAAGAGAGTTTTCAAAAACGAAAATCAAGGAGAGATGAGTAACATGAGCAAGAGAATCGTCATCGCCCTGGGTGGCAACGCACTGGGCAACACCCCGTATGAGCAGCTCGCCCTCGTCACCGAGACCGCCAAGCCCATCGTCGATCTGATCGCGCAGGGCAACGAGGTCATCATCGCCCACGGCAACGGCCCGCAGGTCGGCATGATCAACCTCGGCATGGCCACCGCTGCCGAGGCCAAGGCTATCAAGTCCGATATGCCCTTCCCCGAGTGCGGCGCGATGAGCCAGGGCTATATCGGCTACCATCTGCAGAACGCCATCGGCAACGAGCTTGCCTCCCGCGGCATGAACAAGGACGTTGCGACCGTCGTGACGCAGGTGCTCGTCGACGAGGCCGACCCCGCCTTCCAGCATCCCACCAAGCCCGTCGGCGCGTTCTACGACAAGGAGACCGCCGACCGCATCGCCGCAGAAAAGGGCTACACCATGGTCGAGGATGCCGGCCGCGGCTACCGCCAGGTCGTCCCCTCCCCCAAGCCGATCGACGTCATCGAGAAGAACACCGTCAAGGCGCTCGTTGACAACGGCACGGTCGTCATCACGGTCGGCGGCGGTGGCATCCCCGTCGTACGCCGTGACGGCAAGCTCTACGGCACCCCCGCGGTCATCGACAAGGACTTCGCCTCCGCCAAGCTCGCAGAGCTGCTCGACGCGGATATGCTCGTCATCCTGACGGCGGTCGAAAAGGTCGCCATCAACTTCGGCAAGCCCGACCAGAAGGGGCTCGACACCCTCACGCCAGATGAGGCGCGCAGGTATATCGACGAAAAGCAGTTTGCTCCCGGCTCCATGCTGCCGAAGGTGCAGGCCGCCATGTCGTTCGCCGAAAGCAAGCCCGGCCGCGTTGCGCTCATCACGCTGCTGGAAAAGGCAGCCGAGGGCATCGAGGGCAAGACCGGCACCCGCGTGCAGATGTAAGCGCCATCTGATCTCCCCCAAAAGCGGGCTCGTTTTTCGAAACGGGCCCGTTTCTTTTGCGTTTTCTCCGCTATGGACAAAAATTCATGCTGCTTTTTTGGTCAAGTTTGACCCTCATTTTTTCTTTTTCCTGTTGCTAAATTTTTCCTTTTTATGTATCATGGTGATAACGGTATTCAAATCTTTTGATTGCCGTAAAATTTAAGGAGGATTTACCGAAATGAAGAAGTTCCTTGCACTGCTCCTGAGTCTCGTGATGGTCCTCGCCCTCGTCGCCTGCGGCGATAAGAAGGACGATACCAACACCGACGATCAGGACAACAACGAAGTCACCGATTTCAAGGTTGGCTTCATCATGCTCCACGACGAAAACTCTACCTACGACCTCAACTTCATCAACGCTGCTAAGGCCGCCTGCGAGAAGCTCGGCGTCGAGTACACCATCGTGACCAACGTTCCCGAAGGTCAGGAGTGCTACGACAAGGCCGCTGAGCTGGCCGACGCCGGCTGCAACATCATCTTCGCCGACTCCTTCGGTCACGAGGACTACATGATCCAGGCCGCGAAGGACTTCCCCGACGTGCAGTTCTGCCACTCCACCGGCACCAAGGCGCACACCGAGGGTCTCTCCAACTACCACAACGCCTTCGCTTCCATCTATGAAGGCCGTTACCTCGCCGGTGTTGCCGCCGGTATGAAGCTCAACGAGATGATCGAAAACGGTGAGTTCACCGCGGACGAGGCCAAGATCGGCTACGTTGGCGCGTTCACCTATGCCGAGGTCATCTCCGGCTACACCTCTTTCTTCCTGGGTGCTCGCTCCGTCTGCCCCACTGCCACGATGGAAGTCACCTTCACCGGCAGCTGGTATGACGAGACCGCCGAGAAGGAAGGCGCACAGAAGCTCATCCAGAACGGCTGCAAGCTCATCAGCCAGCACGCCGACTCCATGGGCGCTCCCACCGCTTGCGAGACCGCCGGTGTGCCTGACGTTTCCTACAACGGCTCCACCGAGGCTGCCTGCCCCAACACCTATCTGATCTCCTCCCGCATCGACTGGGCTCCCTACTATGAGTATGCCATCACCGCTGCCATGAACGGCGAGACCATCGACGCCGACTGGACCGGCACCCTTGCGACCGGCTCCGTCGTGCTGACCGACCTGAACGAGAACGTTGCTGCCGAGGGCACCGCTGAGGCCATTGCCGATGCGACTGCCAAGCTCGAAAGCGGCGAGCTCCACGTCTTCGACTGCTCCGCCTTCACCGTCAGTGGTGACAACGTGACTGACAATATCACCGTCGATGCTGATGGTCACGTCACGTCCTACATGGCTGACGTTGACACCGATCCCGATTACGCCCCCGACACTGAGGTCGTGACCGACGGCTACCTGGCTGAGTCCACCGCCCGCTCCGCCCCGTACTTCCAGCTCCAGATCGACGGCATCACGCTGCTCGATACTAATTACGGCGGTTAACCTTTTTATCTCACAATATCGGGCTGTCTTCGGGCAGCCCGATATCTTTTTTCATGCCTTATAGCTAAAAAATTTTGTAGCTTTCAAAATTTTTTTGTGATTTTTTCCGCTTTTTGATTTACAACGCTGTTGAATTATGGTAATATACTACTTGAAATACAAAGCTGAAGAGCTCGATCGTCTGCTCTTCGGCGGAAGGGGTGACCGCCTTGGGAACTGCGTGCGCAGTTAAAATGGAGAATGTCACGAAGCGGTTTGGCAAGGTCGTGGCGAACAACGCCATCAACCTTGAGCTGCACGAAGGCGAGATCTTATCACTGCTGGGCGAAAACGGCAGCGGTAAGACGACGCTGATGAACATGCTCTCCGGTATCTACTTCCCCGACGAGGGGCAAATCTACATTCATGGCGAACCGGTAACGATCGCCTCCCCCAAGGATGCGTTCGAGCTCGGCATCGGTATGATCCACCAGCACTTCAAGCTCGTCGATCTCTTCACCGCGACGGAGAATATCATCCTCGGCCTCGAGGGGAAGCTTGACCTCGCCGAGGCGAGCAGGAAGGTCAAGGAGATCTGCGACAAGTACGGCTTTGACATCGACCCCAACCAGAAGATCTACGATATGTCCGTTTCGCAGAAGCAGACGGTCGAGATCGTCAAGGTGCTCTACCGCGGGGCGGATATCCTCATCCTGGACGAGCCCACTGCCGTCCTCACCCCGCAGGAAACGGATAAGCTCTTCGCCATCATGCGCAACATGAAGGCCGACGGCAAATCCCTCATCATCATCACCCACAAGCTGCACGAGGTGCTCGACGTATCCGACCGCGTGGCGGTCCTGCGCAAGGGCGAGTACATCGGCGACGTCGCCACCAAGGACGCCGACCAGCAGTCGCTGACCGACATGATGGTCGGCCATACCGTGAGCCTGAACATCAACCGCCCCGAGCCGAAAAACGTGGAAAAACGCCTCGTCATCGAGGGGCTGACGGCTTACGACGAGCTCGGCGTCAAGCGTCTGGATGATGTCAGCTTCACCGTCAACGCGGGCGAGGTGCTCGGCATCGCGGGCGTCGCGGGCAGCGGCCAGCGCGAGCTGCTCGAGTCCATCGCGGGTCTCTACCCCGTCGCCTCGGGTCATGTCACATTCTACCCGCCCGACGGCGGCGCGGAAAAGGAACTCGTCGGCCTCGACCCGATGAAGATCCGCAAGAGCGGCATTTCCATGTCGTTCGTCCCCGAAGACCGACTCGGCATGGGTCTTGTCGGCTCGATGGGCATGACGGGCAACATGATGCTCCGCTCCTGGCGCAAAGGCAAGGGCGTGTTCGTCAACCGCAAGGATCCCGAAGCGCTCGCCAACCGCATCTGGGAGGAGCTCGGCGTCGTTACGCCCAGCACGTCCTTCCCCGTCCGCCGTATGTCGGGCGGCAACGTGCAGAAGGTGCTCGTCGGACGCGAGATCGCCCAGTCCCCCGCCGTGCTGATGACGGCCTACGCCGTGCGCGGCCTGGACATCAACACATCCTACACCATCTACAATCTGCTGACCGAGCAGAAGATGCACGGCGTCGCCGTCGTCTATGTCGGCGAGGATCTCGACGTGCTGCTCGAGCTGTGCGACCGCATCGTCGTGCTCTGCGGCGGTCAGGTCTCCGGCGTGGTCGACGCCCGCAAGACAGACAAGCGCGAGGTCGGCGCATTGATGACGCTCGTGAGGGGAGGCAACAAGGATGAATAAAAAGCAGTCCCTTTTCCACATCGCCAAGCGCGACTCGCTTCCCTGGTACAAGGCCGCGCTCATCCGTGGCGGCGCGATCGTGCTCGCCCTGATCGTCTGCGCCATCGTCACGACGCTGCTCACAGGCGAAAATCCCATCAAGGTCTATTCCACCATCCTCTACGGCGCGTTCGGCACATCGCGCAAGAGCTGGGTCACGCTCCATAACCTCGCGATCCTGCTCGGCATTTCGCTCGCGGTCACACCCGCGTTCAAGATGCGCTTCTGGAACATCGGCGCGGAGGGTCAGGTGCTCATCGGCTGCCTTGCCACCGCCGCCTGCATGATCTGCCTGGGCGATAAGGTCCCGAACGGCGTGCTCATCCTCCTGATGATCCTTGCCGCCATCGCAGCAGGCGCGCTGTGGGGCTTCCTTCCCGCCATCTTTAAGGCCAAGTGGAACACGAATGAAACGCTCTTCACGCTGATGATGAACTACATTGCGACGCAGCTCGCCGCGTTCTTCATCATCGTGTGGGAGGTGCCCAAGGGCTCGGGCAAGATCGGCATCATCAATGCCAACAGCGAGGCCGGCTGGCTCCCCGTCATCGGCGGCCAGCGCTACCTCCTCCCCATCCTGCTTGTGGCGCTCCTCACAGGCCTTATGTACATCTATCTCAACTACAGCAAGCACGGCTATGAGATCTCCGTCGTCGGCGAGAGCCAGCGCACCGCGAGCTATGCCGGCATCAAGGTCGAGCGCGTCATCGTGCGCACGATGGTGCTCTCCGGCGCCATCTGCGGCCTCATCGGTCTGCTGCTCACCGCCGGTACGGACCATACGCTCACGACCACCATCGTCGGCGGACGCGGCTTCACCGCGGTCATGGTCTCCTGGATGGCCAAGTTCAACCCGATCATGATGATCTTTACGAGTCTTCTCATCGTGGTTTTGAGCCGCGGCGCGAGCGAGATCTCCAGCGTCTTCGGCCTGAATCACTCCTTCGCCGATATCCTGACGGGCATCATCCTGTTCTTCATCATCGGCAGTGAATTCTTCATCACCTACAAGGTCAGCCTGCGCAAGGGCAAAAAGGAGGCGTGAGCGATGTTTGATCTTGCTTCTTTCCTTCCCCGTGCGGTCATGCAGGGCATTCCCCTGCTCTACGGCAGCACCGGTGAGATCCTGACGGAAAAGTCCGGCAACCTGAATCTCGGCATTCCGGGCGTGATGTACGTCGGCGGTATCTGCGGCGTCATCGGCGCGTTCTTCTACGAGCAGGCCACTCCCGCGGCCGACATGAACGCCTTCCTTGCCATCGGCATCCCGATGCTCTGCTCGCTGCTCGGCTCCCTTCTGATGGGCCTTCTCTACTGCCTGCTGACCGTCACGCTGCGCGCCAACCAGAACGTCACGGGTCTTGCGCTCACCACGTTCGGCGTCGGCATCGGCAACTTCTTCGGCGGCTCGCTCATCAAGCTGACCGACAGCGAGGTCCCCTCCATCGCGCTGAGCGCGACGAGCGCCTACTTCAGCAAATCCCTGAACGTCGGCGGCTGGTTTGGCCAGGTCTTCCTGTCCTACGGCTTCCTTGCCTACCTCGCCATCGTCATTGCGCTGCTCGCCTCCTATTTTCTCAAGCACACCCGCACGGGTCTGCACCTGCGCGCCGTGGGCGAGAGCGCGGCAACGGCGGACGCGGCCGGCATTAACGTGACGAAGTACAAGTACCTTGCCACCTGCATCGGCAGCATGATCGCGGGTCTCGGCGGTCTCTATTACGTGATGGACTACGCCTGCGGCGTCTGGTCCAATAACGCCTTCGGCGACCGCGGCTGGCTCGCCATCGCGCTCGTCATCTTCACGATCTGGCGTCCGAACGTCAGCGTGCTGGCGTCTATTCTCTTCGGCGGATTCTACATCCTCTACATCTTCATCCCCACCGGCACCAATCTTGCCGTCAAGGAGCTTTACAAGATGCTCCCCTACGTCGTCACGCTGGTCGTTCTGATCATCGTGTCGCTGCGCAAGAAGCGTGAGGATCAGCCGCCCGCATCGCTGGGCCTGAGCTACTTCCGCGAAGAGAGATAAAAACACTTAAAATGAAAGCACCCGATGGGTGCTTTCATTTTAGATAGGCTTCAGTGTTTGTCGCTCACCGCTCCAATCGCTGCAAAGTGTCGCTGCGGACGCACATATCGTCCTCCGCGACGAATTCTATTTTTTTGCCGCCGTGCGCGGCGGCAAGTCTGCGACGCTTTTTGCCACGCACGTGTCGCGGCAAAAAACGATTAAGATCATTTGCGCCGTGCGCGGCGCAAAACACGTGCTTTTTATGTCAAATTGGCCTGTTTCTTCAGGCATTGCGAGGTGCTTTGCTATGTCTACTCTGCTCATTCGAAATATCCGCACGCTCGTCTCCTGCGACGATCACGATACGGTCTACAAGAATGTTGACCTCTACGCTGAGGACGGCTTCATTCGCGCGATCGGCAACGACCTTCCGCAGCAGGCGGAGAAGACCATCGACGCGAGCCATATGCTCTGCTATCCGGGGCTTGTCAACACGCACCATCATCTCTACCAGATCTTTTCCCGCAACCTGCCGGAAGTGCAGAATATGGAGCTTTTCGACTGGCTCAGGACGCTCTATGAGATCTGGAAAAATCTTGATGAGGACGTGATCCGTCTCTCCACGCTCACGGGCCTCGGCGAGCTGATGAAGCACGGCTGCACGACCTGTTTCGACCACCACTATGTCTTTCCCGCGGGTGCGAGCGACCTGATCGGCGCGCAGTTTGCCGCGGCGGACGAGATCGGCGCGCGTATGTATGCCTCGCGCGGCAGCATGGACTTATCCAAGAAAGACGGCGGTCTGCCGCCCGACAGCGTGGTGCAGACGGTCGACGAGATCATGAAGGACTCCGCCCGCGTGATCGAAGAATATCACGACAAATCGTTCGGTGCGATGCACCGCGTCGCGCTTGCCCCGTGCTCGCCGTTCTCCGTGTCTGCCGATCTTCTGCGCGAAAGCGCGGTGCTCGCGCGACAGTACGGCGTGCGCCTGCACACCCACCTGTGCGAGACGAAGGATGAGGAAAACTTCATGCTTGCGCGCGAGGGCGTCCGCCCGCTTGAATACATGGAAAAGCTCGGCTGGACGGGCGACGACGTCTGGTTCGCCCACGGCATCCACTTCAACGATGAAGAGCTGCGCGTACTGGCAAAGACGCGCACAGGCGTAGCGCACTGCCCGATCTCCAACATGAAGCTCTCCTCCGGCATTGCCCGCATTCCGGAGATGCTCTCGCTCGGCGTGCCGGTCGGCCTCGCGGTCGACGGCTCGGCCTCGAACGACGGCTCGTCTCTGATGGAAGAGCTGCGCATTTCGTATCTTCTGCACCGCCTGAACAGCAGCAAGGCTGCCCCCGGCGGCTACGACGTGCTTAAAATGGCAACGCGCGGCAGCGCGGCCATCCTCGGCCGCAGCGACGACATCGGCTCGCTCGCGGTCGGCAAATGCTGCGACCTCTTCATGATCGACTCGCGCCGGCTCGAGCTCGTCGGCTCGTGCTTTGACCCGAAGAGCGTGCTCGGCACCGTCGGTGTGCGCGGGCCCGTCGACTACACGGTCGTTCATGGCCGCGTGACAGTCGAGCAGGGGCATCTCGCCACCATTGACGAGGAAGCGCTTGCGCACGACGCGGAAGCAAAGTGCCGCGCGTACTTGAACCGCTGAGGAGACCTTTATGACCGTAGAAATTTGCCGCGGCGATACCGCCGCTCTCCCCTCTTGCGACCGTGCCGCCGAGCTTCTGCCCATAGCGGACAGCGATCCCCTCACCCTCGCCTGCACGGACGGCGACATGAACGCCGCCTACCGTGTGCTGCGCGCCATCATGGACTACGGCTACGAGCACGAGAGCCCGTCGCGTGTGCGCCTGATCTGCGCGGATGAGACCGCGTACAAGGCATATTCCTTCCAATGGAATATGTGGTTTGCCGCAGAAAAGCCCAGGCACGAGGACTAAGGAAAAACGACCGAAAGCGATGCTTTCGGTCGTTTCTTTATTACAAATAGCGATCCATCTTTTGCAGGATGGCCTCATAGCGTGCGGCAAGCTCCTGCTTCGTCTCGTCAAAGCGCTCGCGCAGCTCCTGCCACGAACGGGCGATGGCCTGCGATGCCTCGTCGCGCTCGATACGCAAGCCCGCGGCGATCTCCTCGCTCAGCTCACCCACACTGGCAAAGGCCCCCATCAGCCCGCCCTGCGTTTTGAAAAATTCATCGCCGAAGCGCTCTCGTTTCGGATATTTCCCGCCGCGGTAGTTGTCGATGACGATCTCGTAGCGCGCCACAGCGCGCTGCACCGCCGTCTCCCAGGAAACGTACAGCTCGCGCTGCGCGTTTTCGCCGACGACGTGCATCCTCTCCGGCGCGCGGCAGAGCTCGTCAAGCTTCGCTGCCATTGCCGCGGCGTTTTCGGCAATACAAAAGCCGTTTTGCCCGTCGGTCACCCCCTCAGACGCGCAGGAATTTCGGATCATCACCGTTGCCGTGCCGCTGGCCGCGGCCTCGCGCACAACAAGGCCGTTCGTGTCGAAGGTCGACGGGAAAAGGAAAAGGTCCGCCCTTCCATACCACGCGCGGATGACCTCGCGGTCGGCGATCGCACCGGTGAAAAAGCAGCGGTCGTTCAGCCCCAGCTCTTCTGCATAGCCGCGGATCTCCGCGCCGTCCGCGCCCTCGCCGACGAACACCATGCGGAAGTCGACATTCTGCTCGCGCAGCGTTTTCAGCGCATCCAGGATGATACGGATGCCCTTGTACCACATCAGCCGCCCGACGAAGAGGAAAACCGGTACGTTCCGCGGCAGATCGTACCCGCCTGTCGCCGCAGCGATGGTCTCGTCGGACACCCGTCCGCACGGCACGTCCACACCGTTTTCCATCACGATATAGTCTCCCTCGTAGCCGAGCGAGCGCAGATTTTCCCCCGCTCCGCGGCTCACGACCCAGACCTCGTCGCAGCTCGCAACATTCTGCACCAGCGCACGGATAGCGCTCCCCTGCAGGAGTTTACCGCGTACAGCCTTGGCGATGTCAATGTCATATTTTGTGTGATACGTCAGCACGAGCGGCGCGTCGACCACGGCGCGCAGGGAGCGTGCCAGCAGGCACGACGTAATGGGACAGTGTGTGTGCATCAGATTGACCTTGCGCTCTGTCAGCACGCGCGCCGCCTCGGGCGAGAACGGATAGCCCGCCACATAGCCGACGAGTCTGCGCGTATCAATGCTCGGATACCGCAGCACAGGGAACGGAAACGCGCTGTCGTCCGCGCCGGGCACCGTCGGCGTCACGACGATGGCGTTTTTGCCGTGCTTTGTGATCTGCTCCGCATAGTTCACGACGGCGTTTGCCACGCCGTCGATCTCCGGCGGAAAGGAATCGTTCAAAAGGCAGATGGTTTGCTTGTCCATGCCATTGCCCTCCTGTATTTTTTGTTGTTCGGCCGGGCCGAAGTGTGATCCAGTATATCATTTTTTCGGCAAAGATGGTATACTGTATGTGAATTTTACGCGCCGTTCACGCTGAAAGGAGGTCCACCATGCGCACTCTCACCTACACCGTGCCGCCGGAGGAGGACGGCCGTATGGTCAAGGGCATCCTGCGCGGCGATCTGCACCTCTCCTACACGCTGCTCAAGAGCCTCAAGTGGCGCGAAAATGCCATTCTCTTAAACGGACAGAGCGTTCATGTCAACGCCATTGTCCATACAGGCGATGTTGTCAGCGTCGCGCTCTCCGAGCGCGCGCCGCGCGAGGACCTCTACTGCGAACACACGGCAAGGCCAAACATCGTCTACGAGGATGACGACCTGCTCGTCCTGAACAAGCCCGCAGGCGTCGCCATGCATCCGAAGGCGGACGACGCCTCCGCGCCGAGCCTTGCCGCGATGCTCACGGGTTATCTCGGCGAAGGCAGCGTGCCGCACTTCGTCAGCCGCCTTGACAAGGGAACCTCCGGCCTGCTCATCGCCGCCAAGAGCGGCTACGTGCACGACCGCCTGCGCCGTGCGCTGCATTCCGACAATTTACGGCGCGAATACCGCGCCGTTGCCGTCGGCAGGGTGACCCCCGATCACGGCATCATCGACGCCCCCATCGGCCGCGCGGAGAGCTCCATCATCCGCCGCTGCGTGCGTGCAGACGGCCTGCCGAGCCTGACGGAATACGAAACGCTGCAAACAAGCGAGCGCTTCACACTCCTGCGTATGCGCCCGCAGACAGGGCGCACGCATCAGCTCCGCGTGCACATGGCATATCTCGGCTACCCCCTCGCGGGCGACTGGCTCTACGGCACAGAGGATAAAAATCTCATCGCCCGCCCCGCCCTGCACTCGTATGAGCTGTGGTTCACCCAGCCGATCACCGGACAGGAGTTGCACTTTACAGCGCCTATCCCGCAGGATATGCAGCGTTTACTGGCGTCTGATCCGCTTCTCTAAAGGGGGGTAACAAAGCCCTTTCTCCTTTGATCGCTTGCACGGCCCGAACAGCCTTCATTCTGCTGCTGTTGACCAATTCTTGCGCAGACCCGCCCCTCGGCGGTTGGCCTTTATTCCGCGCAAAGGAGCCTCAGGGGAAAATGCAAAGGGCGTGACCGCAATGGTCACGCCCTTTGTCTGTTCTCTTTTTTCAGCGGTTTGCCGATGCTTCGCTCTCATGGAGCACTGTGCCGTCCGGCAGTGTGAACGTATCCGCGCCGGGCGCTGTCGTATCGACCGTCATGCCCGCCATGCGGTAGACGACATCCTCCTCATTGAGCTTTTCCGCCGCGCAGAGAAGGCCATTGCTCACGCTGACCCAATAGCGCTCGACATAGCCGCCCGCATCGGCGGCAGTTTCCACATAGATGCAGTCCAGCGTGTCGAGCAGGCGATAATCGGCAACGGCGATGCGCTTTGCGTCAAGGCGCAGGATATCCTCATAGGTCGGGATGCCCTGCTCTTCGTCAGGCGTAAAGGATGCGGCACTCTCGAAATACTCCTTACCGCTGCCATACCACACCCACGTCTTTTCTCCGTTCGTGATGGTGTGGCTCTGTTCACCGCTTGCCGCTTCGGTATCCGCGCGCATCCACGCGCCGTCCACCGAGACGGTGCTGCGGTCCACGCCGCTGCCGCCCGTATAGTAGCGCTCGATCGTGATCGAGCGCGTGTAGCACGCGGGACGCTCGAGCGTGGCGATGGCACTCTGCACCGTGTCAGGCCGCACGGACACGCGGCCCGCGCTGCTGTCATCAAGCGATTCATCGCTGCTCTCGCCGCTCTCCGTCTCCTGCGGCAGGACGATGCGTGCAGGGCGGTGCAGCGCGCCGCGCACCACGAACAGCAGCACCAGCAGAACGAGCGCGACAAAAGCAATGCCGATGGGCGACACTCTCCGCTTCTTCATTCTGCTTCACGTCCTTTCCTCTCAGGCGTTAAAGTCGGCGGGTCGCTCGGCCTTGCGGCCGAAGTGCCACAAGATCGCGTCGGCAATGCGTGCGCAGGCGTGACCGTCGCCATAGGGGTTGACGGCGTGCGCCATCGCGTCGTAGGCTTCCCTGCTGCGCAGCAGCTCATTGCCCATACGCAGCACGTCGTCGTATTCCACGCCGCAGAGCTTCACCGTTCCGGCAGCGACCGCCTCGGGGCGCTCGGTCTCTTTTCTCATGACGAGCACGGGCTTGCCGAGCGCGGGCGCCTCCTCCTGGAGTCCGCCGCTGTCGGTCATCACCATGTAGCAGCGCGCCATGAGGTTGTGCATCTCATCCGCGCTCAGCGGGTCGATGAGATGCACGCGCGGCGTACCGGCGAGGAACTTCTGCGCGTTTTCGCGCACAACGGGGCTGAGATGCACAGGATAGACCAGCTCGCAGTCTTCATTTTGCAGTGCGATATCGCGCAGCGCGGTCATGATGTTCTCCATCGGCTGACCGTAATTCTCGCGGCGGTGACATGTGACGAGCACGACCTTCTTGGAATAATCCAGCTCGTTGAGCTTTTCCGTTATAAAGTGATAATCCTTGCGTACCGTTGTTTTCAGTGCGTCGATGACCGTGTTGCCCGTGATAAAGAGGCCGTCGGTCACGCCCTCTTTGAGTAAGTTCTCGCGGTTGTTCTTCGTCGGGCAGAAATAGAGGTCTGCGATGGCCGTGACGAGCTTGCGGTTCATCTCCTCGGGAAACGGAGAGTATTTATCGTAGGTGCGAAGGCCCGCCTCCACATGGCCGACCGGCACCTTGTGGTAAAAAGCAGAAAGCGCACCGGCAAAGGTCGTCGACGTGTCGCCGTGGACCAGGATCATATCGGGCTTTAACTGCTCGATGGCGTCATCCATACCGAGCAGGCACTTGCTCGTGATGGTGGAAAGCGTCTGCCGTGGGGTCATGATATCAAGGTCGCAGTCGGCCTTGAGGTCGAAGACCTGCATCACGCTGTCGAGCATCTCGCGGTGCTGCGCCGTCACGCAGCAAAGGCTCTCGATCTCGTCGCGGGCGGCAAGCTCCTTGACGAGCGGGGCCATCTTGATGGCCTCGGGCCGCGTGCCGAACACGCTCATAATGCGCAGTTTTTCCATATCAGGCGTCCTCCTTCTTTTCTTCGTTGGGCTCTTCCGATTGTTCGACCGCAGCGGCAGTCTCCGCGCTCTTCTCCTCTGCCGCGGCCTTTTCCGCCTGCATCGCCTTGTCGATATCGCGGCGGAAGATGACGCGCGAGGCGAGGAACGCCGCCACCGCCAGCGCCATCAGAAAGAGCATCGCCTTAATCGCGCCGCTCGACGTCAGCACCACGGCGGAGAGGCCGAGGATACTGCTGATGACATACAGCGCCGCGACAGCCTGCTTCTGATTCAGGCCCATGTCGATGAGCCTGTGGTGGATGTGACCTCTGTCCGGCGCCATGGGATTCTGCCCGTGGGCAAGGCGGCGGATGATGGCAAAGAGCGTATCAAACATCGGAAGGCCCAGGATCAGGAACGGCACCGCGAACGACACGATGGCATAGTACTTGAACAATCCCTGAATGGAGATCGTCGCAAGGATATAGCCGAGGAAGGTCGAGCCCGTGTCGCCCATGAACATCTTTGCAGGATTCTTGTTGAAGGGCAGAAACCCAAGGCACGCGCCCACGAGCGAGGCCATGACGAGCGCCACGTCCCCTTCGGATACCAAAAGCGCGATGACAAGCATCGAAATGGCGCTGATCGTGGAAACGCCGCAGGCAAGGCCGTCCAGTCCGTCGATGAGGTTGACGGCGTTCGTGATGCCAACGATCCACAAGACCGTAATGGGAACGGCCAGCCAGCCGAGGTCCCAGTACGGGCTCTCGGCAAAGACGTTGGGGTTCGAGAGCGTCTGGATGACAACGCCGTGGAACACGGCGACGAGCGCCGCAAAGATCTGCACGCAGAACTTGAAGTACGCCCGCAGCGGGGACATATCGTCCACCACGCCCAAAACGACGATAATGGACGCGCCCAGCAGGATGCCCTGCAGCTGGTGGTCGATCTTCACGAACAGCAGCATACTCACGATGAAGCCGAGGAAAATGGCAAGGCCGCCCAGTCTCGGCACGGGCTTTTTGTGCATCCGGCGGTTGTCCTTCGGCACGTCGATCGCGCCGATCTTATAGGCGAAGGACTTGACCAGCGGGCACATCAGAAAGCTGACGACGAAGGCGCACAGCAGCGCCGCGCCCACGCTCAGCAATAACTCTTTGGGTATCTCATTCATTCTCTCTCACCTTTTCCGCTCAGCGGGCCACGAAGCCGACCTTCTTGTAAACCTTGCGCAGGGTCTTCTCCGCCACGTAGGACGCCTTCTGCGCGCCCGTACGGTACACGGACTCGAGATACGCCTTGTCCGCGAGAATGCGCGTGGCCTCTTCGCGGATGGGACGCAGCGTTTCGATGACGGCGTCGCCCACGGCGGGCTTGAACGCGCCGTATCCCTGACCGGCGAACTCGCGCTCGATCTCGTCAAAGCTCTTGCCCGTCACGGCGGAGTAGATCGTCATCAAATTGGCGACGCCGGGCTTGTGCTCGGGGTCGTAGCGCACGCAGTTTTCCGTGTCGCTGTCGGTCACGGCGCGCTTGAACTTGCGGCGGATATCCTCGGGCTTTTCCATGAGATAGACGGAGCCGTTGGGGTCCTTGTCGGACTTCGACATCTTGCTCATCGGGTCGCTCAGGCTCATCACACGCGCGCCGACCTTGGGGATGTACGGCTCGGGCATCTTGAATACATCGCCGTAAATGCCGTTGAAGCGCTGGACGATGTTGCGGCAGAGCTCGACGTGCTGCTTCTGGTCCTCGCCCACGGGGACATAGTCGGGCTGATAGAGCAGGATATCCGCCGCCATCAGCGCAGGATAGGTGAAAAGACCGCCGTTGATGTTTTCACTGTTTTTCGCCGACTTGTCCTTGAACTGCGTCATGCGCGAGAGCTCGCCGAACATCGTGTAGCAGTTCAGGATCCAGCCGAGCTCGGCGTGCTGCGGCACGTGGGACTGGATGAAGAGCGTGTTCTTCTCGGGATCAAGGCCGCAGGCGATGTACTGCGCAAGCTGCTCGAGCGTGCGGCGGCGCAGCGCCGCGGGGTCCTGACGGACCGTGATCGAGTGCATATCGGCCATGAAGTAGTAGTTGTCAAATTCTTCGTCGCGCTCCGCCCAGTTCTTGATGGCGCCGAGGTAGGACCCGAGGGTCAGATCGCCGCTGGGCTGAATGCCGGACAGCATCACTTTTTTGTGCGCCGTGCTTTCCATGTTTTCCATCGTTTTTTCTCCGATCTGTTTGTTTTTCTGATTTTATCTCGAATTGCGCCGTTAGGCGCAGCTATCGACCCAATTTGTTATGTTACCATATCGTTTTCCGAATTGCAATCTCCCGCAGAAATAAAAGTATCGGCCGCCGCGCCGCCTTCACTCAAAACAGGCTTGCCTTTCGTTGACTTTTCGGGCAAAATATGGTGTAATAGAGTATCTTTATTTTGACGACACTTCAGGAGGTCATCTATGTCCATCGACATGAAGTATTTTGAGGAAATGGAAGCGAAGATCCCGCACGGCAAGGTGCGCACGCGCTTCGCTCCCTCCCCCACGGGCTATATGCACGTGGGCAACCTGCGCACCGCGCTCTACACCTATTTGATCGCCCGTCACGCCGGCGGCACCTTTATCCTCCGCATCGAGGATACCGACCAGGGCCGTCTCGTTGAGGGTGCAACGGACGTCATCTACCGCACGATGGCGGAATGCGGCCTTTCTCACGACGAGGGTCCCGACGTCGGCGGCCCCGTCGCCCCGTATATTCAGAGCGAGCGCCGCGACACCTACGGCAAGTATGCCGAACTCCTGGTCGAGCGCGGCCACGCCTACTACTGCTTCTGCGAAAAGGCGGAAAGCGAGGAGGACAGCGGCGAATTTGACCGCGCGGACGATCCCTGCCGCAGTCTTCCCCTTGAAGAGGCCAGGGCGCGCGTCGCCGCGGGCGAACCCTATGTCATCCGCCAGCGCATCCCGAAGGAGGGCACCACGACCTTCCACGATGCAAGCTTTGGCGACATTACGGTCGAAAACAAGACGCTCGACGATCAGGTGCTCTTAAAGCGCGACGGTCTGCCGACCTACAACTTTGCCAACGTCATCGACGACCACCTCATGGGTATCACCCATGTCGTGCGCGGCAGCGAATACCTCTCCTCCGCGCCGAAGTACAACCTCCTCTACGAGGGCTTCGGCTGGGAGGTGCCGACCTATGTGCACTGCTCCCCCGTCATGCGCGACGCACAGCACAAGATGAGTAAGCGCAACGGCGACCCGAGCTATGAAGACCTCAAGGCGCAGGGCTATCTGACGCCCGCCATCCTTAACTATGTGGCGCTGCTCGGCTGGTCGCCGCGCGGCGAGCAGAGCGAGCAGGAGTTCTTCACGCTCGACGAGCTGGTCGGGGCGTTCGACATCGGCGGCATCTCCAAGTCCCCCGCCATCTTCGACATCGAAAAGCTGACCTATTTCAACGCCAACTATCTGCGCAATCTCCCAGCGGAGGAGTTCTGTAAAGTCGCCGAGCCTTACATCCGTCAAGCCGTGAAGAACGAGGCATACTCCGTCTCCGAGATCGCGGCGCTCTTACAGGCACGCTGCGAAAAGCTCACCGACATTCCCGAAAAGGTCGACTTCTTCGACGCCCTCCCCGAGTACGGCGTTGAGTGCTACACGAACAAAAAGTCCAAGACCAACAGCGAGGTCTCGCTCGATATGCTTCAGAAGGTGCTCCCCAAGCTCGAAACGCTTCCCACGTGGACGAATGAGGCCATCCACGATATGCTCGTCTCGTTCGCCGAGGAGCTCGGCGTGAAGAACGCGACGCTCATGTGGCCGCTGCGCATCGCCGTCTCGGGCAAGCTCGTCACGCCCGGCGGCGCTGTCGAGATCTGCCACATCCTCGGCCGCGAGGAGACGGTCAGTCGCGTCAAGGCCGGTATCGCCAAGCTTTCATGATCGACCGCTGCTGCCCCACGCTTTCGCGCGGCCTGCTCCGGCACGAATTTTGGAACACCGCCGCCGCGTTCGGCGTGCTCACGCTGCTGGGCTTTGCTGTTTCTCTCCTCAAGCCGGAGCTTGCGCAGGGCGTGCTCGACCGTTTCACCGTGCAGATCGAGCAGCTTGGTCTCACCAATGATGTGCCGCAGTCGCAAATGATGGCGACGCTGTTTTTCAACAACGTCATCGCGTCGCTCCTCTCGATGCTCTACGGGCTCATCCCGTTTCTGCCGCTCAGCGCGCTCGCGCTCGGCACCAACGCGCTGATGCTCGGCGCGTTCGCCGCGCTGTATCTTTCGCAGGGGCTTGGGCTCGGCGTCTATCTCGTCGGTATCCTGCCGCACGGCGTCTTTGAGCTCACGGCGCTCATCCTCGCCTGCACGCTGGGCCTTCTCATCTGCCGCACGGGAACGGACCGCCTCCGCCGCAAAAAGGAGGCCGTCCCGCTTTGGCCGCGCCTTCAGGACTGTCTGCGCGTGTTCCTCTTCGGCGTCGTGCCGCTGCTCGCTGCTGCGGCGCTCATCGAGGCCTATATCACGCCCGTGCTGCTCGCACTTGTGATGTGACCGCCGACGGTTGACTTTCACCGGATACAACTATATAATGGACCTGTCAAGAATTTGTAAGATGTTTATCTGCTGTTTCTTCAGGATTTGAGGAAAAGCACCGCTCCCGCGGCGCTTTTCCTTTTTCAGCAGCAGAAATATGAGAGATCGAGAGCAGATTGTCCCACTGCGGGACAGAGAAAGAGAGGGCTACATGGCACAGCCGGCTTCTGTCAGCAAAACCACCGTCCAGAATATGACCGAGGGGAGCTATGTCTCCCTGATTTTGCGCTTTGCGCTGCCCATTTTCATCAGTCAGGTCTTTCAGCAGCTCTACAGCACAGCGGATGCGTTCATCGTAGGCAAATACCTCGGCACGAACGCCTTCGCCGCCGTCAGCTCGTCTGGTACGCTCATCATGCTGCTTACCAGTCTGTTTATCGGCACAGCCATGGGCGCGGGCGTCGCCATCTCCAAATACTTTGGCGCGGGCGACTATGAAAACGTCTCGCGCGCCATCCATACGAACCTTGCCTTCGGCATCGTCTCGGGCGCAGCGCTGACGGTCATCGGCGTCTGCCTCACGCCGACGTTCCTCGTCTGGATGAACACGGACGCGCAGGTCATGCCGCAGGCGGTCGAATACTTCCGCTATTACTTCCTCGGCGTGCTGGCAACGGTACTCTACAATATGTGCACGAGCATTTTGAACGCCCTCGGCGACAGCCGGAGACCGCTGCACTACCTCATCATCTCCTCGCTTGTCAACATCGCGCTCGACCTTCTGTTCATCGGCGCGTTCCGCTGGGGCGTGTGGTCCGCCGCCGTGGCGACCGTCATCTCTCAGGGCACGAGCTGCGTGCTCTGCCTCATCCACCTGCTCAAAAAAGGCGAGGTCTACACCGTCACGCCGCGCAACATCCGCTTCCACGCCGGTATGCTCGGCGAGATCGTGCGCTACGGTCTTCCCTCCGGCATCCAGAACTGCGTCATCGGCCTTGCCAACGTCATCGTCCAGTCGCAGATCAATTCGTTCGGTATGCTTGCCATGGCCGCCTATGGCGCGCACTGCAAGATCGAGGGCTTTGCATTCCTGCCCATCACGAGCTTTACGATGGCCTGCACCACGTTCGTCGGGCAGAACTTAGGTGCCAGGCAATATGACCGCGCCAAGAGCGGCGCGCGCTTCTGCATCCTCATCGCCGTTGTCATGGCTGAGCTCATCGGATTGTGCTATTACATCTGGGCGAGCGAGCTCATCACGCTCTTCGACGGCACGCCCGGCGTCGTGGCGCTCGGCGTGCAGCAGGCGCGCACGGTGGCGCTCTTTTACTGCCTGCTTGCGTTTTCACACTCCATCGCGGCGGTCTGCCGCGGCGCGGGCCGCGCGGTCGTGCCGATGTTGATCATGCTCTCCGTCTGGTGTGTCATCCGCATCATCTACATCATGCTCGTCGTCCACTTCATCGGCGAGATTGGCTACATCTACTGGGCCTATCCTCTCACCTGGGCGATCAGCTCCACCATTTACCTCATTTATTACCTGCGCTCTGACTGGGTGCATGGCTTTGAAAGGTGATCTTTATGTCCACCCCCACATTTCGTTTCCGCATCGCTGCCCCCGACGACGCCCCCGCGCTCGTCAATATCTACGCGCCGTATGTGGAACAGACAGCCATCTCATTTGAGTACGACGTGCCGTCGGTCGACGAGTTCCGCCGCCGCATGGCTGGCGTTTCGCAAAAATACCCCTATCTCGTCGCCGAGGACGAAAACGGTCAGCTCCTCGGCTACGCCTACACGCACACCTTCATCGCGCGCGAGGCCTACGACCACTGCGCGGAATCGACGATCTATCTGGCCCCCGACGCGCGCAGGCACGGTCTCGGCAAGCGCTTCTACCGCGCGCTCGAGGAATTGTCGCTCGCGCAGAACATTTACAATCTCTACGCCTGCATCGGCGAGCCGCAGGGCGCGGGCGATGAATATTTGACGGACAATAGCATCCGCTTCCACGAGCACCTGGGCTTCCGGCGCATCGGCGTCTTTACGCGCAGCGGGTATAAATTCGGCCGCTGGTATAATATGTCCTGGGCGGAAAAGCTGCTCACCGAGCCTCCGGAGCACCCCGGGGCCGTCATTTCCTTCCCGCACCTCGAGCCCTCGCTGGTCGCCGATATTCTTCGGCGCGCAGCCGAATAAAAACCCAAAATTTTACAGAAAATCATGCACGCCCTATTGACATTGCCGATGGGGTGTGCTATATTTTCGCTCAAGTTAATACCGCAAACCGTTGAAGCGGAGATAACGGCAATGATGCCTTCACAGAGAGCCTGCGACGCTGAAAATCAGGCAAGATACACATTGTCAAATGGACCGCCGAGGGTGCAGCGAAATGCGCTTTGCGCGCAGAGTATCCTGCAACGTGTTGGCATACGTCAGTTGCCGGGAGATATGATGGTATCTCCGCCAAGCGCACGGGAAATCTCCCGTGAATTCAAGGCGGCACCGCGGATCGTTCGTTTTTTCGTATCGCATTCGTCCTTGACAGACTGTACCGTTCTGTCGGGGGCGCTTTTGTTTGCGCAGAAAGCTCCTTTGGCAGAACGCCAAAGGAGCTTTTCTTTTTCAGGAGGTCACGTATGAATATCCTACCACCGCTCGAAACCGTGAAGGACCTCGCCGCGGCGAAGCAGTACGACGTGCTGCCGCTGAGCTGCGAGATCCTCTCCGACTTCATCACTCCCATCGAGGCGATGCGCATCCTTAAAAATGTGTCCACCCACTGCTATATGCTCGAATCCGCGCAGGCAGACGACCGCTGGGGACGCTACACCTTTCTCGGCTTTGACCCAAAGCTCGAGATCACCTGCATCAACGGCGAACTGAAGGCCGGCGGCCTCACCGTCCGCACGGACGACCCGTCCCAATATCTGCGCGAGCTGCTGACCGGCTATAAAAGTCCCCGCTTCGACTACCTCCCCTCCTTCACCGGCGGGCTTGTGGGCCGCTTCTCCTACGACTATCTCAAATACAGCGAGCCGAGCGTCCGCTGCGGCGAGCAGGACGAGGACAGCTTCAAGGACGTCGATCTGATGCTGTTCGATAAGGTCATCGCTTTCGACCACGTGCGGCAGAAGATCGTGCTCATCGTCAACATGGCGCTCAGCGACGTCGAGGTCGGCTACAACAAGGCCCGGCTCGAGCTGGAGCAGCTCGTCTCCCTTCTCAAAACCGGCGAAAAAAAGCAGGAGACCCTCGGACGGCTCCTCGGCGAAGTCACGCCGCTCTTTTCCAAAGAGCAGTTCTGCGCGATGGTCGAGACCGCCAAGCACCACATCCGCGAGGGCGACATTTTCCAGATCGTGCTCTCCAACCGCCTGAGCGCCCCGTTTGAGGGAAGTTTGCTCAACACCTACCGCGTGCTGCGCACGATCAATCCCTCGCCGTATATGTTCTACTTCTCCGGCACGGACGTCGAGGTCGCGGGCGCCTCGCCCGAAACGCTCGTCAAACTGAAAGACGGCGTGCTGCACACCTTTCCCCTCGCCGGCACCCGTCCGCGCGGCAAAACGGAGGAAGAGGACAAGGCGCTCGAAGAAAGCCTCCTGCACGACGAAAAGGAGCTTGCCGAGCACAATATGCTCGTCGACCTCGGGCGCAACGACCTCGGCAAGGTGAGCAAATTCGGCACGATGCAGGTCGAAACGCTGCACTCCATCGAGCGCTACTCCCATGTATTTAGATTTGTTCCTGCACCTCCAACAGGCAAGTTTGACCATATCTATACCGACAAAGAACTATACAAAGACTTCAATCTTCCTCAAAAGTACATAGATGTGATAGAAGCAGTCGTCAAGGAACGCAAATAGAAATGACTATCTGTCATATTACAAAAGTTTTCGTATCTTTTCTTTTCCTCTATTGGCATAATTCGCTAAACATGGTATACTCCTAACAGGTGACAAGCCTAAATCGGCTAATATATCACCAATGATGAGATACAGTCATGAAAAAGACGGGCATTATTGTCTTGTCATTGTTTATGGTACTCCTATCTGGTTGTGGGAGCACCGCACAAGAGACACCTAAAAATGATACACCATCTACCGTTTCAGACTATGATATCACCGTTACTATGGTAGAGGGAACGGACACTTATGATATTGACGGAAAGTACACTGGAGAAGTTGTCAATGGCAAGCCACAAGGTGTCGGAACATTCAAAGCAGATGGAGAAAACGGGTCTACATATATGTATGAAGGTAATTTCTCTGATGGGGCCTATAACGGCTATGGAGTGACAACCATCATAAAAGATGGCGAAACATTGGAGATGTCAGGAACATACACAAATGGAGAGTTTACACCGACTACAGGTGAGTCTTTCAACTACATTGGTCAGTTAGACCTATTCGGTAAATTTGCAGTTCCAGATGCAGTGATTGAGTATATTGACGCAAATGAAAATCTATTCCCTACTGCAACGAATGAAGCGGTACAGTCCTCTGACATACAAGATTTCTCAAGTAAACAGTTCAATAAGACACGCAGACAAGATCAGATCGGCTTAGTAAAGTTAGACCTCTATGCCGTGCAGGTGTTTGAGGATGACTACTTGGGATGTAAGCTAACATACCTTTTGGCCGCTGATGACGATAACAACTATTATGCTCTGTACTATTTGGACAGCACAGAGGTTTACAATGAAGATACATTTACAGCCTACGCCATTCCGTGTTCAACATCTTCATTTGATAACATAAGCGGCGGAACCACCAATGTCATCGTTTTAGCTGCTTGCTATATCGAGTAATAGCTTTGAAGAGGCTCTCTCCGATAAGGAGAGAGCCTCTTATTATGTCCCCTAATGAATAAATCTACATCGAGGTCAGTCAATTATGCCTTAGCCACAAATAACTTAAATGGGAGTCGCCAAAAAGAGCAAGCGCTATGTCTCCCCTGAGCGTGCAGCGCAGCTCAGGGCTCTGCTCGCCCCCGGCATTTTAGCCGCGGGCGTATTCGTCAACGAGCCGGTCGAGTCCGTGGCCGGGCTTCTTGACCGCGGCGTCATCGACGTCGCGCAGCTCCACGGCAGCGAGGATGATGCTTACATCGCTTCTCTGCGCGTGCTGACGGACAAGCCCATCTTCCGCGCCTTCAAGATCAAAAGCGAAGACGATCTCCCCGCCATTGAAAGCTGCACCGCCGACCTCGTGCTGCTCGATTCCGGCGCGGGCACGGGCAAAACCTTCGACTGGTCGCCCGTCCAAAGCGTCCGGCGTCCGTATTTTCTCGCCGGCGGCTTAGACCCCGAAAACGTTGCAGACGCCATTGCCGCGCTGCACCCTTACGGCGTGGACGTCAGCTCCGGCATTGAGACGGACGGCGTCAAGGATGAAGTCAAAATGGCGGCGTTCGTCGCCGCCGCGCGCAGGGAGGGCTGAAAATGTCGAATCCGAACGGACGCTTCGGCGTGCACGGCGGACAGTACGTTCCCGAAACGCTGATGAACGCCATCATCGAGCTGGAGGAGGCTTATAACCACTACAAGGCCGCACCCCTTCCCCACCATCGTGCGCGACTTCCAGTCCGTCATCTCAAGCGAGATCAAGCAGCAGATGCTTGCAAAGGAAGACCGCCTTCCCGACGCGGTGGTCGCGTGCGTCGGCGGCGGCTCGAATGCCATCGGCAGCTTTTACCACTTCATCAACGACCCGACCGTGCGTCTCATCGGCGTGGAGGCCGCAGGCCGCGGCATCGACACACGCGAGACCGCCGCGACCATTTCGACCGGCAGACTCGGCATTTTTCACGGGATGAAGTCCTACTTCTGTCAGGACGAGTACGGTCAGATCGCGCCGGTGTATTCCATCTCCGCCGGTCTCGACTACCCCGGCGTCGGCCCCGAGCACGCCCACCTGCACGACATCGGCCGCGCGGAATACGTCGCTATCACCGACGAGGAGGCTGTGCAGGCATTTGAATACCTTGCCTGCACAGAGGGCATCATCCCGGCCATCGAATCAGCCCACGCCGTCGCCTACGCACGAAAGCTTGCACCCACGATGAAAGAGGACAAACTTCTCGTCATCACGATCTCCGGCCGCGGCGGCAAGGACTGCGCCGCCATCGCGCGCTACAGAGGGGAGGATCTCCATGAGTAAGCTCGCAAGAGCATTTGACCACGGCAAGGCGTTCATCACCTTTCTGATCTGCGGCGACCCCGATCTTGAAACGACCGCCGCAGCCGTTCGCGCCGCCGCGCAAAACGGCGCCGATCTCATTGAGCTCGGCATTCCCTTCTCCGATCCCACGGCGGAGGGGCCGGTCATTCAGGCGGCAAACCTGCGCGCCCTGCAAAGCGGCGTGACGACCGACAAAATTTTCGACCTCGTGCGCGAGCTGCGGCGCGATGTGACGATCCCCATGGTCTTCATGACCTATGCGAACGTCGTCTTTTCCTACGGCACGGAGCGCTTTTTGTCGAACTGCCGCGACGCCGGCATCGACGGACTCATCCTGCCGGACGTGCCGTATGAGGAAAAGGAAGAATTTCTCCCCGCGTGCCGCAAGTACGGCGTCGACTTCGTCTCCCTCATCGCGCCGACGTCGGAGAACCGCATCGCGATGATCGCGCGCGAGGCCGAGGGCTTCCTCTACATTGTCTCGTCGCGCGGCGTCACGGGCGAGCGCAGCGAGATCAAGACCGACCTCGCCTCCATCGTCTCCCTCGTGCGGGAAAACACAGATATTCCCTGCGCTATCGGCTTTGGCATCTCCACGCCCGCGCAGGCGAAGAAAATGGCCGATCTTTCCGACGGCGCGATCGTCGGCTCTGCCATCGTCAGGCTGCTGGCACAGTACGGCAAGGACGCGCCCGAGCACATCGGCGCGTATGTGAAGGAAATGAAGGACGCCCTGCGGTGAAAACAGAAAAAAGGGCCCTCTGCTTTGATGCAGAGGGTCCTTTTTTACATAAATACGCTTTATCGTCCCGTCATTCGACGGAAAACGTCTCTCCGAAGGCGGAAACGCTGCTCACTGTTTCCGGGTCAAGAATTTCATCCATTTGGAAACAGTAGCGACCGCGCTCATCGGCATAATTCGTTATAAGGAACAACCAGTCCGCCGCGCCGACCGTTTCGCCGTTTTGCAGCGTCACCTCGGGAGCGATGCTCTCCTTCCCGTCGTCGCTGTAGATGGGCTCAACCGTTTCTTTCAGATCATCCGTTCCCTGCTTGATCTCGCAGGTCAGCGAGAGCGGCGAGACATAGAGCGTCGTCAGAACAGCGTTCTTTCCCTCGATCTCGATCGGCTCATTCACCGTGCACAGGCGTCCCGGATCAGTCTCCGGCAGAGTGAATGTGCAGCTCCAGCGCCCGGGAACGACAAGTTCTTCCAAACAGTTATCCCGATACAGGCCATCGAGCGTCAACTTCACCTTCGCACCGATGAAGTTGAATTTTCCTTTCAGAGAATGGATCGTCATCAAAATCGTGGCATGGCGGCCCGTCTCATCCTCCGTGCTGCTTGGCAATACCTCCCAGCCAATGCCGTAGGTATCCATTTTCACTCCGTCCCTGGACGTTGCGGACACGCTCCGATCGAATGCGTAGTAGTCCTGATCCAGAACTGTCCCCTCCGGCGCGGTAAAGTCGATGAGGACCGCCGCACAATAGCGGTCGGCGATGACCTGCTCGATGCGCAGCACCGCGCCGCGGTCCCGCTTCACAATGTTCATCGGGACCGCCGCAGTCGAGAGCAGCTCTTCCTGCTCCGTCGTTGCTCCAAAGTGCTCCGCCAACCGCTGATCCAGTCCAAGCGCCGCTGCAGCTGCCGCCATGCAGCACAGGATCGCGATGACCGCCGCAAGCACCGCCGTCGTGCGCAGGCGGCCTCTTCTTTTTGTCTTGTGCGTCATGTTCATTACCTCCGAAAGTGTGTCTTCAGAGGCATGAAGCGCAGAGACTGTCTCCTGATAAAGTTTTTCGTCAAACATCGTTGTTCGCCTCCTGAAGATCGGTTTTGAGCTGTTCCCGCCCGCGCCGCAATCGGGTGCGGACGGTCGCGTTGGGAATGCCGAGGAATTGGGAGATCTCCTCGCAGGAGTACCCCTCGTAATAATGCAGGAAGAGCGGCACACGGTATTTCTGCGGCAGCGCCATCACAGCATGAAAGAGCTCGCTGTGCTCCGGCGTTTTGAACGCAAGCTGTTCGGCATAGTCCTCGATTGGCTCAGTCCGCTTCCACGGAGAGAGGAATGCCCGCTTGCACTCGTTGACCGTAACGCGGATGAGCCAGTACCTAACGTGGTCCTCGCTCTCAAACGGTTTGTCCGCGCGGTAGAGCTTGAGCAGCACCTCCTGCGTGATGTCGTCCGATTCCGAGCGGCTTTTGGTGTAGTGGAGCGCCAGACGGAACACCGTGTCCATATACTTTTTTGCAAGATACGAAAACTGTTCTTCTGTCAACATAGGATTCTCCTTGAAAGGCCTTTCACTTACTATATCATTCAGGCTGCGGAAATGTTTCACATTTGAAAAGATTTTTTGAAACGGCCCTGTATTCTGACGCAAGCGAAACAAGAGGGAAATTTTTGTTAGGAAGGCTGTTCGTAAAGTGCAAAAAATAACACTGCTTTCTGATCTCTAAAAAATCCAGTTCTCTACCACCCCAAAGAATCTAATGTAAAAGAAAAAACCCAAGGGAAAAAACCCTTGAGTTTCAACACTTTGGTGCGCGAGGCGGGACTTGAACCCGCACGCCCGTAATGAGCACTAGAACCTGAATCTAGCGAGTCTGCCAATTCCACCACTCGCGCGTATTTATTTTTTAAAAAGATGGTGCGGATGGCGGGACTTGAACCCGCACGTCCATACGAACACTAGCACCTCAAGCTAGCCTGTCTGCCAATTCCAGCACACCCGCATATTCATCTTTCAAACGGCTGTCTCTCAACGACCGCTTGGCTATTATAAGCCCAAAAGTGCCCAAATGTCAACCTTTTTTTGAGAAAAAAACGAATTTTTTTGTTGTGTGAGAAATGCCGGAAAAGCGCGTATTTTCCAAACTTTTCCGGCATCTTTTTTGTGTTAAAGCTGCGCGAGCGTCTCCCCCACCGCGCCCGTGATGACAAGGTCGGCACCAAGTCCGCGGTCGAGCGGCGTCTTGTTGATGACAACGAGCTTGTGTCCGCGATAGTAGCGCACGAGGCCCGCCGCCGGATAGACCGCGAGCGATGTGCCCGCGATGATGAGCACGTCGGCCTCCTGAATGTACTCCACCGCGCGATAGAGCGTCTTTTCATCGAGGCCCTCTTCGTAGAGCACCACGTCGGGCTTGATACGCCCGCCGCAGGTGCAGCGCGGCACGCCCTGCGAATGCTTGATGTAGGACACGTCGTAGAACTTGCCGCACTTCTCGCAGTAGTTGCGCAAGGTGCTTCCGTGCAGCTCGAGGACATTCTTGCTGCCTGCCGCCTGATGCAGCCCGTCGATATTCTGCGTGATGACGGCCTTGAGTTTCCCCTCTTTCTCCCACTCGGCAAGCTTTAAGTGCGCGGCGTTGGGCTTCGCGCCCTCGCAGAGGAGCTTTGCGCGGTAAAAGGCGAAAAACTTCTCGGGATAGCGCTCATAATAGGTATGGCTCAGGATCGTCTCCGGCGGGTCGTCCCACTGCTGATGATACAGGCCATCCACACTGCGAAAATCCGGGATGCCGCTCTCGGTCGAGACGCCCGCTCCGCCGAAAAACACGATATTGTCCGTTCCGTCGATGAGTTCTTTTAATTTCTTGACTTCGTCCGTCATAGCTTCTCCTTTGCGCACGTGCGCTTATCTCACATAGCTCTTGTCGATCTGCACCACGGCGAAATAGTGCGGGTCCAGCTCGTGCACCGCCTGCTTGATCTTCTCCTCCGCTTCCCTGTCGCTCATGGCGCAGCCATACGGCACCACGGCGTCAAAGATGACATTCGTGTGCGTCGGCCCTGTGACCATGCGGAAGTCGTGAATGGAGATATGCTCGTCGATGCCGCGCACAAGCGAGGCAATCTTCTGATGCGCGGCGTTCACGGTCTCGTCGTCCGTCACGATGGGGTCCATGTGGATGACGGCCTCGCAGCCGAGCTTGTCGTGCAGCTCCTTTTCCACGTTGTCGATCTCATCGTGCAGGGCAAGGATATCACCGTGCGCGGGGACCTCGGCGTGCAGCGAGATCATCACGCGGCCGGGACCGTAGTCATGCACCACAAGGTCGTGGATGCCGCAGACGGTCTTGTTTGCCATCACGATATCGCGGATCTGCTGCACAAACTCCTCCGTCGGCGGCTGGCCGAGCAGCGGCGAAAGCGTATCTCTCGCTGCCTGAAAGCCCGCCCACAGGATGAGCAGCGACACGACCAGGCCGCACCAGCCGTCGATCCTCCAGCCGAGAAAGTAGCCCGCGAGCGTCGCCAGCAGCACCGCCGCGGTAGCCGCGCAGTCGGACAGGCTGTCCGCCGCCGTCGCCTGCATAGCGGCGGCGTTGAGCTTTTTGCCTACACCGTGATTGTAGCAGTACATATAGCACTTGGCGCAGATGGAGATGAGCAGGATCGATACCGTCAGCGCGCTGCACTCCACCGCCTCGGGGTGAAGGATCGCGCCCACCGCGTCGCGCAGCAGCTCAAAGCCCATCAGCAGAATAACGAGCGAGACGATAAGCCCCGAGATGTACTCGATCCGCCCGTGTCCGAAGGGATGCTCGGGGTCCGGCTTCTGCCCCGCGAGGCGAAAGCCCAAAAGCGTCACGATGGACGCCCCTGCGTCGGACAGGTTGTTGAACGCATCCGCTGTGATGGCGACAGAGCCCGCCAGCGTGCCGGCGAGCAGCTTGAGCGCGAAGAGCAGGAGGTTGATGACGATACCCACCGCGCCGCAGAGCACGCCATAAGCGCGGCGCACCTCCGGCGCGCCGACATTCTGATAGTCGCGAATCAGGTGCTTGGCGAGAAATCCGATCATGTTCCTTCCCTCACTCGCTCTTGATCTGTAATTTCATGCGGCAGCAGAGGCGGTCGAGGTCTTCATCCGTTGCCGCAGGGATGCGGAGCTTCGCACCGCACCTTTTGCACACAAGATCGACATAGGTGCTGCGGATCTCCATACCGTAGTCGCGGCTGCCGCAGGAGCAGGTGATGCCGTCCTTGCGCGCGGCGATCTCCTTGAGCTCGGAGAGCACCTCGTACATGATGACGCTGTCGGCAAAGGCGGCGGGATCGTCGCCCAGCTCGCGCTCCTTGGCCGCCGCGAGAGAAAGCTGCTCCATCTCGTGCTCCACAGCGTAATCCTCGCCGATGAAGCAGCAGAGCATCCTGGTATCAGGGCAGGCAAGGCCGATGCCGCGCCCGTACAGCAGCTTTTCCGCGCTGCACTCCGCCATGTGCTCCTCGCCGCACACGCCGCACGGCACGCGCAGGCGGAACTTGTTCTCCTCTGCTTCAATTTCCAGGCTCGACTGGCCGCATTCGCAGCTCACCACCGCGCCCGACGCGCTCAGCGCGAAGACGCTCCGCTGCTGGATCACGCGCTTATGGCACGCGGGGCAGAGGTAGCCGATGGTACGCATTTCTTCTTTCATCCCATTTTCCTCCCGGAAAGGTCAAATTTTATATCGTAATTGGGATATTATACCGCGTCCGCGCAGAAAAAGAAAGGGAGAAACGCACGTTTCTCCCTCTTCTTTTCATTTTTGTCTGCTCTACGGCTTGACCGCGATGGCCTCGATCTCGACCAGCGCACCCTTGGGCAATGCGCTGACCTGCATCGCACAGCGCGCGGGGCACTCGCCCTTAAAGTACTTGGCGTAGACCTCGTTGACGACGGCGAAATCGCCGATATCGATCAGAAAGACCGTCGTCTTGACGACATCCTCTGCCTTGCAGCCCGCCGCCTCGAGCACGGCAAGCAGATTCTTGATGCTCTGCTCCGCCTGCTCAGCCGTATTGTCGGAGACAAACGCGCCGGTGGCGGGGTCGAGCGGAAGCTGTCCGGAGACAAAGACAAAGCCGTTCGCCTCGATAGCCTGAGAGTAGGGGCCGACGGCACCGGGCGCGGCAGTAGTAGCGATCACGTGTTTCACAGGAATATCCTCCTTATTTAATGTATATTCATCATAGCATTTTGTGCATATGGCGTCAAGTGCTCATATTTTTTGAAAAAGTGCGGAAACTAATGCCGCTTTTAGTGATTCGGATGAAGGAACCGAGAAAGGGTGACCGTGATGACCTCTTCCATGACCGGCGCGCAGACACGCCGCCTGCATTCATGCCCTGCTGTCCTCTCGTTCGCCGCCGTGGGCGGGCGGTTTGAGGGGGAAGGACCGCTGCGCGACTATTTTGACGAGCTGAGCGAGGACCACTTCTTCGGCGAGAAGACCTGGGAAAAGGGCGAGAGCACCATGCAGCGCCGCGCACTCGCCCGGGCACTTGAAAAAGCCTCGCTCCATGAGCGTGATCTTGACCTGATCTTTGCAGGCGACCTGCTCAACCAGTGCACCGGCTCGTCGTTCGCCCTGCGGGAAAGCCGCATTCCCTTCTACGGGCTGTACGGCGCGTGCTCCACGATGGGCGAGAGCCTGGCCCTCGCCGCGATGATGGTCGACGGCGGGTATGCCGCGCGCGCCGCGGCGCTCACGTCCTCGCACTTCTGCACCGCCGAGCGGCAGTACCGGATGCCTGTCCCCTACGGCTCACAGCGCACGCCCACCGCGCAGTGGACGGCCACAGGAAGCGGCTGCTGCCTTCTTGCCGATAAAGGCGACGGGCCCTTTATCACGCACGTCACGACCGGCAGGATCGTCGACAAGGGCGTGACCGATGCGAACAACATGGGCGCAGCCATGGCCCCCGCTGCCTATGATACGCTCTGCGCGCTCTTCCGTGACACAAAGACAGGGCCGGAGGACTACGACCTCATCGTAACGGGCGACCTCGGCAAGCTGGGACACCGTATCGTTTCCGACTTTTTTGCGCATGACGGCCTTCCGCTCGGCGAACGATACACCGACTGCGGCCTGCTGCTCTATGACGTCGAATCGCAGGATATGCACTGCGGCGGCAGCGGCTGCGGCTGCTCGGCAAGCGTTCTGTGCGGGTATCTGCTGCGCGGGATGCGCGAGGGCAAATGGGACCGCATCCTCTTCGCGCCGACGGGCGCCCTGCTCTCCCCCACGACGACATTTCAGGGCGAGAGCATCCCCGGCATCTGCCACGCGGTCGTATTCTCGAACAGGAAGGAGGGGTAAACGGTGGATTATCTGAACGCCTTTCTCTGCGGCGGTATCCTCTGCGCCATCGGGCAGATCCTCATTGACAAGACACCCCTCACGCCCGCGCGCATCCTGACGGGCTATGTTGTCTGCGGCGTTTTTCTGACGGCTATCGGCGTCTACGAGCCCATCGTCCGATGGGGCGGCGCGGGTGCGACCGTGCCGCTGCTGGGCTTTGGCTACTCGCTCGCCAAGGGCGTTGAAAAAGCCGTTGCGGAGCAGGGCTGGCTCGGCGTGATGACCGGCGGCCTCAGCGCCACCGCGGGCGGCATCGCCGCAGCGGTCGTCTTTGCCGTGTTGATGGCGCTCCTTTTCAAGCCGGGTGACAAGCGGTAAGCGCAAAGTGGGAGAGGGACTTCCCTCTCCCGCTTTTTTCTGTTTAGGATGCGCGCAGACCGGGGCCCTCGATCTGCTCGAGCGTCATCACTCTTGTGTGGCAGATCGGCTTCCACTCGACCTTGGCAAAGAGCGAGACAATGCAGATGGGCACATAGGTCAGCATGAAGACCGGGAACGTGAAGGCGTACAGCACCTTTTTCCCGCCCGTGCAGCGGATGCTTCTCCACTCCGTCACCGTTGTGATGACGCCGAGGACAAAGAGCGTCATGTAAAGGCTCAGCACCGTCTGCAAAACCGACAGCCCCAGCGCCGCCATCGAGCCGCCGTTCGTCGCATTCGCGATCGCCGCACCGACGTTCACAACGATGCTCGTACCCGTCAGCACGGCCGCCGGCATGATATTCATCGTCATATCGTAGCAGGAAAAGCTCCCATGCGCAATGCCGGAAAAGAGTCGGGAAGCGTACTTGCGGAAGACCTGCAAATACCCCTTGGACCAGCGCATCCGCTGCCGCCAGGACTGGGCAAAGCTCGTGGGCTGCTCGTCGTAGAGCACCGCGCCCGCCGCGTAGCCGACCTTGTGTCCGCGCACGACATTATCGATGGTGAACTCGATATCCTCGGTCAGCAGGAAGAAGTTCCAGCCGCCGCACTCCCGCAGCACCTCGTCGGAAAAGAGAAAGCCCGTGCCGGACACGGCGCAACTGCTGCCAAGGCGCATCCGCGCGTTGTTGAGATACTGCGCCTCGCGCAGAAACCACAGCGCGTAGCCCGCAGAGATCCAGTTGTCGCCGTAGTTTTTGGAGTTGCGGTAGCAGGTCACGATCTCATAGCCGGCGGAGTAGACCTTCTCGATCTCGGAGATAAAGTTCGGGTCAAGGATATTGTCGGCATCCAGCACAAGATAGGCGTCGTAATGCCTGTGACCGGGACGCTTGATGCGCTGCAAAAGCTCATTGAGCACGTAGCCCTTACCCACCTGCTCGGTATTGAAGCGCTCATAGACGGTCGCACCGTGCGCGCGGGCCACGCCCGCCGTGTCATCCGTGCAGTTGTCCGCACCGACAAAAATGTCCACGCGGTCCATGGGATAGGTCTGTGCGCGGATGCTGTCGAGCAGTTGCCCGATCACGTTCTCCTCGTTGCGCGCCGCGATGAGCACGGCAATGCGGTGGTATTCGTTCCGACCCTCAAATTTTCTTCGCCGCAGCAGCGCCACAGCCACATAATAAAACTGATAGGAATAGCACAGGAAAAAGAGCGCCATGATGACGGCGTTGATGGTTTCGATGGTACGCATAGCATATCTCCTCATCCGCTGCGTTTTGGTCCGCAGCGTCATTCTCGCTCCCCACTCTGGAAAGCTGAGATAGTTATACCATGCCTTCTTTGCGATTCTGCGTAGGAAATCCTTAACTAATCTCTAACATCAGCCGCAAAAAATGTTAAGGCGATCCAACGGGCCGTTCGCCTTTTGCCATATAAGCCCCCCCTGCGTGCGGCAAAGCAGCATCGATCGATATTCCTCAGCAAAACAAAAGAAGAAGCAAGGGAAAACACAATGCTTTCTCTTGCTTCTTCTGGCGCGGAAGAGAGGATTTGAACCTCCGCGACGCTTTTTACACGTCCTACTCCCTTAGCAGGGGAGCCCCTTCGGCCTCTTGGGTACTTCCGCAGGTCGATAGAAAATACAGTTGGCGGAGAGAGTGGGATTCGAACCCACGGATGCTTTCACATCGCCGGTTTTCAAGACCGGTGCCTTCAACCGCTCGGCCATCTCTCCGGATAATGAGTTCACGTCTAACTCTCAAACGCAAGAATAATGTTACCACACCGAGGTATCATTTGTCAACATAAAATATGAGAATTTTCATAGATATCCAGCTGGATAGAACTCTTGCCGCTTCACAATCATTTTCAATCAAACGAAAAGAAGTCACCCTCTGTTGAGTGACTTCTTTTCGTGTTGGCGCTACCTATCTTTCCGGGCCGTCTCCAGCCAAGTATTGTCGGCAGAAGCGAGCTTAACTTCCGTGTTCGGGATGGGAACGGGTGGACCCTCGCCCTAATCAGCACCAACTGCTGTATTGAAACTGCTTTTACACAGTAACAAACTTTTATCAAATTGTCAAGTTTTCGGTTCCCGAAAAAGCACCGCTTTTTTGGGATGGTGACCCGTACCGGATTCGAACCGATGTTAACGGCGTGAGAGGCCGCTGTCTTAACCACTTGACCAACGGGCCATTCCTTGCGTCGTGGGTCCCACCCGGGTGGTCTACCCACCCAGATGGGTTGGTACACCTTCAGGGACTCGAACCCTGGACACCCTGATTAAGAG
>CEAH01032953.1_pt1 | contig 105573 bp, 101 predicted proteins | sample 557571 | NCBI WGS metagenome assembly CEAH01 (sample SAMEA3182092, study PRJEB8094) | gut metagenome | biome: human; feature: gut; material: Stool; isolation source: human stools | place: Canada | collected 2013-11-25
GCCTTTGCCAGCGTTTCACGCTTCCGAACAAACTCTGCATCTCTGTCCCGCATATCGCTCTCGGCTGCGTCCTGAATGAACTCCGCTTCATGTTCTGAAACATAGGAGATTGCTTCCCGCAGATTTCGCAGAACAATTTCATGCAGCACAACATTCTTGATGGAATGGGTCGTGCAGAGATCCTTGCCCTTGCGGTAGGTGGAGCAGATGAAGTATTTCTGATTCTCCGCAAAGTTAGTAGCGCGGCATTGATACATTTTGCCGCCGCACTCTGCGCAATACAGAAGCCCGGAGAACATACCCATTTCACCCATCTTGGTAGGACGGCGACGCGCCTTGCGAATGTTCTGAACAATCAGGAACACGCTTTCCTCGATGATCGGCGGCTGGGTGTTCTCGAAGATCACCCAACTCTCAGGGTCATTCCAGATTTTCTTCTTGCTCTTATAGGACTGCTTTGTAGTCTTGAAGTTTACGGTATGTCCCAGATAGTCTACGCGCTCCAAAATGCGGGAAACTGTTTCATTTGTCCATTTGTACGGGTCTGCTGTCGGCTTGTTGCTGGTCGGCAGACCTTTCGCATGGCAATAGGCGGTTGGATTCAAGATTTGCTGCTGTTTGAGCCATTTAGCAATCTGCGTGGGTCCTTTGCCGGATGCGCACAGGGAGAATATCTTCTGTACGACGGCTGCGGCTTCTTCATCGACAATCCATTTCTTTTTGTCCTCCGGGCTTTTCATATACCCATAGGGCGGAATGGTCGTCAAATGCTCACCGGACTTGCCTTTGCTCTGCCATGTAGCGCGAATCTTTTTAGAGGTATCGCGGGCATACATTTCGTTGAACACATTACGGATCGCGGTAAACTCACTTTCGCCGCGTGTGCTGTCCACACCGTCATTGACGGCAATGAAATGAACGCCAAACTCCGGGAAAACAACATCGGTATACATTCCCACTTGGAGATAATCGCGCCCGAAGCGGCTCATGTCCTTTACGATGACGCGCTTGATCCGTCCTGCCTTGATGTCGGCAAGCATACGCTGGAAGCCCGGACGGTTGAAGTTTGTGCCGGAATAACCGTCATCCTCGTCATAATGGCGGTAGGCGGTAATCCCGTGATCCTTGCAGTAGCGTTCCAGAATCTTCTTCTGGTTCGCTATGGAGTTGCTTTCTCCATCCAGCTTATCTTCCTGCGAAAGGCGCTCATACAAAGCAGTCAGACCTTCTTCCTCTGTTTCCGTAGATAGCCCCTTGGCGTAGAACTGCAAGACATTATCGCGGATCACGCTGCGAAGCTCATTACTTAAACTGTCCTGCGGCTTCAAGCTCTGAAAGGTAAATCCCGTCATCTGCACTCACCGCCTTTCTCGGAAGAACTGCGGTAGGCGTTGACAATGCCGTGATACAGTTCTCGACAAAGGGGCAAATCGCCGTCTGTAATGGAGCAAATCGAAATACCGCGCTGCTCCATATCATCAAGGAACTGCACCGCTGCAAGATGGTTGCGGTAAAGTCGGTCAAGCGATACGACAACGATTTTCTGCACGCGGTTCTCATGGATTGCTGCAAGCAGATTTTGAAATGCCGGACGCTCGGCGATCAGGCCGCTGTACCCATTGTCCACGAAGAACATATAGGTGTCCGTTCCGTTTTCCTGCGCATGGCTCAAAAGTCGGTGCATTTGATTGTCAAGGTTCAGGTCTGTTTGTTTGTTCGCCGCACGGTAGTAATATGCGGTGATTTTGTCGGGCTGCTTTTTCATGTTGCCTCCTATTCCGGCAGCCGGACAAACAGGTTATTTATATTATACCAGGAATCTCGCTCGCCGTCATTAGGCGGGTTCAAAATTATTTGTAACTTTTTTACCCCGCAAGTCATTCTGAATCAGGCGGCGCACCTTTGTCACGGCGTCCTCTTTCGCGCCGTCTTTGACGACGGCCTTGACGATATACGTTATATCCCCGATCTTGTACTCGCGTACAATCGGGGACGTTGTTTTCTTCATGGTTGTTTCCATAGAAACAAATCCCCCTTTCATGGGAAACGAAATAACTACAAAAGGGAATGACAAAACGGACGGCTGCTGGCGCAGCTCCAAGGGAGTTTCACCCCCGCACGGTTCTCGTGCAGCCCTACCCATTGCCTGCGACGCTTTGAACGCTCGGACTGTGGCTGTAAGGTCGTATCATTATGTGTTTTGCGCGTCGTCGCCTGCAAGCTGCCACACTTGCGTTACGGCGCGGTATTTGTCGCTCGGCATATCCTCTCGGATATACGTCATGGCGTACCAGCCGCCCAGCTCGGCGCAAAAGGAACGTACCCGTTTTGCCTATGATGCACCGCCGTTCTCTTGCGGGCATATTTTTCAAGGAGCATAGGACAGAAACGAGGAAAGGGGGAACACGTTTCTGTCAGGCGTCGGTTATCTCACGCGGAATGTGAGCAGCTTGGTAATGAGCTTCGTTTCCAGCCTGCGCCGCAGTTCTTCATCCACGCAGAGATGGGGATTTCCGTACTCGTCGTAAAGCTCACGCATCGACAGACGTGCTATGTACCCTGCATAGTGTTTCAGAACGGCGTTGATCGCTTCCACGTCACCGCCAGCAGCCGCTTCAATGACGGTCAGCGGCAACAGACGGTTATTCTTCGATTGACTTGTCATCTGTTTTCTCCTCCCATCAGGTTTTTCAGCAGCTTTAGAGTGCTTGTCCTGCGATAGGCAACGGAACGGCGCACCATGTTCAGCGCATTTGCAATTTCGGCGTCGGACATATCGAGGAAGTAGGACAGCAGGATAATATCTCTGCGGTCAACAGGCAAAGCGGAGATTGCTTCCGCCAGCGTTTCATCGTCGATACAAACCGAATGGCCGATGACTTCAAATGTGCGGCTATCCGTGAAATAGGTGTCACGGACAGCGAACTGTTCCAGCACTTCGACGGGCAGCTCAGAAAAATAAACCTCTCGGTTTCTTTTCCGTGCCAGCGCGTCCTGATAGTCCCGCGCTTCGTTCCGCAGTACCTTTTTGCAGAAAGCATCAAAGGAGTGCTGGATATGTTCTTCGTGCGAATGAGGCTTCATGTATTCACCTCCCTTCGCGTCCGCAAAGGCGGGTGATACGGTTTTCTTCCCCTTTCGCCACTACTACGGTCTGCACCATGCGTTTTGGCAAACGCGCAGAAAAATTTTTGAAAAAATTCTTTAGGAAGAATTCATGCGCTACACCTCCTGTTTCATCGTTGTGTTGCGAGGAATAGATGCAGGAGGTGATCGACAGCCGACACAGAACCAAAGAAAACGACAAAAAACGCCTGTCTGCAAAATGCAGACAGGCGTAGAAGAATTATAGAATCTATTCACATGATTTCTGTATTCATATTCATGCCCAGAATACCCCGACGGCGGGTACGAACTTTTTTTGACTGGCGCAGATCACAGGAGAAATAGAATAGTAAAGTAGACACGGCAAAGTAACCTCCCATCGGTTGCCGTGTCCCTGCAAGTCGTCATTGGTTTGTGCAAGCGCAAAGAAACGGCGGCTCTGAAATCAAAGCCGCCGTTTCAAATGGGCGTGTCAAATGGCTGCTGTACGACGGCTTTTTTTCTTTTGCCGTCGTCCGGCAGTTATCTTTTCATATTGAGATTAGCAATATTATGTGTCAGAACTTATCTGGCTGATCTATACGTTCTGCTACACGCCTTGTAATATTCGCTTTTTGCTCTGGCGAAAGACGTATAGCGTTCATCGTTCGTTTGAATGTTTCTTTATTTTTAAGGTCTTTGTTTTTGCAAACAGGGCGTAATAGACATCCAATTTTACGCAAGTGCGTTTACCTCCATAGCTTTCAATTATGCGGCTGTAACTTTCCGCGCCTTTGATAGAAAGACAATGCAAAGGGCGGAAAACAGAATGCCGCAAACGATATATGCCCAATTAAAGAATAAGATATTGATTACATATCGAGCCGATGGCTGTGTAAAGAGGTTTACAAACGGCTCTCGGCTTGCGGCTGCTTCCATAACCCCGGCAATATTTGCAGGATCAATCCCGCAAAGAAACGCACCAATTAAGTACAAAGCTACTTTTTCAACGATGGATGGAATAAGTAACCCCAGCACATAGACCGATATTCTTTGCGATTTGCCGCATTTTCCAAGATACAGCGTCTCCAAAAGACACGGTATCACCGCAAGGCAAATGCCTAATATTGTTGGATTCAAAGTAAACCCTATAAGGATAAAGACAAATCGTATAATCAGGTATGAACCTAAAACGACCAACCAACCGACGAGCAATACAGCTAAAGTATTTTTCTTGCTCTGCAACTGCATTTTTTCACCTCCCTAAAGGACGTTCCACTTTTGGAAACGTCAAAATCACGGTTGTACCGCCATTAGTATTTGAATGAATATCTACCTTTATTGTTAAGTCACTCGCCATTTGCTGCACAAGATATAGCCCCATTCCCGTAGAGCGGCTCAAATAGCTGCCTACGTCCCCGGTAAAGCCTTTGTCAAAGACAAACGGGAGATCAGACGCGGGAATACCTGTGCCGTTATCGCAGACGGATAGAACAATCTGCCCAATTTCTCTATTGTCGCTTACCGAGAAATGAATAGCAGGTGTGGCATCATGCGCGGCATACTTTACGCTGTTACTGATAATCTGCCCCAAGATAAACATGAAGCCTTTTTTATCAGAAATTGCGGTGCAGTTGTTTCCAGAATATGTGACTGAAAAATGGGCTTCTTCGAGCAAAGATAAATTGTCCTCGACTGCTTCCTTGCAAGTTTCCAAGATAGGAAGCGGTTCAAAATAATAGTCTTTGTGAACTGCCCCCAGCCGCGAAAAATACAAAATCTGTTCTACATTCTGCCGTGTATGGTCGCGCACATATAGCATACGGGTATGCACCAGCGGTGACATTTCATCCTTTCGGTTATCCAAAAGAAGCGTCATAAGAGATAGAGGTTTCTTGATTTCATGCACCCAATTTTCAATGTAACTCTCGTAGTCGGTAATCTTTAATTGCTGTTCGTTCACATATTCCAGTTGCGTTCTCAAATGATGGGCTAACTCATGGATATATGTGTGCATTGATGCGGGGGTGCTTTCGCACAGCAGATACTCATTTGTGTCGTCTGGCTCTAACAGGAAGCGGCGAAAAGCGGTATCTATTTTACTGCGTCTATGGATTGCACAGGCAAAAGGAATGACAAGCGCGACAAATGATACAAATATCATTAGTCCCACAAGATTCAAGAAATCCCCAGGATAAGCCACCCATGCCAGAAATACAAAGAACAGATCCAAGCAGACGAGAGTAATCAGCCAAACACGATTAGATGATATATAAGTCAAGAGCGTATGCAATTTTTTCATATTTCCACCCGCTCTTTCAGGCGGTAGCCTTGTCCGCGCACAGTTTCAATGCGATCACCAAGCCCAACTTCACGCAGCGTTTTCCGCAGTCGTGTAAAATTGACTTGCAGCGCATTTTCGTCTATAAACTCCGCTGTTCCCCAAAGCACATGAAACAAGTCGCTCTTTGATACAAGGTTCGGGCTGCTTTTCAAAAGGGTGAGAAGTATTTTCCCCTCATTCTGCGGAAGAACATAAGATTTCTTTCCTGCATAGAGCGTAAAAGTGTTTGGATCAAGCAGGAAGCCGCCCCCGTTAAGCAATCCCTGCTGCATCTGTTCTTCTTTGCGGCGCAAGAGGTTTTTAATGCGGGCAAGAAGCCGTTCCGTGTTGCATGGCTTTGTTAGGTAATCGTCCGCCCCTAATCCTAAGGCATGAAGCTCGTCCTGTAATTTATCTCTTGCAGTTAATATCAGCACAGTCCCAAGTCGTTTGGCCTTTATCTCTTTGCAGACTTCAAAGCCAGAGTGAAAAGGAAGATTGATGTCGAGCAGTATCAAATCCGGGGAAAGAGCCATTATTTGTAATACGGCATTTTCAAAGTTAAGCAAAGGGACAGCGTCATATCCCGCTTTTTTCAAGACATCAATCAATTCTTCGCGCATATATACATCATCTTCAACCACAACTATTTGCGCCAATATGAACACCTCCTTTCCTGAGTACGCTCATTAAGAATTTGGCTTCCAATTTAATTTGCTGATTTCACGGTTTGCTGTCCGCGCAATAGCCACACCGTACAATGCAAGCATACAAACAACGACAAGCGCCATAACGAGCAGCATAGGATAAGACTGTTGCAGTTTTGCCATATTAGAGTATAGGTAATGCTGCATTGCGCAAATTCCAACCGTGCCGCTGATACACGCAGGAAGCAACGGGAGCAGAAAATACCATAGCACCTGTTGGTTTATGGAACGCTTCATTTGTTCGCGTCGTGCGCCCAGAATAGAAAGTGTCGCATACCTTGCCTTTGTTTCTCGCATTTGGGTCAGAAATTGAAGGGCAAGCAGAGCGCAAGCGATAATCAGAAGCATAAAGCCCATGTATAAGGTCGTGTAACTTCCAGAAATCACATAAAATAGCTGCCGCCCAAAATTATCCAAATAGCTTTCGTAGTACAGGCCAGAGGGTTTTAACAGATTACGCGCCTCCATAATTGATGCCATCAGGCCATTGACTTCCACAGTTTCGCTCGGAATACAGAAATTGTGATAAACCGTAACGGTATCTGGATCTACATATTCGGAATATACTTCATCGGGAACAATCAATGCAGTTACGATTTTTACGTTTTCGTCCGCAGTCAAGCCTTTCATCGGTACTGATGGGATAAGCGTAATTGGCAGTCCGTTAATAGAAATCAAAACTTTGCCATTAGCCTGTGCGTCCTCCGCAATCTGGTTCAACATGGCGGTGGTTTCTTCTTTTGTACTCCCCAAAAAATCCGGGTTAAGATAGAATACAGCTTCGCCGTTTCCAAGAACGATAGCTTTTTCTCCGGCTGCTTCCAGCAATTCGTTATATGAAGATACTGGAATTAAAAATGGCGAGGCACCCGTAGTATCAATACACCCTAAAAGGTTAAGCGCGGCCGGTTGATTGGAACTAAACTCATAGCTTGCAGATCCTTGTGTGGCGGGATCCTCTACTTCTGGCGGCAGATTCAAAACAACCTGTTCACGCAGCCCAGACCAATCTATGAAAGAGTTTGCGTCCACGGAAGCTGGGCGTTTCATTGTTCCTGTTTCCATGCGGCTCAAATCAGCCACATAGGGCTGCATTTGCTTACCCGAAAGGTATTTTTCAACAGTCGCTTCATTGCCCGTGACGGTAAAATCGTAAACAGAAGATCCCCGCGTCATTTGGTTCCCATACGACATAATGCGGGTTGATCCGTCTGCAATGAGCATGATAGTAAGCATAATCAAAATAGACGCAACGCCGATTGAAATATACTTGTGGACTATATTTTCGTGTAACTGCCGCAGAGTGAAAATATATAGACCGTGTGTTGTGTTGCGTTTCACAGAAGCCGCCGCTGCGCTCAGCAAGCCTGCAAGCCCACGGATAAAAAGCATTGTTCCCACAATACCTAATATCACGGCAACAATTATCATCATACCGCCAGCAACCATGAAATACTTTAGGATTACCCAATATGCAAGCGTCAAAACTACCGCTCCGAGAATGAGGGAAAATAAGTTCCCACTCATTTTTCCAACTTGCTGTTTCTTCGCCATTTCTCCATAAAGGAGTTGGTGGATTTCTTTGTTGAATAGTTTTCCACAAAGGATGAACAACGCGACAACTTGAATCATTAGAAATCCAAGCGTTGTCAAGAGAACAGCGCTCACAGAAAAACTTGACTGATGTGCAATTATGCCGCGACCTACAAGCCGTGCCGTAGCAAGGCTGATTACCTCTGATAAAAAGCCGCCGCAGATCAGTCCGCCCAAAAGAGCCAGCAGTGATGTGATTAGCCCCTCTGCCATGATTTGAATAAACAAGTGTCGCTTTGTCATTCCAAACATCAGGTAAAGCCCTAATTCCCGGCTCCTACATTCAAGCTGATATTTGTTCGCAAAAATGACAAGGAAAAATACAAACAGCAGCGAAAAAAGATAAACCGTCGGCATTAGCATTGTCAGAAGTCGATTAACAGCGTCACTTTCGATTTCCTCCAAGAAGCGCATCACGTCCTGGCTTCCAAGGGAGAGGACGATATAAAATGTGGCTACAGCTGTAACCATAGTAAGAAAATAAATCAGGTTCTCACTACGGTTTCGTTTGGAGTTTCGCCACGCAAGGTTAAAGAACATTTGCACTCCCTCCTCCCATCTGTGCCATTACCTGTAAGATACGCGCATAAAATTCCTCCCGTGTTTCAGTCGGAATTTTCCGGCGTAGCTCATGGAAAATCACACCGTCCTGTATGAATAGGATTCTGGAACAAAAACTTGCAGCGTTCGGGTCGTGTGTTACCATCAAAATTGTGCGTCCGCGACCGTGATTGATCTCGTACAGTTTTTCCATAAGCAACCGCGCTGCCTTTGTATCCAATGCCCCAGTTGGCTCATCTGCCAAAATAATATCGGGGTCGGAAATCAAACTGCGGGCGGCAGCGACGCGCTGTTTTTGACCACCTGACATCTGCGCCGGAAATTTGGAGAGCACATCCGTGATTCCAAAAAGTCCTGCAATGTCATTCAACTTCTTCTCCGCAGCAGATATATCTACATTATGGATAGAAAGCGGCAGCAGGATATTTTCTCTGCCAGTCAAGTTGTCAAGCAAAGCAAAATCCTGAAACAGATAGCCTATTTTATTGCCCCGATACTCAGCCAGTTTTTCGCTATCAAAGGAACTCACATTTGCGCCGGAAAGCAGGACTTGCCCGGAGGTCGGTTTAATAACCGTAGCAATGCAATTTAGCAGGGTCGTTTTTCCTGATCCGCTTGCGCCCATGATCCCCAAAAATTCGCCATCAAGAACATCAAAGGTAATGCCATTGAGAGCTTTTGTAGGAACACCCTCTTTCGTATATACCTTGTGTATATCTCGGACTTCCAAAAGTTTTTCTTTGCAATTCATATTATCACCTTTTGCCTTTTCGCTTTTTGATTAGTTGTTGATTATATTTTACTGCATGGCAGGAAGATAAACCACTTACAGTTGATGTAAGGTTTCTATGCTAAATGCTAAAGGGCGGCGATGTGACGTTTGTGCCAGATCGCCGCTGCTTTTCTTTATATTTATTCTATCCGATGTGCTTGCCCGCTTCAAGGTAATAGTTATGAATTATTTTGGCTATCAAGTGGAACTATATAAACATATCTGAAAGAAAAGGTGAACAGTAAAATGTAATAGGGTGATTGAAGATGCCTAAAAGAGCCAAGAAAGAGAAGCGTCCTGTTGCGAAAATCGACTTCAAGCCGTATGGTGCAGCAATCAAAGCTGGGCGCACAAAGCAGAAAGAATCCCGGAATAAGGCAGCCGACGCGCTATTTATTTCGCCGCGCTATCTCGCCAACATTGAAAACAAGGGACAGCATCCAAGCGTACAGGTATTCTTAGAGCTGATGTCCCGCTATCATATCTCTGTGGATCAGATTCTTCATGGTGAAACTATGGAGGGTAAGTCTACGGAGCGTATGCAGTTTGAAACGCTGTTGGACGAGCTGACGGATTCTGAAATCAAAATTCTCACGGCAACGGCGCAAGCGTTACTGGACGCAAGATTGGACAGCGAGGGAGAAAATTGAATACGGTGTAAGGAACGCTATGAACAGATAGTTCATGGCGTTTTTCTTTTGAGAAAGTTTGCTTTCGGTTTGCCAAATTGCGGCTGTGCCGCCGTTGTAGTAGTGAGGGAGATACCGTAGCAAGCATAGGGAGTGTAGCCACACTCCCGAAAAAGCACCTGTCTGTGCTTTGCTTGTTGGGATAATCCCAAACCCTTATTCGGAGCGGAAAGGACGGTGAACAAATGGCAAACCGAACGCGGAATATCGTGCTGCGCGTTCCTGTGACTGCCGGGGAACGGGCAATGATCGAGCGTAAAATGCAGCAGATGGGAACGGGCTGTTTTTCCGTTTATGCGCGGAAAATGCTCATAGACGGCTATGTGATCCGGCTGGATTACAGTGACGTGAAAGCAATGACCGCCGAGCTGCAAAAAATCGGCACAAACATCAATCAGATTGCAAAGCGCGTGAACGCTACGGGAACGCTCTATGCGCAGGACATTGAGGACATCAAGGAGGCGATGGCAGAGATATGGCAATTACAAAGATCCATCCTATCAAAAGCACCCTGAAAAAAGCCATTGACTATATTGTTGATCCGGCAAAGACCGACGATAAGCTGCTGGTGTCCTCGTTCGGTTGCGCCGTGGAAAGCGCAGACCTTGAGTTTGAAAAAACACGGCTGCTTGCCATGCAGAAAGGCAACAATCTCGCCCATCACCTGATACAGGCCTTTGAGCCGGGTGAGGTCAGCTATGCGCAAGCCCACGAGATTGGGCGGCAGCTTGCCGATGAAATCCTCGGCGGCAAGTATGAGTATGTCATTGCTACTCACATCAACAAAGAGCATTGCCATAACCATATCATTTTCTGTTCTGTGGATTTTGCGGAGCATAAGAAGTACATTTCCAACCGCAAAAGCTATGCGCAGATCCGCCGCGTCAGCGATAGGCTGTGCCGGGAAAACGGGCTATCCGTTGTCACGCCCGGCGCGGAGCGCGGTAAGCAATACGCCGAATGGGACGCGCAGCGGAAAGGGACAAGCTATAAGCAAAAGCTGAAAATCGCCATCGACAGGCTCATTCTCATTTCCAAAGACCTTGACGACCTCCTGCGTCGGCTGGAAACCGAGGGGTATGAAATCAAGCGTGGAAAGTATATCTCATTCCGCGCTCCCGGTCAGGAACGATTTACCCGTGCAAAGACGTTGGGGGAAGCCTACACCGAGGAAGCCATAGCCGAACGCATCAAGGGCAAGGCCATTCTGAAAACGCCGAAGCCGGAGCGCAGCGGCGTGTCGCTGCTGATTGACATTGAAAACTGCATCAAGGCGCAGCAATCCGCAGGCTATGAACGCTGGGCAAAAATTGAAAACCTAAAACGCGCTGCCCGCACAATGGTATTTCTCGACCAGCGCGGCATTTCCCACTATACCGATTTGAAGCAAAAAATCACGGAGCTTCAGGACAACAACGAGCAAACGGCCGCTGCGCTGAAAACGGCGGAACACCGCCTGTCTGATCTGGCGCTGCTGATAAAGCATACCGCCACCTACAAAGAGCTAAAGCCGCTGTATAGCGAATACAAGAAATCCCGTGACAAAGAAAAGTATTTGCGCGGACGTGAGCGCGAAATCATTCTCTTTGAAGCGTCGGCGCGGGCGCTGAAAACGGCGGGCGTCGGTGATAAGCTCCCCGACCTTGCCAAGCTGCGCGAGGAATATTCCAGACTGTCCGAAGAAAAGGATCGGCTATACACTGAGTACGGAAGCCTGAAAAAACGTATGCGGGAATACGATGCCGTCAAGCAGAACATCGACAGCATCCTGTCCCCCAATCGTGGGCAGGAACAGGACAAAGCCTTGTAGCTCCTCTGACATTCACACGTTATTTTCAAACAATTTAATGTGTGTTCGTCGTTTCGCAGTTGACAACCGCACATTATTTCTCTATAATATAATGTGTGATTGTCAAAGCGAGGTGAGAAGCATGAACGCCAAGGAGAAAATCGAAGAACTGCTGGAAGCGTCGGAGGACGGCACAATTACCGCAGCGCAGGTGACGGAAGCTGGACTGCACCGCAGCGTTTTACAGGAGTTTGTCAAGAGCGGCGAGATGTACCGCTTCGGGCGCGGCCTGTATGTGCGGAGCAGCGCATGGGAGGACGATTTCTACCTCTTGCAGCGCAAGTATGGGCGCGGGATTTACTCGCACGATACCGCTCTGTATCTGCTGGGCTATTCAGACCGTACCCCGGCAAAATATACGATGACCTTTCCCAAGGGCTACAATGCCCCGTCCTTGAAGCAGGAAAATTTAATTGTCAAGCGCGTTGTGCCGGAGAACTACGAGTTCGGCAGAATTGAAATTGAATCCCCCTCCGGCAATCCAATTCGTGTTTACGATTTGGAACGGACGCTGTGTGACATCCTGCGCGGCAGCGGCAGCGATGTTCAGATCGTCGGAGAAGCTATGAAACGCTATGCAGCGTCCAAGGATAAGAACATTCACAAACTGATGCAGTACGCAGACCAGCTTCGCGTGAAGCCCAAGGTGCTGCGCTACATGGAGGTTTTGTTATGATCACAAAAAATCCGATGCAGCTGAAAGCCTTTATCAAGAACAAAGCGGCGGAGAAGCATATCTCGGCGCAGCTCGTCATGCAGAACTATATGCTTGAACGGCTGTTGGAACGGATTTCGCTCTCGCCCTATCAACACAATTTCATTCTCAAAGGCGGATTCCTGATTTCCGCCATTGTGGGACTGGACACGCGGGCAACAATGGATCTGGACACGACGATCAAGGGCTTCACCCTGACGCATGAAGCAATCCGCAAAATCTTTACAGAGATTTGCGCTGTTCAGATTGCCGACGACGTGCAGTTTGAGGTCGTCGGTATCTCTGACATTCGGGAAACCGACGATTACCCCGGCATCCGGGTCGCGCTGAAAGCGAATTATCCGCCAATCAGCGTACCGCTGACGGTGGATGTCACCACGGGCGATATGATAACGCCCCGCGAGGTGGAATACACATTCTCCCTGCTGTTCGATAACCGCACGATCAGTATTCTTGCCTATAACCTTGAAACGGTGCTGGCGGAAAAGCTGGAAACCGTGCTGTCCCGCAACATTGCGAATACCCGTCCGAGAGATTATTACGACGTACATATCCTGTATGCGCTGCGCGGCGCGGAATGTGACAAGGCGACGCTGCGCCGGGCGCTGGAACGGACGACGCAGAAACGCGGCAGCGGCTTGATCCTGACAGACTACCCGGAGATTATGAAAGAGATCCGCGAAAGCGATACGCTCCGCAAGCTGTGGGAGAAATACAGCCGCGAGTATGAGTACGCAAAGGACATTTCCTTTGATGATACCTGTAATACCATTCAGACGATTATGGACGCAATCATGTTGTAAACGAAAGGAGGCTTCTTTATGGGTTGGCTGGCAGCGCAGGGCGCGATTATGGCGATTGGGCTTTTCATCGGGCTTGTCTGCTCGGTGATTGGACTATTCTTTGGGCATATCATTCTCTTTGACAGCATTGCTCTCGGCATTGCCGCCGGAGTGTGCTGCAATCAGTTTACTGCAATTCATCCGGCGCTTTGCCTTGTGATCGGCATTGCAACATTCCTTTTGCTGCTGTGGCTGCAAAATACCAGCATCGGATTCTGGCTCGTCGGCGGACTGCTCACGCTGATCTACGCAGCGGTGTTCGGGCTGTTGGCCTACTTCATTTCGGAGCATGATCCCATTTGGGGCTGGGTGATTTTCGGTCTGGTGTTCCTCGTGGTCGGTGCGCTGCACCTACGCGCACGGGATAACTGAAAGCAAACGCATAATCACGGCTTAGAGTGCCTGTATGCCTTGCTGAGAGCGGCTTTGCAGCGTGTGAAACACAAGGATCGTATGTTTTCCTTGCTATATTAAAATTTCAAGTGAAAACCGTGACAACGAAAAAGCGGGACGCAAGTTTTTACTAACTATGTGTCCCGCTTTTTTTAGACTGTACGCTCGGTAGAAGTCGCGTCGATCTCGTCTGCCCCAGTTGTAACAACTACTCTGGTACGGTAGGTAACGCCCGTCGTGCCGGTGTAGGTTTTGGTAAGACTGACAGTTCCAGTTCCATCAATCGGCCAAGAAGTAACGGGTGACCAACTGTTTCCGCTTTTCTTTTCAAGATAAAGCGTTCCCTTGGATTTGGTTGTTTGTTTTTTAGGCGCAATTACTGCTGACACAGAAATCTGTTTACCAGAAATCGAAATAGCTGGAACAACCATATTTGTACTTTCCCATCGGAGAGTAATAGCTTGCGCTGGCATTGTTGGTGACGTGGCATTAGGTGCAGCACTTTCCGCTGCTGCTACGGGTACTGCATGAGCAGTCATTAAAAGAGCGGCGGTTAATGCCAATGTAACAATTTCTTTCTTCTTCATAAATAAAATCCTCCTTGTGCAGTATTGGGAGATCACCCATATAACGCGCAAGGAGGAAAAAAGGGACACATATTTTAAATTATTCTTTTGTGATGCCTGCGGCAATTTTTATCAGTTCGTCCATGTCAAGCAATCCATAGACCGAGAAAGAACAACCATCACGTTCAAAGCACACATAATTCAAATCCTCTTTTTTGAAGAAATAGCCTGTTATTCCGTCCTTATCAAACGGTTCTACGTCTGCATTTTCGGCGTCAATATAAATCCGTATATCCGATTGACTGAGCCAAATGCTAAAGTAAGCTGTATCGTCGATTGCATACTCATACCCATAAAATTCCGGCAATTCAACCGTATTCTGCAATTCCGCCCCGTCGGGAAGATAGGTAGGCTTATAGCTCTGCAAATCAGGCTGCGTGTTTTCACCGTCGCTTTGCAGTTCAAAGATACTGTACTTTTCAAATGTCTCGACTACCCATGCGATTACCTTTTCACGGAACTGTGCATTAGCCACCATAGCCGTTGAGAACAACAGGGTTATGGTAATTGCTGCGACTGCAACAGCTTTGCCGAACCGTCTGAACACAATATTCGTCCGGCTCTTTCCTACACTACTTGCAGCAGAATCTTCTTTTAGCTCCGTGCGCAAATAGTCTTTCATGGCAATTTTACAGGCGTGATTGAGAGAAGCATCCGAAATCACTTGTTCCGAGCAAAGATCCATACTTGAAGAAAGCAGCTCGCGGTAAAAGCGGAATCGACCCTTTGTATTTTTCATTTGGAAGAACTTTTCCGTTTCTTGGGGAGATAGCCGGAAGCAGTATCTACTAAATAGCAGAACAATTCCCTGATGCGGCAAGTGCAGAATCTTTTCGCTCAATTCTCGGATCTTTGCTTTCGGCAAATCTACAGGAGTACAAGTGTCATTATCGTCGGCAGCACGAACTTCTATATCCTTTTCAAAGCTGGTATTTGCCGCTTCATGCAGCATGGCCTGCCAATTCATATCCATATCGTCACCTTTTCTCATACAGTTTTCGGAGTTTCTTGACAAGCCGCTGCCCGCGCTTTTTTGCGGCATCCTCCGAAATGTTCAGCAATTCACCAATCTCTCTATATCCCATTTCCAGCGTATAGCGGAGATAGATAAAATGCCGATCACCGGGATCAAGCTGATCTATTACCTCAGTCAACCTATGTACGTCCGCATTGTGAATACATTCATCTGCAATATCGTCCGTGTCCTCGTCCGAAATATTGTCCCAGTAATCAATGTGAACACTCTGTTGTAATTGACGCAACACGTCAATAGAAGCGTTTTTCACTATGGTAACGCAGAAAGCGGTCATTTGGGGACAGGGTAAATCAGAAATTTTCTCGATGTTGTCCATGATCTTTATAAATGCGGTGGACACGACATCTTCTGCGGCTTCCTCTGATTTAACAATATTAAATTTAACAATATTAAACGAAATACGCTGGAAGTGGATATGATGCTCATGGAATATCCGCTCTACCAGCGCACGTTGTTCATCATTCAAAACACTAAATAGGAGTATCATCATATATTTTTCCTCATGGACAGCCCCGCAGCCGCCCATTCTAAGTGAGCAAGTAAATTTATTCTTGCGCATTATGGGTGTTCGTTGCAGTAATAATCAACTGCTTATTTCAAATTATACCACAAGAATGTTGCGCAGGAAAGTGGCAACCCATTAACAAGGTATGAATCGGAAAAAAATTTTCAAAAAGTCTGTCCCCTTTTTTTATTATGGCCGTTATATAAGTGAATCCACAAAGTAGCGAACCTAATGCGCAATGCCTTTAGGGTTAACATTGTGGGAATAATGGCAGAAGTGTAATCGTAGGGCTGAGATCGGAGGTAGCAATATGTGTCATTTCAGAATTGGAAATAACTCTTATGTACCTCGATATTGGTGCGGCTTCCAGATATGGAGAGGGTGCATCAATATCGTTCATTTCAGCGCACAGGTTGAGTGTCGAACTTGTGCGCAGCGTTTGCAATGACAACACAGAAACTGCACCTACTAAAAGAGTAGGTCACGTTATCTTATTACATGGAGGTACAATATGAAAAAATTCAAAAAGATCCTATCTATGGTCTTAACTCTTGCAATTAGTATGTCCTTTTTGTGCGGGACAACGGTTTGGGCTGCTACCACCGACGAAGATGTAGGACAGGTTTCCGTACCCTACAATGCCGAAATCACAAATGGAATTGTGAAAAATTCGCCAGATGTGGCTACTCACAATGCAGATATATCCGATCCTCAAGATATTACCATTCAGCTTGCGAAAGATACCAGCGGCTCTTATACAGCGACAGGTACATTCACAGTTGCATCTAATTCGTCGGAATACTCTGTGTGCGGAGACCTTTTAGAGGTTGAAACTCGTTCTGGGACAGGTTTGATTGGCTATATGTCCGGCTCATTAAGTGATGGAACCCATATCGGTTTTAACCTGCATTATATCCCGAACACTCAAAAGATTTTTGTTTATGCGTCTGTTGGTTATGTTACTTCCGAAAGCGACTGTGAGACCTACATTTTCGGAAACACTTTCGATGAAATGAATGAACTTGTTAGTGCATTTTCGGGAATGGCCGACGAAACCTTTGGTGAAGATGAAGAGCCTGTAAGTGCTGCTGGTGAGGATGTGGCACCTCTTGCGGCTACTGATTACAATATCACATATCGCGGAATCGGCATCGGACAAGGCGAACTCATAAATGGCAACCGCGTTGATTTGATTGCAACTACAGTGTATACACCAAAGCGCATGGGCCCGAACGAAGTGTTTAAGGGCTACGTTAAGGTAAATGGTCATAATGGAAATGCCAAGACCTATATTCAAGGTACAAAATTGATTCCCGGCGCTTTAAGCGCATGGGTAACGGGCGGAACCTGTGCTATTTCCTCGCCAAACGATAATTCTATGGAAATGAGCAATATGGATCCAGGTGACGATAGCTGGAATGTTGAAATTCCTATCCCTTATTATGTAAATGGTGTATGGGGCGTATTACCTTGGAACCTGAATATTACCATTTACACCATCAAGACTACCCTGTCTAAGAATAGTGGAAGTATACTCAACAATTCCGCTACATGGAAACATAACTATTCTGAAAATGTAAATTGGGGCGACAGCGGCGCAGCAGCAACGCAGAAAGGCTATGCAGGTTGTTGCTCAATGAGTTATCAGTATAACAAATCTTATTCGACAACAACTTCCGTTACTGGTAGTGGCAGCTTAGATTATAGCTACAGCTCCATGTATGGTGCTACGTCTTATACTGGAAATTTCTCTGCATATTCCAGCGTGTCGGTTAATATCGGAATTGACGCAAGAAAGTAATGTAGCATGAGAATTAGACACCCCAAAGTTGCCGTTATTCTTTGTGTCGCAGTACTTATAATGTCAAATGTACTTACGGCAACATTTGTAAAGAGTTATGCTAAAAAGGAGTTGCTCGAAGATGCTTATATTCAATCCATGCGTGCTGTAAGCAACTACTTGGACGCATTTGAGATGTCAGGAAGTAACGATGATAAAGCATATGCAGCCACATCATGGGGAACCGCCGTTCAAATTGCGTTCTGCTTTAATGAAAGTAGTCGAATTTTTAAGGAGCGTAATTTATTAAACCAAATCTATTTCGAGTTATTGCGGAATGACAGCCATATCTCTATGCTCAGTATAAGCAACATCTGCAAAAAACTCGAAGAAGATCCATATGACATAGCGGCATATGCAGAACTGAATGAACTACTAAATACAGGTCTACACTAAATACACAACGCAAAAACGCGGGGCACAGCAGCCGATGATGGCTGCCGCGCCCCGCGTCGTTTTTTACTCTGCGTCGGAAAGCGTCATGGTGAACTGTGTTTCCTCAAAGGCATATCATCCGCATTGCATAGTTTATAGTACGAAGAAATTTTCTCAAAAAAGTCTGTCCCTTTTTTGAATCTTGACCGTTATATGGGTAAAAGGACATGACAGGAGGTGGAATAAGCGATGGCAACAGTAAATACTTTATGTGGGCATTTGCACGGGTCTGTTTATTTTACCTGTCCGCTATGGAGGCTCCGACTTAAAATCAGCAGGATGGGCGCATAGTCTATACAGACGATGATTAGGCTGTGCGCTTTCAATGGCCGTTATCTGCTGATTTTCATGTTCCCAATGAGCATTGATACCAAACGAAAGGAGTTCTCTTATGAAAAAAGTATTATGTACCCTATTATCGGTTGTGATGTTACTCTCCGTGAGTGTTACTGCCTTTGCCGCAGAAAATGTTATCCCAAGTATGGAGATTTCCAATGATGCATATACGTCGCCAGCCATTTATGATGACTACTTGAACGCTCACGCGAGAAGTACGTCGGTTCCTAAAAACTACTACGACCTGTCCGCAAGTAACTATAATGCAAGTCTTGAAGTAGTAGGCGTGTCTTGGCTCTATACGAATTATTACTTCTATGCAAATTCCGATGGAAAGCTGAAAGTTACTTACACAATCTATTCTGATACAGGTAGACCTACGCAAATGAAAGTGGGATTGTATGATCTTGAAACGAAAAAGATCGTAACGACGTGGACAAGCAGCGGCTCGACCTTGGATGGGATTACCGAGAGTTTCAACTTCATAAACCTTAACTCTTCGCATCGTTATGCCGTAGCGTTTGTTGCGGTATTTGACGGATGGTCGCATGACTCCTTGCATGGAAGTGCCGTTATCTCGCATTAACAATTCACTACAAGTAATACATACGAAAACCATATGTTGACAGGAGTGTAGACACTTGAGATCTATTTCAAAAAAGGCAAAAACCTTTGTGAGCATTGCAACCATTGCCTATGGCCTGATTCTCCTCTATGTATTATTCTTTCGTAGCATAGGCGTAACCTATCCTTGGGGATATATTGAATACTTGAAAGCAATGCACAACTTCATTCCATTTAGAAGTATGTATGTTTTGCTTACAACTCCTGTGATTTCTGGACAGGTGATTATCCGCTTTATAGTAAACTTCTTTGGAAATGTTATTTTATTTATCCCTTGGGGATTTTTGCTCCCAGTTTACTATAAAAAGGCTAATTCATTCAAACACTTTGTCGTCCCAACAATCATAACACTTTTTGCTGTCGAAGCCATTCAGATACTTACTATGCTCGGTAGCTTCGACATTGAGGATGTTCTCCTTAATATGACGGGTGCTTGCTTTGGATTTGCAGGATACAGAAGATACTTTTTAGCAAAGGACAAGCGTGATAATCTCTAAAATAAAAAAACGCGGGACGCAGCAGCCATCATCGGCTACCGCGCCCCGCGTCGTCTTTTACTCTGCGTCGGAAAGCGTCATGGTGAACTGCGCTTCCTCAAATGCTGCGTCGGTCATGTTGTGCAGCTTATGGATCGTCTGCTCCGCCAGCGGACGCATATCTGCGTCCATATCCGGCAGCGCGTCGGAGATCGCTGCAATCGTCCTGCGGCGGTCGTGCTTGTGATAAATGCAGATCAGGTTTTCTTCCTCAATGGTAAACGAAACATTGTCCATGCTCATACCTCCAAATCATTATCTTTTGTCTTTGCCGCTGTCTTTTTGGGTGCAGCGGTCTTTTTTGACTGCCCCTCTTTGAGCTGCGCCCGGACAGAGGGACGCTGCTTGCGCAGCGGAAGATCACGCCGCTCGTCCTTGCTGATAAAAGCGAAAACGCCGTGCCTGTCCTTGACCGAAGAAAGATACAGCGTCTTATATGGAAGCAGCGCAAATAGCCGCTCATGCTCCCGGCTGGATGCGATGCGCTCAAACCACGGCGACACCTCTACTACAAAATGCGTTCCGTTTGGACTATTGGGCGCTTGCAGGGATTGGAACGCCGCCGAAAGGCGCTGCGCTTCGGCAAGCACCTTTTCGTCGGAGAGCCGCCCGATATGCTCTTTGAAATTGCCGGGTTTCAGCCGTTCACGCTTCCGGCTTTCATCGCGCAGCAGATCCCGCAGCGCATCCGGGTCATGCGGAACGGCTTCATAGCGCACAAACTTTCCGTACTCCCGATCCGGCGTTGCTTCAAAGTGGTATTCCTTGGGAAGCTCCCGCGAACCATTTTCATAGATCAGACGGTTATTGTCTGTCCGCAAGGCGGTCTGGATTGCAAGCTCGGCTTTCGCTGCATAGTCCAGCTCATAAATGCTGCCTTTTATCTTGCCGCTCTCCATGCCGGACAGCACCACGGCATAGGCAAGCACACGCTCCTTGGTCTGCTCATGGTAAAAGCGGAACGTATTATGCTCTCGCGTTCCGCGCAGAAACACATCCCGTTCCCGCAGGCAATGCGTTCCGTTGGGGCGGGAAAACCATAGATAGACCTTATCCTCGGTATTTTTACTCTTTGCCGCCCGTGTCAGAATCTTCTTATCAATGTCAAAATCGCTCTGAAAGGCGGCTGTGTTCTGCTGCATGATCTGTTGCAGGGATGCCAGTACATCCACATTTTCAAACTTGTTCATAGGTCACTCCATTTCCAAAGCCTGCCGGATGCTCCGTTTGGCTTCCTGTTCCTTTTCCCGCTGCTGCGGCTTGCAGGACTGCGCACGATCCGCTTTGAGCTGCGCACGGATAGACGGCTTTTTGCCGTCCGGGTCGCGCTGGGGCGTTCTGCCGTCCTCTGCCTTGACCGCTGCGGCAAGCGCAGAGAGCGAAATCACCTCACCGCGCTTTGCCTTTTCTTCCAGTTCGTCCACGGACGGGGTGTTGTTGATCTGTCCGTCAATCATATTGTAGTTCTGTTCGGTGGACAGCTCCGCCGTGCGCATATAGTTTTCCTGTTCCCGCTGCTCGGCGGTAATGGCAAAGGCCTGTGTGCCGTTGCCCATGATAAGATACTTGCCGTCATCGGTGCTGTGGTGATACCCATAGCCTGCGGCTTCCATCTGCTCACGGGTCATATCGGCAACATGGAAGCTGCCACGCGGCGTTGAAACGCGATCCCCGGTCAGGTGGGCGTCAGGGGCAGCGGATTCCTGCTGCTGGGCGCTACGCTGCACGTCAATGGGCTTTTCCCCGGAGATAGGCTGAATACAGGAAATGTACCCTGCGGCGTAGTATGCGTTTTTGTTAAGCTGACGCTGCCATGCGCCGACGCTGGGTGCCCAGCGGAAGCCGTTTGCTTTCAGCTCGTCCCGCGCCGCTTCATCTGGCTTGCCGTCAAAGAACACTTGCAGACGGTTATCCGCTTTGTTGGCTTCCACGCGCCCTCCGTCAAATTCCCATCCGGCAAAATTGGTGTCCTCATGCTGCCGTACCTGTTCAATGCGCCCACGGATGCGGCGAATCTCAGCGTTGTTGTTGGAGAGCATATAGGCAGGGTACGGCCGGCTCTTATCCAGATGCCAGGACTGCGCCATTTCCTGCTGCAATTTGGTGATCTGCTCCTGCGTCAGACTGGGGCAGCCCTCCAAAGTCTTATTCTTACGGAAATAGGCGTTGACGGCTTTCATGGTTTCCTGCGCCGATTCCAGTTTGACGAGCTTGGCTTCCAGCTTCGCCGCTGCCTGCGGGTCGTCCATGCTGATACCGCCCATGCCTGTGCTGCGGATCTTGTCCAAAATTCTCTGAACATCCTGCCATTCCTGCATATTGCGGTCACGGGCGGCGTTTTGCTTCTCTTTCTTGCGAACGGGGAAATTGCTGCCGCCTGCAACAAGGATCGAGGGAACACGGGCTTCAATGGCATAGTGGTCGTTCAGATTTTCCGCCAGCTTGCGGGCATAGGTGTCCAGCAGCGCGTCAATTTTCTCATGGTACATGGGATCGACGCGCTCTTTCTGCCGCTGCGCAATCGCCGCTGCCTGATCCACCATCTGCCGATATTCGGCGGTTGCGCTGCCTGCGGCGTAGTCGCGGTAGCTGTTTGCATCGTTGGCACGTCGGGCAGCGCCCTCATTGATGGTGTAATACCTGACGGCGGCTTGCTCCGGCGCGGTATCTGCGGGCAGCGTTTCCTCCGGCTGCTCCTGTACGTCGGCGGGCTGCTCCTGCGGCTCGTAGCCGTTGGCGGCATATTCCTCCACGGTCATGCCTGCGGCTTCGGCTTCCTGTGCAATCTCACTTTCCACATGGGCTTTGTAGTCCTGAAGCTCTTTATCAAAATCGGAAAGCTGCGGCGGGTCGGGCAAGTGATAATCGCCCGCGTTCAGCTTTTCCCGGCAAGCGTCCACATGAGCAAGAACCGCATGAAAATATGCTGTCTGCTCCGGCGTCAGGGCTTCTCCATTTTCCAGCATATCCGCAGCGGTACGCTCCTGCTCGGAGAGATTGCAATGCAGGCGCATATACGGTACAAACTCGGTGAGAAGCATTTCGCGCTCGGCTTTGTCTTTTTCCCACGCTTCCGCGCCCTCGTTGTGCAGCACAAAGTTTTTCCAGCTCTCGTCCTTGGCGTAGTATTCGTGATGGGCTTGGATATGATCGATCAGAGCGCCGTCCCCGTCGCCAAAGTCCTGCCGCCCCTCGTAGCTGTCGCGTTCCCCGTGGAATGTGCAGTCAATGCGGAATTTGGTTTTATCGTACCAGCCGCCTGTATAACCGGGCTTCTCACGCTCGGAACGCTTTTCATCGTCCAGCGCCTTAAAAAGTGCGTCAGCGCGGGCAAGCGGGAGCTGTTCACCCTCTTGCAGCTTATCGCTCTCGCTCCAAAGAATCGTCACGACGGGCTGCACCGCAGGATTAAGGGAGGTTGCTTCCTTGCCGGACACTTCCTCTTGGGCATGGAACATGGCAATCTGCTCGTCGCTCGCATAGGTCAGGTCGCCAAACTCCAAATCGTTCAGCTCGCCTTGGATCAGCGCAGCCAGCGATTCATACTGTCGGCTTTCAATCAGCACATCACCCAAATATTTTTCAATGCGGAAGTCCGCCAGGTTTGCGTATGCCTGAATGGGGATTTCATCATCCGTAACGGTCGTGTGTCCAATACCAACGGCGGACAGGTCGCTGAAATCTGCGCCGGAATGAAATTCTTCGCGGCAGTAATCGTCGATCAGTTTTTTCGCAAGCTCCAATTCGGCACGTCCCCGTGCGGCGTCGCTCAGATGCAGAGAGTAAAGGCCGGAAGCAGAGGAAAAGCCGACGTTGTTGAAAACATAGTCCACATCACTTTCTTTCAGCGCTCCGGCTGCGTAGTAATTTTCCCGCGTGGGCGTCGGGCTTACGCTGCCGGATGCAATGTCGTGATTCAAGCCTGTTTCCAAATGCGTGCAGATTTTTCCGTCCACCGCCAGCGTCGCATAGTACCAACCTATGTAACCGCTGCTTTGCTGATCTGCGCCGTCGTTGAACTCCACATTCAGCAGCGTGTAGGGCTTCAAGCCCTTTGCTTCGGCAATAGCATTGTCCTGAAGCTCGCGCTCTTTGAGGGCGGTATAGGCAGTTTCCTTTGCAATGCGGATGATTTCAGGGTTATACCGCACCAACGCGCTATCGACAAGCTCCTGCTGTACTTTTTTGGTTTTGGCTTTTCGCGTTATGTGGTTGCCCAAAAACAGAGAGCTGCCGTTATCAAAGCGAATAGAAATATCACTTGTGCCGCGCCATTTTCCCGTGCAGGGCGAGGTTTCAATCGTGCCGGACGTGCAGCCGAACGCCTGCGCGATCACGCCGATTTTCTCCTGCATGGAAAGTGTTTCATACCGCTTGGCAATTTCAACAGCCTGCTTCTGCAACTCTGTCAGCGGTCGTTCCGCTGGCGGGGCGTCAGCCTGCGCTTCCTGCTCTGCGGCCTGCTCCGGCTGTAAAAACTCCGGCACTTCGGTATAGCCGCCGCGATCCAGATAGTGTGCCGTTTCCTGCTCGCCGCGATGCAGCACAATGACATCGGACATGGAAAGGCTATGCCCGGTGAAGTCCTGCGGCCTGTCCATATTGAAGCGAACGAAAATGTCCTCCAGCGTGTCCGTATCGGAGAGGGGTGCGGTATAGACCAGCTCATAATTTTCGCGGTCAACACGCAGTCCTGCGGCCTTTACCTGTTCCAGCGGCTCAAATCGGAGATCCCGCGTTGCGTCGCCGTCTTTGAGCTGATAAATGGAAAAGGTGTTCTCCGGCACATCCTGCGCAGCAGCCTGTTCCTGCTCTGCGGTGTGCTGCACCTGAAGCTCTGCAAAATGCCCCTCGATTTCGGAAATAAGCTCGCTGGCGGCGGTGCGGATGGTTTCAAGGGATGCTTTCAGCTCCTTAATATCGCGGCCGCTGCTCCACCCGGCGACATAGCCAAAGGAGTAGTCCGACGTGTCCAGTCCGAAATGCTGGCACACCGTATAGGCGACGCTTTCCGCCTGCACCTCACGGGTGCTGCGGTCGGGGCGCTCCGACTGCTCCGGCGCGTTCAGGTCAATATCGTGCAGCTTGGCATGGGCGATCTCATGGATCGCCGTCTTGATGGTTTGCAGCTCGCTCATGCCGTCATCAATGGCAATGCGCTTTTCTGTAAGGTCATAGTAGCCGTGTGCGCTGCCGTCGATTTTTTCAAGCGTCACGGGAACGGGAGAGGTCAGCTTCAAGGCTCGCCAAAAGTCCTCGTACTGTTCCACATCACCCGTGAGCGCGTCCACGGCAATGTCGGGAAGCTCCTTGCCCTCGGTCTGGCTCACATCGAATACCGACACCACCTTGAACGCTGGAATCGTCACCTCCTGCTGCTCCGTGACGGGCTTACCGTCTGCGCCGATCACGGGCTGCCCGGTGTCCGGGTCAGTTTTCGCCACATCCTTTTTGATTTTATAGGGTGCGGGTGCAAGGATTTTGATGCCCTTTTCGCCGGATTTGACATGGCGTTCAAATTCGTCACGCCACTTTCCGTAGCCTGCGACAAGAGATGCGTCCGGCTTCTGCATGACGATCAGCAGCGTATTGTTCAGGCTGTAATTGTGGAAGCGGGACATGGCTTTCAGATAATCCCGATACCGCTCACTTTCAAAAACCTCCTGTACGCCCTGTTCCAAATGCTCGGTGATCTCCCTGATTCTGCCCTGTGTGTCGGTGGCGTTCAATACCAGCGGATGCACGGGGATTGGCTCGACAGGCAGCGCCGCGCCCTGCGGCAGCTCGTCCATATCCCGCTGGGGGCTGGGCTGCGCAGTCAGACGATATTCCTGCGGCACTTGGTTGGCTTTGTACCACTCCGCATAATCGTTGCCGTTATTGTAGACATAGCCATAATCGGTGAAAATGCCGCGATCCTCTTTGACCGCTTCGCGCCCATAGCTCTTGTAATCAAAGAATCGCTTGGCGGCGTCCGGCAATTCCAGCTCGTCCAGATCGTCAATGAGGTAATGCCCGTAATCGTCGGAATTGTGTACGGTGGGATAAAGCCAGTAGCAGTCCAGATTGTGCGTCAGGTTGATTAAGTCCGCCGCGCTTGCCGCATGGTCGCCGTACTGCGCGGCAGCGGCAAACTTGTCGCGTTCCTCGTCGCTGCGCTGGGTGAGCAGCGCGGCAAGATAGTTCAAATCGTCCAGACTTTCGCCGGGCTTCAAGGCTTCGCTCCATCCGTCCAGAGAGGAATGAAAGGCAGATACCTGATACTGTTCCGTGTCGCTCCCGTCTACGCCCAGCCGTTCAAAAACGGCTTTCATCGTTTCGGCGTCGGTGGGCAGCGATACCCATTCCGCGACAGGCGTTTCCTCGGTATGCCGTGCGGTGTTGATAAGATATACTTCCAAAAGGTGTTCGTCCACGTCTGCGCTCCTTTCTGACATAAGGGTTTGGGACTATCCCAACAAGCAATCGCCGCCCGGTCTGTGCCGGACGGCGATTTTCGGGAGTTGTAGCCACACTCCCTATGCTTGCTGCGTTACTGAATCGTTCTTTTATCTCCGTAAAATGCGTTCTGTCACGCTTTCAAAGCCGTTTTCCGCAGTTTCCATAGGAATACCCCGCACACTCCAAAAGCGTGTCTGGAAAACCGCTTGCCGCAAGGCTTTTGAAGCCCCTAAACCGTGACACACCGCGCCTTTGCCCGCTGGCGGCGCTTGCGCTCGGCTGCATTGCGCCGGGCAGCATAGGGCGCACAGCGGTCACAGTATTTTGCACGGTTGCTGCGGGCGGGAAAGGGCTTGCCGCACAGCTCGCATTTCTTGCGGGTGTCCGCCGTAGCTGCAAGATCCGCGCACAGCTCCCGGTCTGCGGGCAGCACCGCTTCCCGGAAGTATCGGCAGAGCAGCGAATAGCTGATGGCCTGCACACAGACGCACGGCTCGCCGTCGTCCAGCAGCAGACAGCACCCGCGCACATTGTTGGCGCAATGGCAGCGGGTCAGTTTTTTTACTCTGCGATGCTGCGCGTCATTCAGCCGGATCATTTTCTCTGTTCAATACGGTAATTCACATACTTTTCTCCCGTATCACACAGAAGCACCGTCCCATCATAGGTCTTGCCTGTGCGCTCGGAGTACAGTCCCTTGACTTTCGCCTTGCCGTCCTTTAGGAGCGCGGCGGCGATCTTCTTGGAAAAGACGGTTCTCCGGCTTTCAAAGAATTTGTCATTCTTCCACATGACAAAACGGCAGGAGCGGTCAGAACAGTAGAAATTCTTCTTGCCCTCATAGACAGGACTTTTGCAGCGGGGGCAGATGCCGACAGCTTCCTTTTCCGGCGCGAACAGCTTTTTGCCGTCCTCGGTGATGTGGGAATACCGCTTCACCAGCTCCCGCGTCATATCCTCGATTCCCTGCATGAAGCTCTGCGGGTCGTCGCTGCCCTTGGCGATCTCCGTCAGGCGGGTTTCCCATTCAGCGGTGAGCAGCGGCGATTTCAGCATATCCGGCAGGATGACAGCGAGATTGATGCCGTCCTTGGTCGGCACAAGACTTTTGCCCTTGCGCTCGACAAATCCGGCAGAGAGCAGCTTTTCGATCATCGCTGCCCGTGTTGCCGGAGTTCCCAGCCCTTGCCGCTCTGCATCCTCCGGCAGATCCTCCTTGCCCGCGTTCTCCATTGCGGACAGAAGCGAATCCTCGGTGTAGGGCTTGGGCGGCGTGGTGTAATGCTCGGAAACAGAAGCCGTGACCGTTTCAAAAGTCTGCCCCTCAGAAAGCTCCGGCAACGCCGCATCCTCTGCGCCGTCCTCGTCCGGCTTCGCTTTGAGCGCAGCACGGAAACGGGCGTCAATGTCTTTCCAGCCCGCAATCAGAATCGTTTTGCCCTTGGCGGTAAACGGTTTGCCGCCGCAGTCAAAAACCGCCGTAACGGTTTCATACTCCTGCGGCGCTGCAACGGCGCACAGCAGCTTGCAGCAGACAAGGGACATCAGCTTCTTTTCGCTCTCCGGCAGTCCGTCAAAGCCGTTGCCTGCAAAGGCCGCCGTTGGGATAATTGCGTGGTGGTCGGAAACCTTGGCGCTGTTGATGACGCGCCCGATCTCCGGCGCAAGCTCTGCGCCCTGCATAAAGTGAAGCACAGGCAGCAGCGCCGCAACAAGGTCAGTTGCCGTCTGCGCCATATCCTCGGTGAGATAATTGCTGTCGGTGCGGGGATAGGTCAGGAAGCGCTTTTCATACAGACTTTGCACATAGTCAAGGGTCTGCTTGGCGGTAAAGCCGTAAACGCGGTTGGCTTCCCTCTGCAAAGAGGTAAGGTCAAAGAGCTTCGGCGGCAGCGCAGTTTTCTTCTCCTTTTTGAGAGAAACACAAACGGCCTGTGACGCTTCGCAAGCCGTTTTCAGCGCATCCGCAGCGGCAGCGTCGGAAATGCGTTCACTTTCCGCGTCCACGCCGCCGCAGCCGATATGTACGATGTGGTATTTTTCCTTGTGGAACATCGTAATTTTTCCGTCGCGCTCCACCAGCAGATTCAGCGTAGGCGACAGCACCCGTCCCACATTCAGGGTCTTATGATACAGCACGGAGAAAAGCCGCGTCGCATTGATGCCCACAAGCCAGTCTGCCCGCGCACGGCACAGCGCCGATTGATACAGCGCGTCGTATTCCGTTCCGGCTCTGCGTCCGGCAAAGCCCTCGCGGATGGCGCTGTCCTCCATTGAGGAAATCCAAAGGCGGGAAAAGGGCTTCGTGCATCCAGCCTGTTCATAGACAAAGCGGAAAATCAGCTCACCCTCGCGCCCGGCGTCGCATCCGTTCACCACCTCGGAAACGTCGCTGCGGTGCAGCAGTTCTTTCAGAATGGCAAGCTGCTTTTCCTTGCCGGGAGTAGGGGCATATTTCCACGTCTGCGGCAGAATGGGAAGATCCTCATAGCGCCACTTTTTGTATCGCTCATCATAGCTGCCCGCGTCTGCCATGCTGATAAGATGCCCGATGCACCACGACACCAGCAGCCCGTCGCCGGAAAAATACCCGTCCTTTTGCTCCGCAGCGCCCAGCGCAAGGGCAACGGTCTTTGCCACAGAGGGCTTTTCACAAATAATCAAAACACTCATTCTTCATTCTCCTGTTCATCGGGATCGCTGGCGCTGTCTGCGTCCTCATCATTCCCGTATTCTTCGGCTTCGTCATCCTCGTCAAAATCGAACTCGTCCAGCTCGTCGCCGCCCTTGACGCTGGATTTCGGCTTGCGCAGTTTGAAGTACCACAGCGCACCGCCGCCACCCGCAGCAAGGAACAGCACAAGGATCAGGATGCCGCCCACATTGTTTTTCTTCTCCGGCGTCGGCTCGTCGGGCTGTTCTGTTTCATCCGGCGTCGCTTCCTTTCCGGCGCAATTCGTCATATCCGTTTTGCAGAGGGCGCAGTTCGTATTGACCTTGCCAGCGGTGCATTTTTCGGTGCAGGAGCAGACAACGGGCGTATTCTGGCTGTCGTCCTCCAGCAGCGCCATCAGGTCGGCTTCGTCTACGGGATTCAAGAAATATGTCTGATAGCGTTCTTCTTCCTCGTCCAGCAGCTTATCGTAGTCAATGACGATATACAGCGTATGCCCATTTCGAGTTTCCACGGTGATAAACTGTTTATTGGTGTGTTTGTCGTAGAGAAGATCGCGGGTCGCGGCGATGCCGTCCTCGGTGAACGGAGTGCCGGGGACAATCGTAGTGTCCTCCGGCTGCGTGTCCTCCTGCCATGTTTCGGGCGGCAGCTCGTCATCGTAGTAGTCGCCGCCGTCTGCATACGCAACGGTGGCAAAGGCCGTCATGCACAGCACCGTGCAGAGCAGCGCGGCGAATACAGAGCGAAAATGCTTATTCCTCGTCATCGGTCATGTCCTCCTGTTCGTGATAGGCGGTTTCCACGGGCGGCGCGTCGTTGCCGCCGCCGCGCAGGAAGTTCATCAGCTCGTCGCGGCTCATGCACATAGAGCGGACAAGATTGACGATTTCAAAGTTTTCCTGCTCGGTGCGCTGGGCTTCCAGCTCTTTCAGCCTGTTTTGGTACTCGGTGATTTTGCCGCGGGTCTTTTCAATCTCACGGTCAATGCGGTCAATTTTGCTCATAGCCATAGGTGATTACTCCTTTCCGAATCGGTCTTTCCATGCGTAATTGCGCCCCAAACCTTTCACTTTTTCCAGCCGAGGACGGGCATTGTCCTCAATGGCAATCGCACGGGCATATAAATCAGGATGCTGTTCTTTCAGCAGCATAATTTCCTCCCGCTTCATGCTGGGGCAAAAAAAGCAGGAGGATTTTCCGGGCTGCGGCAAGCCTGCCGCTTCCAATGCCCGGACACAATCCGTCCTGCTCCATCCCCATTCAATCAGAGGATAACGATTATGATACTTTTTGTCTTTCGCGTCGTATGTCTTGGAATGATTGTACCGTCTGATCTCGCCTGCATCATAGCCGAGGAAGCGGGTCACGCGCTCGCCGGATGCCCACACCTCACGGCACGGAGGATAGTTATTGCAGAATTTTCCCTGCGGTGCGATCTTGTGCTTTTGTGAACACCTCTTATGCCCGTAGGCAATCGAGGGCAGCGTTTGAGAGTGCAAGCATTCTGTTTCAAGGGACAGTCGATTTCCAAAGCGGTCTACATTCTCTACGGTGATGATAGTGGGCATATTGTGTGCTGCAAGCCATTCGTTCATCGTTTCAATGAAGCAATAGGTGTGCGGCTGCTCTGCGCCTGTATCGGCAAACAAAATCAAATCGACAGGGATGCCATGTTGATGCAGCCCGACCAGCATTGCCGCGCTGTTCGTACCGCCCCCAAAGGAAACAATATTGATAAGCTCAACCTCCATTCAGCCGCTTTTCATAGCGGTATTTCATTTGCGCCGGATAGAGCGGCTGGGCAGGACGGCGGCTGCCTGTCCATGCCTTGCCGCCTGCAAGCCCGGCGTTCGTCCAGCCTGCGGCGCGTAGGCTTGCGCCGCTTTCGGTGTCTAAGGTGTAGGTGATAATTTTGCGGTAGCCCATCGCCCGCGCAGCCCGTGCCGCTGCCGCATAGAGGATGCTGCAAGCGTTCTTCGTGCCATCGCTGCATAGGCGGTTGACCTCCAGCGTAAAGCCGTCGTCCAAATAGCGGCTCACAGGCCGTCCCACAATGGCAACGGCGCAAAGCCGCCCATTTTCAGAACAGCCAATGGAAAACTTGTGTCCAGCGACGGGCTTGTGGTGACGGTGATGCTGCCGCACAAACTCGTTCGCCTGCGCAAGAGAAACAGGGATCAGCGTCAGCATAACCGCCCTCCTTAGTTGTACGGCGGTCTGGCGTAGGCGTAGAAATGCGCCTGCCAATAGCTGCTGTTCAGGTTGGAATAGGAGATCGGATCTCCGCAATGGATCATCATGGAATTGCCGACGTAGATTCCCACATGGCTAACGCCCGGAGTATCGTATGTCCCGACGAAAAACACGAGGTCGCCCGGCTGCGGGTTGGAAACGGGGGTAGAAATGTTGTAAAGTCCCTGTGCGCCCAGCCTGCCCGTATTGCACACGCCGCTGTTTGTCAGCACCCAGCTCACAAAGCCGGAGCAGTCAAAGGAGGTGGACGGGCTGCTGCCGCCCCACACATAGGGGTACCCCAAATACTTTTCTGCTTCTGTGATAACGGCGGCAAAGGTTTCGTCCTCCATTGCAGAGGGCGGGATCTCGTATCCCTCCGGGCGGTTTGTAATATACTTGGGGATGTACTCGCTATCCCCGAACAGCTCCGGCTTGTTGCCCAGCACCGACATATACAGCGCATATTTGGACAGCGTTTCTTCGTCCATGATATAAACGGGAATATGCGAGAGATCGAAGTTTTCCAGCTCTACGGTGCAGATGTAGTAGTTATACGGAACTTCTACCTCATACTCATTGCCCTCGCTGTCCGTCCGGGTAACGGTGCGGTAGCGCACCTCCGTCACGACGGTTTCCGTGAGAATATATTGTTTTTCAAAGAGCATTTGCAGCGTCCCTTGCACCTCGCTTGCCGTCCATGCGCCGTCATGCAGCGCGGAGAGGATCGATGCCAGGACATAGGGATCGTGCTTGATCTCGTCAAGGTTATAGTGGTATTCGTCGTAATCATGGGTGCGTTCATAGGTGTCGAGATATTCTTGCAGCTCGGCTTCCAGCGCACAGTAGGCGGCTTCGGCGGCGAGAATGTCCGCGTCCTCCGACTGATAGCTGGATGCAGCTACACCTCCGCCAGCCGCGCCCACCAGCGCAGAGCAGGACTGCAGCCCACCGATCAGCATGACAACCAGCAGAAAACCAGCCAGAACGACCAGCACACCCTTCCAATGGCGGGCAACGAACTCCGCTGCTTCCTTTGCCTTTTCTGCCGCTTTTTTCGCTGCCGTCGCCGTGACTTCTGCGGTTTTTTCGGCGCTTTTGGCGGTTGCCTGAGCGGTGCTGCCCGCAGCCTTTGCCGTTCTTGCAGCCTTGGCATACTCACGCTTTAGACGCTGCTTCTGGAAAAAGCGATTGAGCGGATTGCCGGAGAGCATTTCAGGGTTATCATGCAGCGCCTTTTGGTAGAAATATTCTGCATTGGCATTTACGGCTTTGCGCTCGGCCTTTTCCGCAGCGCGGTAGGGTTTCAGCTTGCGGTGACGGCGCTTCCAGCGAATTGCACCGCCTGCGCCATGCTCGGCAAGTTCTTCGGCTTTATGCCCACTTTCCACGCCGACGTTTTCATGCTCGACCTCATGGATTTTTCCGTGCGCCTGTACTGCGACCTCCCGCAGCGGACGGCCTAACGGATTCGGTTTCAGCTTGGGCGGGGACTTATCCACGGTATCAAAGCGCAGCTTGGCCTTGGCTGTGCCGCTGGCTTCATCAAAGACACGCTCCTTGCGCAGCACCCGTTTCTTGGGGATCGCTGCCTGCGCCGCATCCAGCTTGTCGGCGGCCTTTTCCGCACGGTGGATATGCTGGTGCAGCTCCGGCGCGGCGCGTTCTTCCTCGGAAAACTGCAAACGGGATGCAGAATACCGCTGCTGCGCCGCGTCGCGGGACATCTGCGCTGTCTGCCGCGCCTTGTGCGCGTCATGCTCTGCGGCCGCACGGTCAAAGAGCTTTTCCGCTGTACCACCCGGCGCGGCGGGCGTTGGAATGTCCTGCGGGATATGGGAAATGGGGCTGCTGCTCTGCGGCTGAAACGGCTCGGCGCTCGGCTGCTGCGGTTTTGGCTGCTCCTTTTCCGGCTCTTTTTGCTCCTGTGGGCGAAGCTGCCGCCCGTGCTTTGGGTCGTCCTCTGCCGGATTCATAGGTGCGTCGCGTTTTCCCATCTGGATAGGCTGCCCGTTCGGGGAAAGCTGCTTTTCGGCGTCGCGCTCGGAAATATGGATTTCTTCACCCGTGGTCTGATTGTCCAGCACCGCGCCATCGCGGGTCATACGCTGGGTGAGCTTATCGCGGGGCTTAAATTCTTTCAATGGGTATCACCTCCGATCCGTTCCCGTGCAAGGGAACAAAACTCCGTGTTCAGTTCAATGCCGATGTAATGCCTGCCGTGCCGCTTTGCCGCAAGTCCCGTCGTGCCGCTGCCCATGAATGGATCAAGGACAATGCCGCCCTTGGGACAGCCCGCGAGAATACAAGTTTCTGCCAGCAGGGGCGGATAGGCGGCAAAATGCCCGCCCTTGTAAGGCACGGTGTTGATAAACCACACATCGCGCTTTGCCCGGACGGGTGAGATCATGTCGTCGGTGATGCTGCCTTTTTTCCTCGGCTTATTGATATTCTGTGTCTGCGGCTGTCCCGGCACGGGAGCGGAATACTTGCCCACGCCGCGCCCTGCCTTTTTTCGCAGGGCAGTCGTGGGGGCAATGGGTTCGGCAATGGCAAGCCAGTCATAGAAATAGCGTCTGCTCTTGGTGAGCATGAAAATATGCTCATGGCTGCGGGTGCAGCGGTCTTTGGTACTCTCCGGCATGGGGTTTCCCTTTGCCCAGATCACGTCATTGCGCAGATACCAGCCGTCGGCGCGGAGCGCAAAGGCCAGCATCCACGGAATCCCGATCATGTCCTTTTGCTTGCAGCCCCGCACCGCTTGGCAGAGAGAAATGTTCTGCCCGTTGCGCCCCTGCGGATATTTTGGGTCGCGGGTGTCGCCTTTGCTGCCTGTGCCGCAATAGCTGTCCGCGATATTTACCCACAAAGTTCCATCCGGGCGCAGCACCCGGCGCACCTCGTGGAATACCGCTGTCAGCCGCGAAATGTATTCCTCCGGCGTAGCTTCCTGCCCGATCTGTGCGTCCATGCCGTAATCCCGCAGCCCGTAGTAGGGCGGCGAGGTCACGCAGCAATGAACGCTGCTCTCCGGCAGAGCTTTCAGCATATTCAGACTGTCGCCGCAGAGAATGGTATCAAGCTCCATCGTCATACGCCGTTCACCTCGCTTGGCTTGGTGGACATGATGCGGTAAAGCTCGGTGTCCCGTGGGAACTTATCTGCAAAGGGCAGGATCACATTTTCAAAGAACAGCAGTCCTTCGCCGGGTGGGGAGTTGGTGACGAACTTTAGCTGCTCCGGCGAGATATTCAGACGTTCAGCAAGAATTTTGCGGTCGCCCGCCGCTTGGTTGAGCATACAGATAAAGTCTGAATTTTCCAGAATATTTTCGATTTCCGGGCTGGACAGCAGATCCTTGACGTTCTGCGTCGCGCCTGTGGGCACACCGCCCCATTTTCTGAATCGCTTCCAGATCTCCGCGCTGTATGCTGCGGTCTGCGGCTCTTTCAGTAACAAATGAAATTCGTCCGCGTAGTACCACGTCGATACGCCTGTGTTGCGGTTGCGGGTGACGCGATTCCAAACCTGATCCTGAATCACCAACATCCCCGGCTTTTTCAGGTTCTTCGGCAGCTCCTTGATGTCAAAGCAGACAAAGCGGTTGTCAATGTCAACCGTCGTTCGGTTGTTAAAGAAATTGAGCGATCCCGACACATACAGATCAAGCGCCTGTGCCACACGGTCGGCTTCCGGCAAATGCTGCGCTGTCAGCGCGGCATGGAGGTCGGAGAGGATCGGCATATTCTCTGGGCGCGGGTCTGCAAAGTAGGGCTGATAGATACGCTGCACAGCGCGGTCAATTACGGTGCGTTCGATGGCTTCCAGCCCGGTCTTGCCGCCCATAATCAGCTCACAGAGGGACAGCACAAAATCGGATTTGAGCGCCAGCGGGTTTTCGTCCTCGGAATAGTTCAGGTTGATGTCCAGCGGATTCAGGTAGTCGCGGCTGGTGGGTGAGAGCTTGATGATCTGCCCATGCAGCAGCTTTACCAGCGGCGCATACTCGCCCTCCGGGTCACATACCAGCACATGATCGTGGGTTTTCAGCAGCACACCGATCATTTCCCGCTTGCAGGAGAATGATTTGCCGCCGCCCGGTGTGCCGAATACAAGGCCGTTGGGTGAACGCGCATTTTTGCGGTCAAGCATTATCATGTTGCCGGACTTGGCGTTTAGCCCGTAGTAGAGGGAATCGCCGCCTTGAAATAGCTCCTGTGTCACAAAGGGAACGATGATTGCCACGGCCGAGGTCGTCATGCCCCGCGTGATATGGATTTGATTTTCCCCCAGCGGCAGCGAGGACACAAGACCGCGCTCCTGCTGGAAGTCCAGCCGCGTCAGGGTGCAGTTGTGCTTTTGCGCTACACCTGCTGTACGGAACACATCGTTTTCCAGCTTGCGTTTGGTATCTCCGTAGTTCAGAACAAGAAACGTCAGCAGAAAATACCGCTCGTTGCGGCTTTGGAGATCTTGCAGCAGCTTTTTCGCCGCACCACCGTAGGTGGCAAGGTCGGACGGCAGAATATCCATATCGTAGCCGTCCCGGACAGCCTTTTTCTGCTCCTGAATTTTCATAGCGTCAAGGTCTGTGATTTTCCGCTTCACCATTTTTACGGCTTCTGTCTGCTCCAATGCCTGAATATGGACATTGACGACAAGGCTACTGTCCGTATCAAGAAAATCGGTCAGTATGCGGTCGGTCAGCTCCGGCGTAATGATCTGCAAAAAACTTGCAGCGCAGAGCTTGCCGCCCATCTGGAACATACGGCTATTCTTGAACGCAAAGGAGGATGGCGCGATAAAGTCCTTGGTGGAAAGCCCGCCAGCGGCAAGCCACTTCCAGTCAAAGTTGAAGCGTTCTCCATCCGGGTGCATGATGCCGTGCAGCACCTCTAAACGCTCCTTGCCGTCCAGCACACGGGACACCGCACCCATGATTTTGAAGTAGCCCTGAATATCCAGCGAGATACGCGACAGCCTTGCCCGTGCCGCCTTGAGGTTATCGGCTTCAATGGTATAGGTAATGTATTTGGTTTTCACGCTGCCGTTGTTGCCGCGGGCAAGCTGCCGCTTGAGAATGTCCGTCTGCTCCTGCCGGATCGGATCTAAACCGTCATTGCAGGGCGGCATTTCAAAGCTCCGAGCAAGCTGCTCCCGATCGGACTTACGGTTGGGATAGGTGAACTGCACATGGATGGAAGAATCCAAATAGTTATACAGATCGCAGAGATATTCAAAAATAGCCGTCTGATCGTCAGGCTGCGCAAGCAAATAGTTGATGTCAAAAAACTCAATGCTCTGCGAATAGCGCCTGTTTCCGAGATAGCAGATGCCGTCCGGGTACATGATCTGATAGGGTATCGTGTCCTGCGCGGTATGGGGCTTGCCGTCACCGCGATATTTACGAATGACGGCTTCAATCTGTTTTCTTTCGGCGCGGGTGAGCTTGGGCTTGTCCGCCATGCTTTTTGCTTCCGCGCTGTCTGCTCTTTTCGACAATCGCCTTTACCTCCTGTTCCATTTGATATTGACACACAAGGGCGTCGTATGCGCTGACGGTCTGATAGGGGCGCTCCTTGGGGCGCAGAAAGCAGCTTTCTATGATTTGCCGCCCCACCACTTCAAGGGGCTGCCCGTTCTTCTCATACACCCCAAACAGAAAACCGGGGAGCATGACAACGATCATCACCATTGCCGCAGCCGTCGTCCCGATGCCGCCTTTGAGCAAAAAGAAAAGCGGCACTCCCATGAGCGCCGCCAGCCCAAAACAAATAAGCTGCCGCTTTGTCAAATTGAAAAGCACCTTGGATTTGATTTTCGTCAAATCCTTTGGCACGTTCACATAGGCCATGTACTAACTCCTTTCCGCAAGTGTAATATCGCTTGCAATTTCATTGCCCCATGCGTCCCAGCCCGGCGTTTTCTGCCGGGCGAACAGCTCCACGCGGGGCAGATCGCCCATGAGCGCAAGAATCTTGTCCCGCGCTTCATCCGGCTTTTTACTGTGCTGCTCAATGGGACTGATGATAAACTGATGTACGCCTGCCGACTGCCGTTTGGGTTTGCCCTTGGTCGCCAGCAGACAGATTTCCGCATTGCTGCGCGTCCAGTAGCCCATGCCATAAAACCACGACGGGCTTTTTCGGTTGCGTTTGAGCCAGACGAACGCCACGGTTTTATACCGAAAGCCCCATGCGCGAATCAGATGCAGAGCTTCGGATAGCTGCGGAAAGGTCGCCCAGAGAAACAGGGCGCAGTCCTTCGCCGCCAACTCCGGCACGGGCAGGGCGCACAGCTCGTCAATGCTCATGGTGGAATAGTGATTTTCTGCCGCGCCCTGCACCTTCCTCTGCTCATAGCGCCACGGTGGGTCTGCGTAAATGATGTTGTACGTTCCGATAGGCAAGCCCTCCGTCAATGGGCGCTGAACACGGCCTTTGCCATACTGCCCGTTTTGAACAGGCAGAAACACAGCAGCACCGTATAGCCCATTGCCAGCCAAATTGCGCCGGACACGTCGCCCGTCGCGGAAATGCTCTGGATCAAGACCGAGTAGATGCCCACGACCACCATAATCAAGAACGCCTGAAAGCCCAGCGCCAGCAGAGATTTCAGATAGTTTTGCCCGACATTGCGCCATTCTCCGTTTGTCATGGTAGCAAGCGGGATGGGTCCCAACGAGGTCACAAGATATATTTCAATCATTCTCCCGTAGACCACCAGCATAATGCAGATGGAAAGAATGTTCATCGTCAGCCCGACAAACAGAGATTGAAACCACAGTCCAATCAGTCCGCCAAGGCTCATAGCTTCCAGCGACGTTTGCAGATCACCCACAATGGAATCTATGTCAATGCTGGTATTGCCGATTATCACGCCTGCGCTCTGATTGACGACCTGCTGCGCTGCATCAAAAACGCCCATGACGATATTCCAAGTGTTCGTGACAATCAGAACAGCCGCGTAAGTTTTGAACACCCATTTGAAGAACATAAAGGTGTCAATGTCGTGCAGATTATTTTTCTCTGTCACCATCTGGATCAGCTCGTAGGTCATTACAAATGCAAGAATTGCACCCGCAATCGGGATAATGACGGATTCAGACAGGTTGCGGATCATATTGAAAATGCCGGAGTTCCAGCCCTGCGGCGTCGCTCCGACATCAGCGGCGATTTCGCCCACCTTTGTATTCACCGTATCGAACAGCCCCGACAGGTTGCCGATGATTCCGTCGATCAGAACGCCCTTAAACCATTCCTCCAGCCAATCAATAATCAAAAGGCAGCACCTCCTTTCCCGCGCCGTCCCCGGTCAGTGGGACGGCGCGGCGGTGTATTTCGGAATCGGTTAGCTGAACAGGCCGGAGAGCAGCGGGACAAGAACGCCGCCAATCAGGGCAACGCCGCCGCCCGCCATCAACTGTTTCATGCCCTGGCTTTTAGCGCCGGGGTTGTCAGAGCCATAGCCCTCCAAGAGGTTAATCACACCCCAAATGCCAAGGCCTGCGCCGAGCGCGATCACGAGGGTCTGCAAAACACCAACTGCGCTATTGAAAAATGCCATATTCGTACCTCCATAAAATCACGTTGAATTGTTTTGGGTTGGAAAATCGCAGCCGTTTTCTCCGGCTGCGGCATCGGAAGTATCGCTGTTCTGGGCGAAGTGCTGCTCTGTCCATTCGTACAGGGCAAGTGCATACAGCCTGTCATGCGACATCATAAGGCGGTAGGCTACATCCTGCGAAACCGCTTCAATGTCAATATCTGTGTAGGGAACACCGCGCCTGTCACAATCCTGCATCTGCTCCCAAAGGGCAAGGCCGCAGAGGATGTTGCAGCCAATCTTTTCCCACTTGCGCATACATTCCATAAATGCCTGATAATTCGAGAGTTCCATAAACAGCTCCTTTTGCCGCGTTATTCTGCGACGGTAAAATCAGCGTCCTCGTCGGACAACTCAATCTCATAGAGGTCAAACGGTTCCTCCGGTGCAATCACCGCCGAGGGATGTTTCTTCTTTTTTCGCTGCACCCGAATGTAGCGTTCTACATCAAAGGTGTTCTTCTTGTCGGCGTCGGACAGGTACTTATAGCGTGGGTGCTTGGTGATGTCATACTTCTTGGAGAAGAACGGGCGTACACCACGTAGCTGCAAGATACACATTCCGCCGTCCATTGTTGCAATTTCGTCCTGCGTCATCAGCTCCTTTCCTAATTTCTGATAATTTAAGCCGTGGGAGATTTCCTTTCCCCGATTTTCTGAGGTATTGAAGCTGTCGATGGTTTCCTTGCCCAATATCTCCGAGATTTCTTTCAGGGTGGTTTTCTCCTTACCGCCTAAAAACAACATGGTATCGCAGTTGCCGACAATCGTATCGGCGTTATCCCGATAGATCGCTTTGAGCTGGCTTTGCGACTGCAAAATAATAGAAGCCGATATTTCACGGCTTCGGATGGTGGCAATTAACTTGTCGAACTGTGGGATTTGTCCAATGTTCGCAAATTCGTCGAGGATGAACCTCACATGAACGGGCAGCCGCCCGCCGTACACGTCGTCGGCCTTATCGCACAGCAGATTTGTGAGCTGGGATTGCAGAATGGCAATGACAAAGTTAAAGGTCGAATCGGTGTCACTCATAATGAGGAACAGCGCCGTTTTCTTATCTCCAATGGTATCAAGCTCCATCTCGTCATACGCCATTAGGTCGCGCAGCTCTTTGATGTCAAAGGGTGCAAGCCTTGCGCCGCAGGAAATCAATATGCTCTTGGCAGTTTTTCCCGCAGCCAATTTGTATTTGCGGTACTGCTTCACGGCAAAATGCTCCGGCTCGCGTTCCTCCAATCGGTCAAACAGAAGATCCACGGGATTTTTATAATCCTCGTCGTCCTCGCGGGTGTCGCTGGCATTTATCATGTCAAGCAGGGTGATGAAGTTCTTTTCTTCCTCCGGCGCTTCGTAGTGGATATAGCCGATCAGTGCTGTGTAATAAAGGCGCTCCGCTTTCACCCAAAAATCTTCGGTGCTTTGTGCGCCCTCGCCCTTGGTATTGACAATGATGGTGTTGACCAGCTTCAAAATGTCTTTCTCTGTGCGCAAATACGCAAAGGGGTTATAGTGCATACTCTTGGAAAAGTTGATGGTATTGAGAACGGCGATACGGTATTTTGCCCGCTGCAAAAGCTGTCCCACCTCGCAAATCAAACTGCCTTTCGGGTCAGTAATGACATACGAGCTGTGAAGCTGCATGATATTCGGTTTGCAGAAAAACCTTGTTTTGCCGCTGCCAGAGCCGCCGATAACAAGAATGTTCTTGTTTCTCGCGTTCTTCGGGTCTTTGGGGCGGTTGGACATCATCAGCCGTTCCGTCTGCGTCAGCAGCACATTGTTGTCAAAGACGGGATCAATGAACGGCTTGATGTCTGCCGCTGTACCCCAACGCGCCGTGCCGTACTCCATGCCTTTGCGGTATTTCTTGGCGTTCTTCTGCTTGTAGTAGACCACCAGCCGGATAATGACGGCTGTGGCAAACCCAATCAGCAGATCGGTGGGATGGAAGCTGGGGGCGGCACTGGCAAAGGCAGCGGAGAAGCCCTGCCCGATATGCAGCAGCTTTGCAGACAGGTTCGCACCCTGCGCCAGCCGAAACGCCTGTCCGACCTTTCCAAACAGATAGACAAAGGCGAGGTACGGGAGATGGAGTATGATTTGCTTTTTGATTTCCGGCTTCATCGGTCAATCCCCCTGTCCATATTTTTCACCTTGTCCCGCTTGGCGGTCTGCGCAGCTTCAGCTTTCTTCTCGGCAAGGTCGCGCCGCACGGAGGGCTTGCGCTCCTTATCCAGCTTTTTCTTGGAAAACTCCCGAAACGCTGCTGTCAGCACGTCCGCGTCCCGTCCCTTGAAAAACACAAGGTATCGGTCATCTGCCTTTTTCAGCGCAAAGTCAATGCCGTATTTCTTCGCCGTGCTTTCAAAGGCTTTGATATTCGCATCGGTGATTTCGATATTGGAAACGCCTGTGCCATGTCGCATAAGCTGTTTCAGCGTTTGCCTGCCGCGATGGGGCGTGTCCCTTGCCTTGCGGTAGAGCTGCAAGAGCTTCCGCAGCGCGGCTTGCAGCACCTTTCCGTCCAGCTTTGCCGTCTTGATTGCAAGGGCAATCGTCTTTCTGGTCACTTCTTCCTGCAACGGTTATCACTCCTTTCGATTTTCTGCCGCAGTCAGGGCGGGCGCACCCGCCAGATCAGCCACATTCTCATAGGCTCTCGTCCGGCGAACAGGAATAGTCCGGGATGCCCGATTTCGGCTTGCCCCAATCAGGGCTTGCCATGTCGTGCGCGACAAGGGCGGTATAGTAGTTGTCGATGGTAGACGGAGCGTTGAACAGCACCGCCCGCAGATATTGCTTGATGTTGCGGATCTTCGTGGTGTTCTCCCGCATACAGTCCATGACAAACTCGATGTGGCTGCTGTTCAGCTTCAAGAATTTACTCTTTACCAGCTCGGCGGGGTAATCGTCGCCAGCGATGCGGAGCGTCTTTCGCGCAGAGCAGACAGTTTCCAGCATGAGGTCTACGATCTCGTCCAAACGCTCCTTGTCCATTTTCGGGTCCTGCGTGAGCGTGTCATACTCGATATTCTCCATGATGATTTCACGGTAAATATCTACGGCACTCTGTTTGAACGCTTCCGTTCCTTTCCGTTCCGGCGCAGTCCTGCAAGGTGAGGGGTCAGGGGAAAGGATAGGAAAGGAATCGGTACTTGATAGATCCGTAATTGATTTTTCTTTCTTTGATAAGTTAGTTCTTGATCTATCTTTATTTAATTGCGTTGGATTTTCCGACGTCGGATTATCCGTTGTCGGATTTTCCAACATCGGTTTACCCGGTATTGGATTTTCCAACATCGGCTGCGGCTGCTCATAGATGGTGTATTCGATAGCAGTCATTTTGCCTTTTTCATCGCGTCCCTGCCGCCGCAGAATATATCCAGCTTTTTCAAGCTCCCATACAGCGGTGCGGATCGCGTCGATGCTCTCACGGTTGATATGGGACAGCCCTGCAAGGGTATAGTCCCAATCCTCCGGCAGGGACAGCATTTGCGATAACAGCCCCTTGGCTTTCAAGGTCAGCTCCTTGTTTCGCAGATGGTGGTTTGACATGACGGTGTACCCGCTGTTGCGCTCCACCCGAAATACTGCCATAGGTTATCAGCTCCTTTCGCTCACTTCGCCGTGTCGCGCCGGAGGGCGGTCAGCTTGCCCGGCTCATACGGACATTCCGCGTACACACAGAACTGGTACTTCCAATGCGGACGGTAAAAGTGACAGGTATTGCAATCCTCACAGTCGGCACAGCCGCCGTTTTCATAGCGGTCAAAGCCGGGCTTTCCCCGCATGAGCATTTCAAACGCACGGCTGCTGCCGTTCGTAAAGTACATTGTGGCTGCACCTCCTCTCAGATTTGGGCAGAAAAAAACGCCGTAGACTTTTCTCAAAATCTACGGCGTGGGCGTATGCGAAAAGGGATGCTGCCTTGCGGTAACATCCCTTTTGTCGCTTGGTTATTCAATTTTTGAGCTAACCTGTTTGCCCTCTGCCCTTAAAAGCGTTGATTTTACTGGGTTTCTGCTTGTTTTCCTATGTCAACGCTCTTAACAGGGAGCCTTTTTGCTATGTGTTATGCGGATATCGGATCATACGATTCTGCGGTCGCGGACCTGAGAGTCGTAGTGCTTATTCAGCAGAGGGCGAATGACATAGTATATAAGCTTGTTTTCGCCGTTGGTGATGTACAGGGTAAAGGTTCCGACAAAAGCGAGGAATGCGAACATGGCGACTTTGCCGCCTATCTTTGCAACAGTTTTCATTATTACCTTATCCTCCTATTAATATGCGGCGCTGTCGTCAAACTCAACGAGCGTGGGGTCAAGAGGCTCCTCGCCCAGAACGACGGACATGTAGCCGTTTACGCAGTTACGCATATCCTGACGGGAAACGGTACGGCAGTCTTCAAGGTCATGCTCGATGAAGATGAAGTGGAAGCCGAGGTCCCTTGCCTGCTCTTCCATGAGAGCGTGAACGCCGAGCATGCCCTTGCAGGCGATGTTGTCGTTCATGAGGACCATGTCGCAGTTGAAGTTCTTTGCCCACTCCCAGATGGCGTTGACATTGTCCCAGCCGCCGACGGCGTGGTGACGCATGGTCGCCTTCTCGGAGAACAGAGCAAGATCCTTGATCGCCTCGTCGGGATCTTCGGTGTTGATCATATTGTGACCCATGGTGGAGTCCATGTTCAGGACGATATTGATGCCCCAGCAGTTCTGGATCCAGGTCGGGAAATCGGTGTAGTAAACAGCGGAGGGTCCCCACAGGAATGCGCGGTGACGGGTCTTGCCGCCGAACGGCTCCTTCTTCTCTTCATACGCCTTGCGCATGATCTTGATGACCTGACGGTCAACCTTGTTGAAGTAAGGATCGGTGCCGTTTACGGATGCCCATGCATACAGGCGATAGAGCGTCTCGGCAATGCCGCACAGAGCCGAATACGGGGTCTTGAAGTAGTCCCACTTTTCAAGCTCGATGGTGTTCTGCTCGTTCATGAGCTTTGCGTACTTAAAGAGATTATCCCAGTCGTACTTGACGCCGTACTCTTTTTCTACGAAAGCGATGGCGTCCTTGAGCATCTGGGTGGAATACGGATGTGCGCCCGGCTCGTTGTGGATCATGGCCAAGGTTACGGGGAAGTCCGGCATGCCTATGCGGCGGCGCTGAAACATCGAGGTTGCCTCGGATGCGTTGCAGGGCATGTTGGTCGAGATCATCGCCTTACCGATAAGGGGGAATGCGTCGTCGAGCGCAACGCCGGTCTCGGCCGCGCAGCGTGAGCAGACGTCGGCAGGAAGGCCGAAGGACTCGGCAACGTCGATGTAATAAGGCTCGATGTGCTGGTCAACGTCGCAGATGATGAACTCAGGCAGAGTCTGGAGGGGGAACGGAACGAGCTCCTTGAAGCCCATCATGAACAGCGGAGGCAGGACCTCGTCCATGGGAACGATGCGGTCGGTATCCTTGCCGCCGCCGAGACGACGGTCGTTGGACAGGACGAATGCGATCTTCTTGGTCAGGCTGCGGACGATAGCGTGCATGCACTTGTGCGCCGTTACCAGTTCGTAGCCGCGGAAGCCTTCAAACAGGCGGTCAATGAACATGAATGTGCCGAGGTAAGAGCCCATCCAGCGATACTCCCAGAAGCCCTTGAGGCAGGGGATCGGAGCGGATGCGACCATCATTGCCATGGAAGCGAGGTTCTTCAGCCATGCGCCGTAGTCGACCATGGTGTCCTTAACGCCGCGCCACTCACGCCATTTTGCAACGCCGGTCTTGTCGTAGTAACGGTCTCTCTGGCCGCCGACGCCGTTCTCGGCCTGCCATATGGGATCAAAGCGTTCAAGCTTTTTATCAACAGCTGCTATTACTTTATCGAACATCATTACTTACCTCCCTGAATGGACTTGATCTCCAGGGATTCGATGAACGCCTGGAAACGTGTACGAAGCTGTCCGACTGCGCCGAGGGAATACTCCTTCTCGATAGTGCAGCAAGGAATGTGCTTTTCGTTCGTGAAGATGTGGTTTGCAAGAACCTTCTCATAGCTCCAGAACTCGCAGAACTTCATGTTTTCGTATATGATGCCGTCAGCCTTGAAATCTTCAACGAGCTGGGCCGCGATAGCGTGACGCTGGTCGATCTTGAAGCCATCCATAAAGCGTGCGCACTGGTTCCAGTACAGGTAGTGGCGGCAGATGGCGTCGAACGCGGTCTCGCCTTCCTTGATCTCGATCTGCTCTCTGCTGGGGAACGAACCGAAGCAGTAGCGGTCGGCAACGACCATTGCGCCGCACATTTCGATAAGCTTTGTGAACTCGGGATCATCGACCTCGCTTCCGACAAGTGCAACGCGGGCGCGGAACGGGAACTTCTCTTCCGGCTCGCGGGTCTTGAGCTCTTCAAGAGTCTCCTTGAGGTAAGGCAGGATCAGCTTATGGGGGCAGACCTGGCTTACGAGCTGGATGACATGGAACTCATAGCCGGTGATGGGCGGATTATCGAGCTTGCGGAAGTTGCCGATCTCGGTGATGATGCGGCTGAGCTCGTTGTGCTGCTCGATAGCCTTGCGCATAGCCTCATCGGAGACATCAACGCCAAGACGGTTCTTCATCTCGTCAACAACCTTGAGCTTAAGCTGAGCTTTGTAGTAATCAAGGTTGGTCTGATCGCCCTTCATGGGAGGATCGATCTGGGTGACGAAAAATCCGTCGTGCTTAACGGGATTGATGAGGAAGAAGTGCTCTTCCATACGCTCCATGGTCGCGCAGCTTTCCGCGCCGAACAGGCAGCTGAGGTAGTTGTATCCGCCTTCGATGGCGCGCTCGAGAATGGAGCGTGCATAGGGGCAGGTACGGTTTGTCATGTAGTAGTTTGCAATATCGCTGGACGTGCAATTGGGAGCGCGAAGTCTTGAAGAGAAGCAGCCTTCAAGATTGAGAAGGACTTCGGGTATGTAATAGCAGTTGTAACCGAGTGCTATCTGCCCATCCTCCACTGCCTTGGTGACAAGCTCGTTCTGAGCGTCCTGCAGCAGGTTTTCAAAATAGATCAGATGTTTTAGGTCTTTCATTTGCAACCCCTTCCGCTTATTTAAAATTTTTGCTTACCAGTTTCCAGTATGGTTTCCCATACCCCTTCACGCAATTATACTTTAGGTTTAGTCGATATGTCAAGTTTATGTCAAAAGTATTTCAAAATTTATTTTGCCAATTTTCAGTTCCCGAACACTTGGTCAAGGCACTGTTCGACTACTCGAACAGCCTGCTGCAAATTTTTATATATTCGGGCAGGACGCCTTCGAAATCGAGCCCGTAATGGCGAGGCGTATTTCGCTTTGCGGTGCGTTCTATCGCGGCGGTGACAAATTTCTCTGCGGCATTGAGCGCATCCTCAAGAGCCGCTCCGCGAGTCAAAAGTGCCGCAAAGGCCGAGGCAAAGACATCTCCCGAGCCGTGGAAGGTGCCGTCGAGAGCCTCGTTCATGACTGAACACAGCCGGCCGCTTTTGTTATCGCGCGCAACTATGCCTACCTTCCCCGGCTCTGCGCTGACACCCGTCACGGCAACAAAATTCGGCCCCAGCTCGGAGAGCCTGTTGATAAGCTCAGTGACATACGCCATGCTGTGAGTACCGGGTCTGTATTCCATACCGGTCAGGAAGCATGCCTCGGTTATATTCGGCGTTATGATATCGGCCTTTTTTATAAGGCGGCGGAAGCATTCGGTCATTTTATCGCCGAGATTTGCATAGTATTTGCCGTTATCGGCCATGGCAGGATCGACAATGACGAGCGTCTCGTCGTTTTTCAGAAGCTCGATCGCGCGCTCGAGCAGCTCTCCCTGCGCCTCGGAGGCGAGATAGCCGGAATATATTGCATCGAACCTTAGTCCCAGGCTGTGCCAATGCTCGGCGATCGGGACTATATCCTCGCTCAGGTCGGTAAACGTCCAGTCAGTGAAGCCGCCGGTATGGGTGGATAAAAGCGCCGTCGGTATGCAGCAGCACTCAACTCCCGTTGCGCTAACTATAGGAAGAGCAACTGTAAGCGAGCATTTTCCCATTCCGGACAGATCATGAACAGCCGCCATTCTCGGCAGCTTAGGCAGTTTTTCCATTGTGTCTCCTACCTTATTATTAATTGAAATATCGCATTGATTTTAACACAGACCCGGCGCTTGTGCAACTCTATACAAAATCTGCCCAATGTATATATCTTTCAAAATTTTTAACCAAATTTTTATAGCTTTTTGCTTATAAAAAGCTATTTTTACTATAATATGTCTTGAATTTTCGGTTACAATATAGTATCATTAGGTACAATATTAATTAATAGCCGCCGGGCTGCTTCCGTGAGCAACGGCTGACTGCTTCCCTGCCGAAAGGCAGAGATAATCGATGCCGCATGGATAACGCTCGCCGGTATAGGTATTAGTATGGATCTTTGGGGGAAAGGAGGACAAAACTGAATAGCATGGTAAAATTAGAAAAGTTCAGCAAGCCTGCGCTTACCGTACTGTTTGTACTTGCTGTTTTTCTGTTTGCTGTTTTTGTGCTGAGCACCAACGCAAGTGCTGATGGAGTCGATGCCACCGCTGCGGTCGAGACAGAATCTGCTACGTCCGTCATGTCGGTATTCGAGGGGATCGGTCTTAAAAACACCGAGTATCCCGACGCAAACTTCATCAACTTCCTGCTTTGCCTGCATGGCTATGAAAAGCTCCCTGCCAATGCTACCGTGACCGTTACGGCATATCTGCCTGTTACCAACACCGTTTTCTGGCGCTCTACCTTTGACAAGGCTTATCTCACTTTCAAAGATGTGATTAACCCTGTGGGACACGGTACTCTGCTCAGGCTTCCTGCCGACTGCGTAATCAAGATCGAAGTCAACGGAGCCGACATTGACGGTTGGGATCTTATCTACGGCAGCACCGTTGAAGAGGCCATCATATGGCATCCCAGCAGCGGCATGTCCGGTCCGGCTGCCGACTATGTTCCCGGCAACGCTACATACATGTTTATGAGCAATCTGGGAGGCCACGTCGTTCACCTGAACATAGATGGTGTACACGGCGGCGATTCCGACGCGGATGCAGATGCTGATGATGATGCCGACGCGGATGCTGACGCCGACGCGGACGCAGATGCTGACGCCGATGCTGACGCGGATGCGGACGCCGATGCTGATGCTGACGCCGATGCTGACGCCGACGCCGATGCTGACGCAGATGCTGACGCGGATGCGGACGCTGACGCTGATGCGGACGCCGACGCCGATGCTGACGCCGATGCCGATGCCGATGCGGACGCCGATGCTGACGCCGATGCTGACGCCGACGCCGATGCCGATGCTGATGCCGATGCTGATGCGGACGCCGATGCCGATGCGGACGCCGATGCCGATGCGGACGCCGACGCCGATGCTGATGCCGATGCCGATGCGGATGCTGACGCCGATGCCGACGCGGATGCCGATGATGACAATGATCATCAAGATCCAAAAACGGGGGATGATCGCAGCATTATCCTAATCTCAGCAATTGCAGTTGTCAGCCTGGCAGCATTCACTTCTACTTATCGCAAGAAGAAAAATAACTGATCAAATGTGGGCGATTAGTTGACTTATTGCTTAAGTGCATATAAAATAGGAATGGTTGTAAACCATTCCTATTTTTATTTGCTTGAGGTGCAAAATGAGCAGACGAAGCAGACGGAAAAAGCACATTGAACGGTCAAAAAAGCCTACCGCCGAGCAGCTTGCAGCGCGGACCAAAAAAGCCGTTATCATCGGTTCGGCAGTTGTTTTGGCCATAGTCGCCGCGGTGGTGATCCTGTATCTCGTTTCCGCCGGCAAAAAGGACGATGCGCTTGCTTCGTTTGAAAAGAAGGCCGAGCTTCTGCGCGAGCAGGTGCTCTCGGACGCGCGCCTCGACGAGATATCGGGCGATATCGAAGTGGGGCTTCCGGACAACGTTGTGTTTCTTTCCGTTTGCAGCGGCGAGGAGCGCGCAAAGGTCTTCACCGGAACGGGTGTTGACCGCAAGGCCGCATGGCTGAGCGCATACGATCAGGCAAAGAGCTTCATCGAGGAGGAAAACTACAACGCCGTTTGGCTCAAAGCCGACCTCATGAGCGAGGCAAAAACATATGATACGGTCGAGTTTTCAACCGAGCTGCACCACTACAGGCCCGAATTTTTCAGATACGGCATAGCCTTTGACAAGAACTTTGAAACAGCTCTTCTGGAAGCTGAGCTAAACGGCGCCAAGATACTCGACTATGAAAACGAGTGCGTTGACGAAAGCTATCTGAACACATACCTCAAAAAAGCAGGGCGCAGCACCCTCTCCTCCCTGCCGGACAGCTATGTTGTTTTCAAATGCGTAGGCTGGATGTGCGACGAAAACGACGAGGTCTACGATCTCATAAGCGACATTGACGATTACGGCAGACGCAAGGTCGACACCGTGGACAAGGAGTACGCCGCCGAGCTTGTTAAGAACGCCTCGGGCTTCCTTATTGACCAGGTCAAGGACGACGGCAGCTTTGTTTACGGCTATTATCCGAGATTTGATAAGAATATTGACAATTACAACATCGTCCGCCACGCAAGCACACTTTGGAGTCTTGTTTGCCAATACAGAATGACCGGCAACGAAGAGCTTGTTCCCGTGATCGACAAGGCGGTTGACTACATGGTCGAAAACGCAATAGTCGAGCGAAACGATGAGATATCGTATCTGTACGAAGAAAAGTCCGACGAGATAAAGCTCGGCGGCTGCGGCGTTGCCGTCGTTGCGCTGACCGAATACATGGACGCGTTCGGCTCGGACAAATACAAGGATCTTGCCGTTAAGCTCGGTAACGGCATACTCACGATGCTCGATCAGGACAGCGGCGAATACTATCACGTTTTGGACGGCGAGTTTATAAAAAAAGAGCAGTTCCGAACCGTTTATTACGACGGCGAAGCGACCTTTGCATTGTGCAGACTGTATTCCCTCACCTCGGACGAGAAGTGGCTCAATGCTGCAAAAAGCGCCGTTGAGCATTTTATCTCGGCCGACTATGTTCAGTACAAGGACCACTGGGTGGCTTATTCGATGAACGAGATAACAAAGTATGTCGATGACGAGCGCTACTACACCTTTGCACTCAGAAACGCGCAGGAGAACCTTGACACGATATATAACCGCGACACAACGTATCACACATATTTTGAGCTTCTGATGAGCACATTTGAGATCTATGACCGCATGATCGAGCGCGGAATACACGTTGATTACCTCGACAACGGATTTGACCTTGAGTACTTTCTCAGAACGATATATAAGCGCGCAGATCACATGCTCTGCGGTTATTTCTACCCGGAATACGCAATGTATATGGCAAATCCCAACTCCATTCTCGACACGTTCATGGTGCGCCACGACGGCTACCGCGTCAGGATCGACGACGTTCAGCACAATGTAGGCGGATATTATCTTTACTACATGAACTATGACAAGCTTGTCGATTACGGCATGCTCGAATACAGGGACAAGGCATGAAGATAGACCTCAGAAAAGCGCTCCGGATAGTTTCTCTTATCGTATTTATCGCCTGCACTGCCGTGCTGGCAGTTTACATAATCGGAGATATTCGTGACTCCGAGTCTAACAAAAACGTTGATAAGCTCAAAGATGCCGAAGTTACCGTGCCCGACGTTCTCGATGAATACGCCGGACTTTACGCAGAAAATCCCGATACCATAGGCTGGCTGAAGATCGACGGAACGGAGCTTGACAACGTCGTCATGTTCTCACGGCACGATAACGAGAAGTATCTGCACACTGATTTTTACGGCAACTCCTCTTACCGCGGATGTCTGTTCGTTGACGGCTGGTGTGATGTGCTCACATCGGATAACATCATAGTTTACGGACATCACATGAAGGACGGCTCAATGTTCGGCGTGATCGTCGATTACCAGAGCGATGAGTTTTATAAGCAGCACAAATACATAAGCTTTGACACGATATACAAAAAACAGACCTACGAGGTCGTCGCCGCAATCCAGACCGAACTGCCGTCCGATGGCGAGGAGGGCTTCAGGTACAACGAATACACCGGCAGCGACGAAAAGTCCTTTGCCGAATATGCTAAGTTCATTGACAAAAACAAGCTATACGACACCGGAGTTCGGATAAGCCCCGGAGATAAGCTGCTCACCCTCTCTACCTGCGCATATCACACGGAGAACGGGCGATTCATTGTCATTGCAAAGAAGGTATGAAAAAAGTCCATCGACTTGGTCGATGGACTTTTTCGCTCCCTTCGATTCCCGATAGATTATGCAAAAATAAGCAGCCCACCTAAAAGGTGAGCTGCTTATTTTTGGTGACCCGTACGGGAATCGAACCCATGTTACCGCCGTGAAAGGGCGGTGTCTTAACCGCTTGACCAACGGGCCAAAATTAAGGCGCAGGTAAAAGTATCTGCGCCTTTTTTGGTAGCGGCACCTGGATTCGAACCGGGGACACTGCGGGTATGAACCGCATGCTCTAGCCAACTGAGCTATGCCGCCATTTCTCAAACGAGCAATAGGAATTATACTAGACATAGCCCGGATTGTCAACATATTTTTTTGTTTTTCTTCAAATTTTCATATCGGAATATAGGTCGTGGGGTCTACGCTGGCTCCGTCGCGGCTCATGGCAAAGTGCATGTGGCTGCCCTGCCCTATCTCGCATATGGCCGTTTTCCCGACAGAGCCTATAACATCGCCGCCTTTTACCTTATCGCCGGGGCTGACGGTCGGCGTGTCGGCAAGGTTTGAGTATTGAGTCTTTATGCCGCTGCCGTGGTCAATGACCACCGTTGTTCCGTAAAGATCGTCCTGCGTCACGCTCACGACCTCGCCGTCTCCGGCAGCGACGACCACCTCGCCCTGCTGCGCAAGGATATCCACGCCGTCATGCGTGCGCCAGTCGGCCATAGTGACGTCATAGCTGAGCGCTTCGACGCTGTAGCCGCGCTCTATCTCGCCGGATACAGGCCAGCGCCACGTCACCTGCTCGGGCCACACATCGTCCTGAGTGAGCGTTCCGGCCGAAACGACGTCGTCCTCGCTCGGAGCATCCACCGGCTGCGGCTTTTCGGTGCTCACGGGCGGCTCGGCGCTCGGTTCCGGGCGCTCGGTCTGCCGCGCGGCGCTTATGCCCGGATCAAGGCCGACGCCGGTGTCATCCGCGCCCTTAACAAGGCTGTAAGCCGATATTCCTATCACGATCACACATAGCGCAAGGACTATGTAGAAGCCCTTGCCGGCAAAAAACTTATCCAGCTTGCCGCTTTTTTCGTTCTGCATAGGTAAACCTCCTTTAACTGCTGCTATTGTTGACCGTTTCGCGCAATAATATGCAAAAAGCGTGCAATTGAATTTCGCCGTTGTAGATTATTTACAAAGGCCACGCCTCTGCCTTGTGCAGAACGCAGAAATCGGCTCAATTAGGAGATCGTTCACCAAAACTGTTAAATTATATGTTATGCTGATATTACCATCGGTAGGCAAAAGAAAAAATAAAATTTTTTCAAAAAAGCTGTCCTGTTTTTCGGATAATTACTGTCTATATATATGAAGGGCGAAAATAACACAAAGTTTTAAGGAGGCAATTATGAAACACAACAAATTTACAGCACTGCTTCTCGCCGCGCTTATGCTGTGCGCGCTATGTGCTTGTGGAAACGGGTCAACGCTGACTGCTGTGCATCCGGATATTGCTCAGCCCGGAACTGAGGCTCACGCGTTTTTGTCTCTGCCTATAGAAATCAAAGTAGAGTCTGCCGGTGAGACCGCTCCGATATACGAGCTGAAAACAGACGAGGCAACAGCCGTTGAGCAAATTGAGCGCTGCCTTGGAATAGACTTATCGACTGCCGAAAGAAGCACCTATTCTCTCGGGACTCAATACATAACCAAGGAATACACCGTCGATATCGACAGCGAGAACGGATACTGGATTTATTCTCTTAATGATATTCCGCCTGCCAAGGCCGGTGCAGCGATGTCCGACGACAAGGCTATAGAGATTGCGAAAAGCTTCATGGAGGAAAATGAATTGTGGCCGTACGGCATGGAAAACTTTCAGGTAGCCGACCAATTCGGTCTGGACGAAAACGGCACTTACGCGCTCAGCTTTAAAACGGTTTATTTATATCCCAGAGTTGACGGAAAAACCGTGCTGGGCATATACAGAATAAGCATAGACCTGAGCCTTGATGGCGATATCCAGTCTATCTATTACCTTGCCACTCCCGTAGGCGAGGCAAAAAACGTGGCTGTTAAAAGCCGCAACGAATTGTCCTCAGATGTGCGTTCGGAAAACTACTCGGCGAGCTTTTCCGAAAACCTCACTGCCGCCAAATTAAACGACTGTGAGCTTGGCTACTACGCCGACGGAGTTGCGCACAACGGCAAGACCTATCTTTTCCCCGTTTACATCATGACCGGCGAGGGCACGAACGCCGCCGGTGAAAAAGAAACGTTCGACATCATAATCGACGCGCAGAAATAAACCCCAAAAAGGTCAGGATCTTTGTCCTGACCTTTTTGTATATCAAATCATTTTTTGCAGTCGCGGCAGTCCTTGCAGCTTTGCGAGCAGTCGGAGCATTTGCCGCCGCAGCAGCCCCTGCCCTTTTTCATGCTGCGCACGGCAAGCACGAGCCACACGGCAAGAACGGCGATTATAACAAGCTCCATTTTAAAGAATCACCCCGATAAGCGCATACACGCAGAAGGCCGCCAGCCATGCCACGCAGCACTGCGAGATCATGACGAGCACCGTTTTCACTCCGCTGCCAAGCTCGCGCCTGAGCGCCGCCAGAGCCGCCACACAGGGCGTGTACAGCAGGCAGAACACAAGAAAGCTCACGGCCGAGGGCAGAGTGAACAGTCCTCCCAGCGCGGCCGAGCCGAGGTTTGCGCCGACGTTCATCAAAACGCCGAGCGTGCTTATGACGGCTTCCTTTGCCATGAGGCCGGTAAGAAGTGCCGTTGCGACGCGCCAGTCGCCAAAGCCGAGGGGCGCGAACACCGGCGCTATCCATGTGCCGATGATGGCAAGCAGACTGTCGGTGCTGCCCTCGCCGACAACGTTGAGGCGCACGTCGAAGTGCTGCAAAAACCATATGACGATGGTCGCCGCGAAAATGACGGTGAACGCGCGGCGGATGAAGTCCCACGCCTTTTCCCACATGAGCAGCAGAACGCTTTTAAGCGACGGCATGCGGTAGTTCGGAAGCTCCATGACAAACGGCACGGGCTTGCCTGTGAACGCCGTTTTGCTGAGCACCTTTGCCGCTATTATGCCCACAAGCATGCCGAAAACATACAGGCAGGTCATGACAAGGCCGCCGTGATCCGGGAAGAACGCCGCCGTGAACACGGCATAGATAGGTATCTTCGCAGAGCAGCTCATAAACGGAATGAGCAGCATCGTCATCTTGCGGTCGCGCTCGGACGAGAGCGTGCGCGTTGCCATGATGGCCGGAACAGAGCAGCCGAAGCCGATGAGCATCGGAACAAAGCTGCGGCCCGACAGGCCGATGCGGCGCAGCAGCTTATCCATGACAAACGCAACGCGCGACATGTAGCCCGTGTCCTCCAAAATTGCAAGGAAGAAGAACAGCACCACGATTATCGGCAAAAAGCTCAGCATGCTGCCGACGCCGGCGAACACGCCGTCAATGACAAGGCTGTGGACGACCGGGTTTAAGCCGTAGGCCGTAAGCGCGTTATCTACAAGCGCCGTCACCTCGTCAATGCCCAGTGCGAGCAGGTCGGACAGCCACTTACCCAGCACGCTGAAGGTCATCCAGAATATGAAGCCCATAATGGCGATAAACATCGGTATCGCAAGGTATTTATTCGTCAGCACCTTGTCTATTTTGACGCTGCGCAGCATCTCCTTGCTCTCCTGCGCTTTGATAACGCATTCCGAGCACACGGCTTCGATAAAGCGATAGCGCATCTCCGCAAGCGCTGCGTTGCGGTCAAGGCCGCCCTCGTTTTCCATTTCCAGAACGGCGTGGCCGATCAGCTCAAGCTCGTTATCGCTGAGCTTGAGCGCCGAGATTATCTCCGCATCCTCCTCGATAACGCGCGTCGCGGCAAAGCGCGACGGAACGCCGATCTTATCGGCGTGGTCCTCGACAACATGGCTGACCGTATGTATGCAGCGGTGCACGGGGCCTGCCGAGCAGAAATCTATCCTGCGCGGCTTTACCGCATTTTCCGCCGTTTCGGCAACGACGCGCATAAGCTCGTCAACGCCGTCGTTTTTGGCCGCTGCGATCGGCACAACGGGTATGCCCAGCCGGTCGGACAGCTTTTGAATGTCCACGCTGCCGTGGTTGCCCAAAAGCTCATCCATCATGTTCAGCGCCAGAACCATGGGCTTGCCCATCTCGATAAGCTGCAGCGTGAGATAAAGGTTGCGCTCAATATTCGTCGCGTCAACGATGTTTATTATCGCGTCCGGCTTGCGCTCGATTATAAAATCGCGCGATACCTTCTCCTCGCCGGAGTACGGGCGGATGGAGTATATGCCGGGAAGATCGACAAGGTCGTAGTTCTTCCATCCGATGATCTGGCCGATCTTGTGCTCGATCGTAACGCCGGGAAAATTTCCGACGTGCTGATTTGATCCGGTGAGCTGGTTGAAAAGCGTTGTTTTACCGCAGTTCTGGTTTCCGACAAGCGCAAGAAGCATATTATATCTCCTCCTTGGGTCTTACTTCGATGCGCGCTGCGTCTTCCTTGCGCAGTGTCATCGTGTAGCCGCGCAAATACAGCTCCAGCGGATCGCCGAGCGGCGCGACCTTGCGCACCGTGACCTCCGTATGCGGTATAAGTCCCATATCAAGCAGGTGGCAGCGAAGATTTCCTTCTCCGCCGACCGTAAGAATTATTGCAGGTTTGCCAATAGGCAGATTATCAAGCGTCATATATAACCTCCGGGCAGTTTAAGTTAGGTAGCACTAACTTTTGTTAGTTTACGCTAACGCAAGAGTTTTGTCAATAATAAGACACTACTTTGCCGGAGATTATATTAAGCTGACGAGAGTTGAACCCATATCGCCTGTCAGCGCACCCTTCCGGCTATTTTCGCCTTTTTTGTCTTGATGGGCGCCAGCCCACCTTCACCAAAGAAAGCCGAAAATATCTCGAAAAGCACATCTGACAGGTGCTCGCAGTTTTGCCGGAGCAGATTTTTGTTCAGGCAAGGCAAAGCTCGCAGAGAATACTGACGTATTGTCAAGAGCTTTAACGCAGCATGGGCGAAAATCTGCCCGTCAAAACCGATATGCGTTCGACTCTCGTCAGCTTATGCAAAAAAAGACCGCCGAAGCAGTCTTTTTTATACATATCATATTAGCATCAGGTGCCGAGGTATGCGGCCTTGACCTGCTCGTTTGCAAGCAGCTCCTCGCCGGAGCCGGACATGGTAAGGCGGCCGGTTTCAAGGACATAGCCAATGTGAGCGGTTTTCAACGCCATATTTGCGTTCTGCTCGATTAGAAGAACTGTAACTCCGCGCTTGTTGATCTCTTTGATAATGTCAAAGATGCCGCGCACGATGATCGGCGCAAGGCCAAGGGAGGGTTCGTCCATCATAATGACCTTGGGACGGCTCATCAGCGCTCTGCCGACTGCAAGCATCTGCTGCTCGCCGCCGGAGAGCGTACCGCCCTCCTGCCATGAGCGCTCCTTGAGTCTCGGAAACAGATCGTACACCCAGTTTAGGTCATCAGTCAGATCGTCCTTACGCAGATACGCGCCGATCTTCAGGTTTTCAAGAACGGTTAGATCCGGGAATATCTTGCGGCCTTCGGGAACAAGCGTTATGCCCTTTGTGACGATCGAGGTCGGGTCAAGACCCGTGATGTTCTCGCCCTCAAACTCGATAGAGCCGCCGGAGGGCTTCACAAGGCCCGCTATTGTGCGCAGAGTTGAGCTTTTGCCTGCACCGTTTGCGCCGATAAGCGTGACGATCTGCCCTGCCGGGACATCAAAGCTTATGCCCTTGACGGCCTCGATGCCGCCGTAGTTGACCTTAAGGTCATTGATCTTCAGTATTGTTTCACTCATCTTCAACGACCCCCAAATATGCATCGATAACGTGCTGATTGTTCTGAACTTCCTTAGGCGTGCCCTGAGCTATCTCAGAGCCGAAGTCGATAACATAGATATAGTCGGATATCTGCATAACAAGCTCCATGTGATGTTCGATCAGGAACACCGTCAGGTGGTGCTTTTCGCGTATCTCGCGGATAAACTGGGCAAGCTCCAGCGTTTCCTGCGGGTTCATGCCGGCTGCCGGCTCGTCAAGAAGCAGAAGCTTCGGGTCGGCTGCCAGCGCGCGCGCAATTTCAAGGCGGCGCTGAAGTCCGTATGGCAGGCTTGTTGCGATCTCATCCTTGTATTTATCCAGTCCCTGCTCACGCAGAAGCTCCATTGTCTCCTCGCGCATACGCTTTTCTTCCTTTGCGTTGCCGCGGAAGGTTGCCGAGAACACGTTCTGCTTTGCGTGCATATGCTTTGCGATAAGCACATTTTCAAAAACGGTCATGCTCTTCCAAAGCCTTATGTTCTGGAATGTACGGGCTATGCCCTGCTGGGTGATCTTATCCGGCGTGTTGGCAACTACCTTGCCGAGATACATGTCGGCGTTCTGACCCTTGTAGTTTTTCTTCATCTTGCCCTGGGGATGATTGCGCACGATGGGCTTGCCCATGAATTCCACAAGGCCGTTTGTCGGCTCGTAAACGCCGGTTATGCAGTTAAACGCCGTGGTCTTGCCGGCGCCGTTAGGGCCGATTAGTGCAACTATTTTGCCCTCGGGAATATCGAGCGAGAGGTTGTTGACGGCAACGACGCCGCCGAACTGCATAGTGACATTTTCAACGTGGAGAACATTTTCACTCATTATGCGGCACCTCCCTCTTTGACCTTTTCGGCCTTTGCGGCCTTTTTAGCCTTTATCTTTTTAATAAGTCCTGCAAAGGACAGCTCCTTGTTGCCCATGATGCCCTTGGAGAAGAACAGGACGATTATCATGATGACGACAGAGAACACGACCATTCTGAAGCCGTCGCGGAAGAAGCTGACTTGTATGTTGCCGAAGGGCAGCGCGCCGGAGTCGAGGAAGCGCAGCCACCACTCGGAGCACGCGATGTACAAAAATGCCGCAATGCAGCTGCCGGACACGGAGCCTATGCCGCCTATAACAACGATGAGCAGTATCTCATAGGTCATTACCGAGGTGAAGGTCGAAGCCTGAACGGCCGTCTGGAACATTGCAAGCAATGCACCGCCCACGCCCGCAAAGAAGGCGGAGATGACAAACGACAGCATCTTGTGCTTAAACAGGTTAATGCCCATTGCTTCTGCCGCAACTTCGTCATCGCGGATCGCCTTGAACGCGCGGCCGTAGGATGAATTAATGAGCAGTACGATGATGATTATGCTTATCATCGCTATCAGGAACGGGAAGGTCGTACTTAATTTGAACACCTGCGAGCCGATCTGCAGCTTCATGTCGCTGAACGCGGTGTACTTACGCAGAAGGTTCGAGCCGTTTGTGATAACGCCGAGACCCTTCCACTGGAAGAAAGCTCTGAGTATCTCGGCAAATCCGAGAGTAGCTATCGCAAGATAGTCGCTCTTGAGTCGGAGAACGGGCAAACCGATCAGCGCCGCAAACACGGCCGCCGCGAGACCTGCGATGATGATGCATATTATCGCGCCGAAGAAGCTTCCGGCATTCACGCCGATCGCATTTCCGAGCATCTCGGGGATCGAGAACTGAATGGCGCCGCCGGCAAAATACTGATAGACGGAAGCGTGAGCTGCCGCGGGGATAGAGAATATCGAGTATGCATATGCGCCTATGAGTATAAAGCCCGCCTGACCGAGCGAAAACAGTCCCGTAAAGCCGTTGAGAAGGTTCATTGACACGCACAAAAGCGAGTAAATTGCGCCCTTTCTGAGTACGGGGATGAGCATCAGCGTGAATTTATTGGGTTTTACTAAATTATCAAGGGCAAACAGCACGGCATAGAGAATAACAAGGGCCACTATCGTAAGCCACATGCCCTGCCGCTTTGCGACTTCGTCAGGAGTTCTGAGGACTTTGGTATTCATTGTTTTGTTCATTACCGTCACCTCACACCTTATCCGTTGCCTTCTCGCCGAAGATGCCGGTGGGCTTGACGAGGAGGACAACTATCAGAAGCACAAACGTGAACGCATCGGAGAACACCGTCCAGTCCTGACCGAAGGACCTGATTATATTCTCGCAGATACCGATTATAAACGCACCGATGACAGCGCCGGGGATAGAGCCGATGCCGCCGAAGACAGCCGCAACGAACGCCTTCAGGCCGGGCATTGCTCCCGATGTGGGGATGACCGATGTGTAGTTTGAAAAATACAGCATAGAGCCGACAGCCGCGAGGAAGCAGCCGATGACAAAAGTAAAGGATATAACCGAATTAATCTTTATACCCATGAGCTGACTGGTTTCGAAATCCTTGGAAACGGCGCGCATTGCCATACCGATCTTGGTGTACTTGATAAGAAGTACAAGCACAATAACAAGCAGTATCGTCAGTATAGGTGTGACAACAGTTACCATCTTGGTCGTCGCGCCCCAGATCTTAACCGACTTTGTCAGAAACGGAATGACCGGATATGAACGCGGCAGACCGCCGGTGAAGTACAGTGCGCAGTTTTGCAGAAGATACGACACGCCTATCGCGGAAATCATGACAGACATACGCGGCGAGGATCTCAGCGGCTTATAAGCAACTCGCTCGATAACGACGCCGAGAACGACAGTAAGAACAAGCACAAGGATTATCGACAGCCACATCGGCAAGCCGCCGGCTATCGCGTAAACCATAATAAGACCTGCTACCATAAAAACATCGCCGTGAGCAAAGTTTATAAGTCTGAGTATGCCGTAAACCATCGTGTAGCCGATGGCTATGAGGGCATACTGACCGCCCACGGATATGCCCGACAGCAGATAACCAAAATTGTTATGTAAAAAATCGATCATCTGAGGACCATCCTATTTCTCTTTCGGGAACGCATAGATCCGCTCCGCATATTTATCCGGAGCAAATTTATGCGCTCCTGCGTTGATTTTTGGGGGATATCGAGCCGCTTAATAAAAAGGCACATGGTGGGGACGCTTTTGCATCCCCACCACACTGTTTTTACAGATTATGTACATTGCCGCTTATCGGCAACACAGCATCAGGAAGCTTTCTGAACCTTAACGAAGTCCCAAGCACCGGTCTCGGTATTGACGGACTTGATGTAAGCGCTGTCACGGTTTGCATCGCCGGTCTCATTAAATTCAATGTGACCGCTTATGCCTTCATAGGTAACGCCGGGAAGAGCTGCCATAACTGCTGCGGGATCTGTCGAGCCTGCCGCCTTGATAGCCTCAAGAGCTACCATGTATGCGTCATAGCCCATGACGGTAACTGCGGAAAGCATGTCGTTGCCGCCGTTGTTTTCAAGATTCTTGGAATCGGCATTGATCCACTCCTTGATGCCCTTTTCAAATTCGGGGTTTGCACCTTCCTGATAGAAGGTGGAAACATAGATGTCGATATCCTTGCCCTTTGCAACCTCAAAGATGGTGTTGGTATCCCACGTATCGGAACCGAGGATGGGGACGTTGACGCCCTGTGCGGTTGCCTGGTCGATGATAAGCTGTGCGTAGGAAATGGAAACGGGAGCAAAGATCGCCTTAACGCCTTCCTTCTTGGCGTTGTTCATGTAAGAGGTGAAGTCAGCGTTCTGGGAGGGGAATACGTCCTCGATGACTTCAATGCCGAGCTCGTTTGCCTTCTCCTTGAAGTAGTTGACAAGACCTGCGCCGTAGTCGTCGCCGTTTTCGCTCAGGCAGTAGACCTTATCGGCGTTAAACTCATCCTTTGCAAGGCTTGCAAGAACGGGACCCTGGAACGGGTCGGTGAAGCAGATGCGGAAGTAGTGGCTGTTGCCCTCGGTGATCTGAGGATTGGTGCAGGTTACGCCCATTGCAGGTATGCCGGCTTCTTTAAAGGTCTCGGAAGCTGCTATTGCCTGACGTGAACCGTATGTGCCGAGAACTATGGAAACACCCTGTGCAACCAGGTTGGATGCTGCGGAAACAGCCTTGTCGGCCTTGGTTTCGTTATCGGCGTAAACAAGCTCGACCTTGTAGGTCTCGCCGCCGATCTCAACCGTGGGAACCTTGGAGTTTGCATACTGCATACCCAGAACTTCCTGCTTGCCGCCTGCTGCGCTGTCGCCGGTCAGAGGCTCAAACACGCCTATCTTGACGACCTTCTCGCCGCTGTCGCCGCCGTTGCCGCATGCGCACAGCGAGAACACCATGAGCATCGCAAGAACGAGTGCTAAAAACTTCTTCATTGAGTTTTCCTCCTAATAAATTCTTCTCAACTTTCAACTTTCTCCGTGTCCGCGCGACGCGAACATTTGTCTTTATGTTGATAGTGAGCATTATAAACTACGAAAAGCCAAAATGCAACTGTTTTTTGAATATTTTATTAATATTATTATTGCTATGTTTTGAATATGGCGCACTTCAGCCGTTTTCAGCAATGATTTTAGGGCTTGTGCGCCAATCCGAGCCGCCGCGGCGCTCCCCTCGCGCCGCATAGCCGAGAACGTAAAGGTCATGCGCGCCGCTGCCAAGCTCAAAGAGCTTTCTGCAATCATCCCCGCAGTTTTTGACGTCGGCCGGCTTTATTATTATAGGTATGCGCGCCGTTTGCCGCATATTGTGCAGAAGCTCGCATCCGCGCACAGATGCTGCCAGCACGCGCGCATACGGCGGCGTTTCGTCAGCCATATCGGCACTTATACCGAGGGCGGCACACATCACCATTCTGCGTATGCGGCTGAGAGCATAGCGCTTACTTTTTCCGGCGGCAAGGATCGCGTCTACAGAGCACTCCTCCCTCGCGGCCTTTGCCACACGGTTATGCAGTCCCTCGCCCGCGTCCGGCAGTCTTTCATACGCTTCATCTGGCAGCATGCGCAGACGCGATATCACTGCGCTCTCGAGGCTTTCCGGCACGACCGGGCCGCGTCCGAGCTTTTCCTCGCGCTTGTAAACGGCGTATGCGCTCTCGGGCAGGACAGCTGCGATTTCCCTGCCGCTTATCATCATGCGGCGGATCTCTGCAGCCGACTTGTATCCCTCTCCGGACATCTGGTCATGACCGGAGCCAAAGCGCTGAATTGTGACAGGCTTCATGTTCAGGCCGAGATTGTATACCGCCTTTATATACTCGATCGCAAGGATGTTATTCGGTGTTTCAAGCTGGCTCGACATTTCGCCGAGCCGCTTTGCTACCGCTCTCTGCCGCGCGGCGGCAAATGGTATGCCTGCATCGTTTTGCAGCTCTGCACGGATATCGGCTCCGATGAGCGGATCGATAAGCGTTTCGGCTATCGTTTCGAGTATCTCTATCTCGCCGCACTCGCTGCCGAAGCTCAGGTGCGTGACAACACCGGTTGCACCCAGGAGTCCGACCGCTCCGCGTGCAAAGCCCTCTGCCGAGGACAGCACCCAAGGCAGGGGAAGCTCGAGCACAAGGTCAACGCCGCTCATAACGGCTGCTTCGGCGCGCGCAAATTTTGAGTACACCGCCGCCTCGCCGCGCTGTATAAAATCGCCCGACATCGCACACACCACAGGGCAGTCCTCACCCATTAGTCTTTTTGTCTCCGCAATATGGTGCAAATGACCATAATGCATGGGATTATACTCTCCTACTATGCCAATTACGCTCAAATCATTCGTTCCTTTCAAAAATTACTTGATTTTTGTGCAGAATGTATTAAAATATGTTAGGTATATTCTTATGATACAATTTTTTTGTGATTTTTACAATAAGAAAGGAATATCGGAATGAAAATTCTTGTAATCAACGCAGGCAGTTCTTCCCTGAAGTACCAGCTCATCGACATGGAGACCGAGTCTGTAATGGCTAAGGGCCTTTGCGAGCGTATCGGCCTCGACGGTCACCTTAAGCACAGCCCCCTGGTAGGCGGCAAGCCCGTATTTGATGAGGATGTTGCAATGCCCACCCATGCCGAGGCGATTGCCGCTGTTATCGACAAGCTTACCAGCGCCGAGTACGGCGTTGTAGCCTCCATGAAGGAGATCGACGCTGTCGGCCACCGCGTCGTTCACGGCGGCGAGAAGTTTGCTTCATCCGTGCGCATCGATGACGCTGTTATGGAAGCGCTCAAGGAGTGTACTCCCTTCGCTCCCCTGCATAACCCCGCAAACATCATCGGCATCAACGCCTGCCGCGACGTTATGGGAGATGTTCCCATGGTTGCAGTGTTCGACACCGCTTTCCACCAGACCATGCCCGGCAAGGCTTACATGTACGCCGTTCCCTATGAGTACTACAAAAATGACGGCATCCGTCGCTATGGCTTCCACGGCACCTCTCATCGCTATGTTTCCGGCCGCTGCGCAGAGCTGATGGGCAAGCCCATCGAAGAGCTGAAGATCATCTCCTGCCATATGGGCAACGGCAGCTCCATAGCAGCTATCGACGGAGGCAAGTGCGTTGATACCTCCATGGGCTTCACTCCCCTGGTCGGTCTGCCCATGGGCACACGCTGCGGCGATCTGGACGCAGGCGTTATCCAGTTCATAATGAACAAGTACGGCATCAGCATTGACGAGATGCTCAATATACTCAACAAGAAGTCCGGCGTTCTGGGCGTTTCCGGCGTTTCCTCCGACTTCCGCGATCTTGACAACGCAGCCGCCGAAGGCAACGAGCGCGCACAGCTTGCTCTGGATATGTTCCACTACTGGGTCGCAAAGGTCGCAGGTTCCTATGTTGCGGCAATGAACGGCGTTGACGCCATCGTATTCACCGCAGGCGTCGGCGAGAACTCCAAGAGCTCCCGCAAGGCTATCGCAGAGTACTTCGGCTATCTGGGCGTCACCATCGACGACGAGGCAAACTCCAAGCGCGGCGAGGATATCATGATCTCCACCCCCGACTCCAAGGTCAAGGTTTTCGTTATCCCCACCAACGAAGAACTCGTTATCGCACGCGATACCCGCGACATAGTCGGCTAAAAAGGAAAAATTACTGTCGCCTCCGTTATTTGGAGGCGGCAGTTTTTCTATCTTCACAGCAGTGGTGCAATGACTCTCAATACACGGTCAATAAGCTCGCCGAAGAAACTCGTGCGGCAGTCCGATAGCTCGATCCTGCGGCATTTTTCTATAGTTGCAAGATCATCATTTCTCAGGTCAATGACCGCCGGGCTGTCATACATGAGCGTTCCGCACTCAAAGTGCAGATACAGACTGCGGTAGTCCATATTTATGGTGCCGACGACGCCGATCTTATCATCGGCAACATAGCTCTTTGCGTGGACAAAGCCGGGCGTGTATTCATATATCTTAACTCCTGCGCGGATAAGCGCGGCATAGTAAGACCGCGTCAGGCGGTATACCATTTTCTTATCCGGTATTCCCGGGGTAATAAGCCGCACGTCAACGCCGCGCTTTGCCGCAAGGCACAGCGCGTTTTGCAGGCTGCTGTCGATGGCTAGATACGGCGTTGTGATATAAACATAGTCGTTTGCATTGTAGAGAATGTCGGCATACACGTTTTCGCTGGCGTTTTCATCGTCAAGGGGACTGTCGGAAAAGCTGAGGATGTATCCGTCCCCTTCTCCGCCTTTCTCCTCATATTCTGCGGGCACAAAATCTCTGTAGCCGCCCTCTTTTTCCTCGAATGCATTCCACATTTCAAGAAACATGATCGTCAGGTTTTCAACGCCCGGTCCTTTGAACATAAGTCCGGTGTCCTTCCAGTGACCGAAGCGTTCTTTTTTGTTGATATATTCATCGCTAATATTTATGCCGCCGATAAATCCGACCTTTCCGTCGATGACCGTTATTTTGCGGTGATCACGATTATTCATAACAACGCTGACGACGGGCACGAATTTATTGAACACCATCGCCTTTATGCCATAGCTGCGCAATGTCTGACAATAATTAGCCGGAAGATAGTCCGCACAGCCGACATCGTCGTATATAACGCGTACATCAACACCCTGCGCGACCTTGTGCCGCAGCACGTCGAGTACAGAGTCCCACATATGTCCCGAGTTTATGATAAAATACTCAAGGAAAATGAATTCTTCCGCCTTTTCAAGCTCCGGGATGAGTCTTGCGAACATGTCCTCGCCGACAGGGAAATACTCGGTCTTCGTATCGCGGCAGGCTCTGTAGCCGCTGTAGGACTCAAGATATTTAAACAGCCCTCGTGCGTCATCATCGTCGATCTCCTCGACATCCGACGAACGTAAAGCATAGTATCGCTGCGTTTCCTCAAGCTGAACATTGAGTTTATCCCGTATAAACCTTGTCGGGCGCTTGTTGCCGAACAGGACGTACATAAGTCCTCCGAACAGCGGAAGAAGCGCTATAAACAGCACCCAGCTGACCTTATATGACGGATCCATATCGTTTTTAATAACATGCAGAACGGCAACAAGACTCAAAATGCGGAGAACATAGTTCATCACCGGCAGAGCATCGCTGAGCCTGAGCAGCAGCGCAACTATCCACACGATCTGCACAAGAATTATGACCGCCGTTATCGCGGTTCGTGAAAGCAGTTTTTTCAGCACTCGGGTATCCTCATTTCTATAATCTCTATTACATTATATTATCTCATGTTCGTTCGTGTTTTGCAATATCGGCATTAAATTTACCGCAAAAAAGCGAGAAAAACATTGACAATTCAAGGCTGTCGTGATATGCTATTCGAGCCGCATTGAATGGGTCGGAAGTCCGGATGTGTCCGGCACCCATGAGAGCGAGACCTGAAGAAAGGATTGTTAGTTTATGAAGCATGCTATCATCATGACCGGCGGCAAGCAGTACCGCGTGGCAGAGGGCGACGTTATCTTCGTTGAGAAGCTTGACGTTGAAGCCGGCGAGACAGTCAAGTTTGACAAGGTCCTCGCAGTTATCGACGGCGAAAACACCGTTTTCGGCGCTCCTGTTATCGACGGCGCTACCGTTTCCGCAAATGTCGTAAAGAACGGCAAGGGCAAGAAGGTTCGCGTTTACAAGATGAAGCCCAAAAAGGGTTATCGCAGAACGCAGGGTCACAGACAGCCCTACACCAAGGTTCAGATCGAAACCATCAACGCATAATTTTCCCCGCTACTACTGATAATGGAGGTGTAACCTTAATGGCACATAAAAAAGGTATGGGTTCTACCAAGAACGGCCGCGACAGTGAGTCTAAGCGTCTTGGAGCTAAAAGAGCAGACGGTCAGTTCGTCCTGGCCGGCAATATCCTCGTCAGACAGCGCGGAACTAAGATCCATCCCGGCACCAACGTTGGTAAGGGTAAGGACGACACCCTGTTCGCTCTCGTAGACGGCAAGGTAAAGTTCGAGCGCAAGGATAAGGATCGCAAGCAGGTTTCTGTTTACGAAGAGATCGCTCAGTAAATTAACATGACGATGCCGGACGAAAATCGTCCGGCATTTCATTTAATGCCATATTGCTTCGGGCAGCCGTATCGGTTTGAAGAAGCCGCATTAGATGAATATTATTTTTGAATTTTGCGAGGTGAAATATGGCTACCGCTTTTGTTGATAAAGCACGAATAACGATAAAGGCCGGCAACGGCGGCAACGGCGCGGTCGCGTTCCATCGCGAAAAGTATGTTGCGGCCGGCGGTCCCGACGGCGGCGACGGCGGCCGCGGCGGCGATATCGTTTTCGTCGTTGACGATAACATGTCCACACTGATGGACTTCAGATACAAGCGCAAGTACGTCGCCGGAAACGGCGCGGACGGTCAGGGCAAGCGCTGCTCGGGTAAGGACGGCGACAGTCTGTATATCCGCGTTCCGCGCGGCACCCTCGTGCGCGATACCGAGACCGGCGGCATAATGCACGACATGTCGGACGGAAAGGACTTTGTTGCGGCTCGCGGCGGCAAGGGCGGCTGGGGCAACAAGCATTTTGCCACTCCGACAAGGCAGGTCCCCCGTTTTGCAAAGCCGGGTCTCCCAGGCGAGGCGCACGATATAACCCTTGAGCTTAAGCTTCTTGCCGATGTGGGTCTCGTCGGCTTCCCGAACGTCGGCAAATCCACCCTTCTCTCGGTCGTCAGCAAGGCGCACCCGAAGATCGCAAACTACCACTTTACAACACTGTTCCCGAACCTCGGCGTTGTGTACGTCGATGAGGGACGCTCGTTTGTAATGGCCGATATCCCCGGCATAATCGAGGGCGCTTCCGAGGGCGCCGGTCTCGGCCACGATTTTCTGCGCCACATCGACCGCTGCCGTCTGCTGATACATCTTGTTGACGTTTCAGGCTCCGAGGGGCGCGATCCCGTTGCGGATTTCGACGCCATAAACGCGGAGCTTAAGGAATACTCCGCCGAACTTTCCGAGCGCAAGCAGATAGTGGCCGCGAACAAATGCGACCTCTGCGGCGACGACCGCGAGAATATCGAGCGGCTGAAAGCGCATGTCGAGGCTCTCGGCTATGAGTTTTTCGAGATGAGCGCCGCAACTCACAGCGGAACGCACGAGCTTGTGAATATGGCCTCCGAGATGCTCAGCGAGCTTCCCCCGGTCATCCGCTTCGAGGCCGACTATGTACCGCCCGAACCCGTGATCGACACGTCCGAGGATCTTATGATCGAAAAGTATGACGACGTGTGGGTCGTCGAGGGCGGCTGGCTCCAGCGCCTTATGTCATCGGTCAACTTCTCGGACAACGAGAGTATGATGTACTTCGACCGCGTCCTGCGCGATAACGGAGTTTATCAGCGCATGGAGGATATGGGTATTCAGGACGGTGACACAGTTAGCATCTATAATCTTGAGTTTGAATACCGCGACTAACGTCATATTTTAATAATGTAGAAAACGATGCCTGCAAAATGCAGGCATCGCTTTTTCTTTTGCTCTCTTCGGATTACTTAAGGCCGTTTTCGTATGCCTGAATCATCTTCTTGACCATCTGGCCGCCGACGGAGCCGGCCTGGCGAGCGGTGATATCGCCGTTATAGCCGTTCTTGAGATTTACGCCGACCTCGTTTGCAGCTTCCATTTTGAACTTCTCCATTGCCTCGCGTGCAGCAGGGACAACAAGATGATTGCTGGAATTGTTAGACATAGCTTTTACATCTCCTTTTCTGTATTGGGTACGGTTTCTTGACCCGTTACTTATCATTGCCGCAATGCGCCGTTATATTCCCGCTCGGAGCATGTAATTCCTGCTAAAATCTTTGTACATACAAGATGTTGTGTCGTGATTTTTACTGACCACAATCATGCAAAAATTTTATGTATTTATGTGGTTATGTCTACTTGACAATTATTTTAATTACTTGTACAATACCCTTGTATCTAAATCGTTACCGTTTTGTAATCGACAATTTGCAGCCGTTTTCGGCTTATCTTCGTATTATACTACTCTTAAGTTTGACAGGAGTATTGTCCGATATGCGTAATATTTTCAGGATTTTCAAACATGATCTGAGGGCGCTTTATAAGAACTTCTTCGCCTTCCTCATCATCCTGGCGATCCTTATACTGCCGGCCCTGTATGCATGGTTCAACATCTATGCGTTCTGGGATCCGTATGGGAAAACCAAGGATGTTTCCATAGCCGTTGTTTCAAACGATAAGGACTATATGGATTCCGACGGCAACATCGTAAACATGGGCAAGGCGCTTATTGAAGAGATCAAGGATGACGAAAACTTCGGCTTTGTGTTCCTCGACGATGCCGACAAGGCGGTCAAGGATCTCTATGCCGGCAAGTATTACGCAGCAATTATCATCGAGCCTGACTTTACATATAATATGTACAACTTCCTGACCACGGATATGTACAACCCCACGATCAAGTTCTATCAGAACGAAAAGACCAACGCCGTTGCCGTCAAGGTCGTTGAGGCTGCCGGCGACAAGGTCAAGAAGATCGTAAACGAAAAGTACATTTCCACGGTCGTCGAAACGCTGTTTGACAAGCTCAACTCCTTCTCCTCCGACGTGCAGGGCAGCTCCTCTGCCGAGATGCTCAAGAACACGCTCAAGAAGATAAATGACAATCTCATAAGCTACAGCGGCACAATCGATCAGTTTATTTCCGCGAATAACTCGCTTATCGACACTCTCCAGCGCACGAATAATACTCTGAACTATTCAATTTACCTCATCGGCAACGAGAGAGTGAACATTTCAAAGCAGATAGTATATATTGAAGATACAAAGAAGGATCTTGCGCTTATAAACGACGAGGTCAACCGCATGCTCACAGAGCTGCAGGACTCTGTCAACGAGGCAATATACAAGCTCGACAGGCTCTATAACGGCGGCACCGAGGATGCTGAAGCCGCAAAGGCGGCTCTTGCGGAGCTTGAAGCTCAGTACAAGGAGCTTATCGACTACCTCACCCACTCGGGTCTTACAAACACAGAGGTCGAGGACGCACTCACTGCGCTCAACAAGCTCACCGACAAGATCACTCAGCTGCGCGATAAGCTTGGCCTCAACGGCGGCCTTACCGACGCACAGCAGACAAGAGTTCTCGCAGCGCACAACAAGAGCGCTATCGAAGCCGTGAAAACCGATTACGAGACCGTCGCCGTTCCGGCAGTTTACAAGGCCGTTACCGGCTATGACTACGAGGATCTCAACGATGCGACGCAGACTCAGCAGTCGATGGAATCTCTCGTCGGCTTCATGAAGGAAGACACCAGCGAGCGTATCCAGAGCATTCAGGCAAACCTTTCGAAGGCACAGAGCACCTCCGATCCCGAGGTGCGTCAGGAAGCACTCCTTGCCGCGCAGAGCGACACCAGAGTCGTTGAGCAGGAGATCACCGCACTCGGCGCAACGGCCGAGGCTGTCGGCACCGCAAGCGGAAGCGACACCTCCGGTGTTACAGGCGCCATTGACAGCGCACAGAGCGACGCAAAGGACGCCGGCGCTATCCTCGACGACATTCTCAGCGGCAACCGCGACATAGACCTTATTCGCGATCTGCAGCTTATAAGCGACGCTCTCGGCACCGTCCGCGTTACCCTCACCGAGAACGTTTACCCCATGCTCGACACGATGCTCAACAATCTTCAGGACAGTCTGGGCGAGGTCTCCTCGCTGCTGCTTGACCTCAACGGCATTCTCGGCAAGACAACGCCCATCGTCAAAGAGCTTGGCAACACCTTCGGCGCAGTCAACAACGCCCTTATTCAGGTCAAGGATCTGATCACCTCCTACAGCGGCAGGATCGATGATTTCATCGAGATGCTCGACGGCAACCCCGAAAACGGCACGCTTCAGAACGTATTCGACTTCCTGAATGTCGATCCCGAGAGCATCGGCTCGTTCCTCTCAAGCCCCGTTTCCATGGTATCGAAGTCCGTATACCCCGTTGAGTCCTACGGCGCGGCAATGACGCCGTTCTACTCCATGCTCGCTATCTGGGTCGGCTGCGTCATACTCAACGCGATACTCAAGTGCGACGCGCCCATCCCCGTTCCCGAGGCTACCGAAAAGCAGCGATTCTTCGGACGCTATCTGCTTTTCTTCGTGCTCAGCCAAATTCAGGCGCTTATAACCATGCTCGGCAACCTCATCATTCTGGGCGTTGACTGTGTGCATCCCGGTCTGCTTCTGCTGTCGGGCGTATTCACCTCGATGGCGTGCTCGATGCTGGCATACGCCTTTGCCGTTGCCTTCGGCAACATCGGCAGAGCGCTGATCGTCGTCATACTTATCATTCAGATAGCCGGCTCCGGCGGCTCATACCCCATTGAGCTGCTGCCGAACTTCTTCCAGCAGGTCTACCTGTTCTTCCCCTTCCCCTACGCGATAAACGCAATGCGCGAGGCCATAGCCGGTCTGTATCAGAATCAGTATCTGATCTACATATTGCAGCTTATGCTGTTCTTCGTTATCGGCCTGCTCATTGGCATATTCGCAAAGCGCCCGCTTGGCGGCATAAACAAGTACATGAACGAGCAGCTTGACAAGACGGAAATGATGTAAAAACTACAGGAGCAATCATTATGGATACTCAGTACGAAAAAAAGTATAACGAGCTGATGGCGTGCCTGCGGCAGATGCACGACAACAACGTCAGACGCATGAAAATGGCGCTGCGCAGTCTGCTGATCGTTCCGACTATCTTCCTCGTAATGCTGTTTTTCACCAACAGCTCAAAAACGATCTTCCTCGTTTTGTGGATAGTCTCAATGTTTATTATAGCCGCAATCCTCATCGTTATTGAGTATCAGGACTATACGCTAAGAAAAATGATAACACGGGTCGAACAAAGCGGCAGCGAACAGCCGAAGATCGCCGAAAGCGCCGCCGGCTCCGATCCGAGAGCCGAGGCGATACGCGAGTCTATACGCAGCCGCTCGCCGGAAAACGACGGCAAAGCCGGAAGCTTCGAGTATGACAACTACGAGGAAGCGCCGACCGGCAAGGACGAATAACACTCTACGAAAGCTGAGTAATGCGATGAACAAATTAAAAGACAAAACTTCAAACGTCTTAGCCATCATTCGTTCGGATATTAAGCGTCTGAGTAAGAGCGTTGTTGCGATCGTCTGCGTCTTCGGTCTGGCTCTGATCCCGTGTCTGTATGCATGGTTCAACATCATCTCGAACTGGGATCCGTACACTCCCGATTCTACGAAGAACCTCACCATTGCCGTTGCGAGCGAGGATGAGGGCACCACGTTCGTCGGGCTTGACCTCAATGTCGGCAACATCATTATAGAAAAGCTCAAAGGCAACAACCAGATCAACTGGCAGTTTGTCGATTCCGAGCAGGCGGTGCAGGACGGCCTGTACAGCGGCGATTACTACGCCGGTCTCGTCATCCCGGCCGATTTCAGTGATTCTCTGCTCGGCTTTACCGACGGCGAGTTTGAAACCCCCGAGATCATCTACTACGATAACCAGAAGATGAACGCCGTTGCTTCCCGTGTTACCGACCGCGCTCAGAGCATCGTCAAGAACGAAGTCAACAGCATTTTCCTCGCCTCCATCGTTGACGAGCTTTCAAACTTCACCTCCGTGTTCTCTGGCATCGGCAGCGACGCTTCTCTGTCGCTGGACGGTCTGGACGAGCAGCTTGAGGATATAAAAACCGACCTGCGCACCTATGTTTCCATCATGGACTCCATGGCAGCGGTCACGCAGTCGGCGCTGAACGTAACGACGATGACCAGCAATCTCCTGCCCGACGTCGTGAATATGCTCAACAACAGCCGCAAGAGCATATCCAACATGCAGGATCGCCTCGCGACCAGCAAGGAGGATGTCATCTACTCGGCCGATGCCATTCGAAACAGCTCCGAGCAGCTGCGCAACACCATCGAGCGCCTTGACGAGGCGACCGGCGGCGACCCGGCCGGTGCCGGCAGCTCGTATATCGATTGGGACGCGCTCTACGGCGAGGGCGGCATAAACGAATACGAGGGCGAGATCCTCGACGATCTGTACTACGACGTAAACAAGCAGCTGCACGAAAGTGTCATCCGCTTTGACGATATTCTTCAGCAGACCAATATTGACAGCAACCTCATAAACTCCATGACCACGCTCCAGTCGTCGCTGGATAACCTCGATTCACTTATCGCGCAGATCCAAGGCGACGTCAACAGTCAGGCGCTCACGCTGCAGCAGTTCACCTCTGCCCTCGGCTCCTGCACGCAGAGCATAAACGGCACTCGCGAGGTCATGAACACCATGCTCGAGCTTGTCACGAACGTTCAGGCAAACGTTAACGAGCTGCGCTCGTCCGAGAGCGTTTCAAATATCCTCGACCTCATGCAGAACGACGTCAGCAGCCTTGTTGAATACCTCTCCTCCCCGGCTAACCTCGAGGTCGTCAGGGTATACGCGCTCGAAAACTTCGGCTCCGGCATGGCACCGTTCTACACCGTTCTGGCCATCTGGGCAAGCGCATTGCTGAGCGTCAGCCTCATGCATCCGCACATCAAGCGCCGTTCGGAATTCCCCACGCTCACGACCACGGAAGCCTACTTCGGCCGATACTTCGCTTTCTTCGCGATCGGCCAGCTCACGGCGCTCATAACCGTGCTCGGCAACCTCTTCTACATTGGCATCCAGTGCTATAACCCGTTCCTGTTCTGGCTTGCCGCGGCGCTCGCGAGCCTTGTCGCAACGCTTGTAAACTACGGCTTCGTGTTCGCCTTCGGCAATGTCGGCGAGGCGTTCTCGATCATCGTACTGGTCATTCAGGTCGCAGGCTCCGGCGGCACCTACCCCGTCGAGATGCTGCCGAAGTTCTTCCAGGTGCTTTACGGTGTGATGCCGTTTAAGTACTCAATGAACGCAATGCGCGAAACTATCGCAGGCAGCTACAACGGCACCTATTTCAAATGTATCCTCGTTCTGCTGCTCATGGCGGCTATCGCGATCCCGGCAGGCATCCTGCTGCACACGGCCTTCAAGCCATTCCTGAAGCGCTTCAACGAGAGCAAGGCAAAAACCGCCGGTCTCATGCACAGCTGATAAACATTGAAATTTGATAAGAAAACGCACCGCACGAATTTCGTGCGGTGCGTTTGTATTCTTTGCGCTTACTGTGCTCTGTACAGGAATGTTACCACCTGACCGCGAGTGCAGGTCGCGTTCGGCGAGAAGTGCGTTGCGTCGGTTCCATTGGTTATGCCGTTTGCGACTGCCCATTTGACGGCCTCGTAGCAGTAAGAGCCGGGTGCCACGTCAACAAATCCGACGTTTCCGCCGACTGCCGGTTCACCTTCGGCGCGATACATGAACGTTACCACCTGGCCGCGCGTGCAGCCTGCGTTCGGCGAAAAATGCGTTGCGTCGGTTCCATTGGTTATGCCGTTTGCGACTGCCCATTTAACGGCCTCGTAGCAATACGAGCCGGGCGCTACGTCAACAAATCCGACATTTCCGCTGACAACCGGCTCACCGGCTGCGCGCCAGAGGAACGTCACTACCTGGCCGCGAGTGCAGCCTGCGTTCGGCGAAAAATGCGTCGCGTCCGTACCCTTTGTTATGCCGTTTGCCACCGCCCACTGCACCGCGTCGGCGCAATACGAGTCCCTCTTCACATCCGTAAACGCATCGAGTACATCAATGCCGCAGCGTGTGCATTTGCCATCAACAAACTCATGGCCGAGGGCAGGAGTGTAGGTATCTTTATATGCGGAAGTGTCACAGGTGCATCCATGCAGCGTATACCCTTTTTCGGTGCATGTAGGTTCAATGATCTTATCACCCGTATCATGAATGTGGATCATATTAAACTCAGAGCTATACACATATTTTTCGCCATCGGCAACTACATAAAGCTCGGCCGTCATCAGGGTCTTTCCCTTATACGGCACGGTGTAATCGATCTTAATCCGCGATGATGATATGTTCACATCATCCTTAGCAGAATAAGTGAGTTTCCCGGTGCTGTTATAAAGGTCAATGCCGGTCTTTGTGATATTAACGCTCTTGCCGAACACTGCCGCAAAAGAAAACCGGGCATGTTCATAGTCAACGGCGCTCATTACATACTGTTCCCATGCAGGCTCATTATTTTCAGCCGCAAGGGCGCTCATTGGTGCTATGCTCATAACCATTACCAGCACGAGCAGCCAGCTTAATAATCTCTTTTTCATATTTCCTCCGTATTTTTCCTTATACATCAGCAAGTACAGCTTGCTTTAACTGATGCCGTCACTTGTAATAATAAGTAGTATTCTTAATAATATCAAGCGGTTAATATTCATTCGTCATAATTGCCATTTACGTTCTTGCAATTTTGTGCGTTTTTAACAACTTCTTTTTTCAACTTTTTTCGCAAAGCTATTGACAAATGCAAAACGCAGACTTATAATACTACCAACCTACTAAGTTAGTGGTATTTATTTTGAATCGAGGTAATCAACATGGCAGCATATATTGTCTTCCGATGTCGGACCCTTGAAAGTATCTGATCCACATAACAAAAATAATCATAAAAACATTTTACTATTTAATTTTAAGGAGATAATATCATGTCTAAAATATACACTTCCGCCGATCAGCTTATTGGTTCCACTCCTCTGCTTGAGCTTACCCACATTGAAAAGAAGCACGACCTGAAAGCCAAGATACTCGCAAAGCTTGAGTACTTCAACCCGGCCGGCTCCGTTAAGGACAGAATCGCAAAGGCCATGATCGACGACGCAGAGGCCAAGGGTCTTCTCAACGACGACTCCGTTATCATTGAGCCCACCAGCGGCAACACCGGCATCGGCCTTGCTTCCGTTGCAGCCGCAAGAGGCTACCGTATAATCATAGTAATGCCCGAGACCATGAGCGTTGAACGCCGCCAGCTTATGAAGGCATACGGCGCAGAGCTTGTGCTCACCGAGGGTGCAAAGGGCATGAAGGGCGCCATCGCAAAGGCCGATGAGCTTGCAAAGGAGATCCCCAACAGCTTCATCCCCGGCCAGTTTGTTAACGCCGCAAACCCGAAAGCACATTTTGAGACCACCGGACCCGAGATCTTCGCAGACACCGACGGCAATGTTGATATCTTCGTTGCCGGCGTAGGCACCGGCGGCACCGTGACCGGCGTCGGCCAGTATCTCAAGTCCAAGAAGCCCGAGGTCAAGGTCGTTGCAGTCGAGCCGAAGAGCTCCGCAGTTCTCTCCACCGGCGTTGCAGGTTCTCACAAGATCCAGGGTATCGGCGCTGGCTTTGTTCCCGACGTTTTGGATACCAAGATCTATGACGAAATAATCCCCGTCGAAAACGACGACGCATTCACAACCGGCAAGGAGATCGGCAAGAGCGAAGGCGTTCTGGTCGGTATTTCCTCCGGCGCTGCCGTATGGGCTGCCATCGAGCTTGCAAAGCGTCCCGAGAACGAGGGCAAGACGATCGTTGTTCTTCTCCCCGATACCGGCGACCGCTATCTTTCCACCCCACTGTTTGCCGACTAATTATCACAAATAACACTGGAGGCTTTTTCCATGATTCCGAACAAAGAACAGGCGCTTGGGCTACTCAAAAAATATAACTCCGATCCTTTCCATATAAAGCACGGACTTATAGTTTCCGGTGTTATGGAACACTTCGCAAAGGAGCTTGGCTATGCGGACGAGTCAGATTTCTGGGGCGTTGTCGGACTGCTGCACGACCTTGATTTTGAGCAGTATCCGGATCAGCACTGCATTAAAAGCCAAGAGCTGATGCGCGAAGAGGGACTTGACGAGTCAATAATCCATGCAACGGCAAGCCACGGCTATGCGATCACAGTCGATATAAAACCCGAGCATCTTATGGAAAAGGTCCTGTATGCTACGGATGAGCTCACAGGTCTGATAGGCGCTGTTGCCATCATGCGCCCGTCAAAGAGCGTGGACGATCTGGAGCTCAAATCCGTTAAGAAGAAATACAAAAGCGCAAACTTTGCGGCCGGCTGCTCGCGCGAGGTCATCGAGCGCGGCGCAGATATGCTCGGTTGGAGCCTTGACGAGCTGATAAGCCGAACCATACTTGCGATGCGCGCGACCCCTGCAGCAACATGGGCGGAATGATGAAAGTATTGATAGCAATGAGCGGCGGCGTTGATTCCAGCGTCGCCGCAAAGCTTTTGTGCTACGAGGGATACGAGTGCATCGGCTGTACAATGAAGCTATATGATAACTGCGACGCCGGTCTGCCGCGAGGCCGTACATGCTGTAGTCTCGACGATGTTGAGGATGCGCGCAGCGTCGCTTTCTCGCTAGGAATGCGCTACTATGTGTTCAACTTCAAGGACGATTTTCACGAAAAGGTCATCAAAAAATTTGCCTCCGGTTATCTCCGGGGGCAAACGCCAAATCCGTGCATCGACTGCAATCGGTATATGAAATTCGATAAGCTGTTTGAGCGTGCAAAGCTTCTCGGCTGCGACAAAATTGCCACCGGCCACTATGCGCGCATTGAGTTTGACGGCAGAAAGTATCAGCTCAAAAAGGCGCTGGATAAATCAAAAGATCAGAGCTATGTTCTATACATGCTCACTCAGGAGCAGCTTGCGCACGCGCTCTTCCCTCTCGGTTCTCTGCACAAGACCGATACGCGAGCTATCGCCGACACAGCCGGGCTTTCAAGCGCACATAAGCCGGACAGTCAGGATATCTGCTTTGTCCCCGACGGCGACTACGCCGCCGCAATAGAGCGGCTGGCAGGCATCAAAGCGCCGTGCGGCAATTTCATCGACGCTTCCGGCAAGGTTATCGGCACTCACCGCGGCATAACGCATTATACCGTCGGGCAGCACCGTGGCCTCGGTTTGTCACTCCCCGAGCGCAGGTATGTGTGCAGCATCGACGCCGAAAACAGCACGGTTACGCTTGGCGGCAGCGACGAGCTGTACTCGTCCACAGCCGAGGTTCGCGGCTTCAACTGGATCAGCGGCGAGACTCCGGCCGAACCGATCCGCTGCACCGCCAAGATCCGCTATCGGCAGTCCGAGCAGCCTGCGACGGCCATAGCCCACTCTGACGGCAGCGTAACGCTGCATTTTGACGCGCCGCAGCGCGCTGTAACCCCCGGCCAGGCCGCCGTTTTATACGACGGTGACACCGTACTCGGCGGCGGAGAGATCGTCAGATGACGTAATCTCCGCCGCGCTGCGCGTTCATAAGGTCAGCAAGCGTTATTCCGTAAAAATATTCACGGGTCAGGTCGTAGTATCCCTGCCAGACCGACAGTGTGCGGCATTCGGCCGCGCGGTGGCAGACCGGTGCGTTATCCTGAAGGCAGGAAACGGGCGCGAGATCGCCCTCCGCAAGCTTTAGTATCTCCCACAAGGTATACTGCTCCGGCGGCCTTGTGAGCCTGTAGCCGCCACCGATGCCGTGAACGCTGTCAATAAGCCCGGAAGACTTGAGTGACGGCATGATCTTCTCAATGTATTTTAGAGATATCTCCTGTCGGGCGGCGACCTCCTTCATGGGAATGTAGCTGCCGTTGTTGTGCTCGGCAAGGTCGAGCAGTATGCGTATTGCATAGCGTCCTTTAGTTGATATCATATATTTCACCTCGTGATTATTATACCACCAATCCCGTAGGTAAATCAACATTTTTTGCGTGCAAAAAAGGCAGCCAAAAGGCTGCCTTTTAATGCTTATGCAGTTTGCGATACGCCCTATCGGATCGTACCCATTGCAGTGCATCGGCCAAATAAGCTCAAGTCTCATTTAGTTCGAGGCACTTCGAACAGTACAATGTCTATTGTCGAGATACCGCAGTAAAGACTATTTTAAGCCTTATTTCGCCTTGGAAAGACCCTTCTGGCGAGCATACTCTGCTGCGCCGAGTGCGCCCATCAGCTGCGGGTCGGTCTTCAGGTTTACGACCTTCAGCTTCAGCACGTGCTCGATCGCCTGCTTCAGGCCGTCGTTCTTTGCGCAGCCGCCGGTCAGGGTGATGCTGTCGGTCGCGCCGGCTTTCTTGGCCATGACGAAGCAGCGCTTTGCAACTGCCATCTCGATGCCTGCCGCGATCTCGTCCATGGGCTTTCCCTCGCCGACCAGAGTGATGACCTCAGACTCTGCGAAAACGGTGCACTGTGCGGTGATGGGGATGACGTTCTTTGCGGTCAGTGCCAGCTTCGAGAACTCGGGAAGGCTCATCTCGAAGGAGCGTGCCATTGCCTCGAAGAAGCGGCCGGTACCTGCTGCGCACTTATCGTTCATTGCAAAGTTCTTTACGGTGCCGTCGGTGTCAACGGAGATGCCCTTGACGTCCTGGCCGCCGATGTCGATGATCGCCTTGACGGAAGGATCGGTGACGTGTACGCCCATTGCGTGGCAGCTTATCTCGGAGATGTTCTCATCCGCGAACGGAACCTTGTTGCGGCCGTAGCCGGTACCGATAAGATACTCAAGATCCTTAGAGCTCTTCAGTCCGGCCTTCTCGCAGACCTCTGCCATTGCCGCTACTGCGGATGCCTCGGAATTGATCTTGCTCTTTATCGTGGTATCTGCTACCATCTTGCCGTTCTCATCGAGTATTACTGCCTTTGTGTAGGTCGAGCCTACGTCACAACCGCCAAAATATTTCATTTTATAATTTCCTCCAATTAATTAATCATTCTCGGCGCTTTGAACGCCGTCCGGGGACGGCATTTATTCTCCTGCCAGCCCCGGAGTAAATTTAATGCAATTACATGCAGACCTCGTCCTCGAACTCGACGAGAGACGGATCTATGGGCTCTGCGTTCTTAACGGTGCGCATGAACTCGTTAACCTTGTCGCGCATGGTGCGGCGGGAAACGGTGCGCGGATCCATAAGGTCGTGCTCGATCCAGATAAGATCGTAGCCACGCTCACGGCCCTGATCATCGAGCAGGCCCTGAACTGTTGCCATGTTCTTGCATGCAACGTTCTGATACATGATGATAAGCTTTGCATCCCATGCTTCACACTGACGCCAGAGTTCGGTGACGACGTTGTGGTAGCCGCCGTTGGTGTGACGGCGCATAACCATACGCTCGTACAGGCGAGCCAGGTCGCGGAGTGCTTCTTCCTTGTCCTCGGTCTCGAGAGGCTTGGTGAAGTTGAGGGATTCCATCTCTACCAGGACGTCAATGCCCCAGCAGTTGGCAAGCCAGTTGGAGAAGTTTGCATAGTAGTGAGCCGGGCAAGACCATACGATTGCACGGTACTTCATTTTGCCGAGCCATGCTTCGTCGCGATTCTCATATGCCTCGCGGATCAGCTTGCTGACCTTCTCACAGGTCTTAATAACACGGGGATCAATACCGCCGTCCATCTCGTAGTTCCACTTGCGGAACAGCTCGTAGCAAGGTCCGAGCAGCTGCGGATACTTGGTCTTGTTAATCTCCCACTTCTCCAGCTCGTAAGAAGTCTCCTTATTAAAGCGCTTCATAGCGGTGAAGTAAGCGTCCCAGTTCCATTTTGCACCGGTCTGATCCTCGATGAACTTTATGCAGGCCTTGATATCCTCGGCGGCAGACTGCAGGACGGACTCGTCCTCGTAACGAACGGGGAAGCAGAGGTGGAACACGGGTGTGTTCGGGAAGCGGCGTGCAAAGTAAGAGGATGCCATGGTGGAGCCGTCGCAGGGCATGGAGCTGGAGATGAAGCCGCAGCCCATGTCAGGCAGAGCGTCGATAACCAGAGCGCCGCACTCGGAAGACGGAACCGGGCAGGTATCGGAGGGCAGACCGAAGGACTCGACTGCATCGATGTAAGGTACGCAGGTGAGCTGGTCGATCTCGGAAACGAGGAAGACGGGCAGCAGCTGGTGAGGAATACCGCACAAATCGGGGAAGCCTGCCATGATCTGACCCATGGTCATCTCGTCAAAGGTCATGAGCATCTTGTTAAGCTCCTCGCTGTTACCGTTCTTGCGGTCAGCCTTGGACAAAAGAACGAGGTTCTCTGCAACGTAGCGGAATATATCGTAGATAAGCAGGTGGCTCATGCGGAGAGCGCGGCCGCGCTGACCCATGATGTTCTTATCCATAAAGCCGTGGCAGCAGAAGTAGGAGATCATCCAGCGGTAGTGCAGAGCACTGTTGAGTGCGGGAATGAGATCCTTGGAGAAGGTCATAAGGAGCATGCCCCACATACGAGCCCACTCATAGAAGTCGTATGCAGTGTCCTTAACGCCGCGCCACTCACGACGTACGGTTGCCATTGCGCCCTTGGCATACAGTCTGCCAAGTCTCTTTTCGCCGTAAAGGATAGCATCGAGCTTGCCCTGCTGGTCGAGTGCCATGAATGCATTGTACTCTTCCTTGATGCGCTCTGCATCCATCTTCAGGGTGTTCTTCCAGCCGTTTTTGAAAGCTTCCCAGTCGGTCTCTTTGAACATCTCGTAGAAAATGCCGCCACAAACCTTCAGGTTTTCCCACTGCTTTTTCCAGTCGATGTTATCTTTTGCCTTAAAAAACTTAGGATTGGGATATTTAGGAGTCTTAGCCATTACTTATTGCCCTCCTCTTTATGAATACGCTTGATCTCCAGAGACTCAACAAAGGCCTGGCAGCGGGTACGCAGCTGACCGGAGTTGCCGTTGTTGTACAGTCTGTCGATAGACAGGACGGGCCAGCCGTATTCCTCAGCCATTACATGGCTGACGAGTGCGCGCTCGAAGCCCCAGTAGTCACAGTACTTCATCTGCTCGTAGATGATGCCTTCCGCATTGTACTCCTTTGCGAGGCGGTCTGCGGTGTGACGGCGCTGCATGACCTTTTCGTCGGATATGTAACGTGCGCACTCGGAGTGCTCCATTACATGGCGGCAAAGCTGTCTGAGGGCGGGCTCTTCATCGTTGAGCTCAATGACCTCGCGGCCCGGAGTCGAGCCGAAGCAGTGACGGTCGGAGCATACAAATGCGCCGCAGCCTTCGATAAGCTTGGTGAGGTTGGGATCGTCGATCTCGCTTCCGACGATCGCAACTCTTGCACGGAACCAGGGCTTGGGATCGGGCTTGCGGGTCTTGAGCTCCTTGAGAGTCTCCTTCAGGTACGGGAGAATGAGTCTCTTCGGGCAGGTGAAGGAAACGAGGTTCAGTACATGATACTCATAGCCGGTGATAACGGGGTTTTCAGCCTTGCGCATATCGCCGATCTCGGTGAGGATCTTGCACACTTCGTTGTGCTCCTTGACTGCCTTGCGGATAGCCTTATCGGAGGTATCGATGCCGAACTTCTCGTGCAGGTTATCCAGAACATGCTTCTGCATCTGGATTTCGTATGCGTCGAGGGTGTAGTCAACCACCTTGAAGGGAATGTCCATGTGAGTTACAAAGAACTTCTCCTTCGTGTTGACCTTCAGAACCTCAAAATGCTCCATTGCGCGGTTCATCATGGAGCAGGCGTCCACACCGATCAGTGCGTCAAGGAACTGATAGCCGCCCTCGATTGCACGCTCTACGAGTGCGCGTGCGTACTCGCAGGTGTAGTTGGACATGTAGTAGGTCGCGATGTCGATCGAGCCTGTTTTCGGTGCGCGCAGACGCACGGAGAAACAGTTGCCTATGTTGAGAAGTGCTTCGGGAACGTGATAGCAAGTGTAGCCAAGGCAGATATCGCCCTCAGCCTGAGCCTGCTTTACCAGCTCGTTGTCGGCATTCTCAAGAAGACTTTCGAAGTAGATCAGATGCTTAAGATCTTTCAAATGTTACACCTCTTCTTCAAAGAATTTCTATTTTTTGGAGTGCTTCCTTTACTCCGTTGAGCATAAGAGAATCTTCGGGCAGGCTAAGCACGCTCTGACCCTTTATGTCGTTTGCGGCAAAAGCATTGTCCGCAGGGATGCGCGCCACGATGTCAACACCGGGCACAGTGATGAGCTCTGCAAGCTCTGGATTTGTCATACGGTTTACTATGGCGCCTATCTTATCGTAAACTATCAGCTCGTCGGCAACGTTTTTGATCGTCGATACGACCTGGCAGCCTTTCTTGCTCTGGTCGGTAACAAGCAGCAGATGCGTTACCTTATCCATAACGCGGCGCTGGATCTGCTCAATGCCGGCCTCTCCGTCGATGACGACATAGTCGAAGCTGTTTGCCAGAATGCCGATAACTTCCTTCAGGTAGGAATTGACCTTGCAGTAGCAGCCTGAGCTTTCAGGTCTGCCGATGCCGAGAAATGCAAAGCCGGGCATTTCGACCAGTGCGTCAAAGATCTTGAATCTCGCTTCGCTCAAAAGTTCGAGCGCCTCTCTCGTTTCGCCGTTTTCGACACTGTCAACGATGCTCATGCGGATATCGTCAAGCGTGAGCTTGACATCAACGCCCAGAGCGACCGACAGGCCGACAGCAGGGTCTGCATCTATCGCGAGGATCTTCTTATCCGGGAAATTTTCCACCAGAAGCCTTACGATCGACGCCGAAATCGACGTCTTGCCGACACCGCCTTTACCGGCGACCGCGATGATCTTTGCTTTATTTTCCAATAATACGTCCCCCCTTCAATTGCGCTTTGACATACCTTACGCATTTTGATAACAGTTTAACACAAATGCCTCTGATTTGCAAGAGAATATGCTGCTATTTATATGAAAAATTCAGGTTCTTTTGAGCGAAAAATGCACAACACTATACACTTTCAACAAAATTGTCAATTAGTTTGTTCATAAAAAAAGACTCCCAGTAATGGGGCGGTGACTTAGGAAAACATTGAAGCAAGGAACGGTGTAGCTTAACGGCTATGCCGTTCTTTGCTCTTTTTTACTTGTGTTACGGGCATTTTCGATTGCCCGTGTAAAGTCAAATGCACCGATGAAGTTATAGACGATGGTGATTTCCCGCGTTCTGGATTTCTTGTCAACATGGGAAACTTCAATCCTGTCAATGAAAGCACGGAGAACAGCCGCGTCAAGCTCCTGCAAATCCGTGTACTTCTTCACAGCAGCGATAAACGCCTTGACATTGGTTTTCTGCTGCTCCTGCTGCTTCAGGTCTTTGCGCAAGACATCTGCCATTGATTTCAGGTTGCTTTGTTCCAACTCGTAGTCATGGGACATTTTGATAAACCGTTCATCTGACAGCTTGCCGATCACGTTGTCCTCATACAGTCGGGAGATAATGCGGTCAAGCTCGGCAATCCGCGTGTCTGCCTTTGCCAGCGTTTCACGCTTCCGAACAAACTCTGCATCTCTGTCCCGCATATCGCTCTCGGCTGCGTCCTGAATGAACTCCGCTTCATGTTCTGAAACATAGGAGATTGCTTCCCGCAGATTTCGCAGAACAATTTCATGCAGCACAACATTCTTGATGGAATGGGTCGTGCAGAGATCCTTGCCCTTGCGGTAGGTGGAGCAGATGAAGTATTTCTGATTCTCCGCAAAGTTAGTAGCGCGGCATTGATACATTTTGCCGCCGCACTCTGCGCAATACAGAAGCCCGGAGAACATACCCATTTCACCCATCTTGGTAGGACGGCGACGCGCCTTGCGAATGTTCTGAACAATCAGGAACACGCTTTCTTCGATGATCGGCGGCTGGGTGTTCTCGAAGATCACCCAATTCTCAGGATCATTCCAGATTTTCTTCTTGCTCTTGTAGGACTTCTTTGTGGTCTTGAAGTTTACTGTATGCCCCAGATAGTCTACGCGCTCCAAAATGCGGGAAACCGTTTCATTTGTCCATTTGTACGGGTCTGCTGTCGGCTTGTTGCTGGTCGGCAGACCTTTCGCATGGCAATAGGCGGTTGGGTTCAAGATTTGCTGCTGTTTGAGCCATTTAGCAATCTGCGTGGGGCCTTTGCCGGACGCGCACAGGGAGAATATCTTCTGTACGACGGCTGCGGCTTCTTCATCGACGATCCATTATCTTTTTGTCCTCCGGGCTTTTCATATACCCATAGGGCGGAATGGTCGTCAAATGCTCGCCGGACTTGCCTTTGCTCTGCCATGTAGCGCGAATCTTTTTGGAGGTATCGCGGGCATACATTTCGTTGAACATACGTCGTTTGGGAAGGTGAAGCGCAAACAGCAAAAATCCAGTATTCATGCGGGTTTGCGGCGAGATGGCTCTCGATCAGATAGCTCTCTTTCAGACGGCCAAGGGGCTGAAATCACAATCGCATAGTTGTTTTCATGGGAGAATGGCGGTAGCTACGGTCATTCTCCCTTTTTTCGTTCCTGCCGCTTTCAACGAGGAGGAACACGAATATGGAAGAACCGAAAAGCACAGCAAAGCGCAGGGCAAAGACCGCTGCGTCTGCGCAGGAGGATAAAATCACGCTGCTCCCGCTGTCGGAGCTGCACGACTTCCCCAACCACCCCTTCAAGGTGCGGGACGACGAGGCCATGCAGGAAACGGCGGAGAGCATCCGGCAGTACGGCGTACTCGTCCCCGCCATCGTCCGCCCCCGTGAGGGCGGCGGCTATGAGATCATCGCCGGACACCGGCGCAGGCACGGCAGCGAGCTGGCGGGGCTTTCCGCCATGCCCTGCATTGTGCGGCAGATGGACGACGACACCGCCACCATCCTCATGGTGGACAGTAACATCCAGCGCGAAAACATCCTGCCCTCTGAACGGGCGCAGGCGTACAAAATGAAGCTGGAGGCCATCAAAAGACAGGGTACACGGCACGATTTAACTTCTGACCAACTTGGACAGAAGTTGAGTGGAAAGACTTCCCGCGAGGTTATTGCAGAGAACAGCAATGACAGCCCTACACAAATCCAGCGCTATATCCGCCTGACAGAACTCTCCCCGGAGCTTCAACAGATGGTGGACGAGAAGAAGATCGGCATGACCCCCGCCGTGGAAATCTCCTACCTCAAGCCGGAGGAACAGCAGATGCTACTCACCGCCATCGACAGCGAACAGGCAACGCCCTCGCTTTCTCAGGCGCAGCGCATGAAAAAGCTCTCCCGCGACGGCAAGCTCAACGACGATACCATGCTGGACATCATGATGGAGCAGAAAAAGCCGGAGGGGTATAACGTCGTCCTCTCGGCGGACAAGCTGCGCAAATACTTCCCGCGCTCCTATACGCCGCAGAAGATGGAGGAAACCATCCTGAAGCTGCTGGACGCATGGCTGCGCAAGCGCCAGCGTGACCAGTCCAGATAACCGAATACGACCGCAGACAACCACGACACCGACCGGGCAGAGAGCTTTCTTTGCCCGGTTTTGTCATATCCAGAGAGGAGCAAAGCCATGTATATCAACACGTTCAAGTATAAGCCGGAGGACGTTTCCTGCGTCCTCTGTACGGAATATGTCAAAAAGCTGGGCTGTACCGCCCTGTCCTGCCCCTGCCTTGCCGAGCGTATGGAGGCCGGTACGGTGGGCTATGCGGAGGCCGTCGCGGAGCTGTTTCCGTACCGTCCGCGCCTGACCGCAAGAATCATGCGGCTGGCGGAACACTTTCCCGGCACCATGTGGCAGGATGACGCCCACAGGAAGCGCATGGAGACCCTGCGGCTGCTGCTGGGCTGCCGCAAGGAGCGCGATACGCCGGAGTTCTTCGCCGCGCTGTATCTGCTGACCTCCAACAAGGAGCTTGCGGACAGGACCTTCAACTGCTTCTTCCGCGGCGGCATCGACTTCCGCTACGCCAGAAGGCGCGGCATCTCACCCCACGACTACACGCTGCTCATGGCGGCGAAAAGCCTTTACTGCCATACGGCGGAGGTCACGCAGGGCGACCTTGCGGAGCCGCAGATCATCCCCGATGAGGCGTTCCGGCTGCTCATCAACGCCCTGCTCATCGCCCGTTTCGGGCTGGACGCCCTGAAAATTACCGAAAGACGCGGACAGCGGGGATATACCCTTCGCCGCCTCATCCGCCGCGAAGCAGGGGGTAACGCTCCGTCTGCGGGGCTGCTTTTTCCCTCCGAGGGGAGGTGAACACCGTGGCAGTATTTCGCGTGGAGAAGAACCACAATTACACGGTCATGTCCAATTACCACCTGCGGGACACCTCCCTGACGCTGAAAGCCATCGGTCTGCTGTCCAAAATGCTCTCCCTGACAGATGAGTGGGACTACACCACCCGCGGGCTTGCCGCCATCTGCAAGGAGGGCGTGGACGCCATCGGCGCGGCGCTGAAGGAGCTGGAGGTCAGAGGCTACCTTGTCCGCCGCCAGATTCGTGACAGCAAGGGCAGGATCACCGACACCGAGTACACCATCTATGAATCGCCGCATACGCCTCTGCCGGATACGGCTTCACCAGATACGGAAAACCCGTATCTGGATACCCCGGATACGGACGAGCCATATACGGAAAAGCCCGCGCAATTAAATAAAGATAGAAGAAATAAAGAAAAAGAAATTCCTGATGAATCTATTACGGATACATCAAATCCTGATCCAATCTATCCCCCAGCCCCCTTGCAGGGCGCGGGATATGACGGGATGGGATACGAGGAAGCGCGAGAGATCGTCAAAGAGAATATCGAGTACGACATTCTGGTGCAGGACCCGCGGCAGGACAGAGAGCAGCTTGACGAGGTAGTGGAGCTTATTGCGGAAACCCTCTGCTCCCGCAGACAGACCATCGTGGTGGCCGGGGACGAGTATCCGGCAGAGATGGTGAAGGAAAAGCTGCTGCGCATCACAGCCTCCCACATCGAGTACGTCTTTGACTGCCTGAAGCAGAACACCACCTACGTCCGCAACATCAAGAAATACCTGCTGGCGTCGCTGTTCAACGCGCCCAGCACCATCGGCAGCTACTATTCCGCCCTCGTCAACCACGATATGTACGGCGACGGGCTGCGGGGCAAGGGCTGAATATGACCGAAAAAGGAGGGATGACCCATGCAGGAGGAAGTGGAAAACAGAGCGGTCACGCTGGTCATCAGCGCGACAAAACTCACCGGGCGGCTGCTGAAAGCCGCCATTCTGAAATATCTGGCAAGCCGAAAGGAAAAGCGGCTGCAAAAAGCCCGCGCCGCGCCGGAAAAGCCCACCGGCAAGCAGACGGTGAAGCAGCTCATCGGGCAGAATCAGGGCGTGTCCAACATCGAGATCACCGACAGCAACATCAAGTCCTTTGAGCGCGTGGCACGGAAATACGGCGTGGATTTCGCCGTGAAGAAGGACCGCAGCGTGTCCCCGCCGAAATACCTGGTCTTTTTCAAGGGGCGGGACGCAGACGCACTGACGGCGGCATTCAAGGAGTACACGGCAAAGGAGGTCAGGCGCGCCTCCAAGGACCGTCCCTCCGTGCTGGAGCAGCTCCGCGCGCTCAAGGCGAAGGTGCTGTCCCTTACGCCGGACAAAGCCCGGAACAAGGACAAGGGGCTGGAGCTATGAAGCAGATCAACGTAAAGAAGCTCCTGCTTCCCAATCTTCCCTACGTTTTTATCGCCCTCTTTGCCACCAAGCTGGGACAGGCGGCGCGTCTGGCTCCCGGCGCGGACTTCTCTCAAAAGGCGCTGCACATCATGGAGGGCTTCGCCGCCGCGTTCCAATCGGCGCTGCCCAGCTTTCACCCCATCGACCTGTGCGTGGGCATTGCCGCCGCCCTGTTCATCCGGCTTGCCGTCTATGTCAAGGGGAAGAACGCACGGAAGTTTCGGAAGAATATCGAGTATGGCAGTGCAAGATGGGGAAACTCGGAGGACATCAAGCCCTACACTGACCCCACCTTTGCCAACAACGTCATTCTCACCCAGACGGAGCGGCTGACCATGAACAGCCGACCCAAGGACCCAAAGACAGCGCGGAACAAAAACGTGCTGGTGGTGGGCGGTTCCGGCAGCGGCAAGACGCGGTTTTTCATAAAACCCAACCTCATGCAGCTTCACAGTTCCTACGTTGTCACCGATCCCAAAGGCAGCATCGTGGTAGAATGTGGAAAATTACTCCAGCGGAACCAGTATAAGATCAAGATACTGAACACGATCAACTTCAAGAAGTCCCACCATTATAACCCCTTCGCGTATCTCCACTCGGAAAAGGACATTCTGAAGCTGGTCACGACCCTCATTGCCAACACGCAGGGCGACGGGAAATCCGGCGATGACTTCTGGCGCAAGGCGGAAACGCTGCTCTACACGGCGCTCATCGGGTATATCTACTACGAAGCGCCGGTTGAGGAGCAGAACTTCGCCACCCTCATCGAAATGATCAACACCATGGAGGTGCGGGAGGACGACGAGGACTTCAAAAATCCCGTCGATCTGATGTTTGAAGAACTGGCAAAACGGGAGCCGCATCACTTCGCCGTGCGCCAATATGCCAAATACCGCTTAGCGGCGGGCAAGACAGCAAAAAGTATTTTAATTAGCTGCGGCGCGCGCCTTGCCCCCTTCGACATCCAGGAGCTTCGGGAGATCACCTCCTATGACGAGCTGGAGCTGGACACGCTGGGCGACCGGAAAACGGCGCTGTTTATCATCATTTCCGACACAGACGACACCTTCAACTTCCTTGCCAGCATGGTCTATACCCAGCTATTCAACCTCCTGTGCGACAAGGCGGACGATGTGTACGGCGGCAGGCTGCCTGTCCATGTGCGCTGCCTTATCGACGAGTGCGCCAACATCGGGCAGATTCCCAAGCTGGAGAAGCTGATGGCCACCATCCGCAGCCGCGAGATCTCCGCCTGCCTTGTTTTGCAGGCACAGAGCCAGCTCAAGGCGCTCTACAAGGACAACTGCGACACCATCATCGGCAACTGCGACAGCTCCGTGTTCCTCGGCGGCAAGGAGCCGACCACATTAAAGGAGCTGTCCGCCGCGCTGGGCAAGGAGACCATTGACACCTTCAACACCGGCGAAAGCCGCGGCAGAGAGGTTTCCCACAGCCTGAACTATCAGAAGCTGGGCAAGGAGCTGATGAGTCAGGATGAGCTTGCCGTTCTTAATGGCGGCAAGTGCATCTTACAGCTTCGCGGCGTCAGGCCGTTTTTATCCGACAAATACGACATCACAAAACACCCCAACTACAAGTACCTCTCGGACGCGAATCCCAAGAACGCCTTTGACATTGAAAAATTCCTCTCCACAAAGCTCAAGCTGAAGCCGGAGGAGGAATTTGAGGTCTTTGACGCGGGCGCGGCCGCAGGTTCAGAATCCGCCTGAACGGGCGGATTTTTATATATACATCAGACACCCATTCCGTAAAGGAGGACGCCGACAATGCAAGAGATACAAGCGAAACGCAAAGTCGGAGGAAAGCACAACCGAAAATTTGAAAGGAGAAGCCGGAATCGACAGCCGTACACAGCGGCCAGCTCATTCCGGCTTTGCGATTTCCACTACAAAAACCAAAAAGAAACGATTCCGGCACATAAACTATGGATTTCTTCAATAGCGCAGTCGATGTGTTGCAGACCCTCGTCATTGCCCTCGGAGCCGGTCTTGGCATCTGGGGCGTGATCAACCTTCTGGAAGGTTACGGAAATGATAATCCGGGGGCTAAATCGCAAGGGATGAAGCAGCTCATGGCGGGCGGCGGTGTGGCGCTCATCGGTATGATTCTCGTGCCGCTGCTCAAAGGGCTGTTCGGTTAATCCCGTCCATGCCGCAATGTAAAACCCTTCGCCCCTGCCCGCCTGACACGGGCGGGGGCGGGAAAGGAGGGCTGACCCATTGGATTTGATATGGGAAAAATTCACCGAATGGCTCAAGGAACTGCTGGTCGGGGGCATCATGGACAACCTCACCGGCCTCTTTGATAACGTCAACGCCAAGGTCGCGGAGGCGGCGGGACACATCGGCAGCACCCCACAGGCGTGGAACGCCAATATTTACAGCATGATCCGCTCCCTCTCGGACAACCTGATCCTGCCCATCGCCGGCGTGATCCTCGCCTTTGTGATGACGCTGGAGCTGATCCAGCTTATCGCGGACCGCAATAACCTCCACGACATCGACACATGGGTATTCTTTAAGTGGGTGTTCAAGACGGCGGCTGCTGTGCTCATTGTGTCCAACACATGGAACATCGTCATGGGCGTGTTTGAGGCGGCGCAGAGCGTGGTAAACAGCGCCTCCGGCATCATCGTCGGAAACACCTCCATCAACCTTGCCGACCATATTGCGGACCTTGAGGCGCGGCTGCTGGAGATGAACGTGTGGACGCTTTTGGGGCTGTGGCTGCAATCCTTCGTGGTGGGCTTCACCATGTGGGGGCTGACCATCTGCATTTTCATCATCATCTACGGGCGCATGATCGAGATTTACCTTGTCACCAGCATCGCGCCCATCCCCATGGCCACCATGATGGGCAAGGAATGGGGCGGCATGGGGCAGAATTATCTCCGCTCCCTGTTGGCGCTGGCGTTTCAGGGCTTTCTCATCATCATCTGCATCGCCATCTATGCGGTGCTGGTACAGAATATGCTCATAGACGACAACATTTCCACGGCCATCTGGCTGTGCATGGGCTACACGGTGCTGCTCTGCTTCACCCTGTTCAAAACCAGCAGTCTCGCAAAGTCAATTTTCAACAGTCATTGACGGAGGTACATCATTATGGCATACGTTCCCGTACCCAAAGACCTGAACGCGGTCAAGACCAAGGTGCTGCTGAACCTGACGAAGCGCCAGCTTATCTGCTTTGGCGCTGGTGCGGCGCTGGGCGTTCCGCTGTTCTTCCTGCTTAAAGCCCATACCGGCGTCAGCACGGCGGCGATCTGCATGATCCTGCTCATGCTGCCCTTTTTCCTGCTGGCCATGTATGAGAAGAACGGACAGCCCCTTGAAAAGATTGTCCGCAACATCGTGCAGGTCTGCTTCCTGCGCCCCAAGCAGCGCCCCTACGCAACCAATAATTTCTACGCCGTTCTGGAACGGCAGGACAATTTAGACCGGGAGGTGTATCGCATTGTCCACCCGCACAAAACTCACCCGCGCCGAACGCAGGCAGATCGAGGCCGCCATCGCAAGAGCGAAGCGGCAGGATAAGAAACAGAAGTCCGCACAGGACAGCATCCCGTTTCAGCGGATGTTCCCCGACGGCATCTGCCGCGTGACGGACAGCTACTACACGAAAACCGTCCAATTTCAGGACATCAACTACCAGCTCAACCAGAACGAGGACAAGACCGCCATCTTTGACGGCTGGTGCGACTTCCTCAACTACTTTGACAGCTCCGTGCGCTTTCAGCTCTCCTTTGTGAATATGTCCGCCAACAAGGACAATTACGCAAGGTACATCACCATCTCGCCGCAGGGCGACGATTTTGACAGCATCCGTCTGGAATACACTCAGATGCTCCAGAACCAGCTTGCCCGCGGCAACAACGGCCTCATCAAGACCAAGTACCTGACCTTCGGCGTGGAGGCGGACAGTCTGAAAGCCGCAAAGCCCCGCTTAGAGCGCATCGAAACGGACATCCTCAACAACTTCAAGCGTCTCGGCGTGGCGGCGGAGCCGATGAACGGCACGGAGCGGCTGCGGCTGCTGCACGGGATGCTGCACATGGACGAGCAGGAGCCGTTCCTCTTCTCGTGGGACTGGCTGGCACCCTCCGGGCTTTCGGTCAAGGACTTTATCGCGCCCAGCTCCTTTGAGTTCCGCACCGGGCGCTCCTTCGGCGTCGGCAGGCGCATCGGCTGCGCCAGCTTCTTGCAGATTTTAGCCCCCGAACTCAACGACCGGATGCTGGCGGACTTCCTCGACATGGAAAGCTCCCTCATCGTCAGTATGCACGTCCAGTCCGTGGATCAGGTCAAGGCCATCAAGACCATCAAGCGGAAGATCACGGATTTGCAGAAGATGACCATTGAGGAACAGAAAAAGGCCGTCCGCGCCGGATACGACATGGACATCATCCCCTCGGACCTTGCCACCTACGGCACGGAGGCGAAGAAGCTGCTGCAAGACCTGCAAAGCCGCAACGAGCGTATGTTTTTGCTGACCTTCATCGTAGTCAATACGGCGGGCAGCCGCCAGCAGCTTGACAACAACGTATTTCAGGCGGCCTCCATCGCCCAGAAGTACAACTGCCAGCTTACCCGCCTTGATTTCCGGCAGGAGGAGGGGCTGATGTCCTCTCTGCCGTTAGGGCTGAACCAGATCGAGATACAGCGGGGCTTGACCACATCAAGCGTCGCTATTTTTATCCCATTTACCACGCAGGAGCTGTTTCAGGACGGCAAGGAAGCCCTGTACTGCGGGCTGAACGCCCTCTCCAACAACCTCATCATGGTAGATCGCAAGCGTCTCAAGAACCCCAACGGCCTCATCCTTGGTACGCCCGGCAGCGGCAAGAGCTTTGCCGCAAAGCGGGAGATTGCCAACGTGTTCCTCGTTACTGACGACGACATTATCATCTGCGACCCCGAAGCCGAATACGGGCCGCTGGTGGAGCGCCTGCACGGACAGGTCATTAAAATCTCCCCCACAAGCCCGCATTACATCAACCCTATGGACCTGAATCTCAACTATTCGGACGATGAAAACCCGCTGAGCCTGAAATCCGACTTCATCCTCTCCCTCTGCGAGTTGATCGTGGGCGGCAAGGACGGCCTCATGCCGGTGGAAAAGACCATCATCGACCGCTGTGTGCGCATGGTGTACCGGGATTATCTCAGCGACCCTGTGCCGGAGAATATGCCGATTCTGGAGGACTTGTATAACGAGCTGCGGCGGCAGGAGGAAAAGGAGGCGCAGTACATCGCCACGGCTTTGGAAATCTATGTTTCCGGCTCTCTCAACGTGTTCAACCACCGCACCAATATCAACATCGCCAACCGCATCGTGTCCTTCGACATCAAGGAGCTGGGCAAGCAGCTCAAGAAGATCGGGATGCTCATCGTGCAGGACGCAGTGTGGAACCGCGTCACGATCAACCGTGAGCAGCACAAGTCCACCCGCTACTACATTGACGAAATGCACCTTTTGCTGCGCGAGGAGCAGACGGCGGCCTACACCGTGGAAATTTGGAAGCGCTTCCGCAAGTGGGGCGGTATTCCCACCGGCATCACCCAGAATGTCAAGGACCTTCTATCCTCCCGCGAGGTGGAGAACATCTTTGAGAACAGCGATTTCATCCTCATGCTCAATCAGGCCAGCGGCGACCGGCAGATTCTCGCCAAACAGCTCAATATCTCCCCGCATCAGCTCTCGTATGTCACCCACAGCGGTGAAGGCGAAGGGCTGCTTTTTTACGGCAACGTCATTCTTCCCTTTGTAGACCGTTTCCCCCGCGGGGAACTCTATGACCTGCTGACCACCAAGCCGCAGGAGCAGACTGCATAACAAAACAAGAAAGGAATTGCACGATGGAAAACAAACTGATGATTTTTGAAAACGACGCCTTTGGAAAGGTGCGAACGCTGAACCTCAACGGCGAGCCGTGGTTCGTAGCGGCGGATGTGTGCAAAGCGCTGGAACTGGGGAATCCGAGCATGACGGTTGAGCGTCTGGATGATGATGAAAAGGGTATCAGCACTATTGATACCCTTGGTGGGAAACAGCGCATGGCAATCATCAACGAACCCGGGCTGTATTCGCTGGTGATCACCTCCCGCAAGCCGGAGGCAAAGGCGTTCAAGCGCTGGATCACCCATGAGGTCATTCCGGCCATCCGCAAGCACGGCGCGTACATGACGAAATCCGTGTTGGAGCAGGTGCTGGAAAACCCGGAGCTGGTGCTGCTCATGGCGCAGCGGATGCTGGAGGAACAGCGGAAGAACGAGCTGCTTCAGCAGGAGCTGCGGCTGGCAAAGCCCAAGGCGGACTTCTACGATGCGTTCATCCACCCGGAGTGCTGCACCAATCTCCGCGCCACCGCAAAGGAGCTGAAGGTGCCGGAGAAAATGTTCACCGCGTTCCTCATCCGCAAGCGCTATCTCTACCGCGCGCCCTCCGGTACGCTGCTGCCCTATGCCAAGCCCGCCAGCGACGGCCTGTTCTTCGTAAAGGACTATATCGCCGTCAACGGGCATCAGGGGGTATATACCCTTGTCACGCCCAAGGGCAAGACCCTGTTCCTCTCCATGCTGGACGAGATCGCCTGACCTGATTCTACTATAAATAATGTAAAGGAGAGCATCACAATGGAAAAAGAAAATCTGTACCTGATCCACGGCGAGGACTATCTGCGCCACATCGAGGAAAAGCTGGAGCTGCTGTGGATGGCGACCATCCTCATGCACTACATCAAAAACGGAGCCGAGAAGGGCAGCTATCTGGACCTTGTACGCAGATCCACCCTCGACTTTGACGAGCGCTGCGAGGAGATGTTCAGTTCTTGGGGCAGGGCGCTCAATTACCTCAAGTCCCGTGACCTTGCGGACCTGTCCGACCTCATCGAAAACGACCTGATCGAGCCGGAATACGCCGGTTACGTTCCTGCGGATAATCCCTGCTGCCCCGGCGAACGCTGCTGCGAGTATGCCGAGCGCATCGAGCGCGAATACGCCGCAGAGCGTGAGGCGGACGAGGACGCCGACGTATTTGAGTATGACGGAGAACCGGCCATATCTGAGCTGACCGGCGTGTGCAGGGACATCCTTACGGCTGTCGAAGGGCTTACCACGCTTCTAAGGGATGAGTTCGACTATGCAGGCTGACCGCATTTACTGCGGCGACGCCCTGACCGTGCTGAAAACCCTGCCGGACAGCTCCGTAAACTGCTGCATCACCTCGCCGCCGTACTACGCACTGCGGGATTACGGCGTAGATGGGCAGATCGGGCGGGAGGAAACCCCGGCGCTGTATGTGGAGCGCCTGACTTCCATTTTCCGTGAGGTCAGGCGCGTTCTCACGCCGGACGGCACACTCTGGCTCAATATCGCGGACACCTATGCCGGAAAGGGCAATCAGGGAGAAAGCCTCGACCCCAAGTACCCCAACGGCAGGACCGGTCAGGCGGTCGCCCTCAACGGCAAGGTGGAGGGCTGCAAGGCAAAGGACATGATCGGCATTCCGTGGCTGCTGGCGTTCGCGCTGCGCGCAGACGGCTGGTATCTGCGCTCGGACATCATCTGGATGAAAGCGAATCCCATGCCGGAAAGCACCAAGGACAGGCCAAGCCGCTGCTATGAGCATATCTTCCTGCTGTCCAAGTCCCGCCGCTATTACTATGATGCCGCCGCCATCGCGGAGCCGGTTGCGGCCTCCACTCCTGCGCGGATGAAGCGCGGATTTGGTGCAGGCAACAAATATTCCGCGGATATTCCCGGTCAGAAGCACCAACACCTCAACGACCACCGCCCGAACGGGTACGCCGATGAGGACATCCCGCAGCTTCGTAACAAGCGCGACGTATGGCAGATCAACACCGTGCCGTACAGGGGCGGGCATTTCGCCGCTTTCCCGCCAAAGCTGGCGGAAACCTGCCTGTTGGCAGGCTGCCCGCCCGGAGGCGTGGTGCTGGACCCCTTCCTCGGCTCCGGCACTACGGCGGCGGTGGCAAAGCAGCTCGGACGGCACTACATTGGCATTGAGCTGAATCCCGAATACTGTACGCTGGCAGAGAAACGGATCGGAGGTGTCGCGGTATGAACGCCTACACCCGGCAGGATCTGAGCGTCATGCAGGCGTGGCCGCTGGAACGGAAAATTCGCGTGACGCAGGCGAAGATACCCAAGAAAACCGTAAAGAAAAAGCAGCGCATCGTTGACCCGAAAACCGGCACGGTCACAACGCGCCTTTCCTTTGAGGAGGTGGACAAGAAGCGACCGCCCTCCAAGCTCACCCACGCCCTGCGGGACGCGCCCGGAGCGGCGGCACTGTCCGCCGTCCACAGGGAGATTCGGGAGCATGAGCAGGACAATGTGGGTGTGGAGAGCGCCCACGGCGTGGAGCAGGCGGCGGAGCGCGCCGTGCGACTTGCCCAGCACGCCCACCGCTCCCACAAGGAGAAGCCCTACCGCCGCGCAGACCGGGCCGAGGTCAAGGCAGACCGCGCCAATCGCCGTGCGCTGGACAAAACGGCACAGTACCATGACCCGCAGTTTTCCAGCAATCCCTACTCCCGCTGGCAGCAGAAGCAGGCCATCAAGAGGGAGTACGCCGCCGCCAAAGCCGGAAAAAGCGCCGGGAATACGGTCAAAGCCTCCGAAGCCACGGCAAAGACGGCGCGAAAAGCCACAGAGAACACAAAGAAAACCGGTGAGTTCATCGCCCGTCACAAAAAGGGCTTTCTTATCGTGGGCGGTATCGCGGCAATGATCGTCCTCATCCTCTGCACCGTTTCCTCCTGCTCCATGCTGATTCAGGGCGGGGCAACCGGCGTGAACGTATCCACCTACCCATCCGAGGACGCGGATATGCTGGCGGCAGAGGCGCAATATTGCGCCATGGAAGCGAAATTGCAGCAGTATCTCGACACCTACGAAAGCACCCACGACTACGATGAGTACCACTTCGAGCTGGACGACATCGAGCATGACCCCTATGTGCTGATCTCCGCCGTTACCGCCCTGAAAGGAAAAGAGTGGACGATAGCCGAGGTCGGCGGCATCTTGGAGATGCTGTTTGAAAAGCAGTACATCCTAACGGAAACCGTCGCTACGGAAACGAGATACCGCACGGAAACCCGTACCGGCTACTACACCGATGCGGACGGCAATCTGCAAAGCTACGAGTACGACGTGCAGGTGCCGTACACCTACTACGTCTGTACCGTGAAGCTGGAAAACTTCAACCTCTCCCATGTGCCGGTCTATATCATGTCGCAGGATCAGCTCTCCCTTTACGCCATGTATATGGCTACTCTGGGCAACCGCCCGGACTTGTTCGGCGGCTCGGAGTACATCGGGAAATACTACACCGCCGACTATGAAAAATACGAGATACCCCCGGAGGCGCTGGAGGACGCGCAGTTCGCCGCCATCATCAAGGAGGCGGAGAAGTATCTCGGCTACCCCTACGTCTGGGGCGGCAGCACGCCCGCCACCTCCTTCGACTGCTCCGGCTTTGTCAGCTACGTCTACAACAACTGCGGCGTGGGCTGGAGCTTCGGCAGGCTGGGCGCAGAGGGACTGCGCCAGCTCTGTACGCGGGTGTCCGCCGCCAATGTCCGACCGGGCGATCTGGTGTTCTTTCAAGGCACCTATGACACCACCGGTGCGTCCCATGTGGGCATTTATGTAGGCAACAACATGATGCTTCACTGCGGCGACCCCATCCAGTACACAAGCCTCAATTCAAGCTATTGGCAATCCCACTTCCTTGCTTACGGGCGGCTGTCCCCGCCCTGATCTCGCTGAAAGGAGCAAAAAATGAACCCTAAGATTACAAAGCTCAAGGCTGAACGGGCGAAAAACGATGAAAAGATCGCCGCCCTCCAGTCCCGCAACCGGGAGCTTGACGAGAGCATCGTCGAGTTGGAGAATACCGACATCATCGGCCTTGCCCGCGCCACCGGCATGAGCATGGAGGAGCTGGCACAGTTCCTCACACAGCTCAAAAGGGGCGGTGCGCCCTTTATCACACCCAATACCAAGGAGGATACGGAATATGCGCATGAAGAATAAGTTCAAAGGCCGCAGGCTGCTGCGCAGCGCCGCCGCGATGATTTGCCTTGCGATGATGTTTTTCACCATGTCCGGCATGGCCATGGCGACGGATATGGAGGACGCCCCGGCAGGCGGCGCGCCGGAAAGCACGCCGGAGATCGTGGAGGCCGAGCTTCCCGTCACGCCCGAAGAAACGCCGGACACACAGGAACCGGCTCTCGCGCCGCCTGAAACGACGGAAACGCCGCAGCCGGAGGCGGAATACGCGCTGGACGCAGATATTCCGACAGGCTGGCACAATGCACCGGTAACAATCACCGTCCGTATCGTGGATAAGAAAGGCACCGGCTGGAAAAAGGCGGAGGCAGCACTGGGCGAAAACGCGCAGAGAACAGACCTGACGGAGCAGCTTGCCCACGACGGCCTCGCCCGTTACACGGTGCCGGACAACGGTATCGTGTTTTTCTTTGTCACCGACCCCTACGGCACGGAGCATAAAAAGGAGATGACCGTATCCTGTATGGACTTTGAAGCGCCCCGGCTGCGGGCGGGCATCAGCGGTACGCTGCTGCGTGTGGAGGCCGCCGACGCACTCTCCGGCATAGCCGGGGTCTATGTGAACGATGAGCTTTATACCACCCTGCAAAACGGCGAGTTCAGCGTCCGCATTGACAAAAACACGCGGGATTCCCACTTTTACATCATGGGCGTGGACAACGCAGGCAACCGCACGGGCTATCTGGTGATCGCCAACCCCTTCTATGAAAAGGAAACGCCTGCGCCCAGCCCCACACCGGAGCAGCACAGCACCTATTGTCCCGCAGACTGCGATTGCAGGAAGCAGTCCTCCGGCAATACCGGCAGCAGCGGCAATACCGGCAGCAACGGCAGCAATACCGGTGCAGGAAAGCCCTCCAGCACCTCCGGCAGCACGGGAAAGCCCGCTGCGGCACAGACGCCCGCCGCCGAGCCGGCAAAAGCACAGGAACCCAGCGATACCGCCGCGCCTGTCGCCATTGAGAAGGGGATGGGCTTTTCCCAAAACGGCAGCGCCGTCACCCGCGACCTGCTCTATGACAAGCACACCAACAAGCAGTTCATCGCGGTGGAAACCCGCAACGGCCATACCCTCTATCTGGTGATTGACTACGATAAGCCGCTGGACGAGGACGGAGATCAGTATGAAACCTACTTTTTGAACCTTGTGGACGAAAGCGACCTGCTTGCACTCATCGACGAGGATTCCGCCCCCGTCTGCTCCTGCAAGGACAAGTGCGAGGCAGGTGCGGTCAACACCGCCTGCGCAGTTTGCAAGACCAATATGACGGAGTGCATGGGCAGGGAAAAGGCCGCGGAAAAGATGCCGGAACCTGACCCTACGCCTGATACGAGCGACAGCCCCGACAAGGACGGCGGCGAAAAGAAGTCCGGCAGCGGTCTTGTTGTGATTGTGCTGCTGCTCCTGATGGCGGGCGGCGGCGCGCTGTACTGGTTTAAGCTCCGCAAGAAGAAGCCTGACACAAAGGGACCTGTGGACTTGGACGATTACGACTACGGCGATGATGAGGACGAGGAATACGAAAACGAGGACGATGCGGACGAGCCGGAGGAAACGGAGGGCGCGGATGCATGACCCTTTTCACCAAAAATCCGCTGGAGCGGCTGATGATGCAGCGCCCCTATCCGGGAAAGGAGGAAACGCCGCGCACCCCCGCCCCGGAGGGGCATTTCTGCTGCGGCTGTTCCCGCTACGGCACCGTCTGCCTCCGTCCCTGCTACCGTGACACCGACCTGCGGGAAAAGGCGGTGCGGAAAAAGCCGGAGCTGTCTTTGTAACTTTTCTATGACCTGTCCAAAACCTCTTGTATTTTGCACATAATAATGCTATAATTATGAGCAAGAAAGGAGGATGCGATATGCCGCAGATCAGACCGATTACAGACCTGAGAAACACATCGGAGATTTCCGACGCCTGCCATGCGCGCCGCGAGCCTGTTTTCATCACGAAAAACGGTTACGGCGATCTGGTAGTCATGAGCATTGAAACCTATGAGGAAATGCTGGATTGTATAGCGACGGACAAGGCGATTGCGGACGCGGAGCAGGAGATCGCCGCAGGCGGTCAGCTTCTGGACGCGAAGGAGGCGCTTGGCGCGCTGCGGAGGAAGTATTTTGGATAAGTACAGCGTAAAGCTCTCGCCCCGCGCCCTCCGAGATTTGGACGGCATCTATTCGTATATTGCGCGGACGCTTTTAGAGCCGGAAACGGCGCTGAAGCTCGTTGATACCATTACGGAGGAAATCCTCTCGCTGGATTCCATGCCGCGCCGCTGCCCGGAGCGGAAAACCGGCGCGTATGCCGGAAAGGGCTACCGTCAGCTCCTCATCAAAAACTACACCGCCATCTACCGCGTTGACGAGGAACACCGTACCGTCGTCGTTGTCACCGTGCGCTACTCGCCCAGTCAGTTCTGACCGGGGAAAACCACACAACCAAATACCAACCGCGAAAAGCAGTCCTTCGGGGCTGCTTTTTGCTATGCAGAAAAGGAGAAAAAAGAATATGACGCAACATAAATTAGTGATCGCGGAAAAGCCCTCCGTCGCCCAGTCCATCGCCGCCGTGCTGGGCGCGACCAAACGCAACGATGGCTATCTTTCGGGAAACGGCTACCTTGTAAGCTGGTGCTTCGGGCATCTGGCGGAGCTGGCGGGCGCGGACGTGTACGATGAAAAGTACGCCAAGTGGCGCTACGACGATCTGCCCATCCTGCCCGCAGGCTGGCGCTATACCCTGAGAGCGGATAAAGCCAAACAGTTCGAGCTGCTGCGGGATCTCATGGGCCGGGAGGATGTATCCGAGGTCATCAACGCCTGTGACGCGGGGCGCGAGGGCGAGCTTATCTTCCGCACCATCTACTACATGGCGGGCTGCACAAAGACCATGAAGCGGCTGTGGATCTCCTCCATGGAGGACGAGGCCATCCGAAAGGGCTTTGCAGACCTTCGTCCGGGACGGGAATACGACGGACTGCACCAGTCCGCCCTCTGCCGCGCCCGCGCGGACTGGCTGGTGGGCATCAACGCCACAAGGCTCTTTTCGGTGCTGTACCACCGCACCCTCAACGTGGGGCGCGTCCTGTCCCCGACGCTGGCACTCATCGTCCAGCGGGAGGCGGAGATCGGGGCGTTCCGCCCGGAAGCCTTTTACACGGTAAATCTTCGCTGCGGCGATTTTGCCGCCGTGTCCGAAAAGTTCAAAGAGAAAGCGGAGGCGGACGCCCTTGCCGCCGCCTGCGCCGGTCAACCGGTCACGGTCAAGGCGGTGCAGCGCACGGAGAAAACGGAGAAAGCGCCCCGGCTCTATGACCTGACCGCCCTCCAGCGGGATGCCAACCGCACGTTGGGCTACACCGCACAGCAGACGCTTGATTACCTGCAAGCCCTCTATGAAAAGAAGCTCTGCACCTATCCCCGCACGGACAGCCGCTTCCTCACAGACGATCTGGAAGCCTCCGTGCCGGAGCTTGCAGCCGTGGCCGCCGTTATCTGCGAAACCACCGCACCGGAGGGCGTGAACGCAAGACAGGTCTGCGACAGCCGCAAGGTCAGCGACCACCACGCCATTCTTCCCACCGCCAGCGCGAGCAAGGCGGATGTGTCGGTGCTGCCGCTGGGCGAGCGCGAGCTTTTGCGCCTTGTGGCAGGTCAGCTTCTCCGTGCGGTCAGCGATGCACACCGCTATGCGGAAACCGCCGTCACGCTGGAGTGCGGCGGCGCTGTATTCACCGTCAAGGGCAGAACCACCCTCGTTCCAGGCTGGAAGCAGTATCTCGCGCAGGAAAAGCAGGACGCCGCCTTGCCGGAGCTGTCGGAGGGGCAGGTGTTGGATTGCGCCGAAGCCGCCGTAAAGGAGGGCAAGACCACGCCGCCCAGGCATTATACGGAAGCTATATGCTGTGAAAGGGGGATAAGAAATCGCCCATAGAAAGGAGAGTTTTTCAATGAAAGCAAAGAAAACGGACAACGGCAAGATAACCGCACTATACGAGCGTCTTTCCCGCGACGACGACCTCACAGGCGACAGTAACAGTATAATCAATCAAAAGAAGCTGCTTGAAGATTATGCAAAGGATCATGGATTTACGAATTGTGTCCACTTTACTGATGACGGCTGGTCTGGCGCAAACTTTGACCGCCCTAATTGGAAACGCATGATTGCAGCCATAGAAGCCGGAGAGGTTTCCCATGTGCTGGTAAAGGATTTGAGCCGCGTTGGAAGAGATTATCTGCAAGTGGGTTTTTATACCGAAGTTATGTTTAGAGAGCATGGCGTTCGCTTCGTTGCCATTGCAAACGGCGTTGACAGCGACAAGCGCGAAAGCAGCGAGTTTGCACCCTTTTTGAACATTATGAATGAGTGGTATGTTCGGGACTCAAGCCGCAAAATCAAAAGCGTTCTCCGGGCAAAGGGAATGTCTGGCATACACACTAATTCCATTGGCATTTATGGGTACAAGAAAGACCCTAACGACAAAAACCATTGGATTGTTGATGATGAAGCCGCCGAGGTTGTTCGCCGGATTTACCGCATGGCGATAGAGGGAAAAGGCCCGTATGAAATCGCTCGTATTCTTGCTTCGGAAAAAGTTGAAAGACCGTCCTACTACCTTGCACAGCGCGGTTTAGGCAAACATAAAACCAGTTACAACCCCGACGAGCCATACACATGGCGCGGCGGCACAGTTGCAGATATTCTATCCAAGCCGGAATATATCGGGCATACGGTAAACTTTCGGACTTATAAGGAGAGCTACAAGGACAAACACTCCAAAATGACACCAAAAGAGGATTTAGTCATTTTTGAGAATACGCAGGAAGCAATTATTGACAAGGAAACATGGGAGCGCGTTCAGACCTTGCGAAAGACAATCCGTAGGACAGATACCATAGGCACAGCAAATCCCTTAACAGGCTTGATGTTCTGTGCTGATTGCGGGGCGAAGATGTATAACCACAGGGGCAAGGCTGGCAATGCGCGGGATTGGGCAGGGCGACCAACTGGAAAGAAACGTCCAGACCGCGACGAATACAACTGTTCCCGTTATGATTTAGGCAATCAACACTTTGATGATTATTGCACCACACACCTTATCCGTACTGCCGTTGTTAATGAATTACTGCTTGAAGCGATAAAGGAAGTTTGCGACTATGCACAGAACAACGAAGCCGAGTTTATGGCGCAAGTCTGTTCCGCTTCCGAGGACAGACAGGCAAAAGCGGCTAAAGCTATCCGACAGAGGAAACAGCGCAGCGAAAAGCGCACCGACGAATTGAGCCGCTTAATTCGCAAGCTCTATGAGGACAATGTAAATGGGCGGCTTTCAGACAAGCTCTTTGAACAAATGTTGCATGATTTTGAAGCCGAGTTAGAGGGCTTGACCGATAGTATCACACAAGACCAGCAGGAGCTTGACCGCATAAGCAGGGAAACCGTCAATGCCGAGAAGTTTCTTGCCCTTGTCAAAAAATATACGGATTTTTCCGAACTCACCCCCGCAATGATAAATGAGTTTGTTGAAAAAATCCTTGTTCATCAAGCCGAGGGCAAAGGCGCAAGCCGTACACAGGAAGTCGAGATTTTCTTTAACTTTATCGGCAAGGTAGAAATCCCGCGCAAAGAAATTGAACTAACAGAGGAAGAAAAGGCAGCATTAGCGGAACAGGAACGACGCAGGGCGAAGAAAGCCGAGTATAACCGCCGCTATATGGAGAAGAAGCGCAGACAATGGAAAGAGCAACAGGAACGGGAGAAAGAACAGCAGGAAGCTCTTGAATTACCTGCTGCTTCCACCGAGAAAGGAGAACGCATAGCATGAGAATACTCATTGACAATGGCAACACCCCCGCCGCCCCGCGCCCGTATATCGGGCATTACGGGCGGTTGCGGAAAGCCTACCTTGAACAGTACCGCCCCGACCTCTACACCGCCCTTGTCGCAAATGAGAAGCTGCATGAGCATTGCGCCGAGATTGACGAAGCCGCCCGGAGCCGGATTGACCTTATCATGTCGCAGCTTGCAAGGAGCGCGGGAGCTACCGAAGCACTCAAAGCTACCGACCCCATGAAATGGGTGGGACTGATGAACGCTTGCAGGGCGCAAGCGGAGGAAATCGCCAAGTTTGAGCTAATCTATGTTTGACGGTCAAGAGCCGGAAAAAACAGAAATCTTGCGATAACAGCCGCCCCGACGAACCATTCCCTGTCTGGGCGGTTTCTATTTGAAAATCCTCATTTCCCCCAAGTCAAGAGCCGGAAAAAACACCCGAAAAATGCCCCTATTGCGTAACAGGGGCGCAGAAAGGAGCTTACATGAGAACAGGGCTTACGAAGCAGGAAAAGACCACCGATATTTGGTTTGACGAGAAAGACCCCCTTATCCATATCCGCACCCACAACACCGACTTAAAGAAGCGGCTTGCCGCCTACGCCGGACAGCACCCCGACCAGTGCCGCCAGACCGACGCAGACCCCGAAACGGGCTGCATGGAGTTTGAGATTGCAAAGGGGCGCTTCTCTTTCCGTCTGACCGCCCCATACAACGAGGAACGGCGGGAAGCTGCGCGGCGGTCTGCCAGAGAAAACAAGGCCACTGACAGGCTGAAATGAGGTGGATTTATTCATAACCATGTGCTATGATATTTATAGATAGTGAAACTTCCTTTCAATTTTTTCGTCTATACAAGTAACAGAGAAGAACAGGAGGCTTGTTCCATGAGAAAAAAGAGATTGATGATTGCAATAGCTTGTATCATTTTAGTAGGTATCGCGGTAATCGTATTTTTTTCACAACAGGGGAAAAAACCGTATAAGGATTTGGACGCAGCGCAGATTGTTTCCGCTAAAGTGTTATTAACACCGCCAGACAAAACGATTGAGATTGAAAATATCCAAGAATTAGTTGAATATTTGAATGATGTTGTTGTCTATAATGAGGATAATTCTTACACAGAGTATGCTGGACAAGGCGTTGTTTTTACCTTGACTATGGTAGACGGTACACAAACAGATATTATGGCGTATAACCCATTTATTGTCATTGACGGTATCGGTTATAAGACAAAATATGAGCCATGTGAAGCACTCAACAGCTATGCAAATGAATTACTAAACTCTGGGACTGCCAATATAATTTTGGAAGAACCGCCCACATTAAGCGTTGTGAGTGACGAAACCGCTATCGGTGCAGTATTAGGAACTTATTCGTGGCAAAAAACAAATATTGACGGAACTGCTGAAAGCACAATAGCTGATAGCCCACACCCGTTAGAGTGCAAGGATCTGTTGTCCCCACCATTTGAAACAACAGAAACAACAGCTACATTAAGATTTACAGAAGACCCAGATACAATTTTAAGTGTGCAGTGCTGGAGTGACGAACATTGGGGAGAGCCTGCTACAAACAGCGAAGATGTAACTATTGTTGGAAACGTACTCACTCTTAAACTGGGCGGATATATTTATGAAGTAACAGCTGAATGGAATACTGAAAATGGCTATGGCGGAACAGCAAGCTATTTTATATATTTGAAAACAGCAGACTAAAATTGAATAGCCACCCACAAGGGCAGCCGAGAAAATCGACTGTCCTTTTTCTATGCCGACAGGCAGAAAGGAGCGACCAACCATGACAAAGCCAAGAGAGAAAACCCGCGAGGAGCTGCAAGTCGAGATTGAGGACGGAAAGAAGAAAATCCGGCAGCTTGAGAACCGGGAGAAAATCATCAAGCAGAAGCTATCCGTCGAGGAACGCAAGGCGAGAAACCACAGGCTTTGCAAGCGCGGCGGCTTCATGGAAAGCCTTGTGCCGGAGCTTATTGCCATGCCGGACGAGGATGCGCAGACCTTTTTCCGACTTGCTTTGACGAGTGAACCAGCGCGGGAGTTTTTGAGAAAACGAGCCGAGGAAACGACAAGCTGAAAATCCCTTAGGAACTAAGGGCGCACTTATACACCCTTACGGGCGTGTGCGCTCTGCCGAGGGCTTATCTCCGCACAGGGAGATTTCCCCGCGCTCCGATATGGCGGCTTTGCCGCAACAAGGGGCTGCACCCCTTGCGCCGCTTCGCGGCTATCCCTGCA
>CEAH01056126.1_pt1 | contig 105137 bp, 102 predicted proteins | sample 557571 | NCBI WGS metagenome assembly CEAH01 (sample SAMEA3182092, study PRJEB8094) | gut metagenome | biome: human; feature: gut; material: Stool; isolation source: human stools | place: Canada | collected 2013-11-25
AATTTGTTCGCGACGATCTTGATAAGCTTCACAAAGTCGTTGTTGCGCTTGTCGGGTTCCTGAATGCGGAGAAAGACCATGAGAAGCGCCAGCACGAACGCGATCGCCGTGCCGGCCAGCGCGAGCTGAACGGTCGTCCACACGCCGGTGACGAAGAGCGAGCGCTGGTTGTAGGCCATGTAGACCATGGAGGAGAGCGTGCCGGTGGGGTTGCTCTCGGCGTGGACGGCGGCGTGGACGACGTAGGCGAGCTTGAGCACGAAGCGGTCAAGCGCGAGCAGCGCGGCAGCCGCGGCGTCCAGATAGGAGAGATAGCGGCTCAGCCGCACGATGAAGGGGTGCTTGAGAATGGTTTCGCCGTAGCTGTTCCAGTGCGTCCATTTCACGAGCAGCGCAAGCGCACTGACGGCAAGAAAAAGATAGCAGATCATGGCGAGCGCCGTACCGGGCACGGAGCCGGCGGGCAGAAAGCTGTACGGACTGGGCGCGGAATACCACAGGCTCAGGCCGACGAGGGCGATGACGCTGCCGCCCAGATAAACATAACGGTGGTCCCGTGCGATGAAGCTCTGACCGCGGGACGTGGGGGTTCCTCTCATGGTGCTTCCTCCTTATGCGGCGTGAAGCCGCCGGTTACTTCGGCTGGTTGGCGACGGCGGTGTTCCACATCTCGGTGCGCGCGTCGCTGTCGATGGTGGCAAGGATCTCATTGATCTGCGCGAGCAGCTCGGTGTCGGACTTACGCAGGCCTACGCAGGAGCCCTTGGCGGGCAGCGTGAAGCCGTTGCCCTCGCTGAAGGTGATGAGGCGGAAATCGGGATTCGAGGCGAGGTAGCCGGGGGCGCTCTCCTCGTTGATGACGATGGCGTCGCAGGTGCCCTGCTGCAGGCGGGAGATCATGTCGGGTACGCTGCCGACGGGGCTGAGGTGCTCGACGCCCTCGATCTGGTCGATGACGTCGTCGAGCGCGGTGCCCTGCTGACCGAGCACGGCGGCGCCGGAGAAGTCCTGAATGGAGGTCGCGTTTTCATACGGCGAGCCGGCGAGCACCATCATGCTGTAGATCGTCTCCTTGTACGGGTCGGAGAAGTTGATGGACTCGCGGCGCTCGGCGGTGTCCATCATGCCGGCGATGATGGCGTCGATCTGACCCTGATTGAGCGCGTCGATCAAGCCGTCCCAGCTGAGCTTGACGATGACCAGCTCCTTGCCGAGCTGATCGGCGAGGATGCGCGCGATCTGCACGTCATAACCCTCGGCGTAAGCGCCGGCGACGTTTTCCACGGGAACGTTGGTGTCGGTCGCGGCGCTCTCCTGCCAGTTGCTCGGCGCGTAGGCACATTCCATGCCGACGCGGAGCTGGCTGCTTTCGGTCGTGGAAGGAGCTGTTTCCCCTGCCGGGGCGTTTGCGTCCTGCGCGGGGGCGTCGTGCCCGCGCCGCAGGCGGTGAGGGCAAGCAGCATGAGGGCTGCGAGCAGGGTAGCGATGGTTCTTCTGAGATTCATGGTGTTGCTTCCTTTCTGAATGGAAATTGGCTCCGTGGGGGGAGTCGGCCCTTCGTTGTCCGCGCCAACGAGTTCGGAAACAGAAAAAGCCGTAAATGCTCGTGTGGAGCATTTACGGCAAATGATCTGCAATACCGACAAAACCGAAAACGGCTTGCCGACTCTTCGATAGCGCTCCACAAATTGTGACAGTCCGGCGGATCTTCTCCGACGAGCCAGCGGAAAACGGCACAGGAACCGTTCCCCACTTCGGCGGCTTCCCCTTTCCCTTTGTCCCGGATCTCTGCTCCGTACGGACTCGGTACTCTTGTCGGCCGCGCCTCTATCTCGCTCAACTGAATTGAGCTTATTCAATTGTTGACGTGAAGATACTACGGCGGCGCGCAAATGTCAAGCCCCCGCAGAGCGGTTCTCAAATTCTTGACAATCTTGCGCCAAAAATCCTATCGACCTTATGGGAATTTACCATTCAAACGACTGTTTATACGCTGCAGATCCTGCGAAGGAGGATAAAAAACAGGAAACGATCGTTTAACGGAATATTTATGCCCGCAGGGTTTTCGGCTTACCTGCTGCGGCGCAGGACCTCGCACACCAGCTCGTAGACGCGCTCGGTGGAGGGCACGCTCAGCCGCTCGCGCACGGAATGAACGTCGTGCAGCTCGGGTCCGAGGGAGACTGCGTCGAGACCGGGAATCTTCTCAATGAAGAGCCCGCACTCCAAGCCGCCGTGCGTCGCATCGAGCTTGCCCTCCGTGCCGGTGAGGTCGCGGTAGACGTCAAGCACCAGCTCGCGGAGCTTGGAATCGCGTGCGTACTGCCAGCCGGGGTAGTTGCCGCGCTCGGAGACCGTACCGCCCGCAAACTCCACGATGGCGCGCACGCGCTGAGCAAGCATCGCCTTCTGCGAGGCGATGCAGGAGCGGATGGAGTAGGAGAAATGCAGTCCGTCCTCCGTCAAATGCATTACGCCGAGGTTGAGGGAGGTCTGCACCAGACCGGGGAAGTCCGCGCTCATCTCCTCCACGCCCTGCGGCAGCGCAAGGAGCGTGTGGAGCATCACGGAGGTAGTCTCCGCGCTGACGGCGGACGCCGCCTCGGTCTTGGCACATTCGAGCGTCACGCCCGCGTCGCAGCCGGCGTACTCATTTTTGAGCGTCGCGTCAAAGCCGCGGATGAACTGCTCAAGGTCCGCCTCCTTCCCCGCGGGGACGGCGATGACCGCGTCGCAGCGCGAGCAGATCACGTTGTCGAACCTGCCGCCCTGTATTGCCGCGAGGCGCAGGCCGGGGAGCTGCTCCATCGCGGAATAGAGCACACGACCCATCAGCGCGTTCGCGCTGCCGCGGCCCTTGTCAATTTCGCCGCCGGAGTGGCCGCCCTGCAAGCCGGAGAGCGTCACAGCGTAGCAGCTCTCGCCGCCGAGCGGCTCGCGCTTGCCGGAAAGCGTGCAATCCGCGCGCATACCGCCTGCGCAGGACACCGTGAAGATGCCCTCCTCCTCGGAGTCGAGGTTCAAGAGCTTCTTTCCCTTGAGGTCGGAGCAGTCGAGCGCAAACGCGCCGTCCATACCGACCTCCTCATCGACGGTGAAAACCGCCTCAAGCGGCGGATGGGGGAGCGTATCGTCGGCAAGGATGGCGAGGATCATCGCCACGGCGATGCCGTTGTCGCCGCCGAGCGAGGTCTGATCCGCCCAGACCCACTCGCCGTCCGTGCGCAGGTCAAGCCCCTCCCTCGCCATGTCCTTCGCGCACTCGTCCGTCTTGGCGCAGACCATGTCGATGTGACCTTGTAAAATGATCGGCTCGGACTGCTCATAGCCCGCGGAGCCGTCCTTCCAGATGATAAGGTTGTTGCACGCCTCTTGGCGGTACCTCAGCCCAAGCTCCTTGGCAAAGCCCGCGCACAGGTCGCTGATGATCTTCGTGTTGCCGCTGCCGTGCGGCACGGAGCAGAGCTTCTCAAAATATTCAAATACCTTCTCGGGCTTCAGCCCTTTTAATGCAGCCATGCTGCCTTCCTCCTTTTCAGTGTGCACACAGCCCATGCGTTTCGCATGGGCTGTGTGGTGATTGTTCTGTTAGCCGACAGGTACCTCGTCCATCGTCATATCGTCCATGCCGAAGTCGTCGCCGGAAGGGGTGTCCTCCTCGACGATCTCCGCGTCGGGCGACGGGATGAACTCCGTCAGATAGGCGTCCTCACCCAGTCCCGCGAGATAGGCGGGCAGGTTGATGATGATGCCGTCCATATTCTTAGGCAGGGGGATCGTGTAGGTCTGCGTCGTCTCGCTGCCGCCCTTCTTCTCGGTGATCTCGAGCGTCACCGTGAACTTCTGGCCGATGCAGGTCGCACTGCCGCGCTCGCGGTCATAGAGCTTGGCGACCTGCTCGCCGTCCACAAGGACGACGACCTTGTACGGCGTGTCGTAGGTCTTTCCGTTGTACTCTAACTTCTTGTTGTCGAGATACACGGTGTGGCCGCGGCCGACGATCGTCATGGCATAGGCGATGACAATGAGCACGACGACTGCCGCGAGCTGGAAGATCAGTCTGCGGTTGGAGGTCTTATTCTTCATTTTGCCTTCGCCTCCTCTTCTGCCAGCTGGTCGGCTGCAAGCTGCAAGCCGGCCGCGCTCTTAGCCTTGCGCTTCTTCGCCTCATACATGACCAACGCGATGGTGATGACCGCGTAGGACACAAACACGCGGAAGTATTCGCCGATCATCGAGTCGCCGGTGATGACCGTGCCGGTGCGCGGCGCCACGATGAACATGGTGTGGAACAGGATGACGCCGAGGAACACGTTCTTGATGCTCGCCTTCTCCACGCTCGCACCACCGACGAGCAGCGCCGCGATGGAGAACATACCGATCTGGGTATGGGCGGTATAGGTGGGGAAGTTGCCGACGTTCTGCAAATAAATGATCATGCCGAAGCCCGCGAACACGGTGGAGATGACCATAGAGATCACGCGGGTGCGCTCGACATTGATGCCCGCGTCGCGCGCGACCTCCATATCCTGACCGACCGCGCGCATATCCTGACCGAGCTTGGTGCGGCGGAACCAGAGGATAAAGAGGCAGGCGGCGGCAATGATAATGAGCGTGAGCACGGGGATCTTCACGCCGCCGACGCTGACCGCCAGCAGGTTATCCAAGCTCTGGCGCATATTCAGCAGGCTCACCGTATTCCGGATACCGTAGCCGCGCGGGAGCTTGAGCGTATTGTGGATGATGGGAATGACGGGACCCATCATAAAGAGCACAAAGAACTGGTACACACCGTCCATGGCGAAGGCGATCATGTAGCTCGTGATCATCTCGCGACCCTTGGCGCGGTTGAGGAGCTTGCCGATCATGATGCCAAGCAGAACGGAGATGGGAATGGAGATGATCGCCGCGAGGATCAGTCCGGGGATGCCCCAGACCTGCCAGTCGGCGGCAAAGATCAATCCGATCTGGCCTGCCATCGCGCCGAGCGTCATGCCGAAGTTCATACCCATGCCCGCCATAACGGGGATGAGCAGGCTCAGGATGAGGAAAGCGTTGCGGCCCAGACGGGTCATGCCCTCATTGAGCAGATAGTTCCACGAGAGGTCCGCGCGCGGGATGCAGTAGGCGCAGATCAGAACGAACATGATGGGCACGATGTTGTCGCTCAGGAACCTGCGCAGCGCGCGGCCCCATTCGGCGCCGCCGCGAGGAAGATTGTTGTTGATCTTTTTCATACTTACTTCTTCCCTCCCATCTTACGGGTCAGCGCGTAGACGATCATGCCGTTGGAGACGATGATACGAATGATCTCGCTGATGTCAAGGTGGATCAAGGAGTTGATGACCGTCGGCGTCATGGTGACAAGACCCTGATAGAGGAATGTGCCGATGATAACATTGGCGATGCTCGCCTTGTTGACGCTCGCGCCGCCGATGAGGATGGCGGCGACCGCCGGGAATGCCATCTTGAGCGGGGCGGTGTAGATCTGGATGAAGCCGAACCCCTGCTCATAGACGAGGATGCCGACCGCGCCCAGCCAGGTGGAAAGGACGACGGAAATGAGGCGCATCTTGTCGATGCTGACGCCCGCTGCCTTGGCAAAGGAAGGGTTGGAGCCGACGGCGGTCATCGCGGTGCCGGTCTTGGTGTGCAGGAATGCCCACATTAGGAAAGCAAGGATCGCGAAGAAGATCAGACTGCCGGTCGGAATGACGAGGTTGATGCCGAAGCGGTTGAGGTCGATGGAGAGAATGTCCGCCAGCACGCGGTCATAGAAGCCCTCGAGGGAGATGGTGGTACGAAGGCCGGAGCCGGAGAAGCCCCACACCATCTCGGGCTTCTTGTACGGCAGCAGCAGCCACATCATGCACATGAAGGAGACGGAGGAGAAGCCGACGTAGGTCGCGACCATCATCTCGCCGCCCTTGATCTTGTTGAGCAGCCAGCCGTAGCCGCCGCCGAGCAGCAGCGCAAACGGCGTCGCGATCGCGATGGCCATGACGAAGCTCATCGGACCCGTGAAGCCAAGCTCGATGGACAGCGTCGCGCCCAAAAGGCCCGAGATGATACCGAGCGGCAGGCCGAAGTTGAGGCCGCAGCCGGAGTGGACCATCGGGACCATCGCCAGCACCATGATGGCGTTCCAGCTAAAGCGGTTGATAACGTTGCTGATCTGCGTTGCGAAGTCCACGCCCGCGAACGGCACGAGCACGAACATCAGCAGCAGAAAGCCGGTGATGATCATGCGGGGGACGCCGTAGCTGTCGATCATTTGGCGGAGCCTGCTCTTTTCGGCAAGGCTGTTTGTTGTATTATCCATATCTGCCCTCCTTATTTGACCTGACTGACCATCAGCATACCGAACGCCTCGGAGGATTCGGTCGCCGGCAGGATGCCGGCGATCCGGCCGCCGGAGACGATGGCGATGCGGTCGCAGGTCATGCGCAGCTCCTCCAGCTCGGATGAGATCATCACAACGGTGATCCCGCTCTCGCGGTTGAACCTCTTGAGCGCGTCGAGCACGAGGGATTTCGCGCCGACGTCGATGCCGCGGGTCGGCTCGGAGACAAAGAGGAACTTCGGCTCGAGCGCGAATGCCTTGGCAAGGCAGACCTTCTGCTGGTTGCCGCCGGAGAGCTCCTTGGCCTTCTGCTTCGAGCTGGTGCACTTGATCTTCAGCTCGTCAATATAGCGGTCGGTCACGGCGCGGATGGCCTTTTCATCGCGCCATTTCACAAGGCCGCCAAACAGGCTCTTGAGAAACTTATCGTGGATCTGCATGGCCGGGAAGGCAATGTTCCACTCCAGCGACTCGTCAAGCAGCAGTCCCACGCCGCGGCGGTCCTCCGACACAAAGGCAAGCTGCGCGTCGAGACAGCGGCGGGGCGCGTTGAGCGGAATGGGCTTGCCGTCGAACTCGACCGTGCCGCCCGCCTCATAAAGGCCCATAACGCCGTTCGGAATGCCGAGCTTGCCTTGACCGGCGAGGCCGCCGATGCCGAGGATCTCGCCCTCGCGGATATCGAGGTCGACGTTGCGCACGATCTCGCCGGGCATATCGACCCAGAGCTTGCGGATGGACATGATGGTCTTGGCGCCGGAGTGATCGACCACATCCTGTGCAGCGGAGAGCTCCACGCTGCGGCCGACCATCCACCTTGTGATGTCGGAAACGTTCGTTTCCTTCGCCGGGGTATCCTTCACCACATGGCCGTCGCGCATGACGATGACCTTGTTGCAAACATCAAGGATCTCCTGCAGGCGGTGCGTGATGAAGATGACCGCGATGCCGCGCGCCGACATGCTGCGGATGGAATCGAGCAGCGCCGCGGCCTCCTTTTCCGTCAGAACGGCGGTCGGCTCGTCGAGAATAAGCAGCTTGAGGTGCTCCTTGCTCAGCTCGCGCGCGATCTCGGTGAACTGCTTATGGCCGACCGGCATATCGCTGATGACCATGTTGGCGTCGATGTGGACGCCCATTTTTTCAATGGCTGCCGCTGCACTGCGGTCCATCTCCTTATAATCGAGCGTGTTCAGACGGCTGCCGAACACCTCGGAGATGACATTTTTCTTCTGGGGCTCACGGTTGAGCAGAATGTTCTCCGTTGCCGTGAAGCCGGGGATCAGAGAAAACTCCTGATGCACCATGCCGATACCGGCTGCCAGTGCGTCAAAGGGGGTGTTGAAGGTGACCTTTTCACCGTTGATGAGAACATCTCCGCCGTAGCCGCCGGTCTCGCGGATAACGTCCATACCGAAGAGGATCTTCATCAGCGTGCTCTTGCCCGCACCGTTTTCACCGACAAGCCCGAGCACCTCGCCCTCGCGGAGCGTAAAGCTGATATCCGTGAGGACCTGATTGCCGAAGAAGTCCTTTTTGATGCTGCGCATCTCCAACAGAGGAGCGTTGTTATTTTCCATAAGCTATACCCTACCTAAAAGAAGCAGGGGGGAGGATTCTCCTCCCCCCTGTTTTTTTGATGTTCGTCAGTGAGCCGAAGGCTTACTTAACGGTGAAGTACTTTTCGGGGACCTCGACCTCGGTGGCGTGCATGAACCAGCCCGGATCGCCCATGATGTAGGTATCCTGATAGACAAGGAAGGTGTTGTCGGCCTTGACGCCGGTGGTGGCGTTGGTGTAGTTGGAGCCGTTCCAGGAGGCGTCGGGGGAGAACTGGTGATAGGCCTTGGCGATATCGTCGATATCGGCGAGCTCACTCTCGCCCTTGATGACGTTCATGGCGTGCTGGGCAAGGCCGGCGGAGGTGACGTAGCCGTAGGAGTACGCCCAGGTGCCGAAGCGGCCCGCGCCGCCCTTTTCGCAGATGGCGGCCTCGACCTTGGCAAGGATCTTCTGGAAGTCGCCCGCCTCAGCGGTCAGGTCGATGCCCAGAGCGCCGGGATAGCCCATCAGCGGGGAGGGCAGGTCGGCCTCAATGAAGTAGCCGCCGTACTCGAGCAGCTGCTTGAGCAGGGGCTCGGTGTGCGCGTCGTTGGTGCAGAAGTAAGCGGCCTTCTCGCCGTACTTGTTCACCCACTCGGGAACCTTTTCAAGGATGTAAGCCTGCGCACCGGCAACGCCGACATCAGAGGTGGGGTCGGGAGCGGTCTCCATCTCGAAGCTCATGCCGAACTCCTCGCAGGCCGCCTTCATGACGGCGACGCGGCGGCTCATGGTCTCGTAAGCGAGGTGGCGCGGGAAGGAGATATGAACAAAGGTGTCGCAGCCAAGCTCGTGCGCGGTGCGGATGATGAGGTAGCCGCGGGCAACGAAGTCGTTGTTGCACACGAGGTCGGCAGCAGAGCCGATCTCGGGCAGATCCTCATGCGCCTCACCAGCGATGCAGAGGATGTCGGGGCGACGCTCCTTGATCTTACGGAAGGCCTCGGTCGTGCCGGGGACGGACTGGTTGACGATGATCGCCTTCATGTCGGGGTCGTCGGACAGGTTGACGATGCACTGGATGGTGGTCTCCAGCTCTTCGGTGAAGTTATCGGGATAGGTCACGAGGGTGACGTTCTCCTCACCGTAGAGCTGCTGGAAGGCCTCGGCGCCGCGGCGGTCGTCCTCAGACTGAGAAACGGAACCGGTCACGATACCGATGTGGATGGTCTCCTCCTGCTTGTCGGGGGTGTCGGGGGTGTCGGGCGTGTCAGGGGTCTTCTTGTCGCCGCAGGCCACGAGCGAAAGCACCATGACCATAGCGAGCAGGATACTCAGGAATCTTTTCATGCGGAACCTCCAATTTCATTTTTACGATGTATTGCCAGGGTGTCCTATTACTATATACAAAAATATTCACCTTGTCAATGACAGAAATTAAACAATATAGCGAAAAGCGGTGCAAAAAGGACTGCGGCACCTGCGGAGACGGGGCCATTCCGCACTCAAATGGAGAACCGAGCTTGAAAAATCCGAATGAGGTACACAGTGTCCACGGCATGAAAGAAAAAATTATCGCATACCCTCTACCAAAATAAAATGGGGAGGATATGCGGATGTTTTTGTATTTTAAGCGGAGAGAGAAGCGCGGGAAGAGGGAGGCGCCGCGGCCGCGATTTCTTGTCCTGCGGCGCAAAACACTGACAGTTGGCGCTGCGCTGCTGGCTGCGGCAGCCATTTTCGGTGCTGTGAATGCGCCCGCTGCCGTGCGGGCGTCAGTTGCGACGCGCCAGCTGCCCATCTACTGCGTGGAACGCGATCAGAAGGTGTGCAGCATTTCCTTTGATGCCGCATGGGGGGCGGACAACACGCAGAAGATCCTGGATGTACTCGCGGACTACGGCGTCAAGGCGACCTTTTTCGTGGTCGGCAACTGGGCGGACCAGTATCCGGAGCAGGCCAAGGCCATCGTAGACAGCGGCTGCGAGCTGATGAACCATTCCAACGCACACGACCACTACAATTCCCTGACGGCGGAGCAGATCATCAAAGATGTGAATACCTGCAACGATAACGGCCCGCCTTTCCTATCAGACAATGCAGATAGGATTTTTTAGGATGGCACCAAGGCGGTCGACATCGGCGGGGCGTGACAAGGCGTCTACCACTAATAAAAGAAATTGCAAAGAATTTGTAATTCAACACAAATTCAACACGAAATTCAACATAAATTTCGGAAATGCAAAGTGGTTAGAAAAATGCGTTTTTTATGACTATGATTTTTCAAAATATGCAGAAGACAGCTTTTCCATCAATGTATTTGTGTAAAATGTAGAAATTATAAAATTATAGAAAAAGTTGCAAAAATGTGTGATGAGAAAACGAAAAAAATGAGCTTTTTTTCGCGTGTTCAACACAAAAACAGCTTTGTGCAATTTGCCATAGACATGAAAAAACCTTGAAACCATTGCGGCTTCAAGGTTTTTCGTGGTGGAGATTAGCGGGATCGAACCGCTGACCTCTTGACTGCCAGTCAAGCGCTCTCCCAGCTGAGCTAAACCCCCATCGATTCAAGGCTTTCGCGCTCGGAACAATGGAGAGTATAACATAGGGGAGGGCAGCTGTCAAGCCTTTTTTCAACTTTTTTACATCGCGGTAAAATGCGGCGGCAGGGAAGGTGAGAGCCGCGGCGTTTTCCTGCCAAACTGGGTGCTTGACAAATTACGACGAACGTAGTATAAATGGAAAAACGTCTTTTGTAGTAAAATCGGGAGGGCTTTTGCATGGACGGCAGGAAACGTTTGCCGGACGCCGAGCTGAGCGTGATGCAGGCGGTCTGGGCGCACGGCGGGGAGGTCAGCCGCGGCGACATCGAGGGCGCGCTGGCGTCCCACGGATGGAGCGTCAACACCATCAACACCTATCTCACGCGATTGTGCGACAAGGGCTATCTGAGCGCGCGCCGCGAGGGACGCAGCAACTTCTATACGCCGCTCGTTTCGCAGGAGAAGTACCGCGAGTTCGACAGCCGAAGCGTCCTGCAGCGGCTCTACGGCGGCTCGCTGGGCAGCTTTGTGGCGGCGCTGACGGCGGAAAAGCCGCTCGCGCAGAGCGAGATCGACGAGCTGCGGCGCTATCTGGATGAAATGAGCGGAAAGGCGGGGGAGTGAGATGACACCCTTTTTGCTGACGCTTTGCAAGCATTCGCTGCTCGCGGCTGCCGTTCTCGCATTGGCCGCGATCACAAAGCCGCTTTGGCGGGAGCGCTACGGCGCGCGGTCACGCTGCGCGCTGTGGCTGGCGCTGGCGGTCTTTCTGCTGCTGCCGGTGGACTGGTCGGTGCCGAACGCGCCGGTGCGGGTGGAGCCACCGGCGGAGCGCACGCTGCTCCTTTCCGCGCAGCGCGGGCCGAGCGTGGTGCGGACCGACGAGCTGCCGCGCCGACAGGAAACGGTCCTTAGCGACGCGGAGGATACGAGCCCGCTGCCGGCCGACCCGCCGGTCACATTCGAGGAGGCCTATGGGACTGCGCCGGACAACAGTGCGAAAAATATTCCGCTCACAGGACTGCTGTCCCTCCTTTGGGCGTCTGGCATAACAGGCTATATCACTTTACAGATCGTAAAATACAAGAAGTTTTACCGCCTTGTGAGACGCTGGCAGCACAAGACGATGCGGAGCGACTACGCACGGCTGCTCGCGGACGAATGTGCCGCTCTGGGCGTGAAGCGGCCGCGGCTCCTTCTCTGCGAGGCGGTGGGAACGCCGATGATGACCGGACTATTTCATCCCGTTCTGCTTCTGCCGCACGAGGACTACGAGCCCGCTGCGCTGCGCTTCATCCTGCGCCACGAGCTCTGCCATCTCAAGCGGCACGACCTTGCCTATAAGCTCCTGCTGACGGCGGCGAATGCCGTCCATTGGTTCGACCCGCTCGTCTATTGGATGCTGCGGCAGGCGGACGAGGATGTGGAGCTTGCCTGCGACAGCAGGGCGACCGAGGGCATGACGCACGCGGAAAGAACCGCCTACGGCGAAACGCTGCTCGCGGCGGTGCAGGCGAAGATCGCGCCGGTGCCGATGACGACGAGCTTCGGCAGCACGGCGGAGCGGCTCAAGCGTCGGCTTGCGAATGTGCTCGGCGGAAAGAAAAGGCGCGGGCTGTGGCTCACGGCGCTCGCTGTCGCGGTCGTGGCCGCTTCCGCGCTGCTGATCGCATGGCAGAGCGGCACAGATGAGAAAAAGAAGGACGCGGACGTCTGGCCCACGATGGAGGACTATGCCCTCGACCGCGCCAACGCGGTCCGCGAGAGCGGCGTTGCCCTGTTCCCGCAGCCGCCCGGCGGCGCAGCGGTCGCCGCGGTGAGCGACGTGCGGGCGACCGAGCTGGAGCGCGCTGCCGTGCTGGACGGCGTTTTCCCGGAGCTGGACGGCAGACCCGAGCTGTGGTGCTACGATTACGCGGTGCGCTTTGCGGACGAGGAAAGCCTTTCACTGGCAGATCAGGGAGATTGGTACAGCATAGGCGATGGCTGGTACGACAACAGGCAGTACGATGTGCTCGTTGTGCTTGCGAACGCGGACGGCTATCGCATTCTGTACACCGGAACGTGGGGGATGGTAAAGGACTACATAAACGATTCCAGCAGGACGTACTACCGCGAGGCACTCTACGATTGGTGCGCCGACCACCTTGCGCTTGACGAGACCGACTATCCGCGCTATCTGCATAGAGTTACGCTGAGCTATACGGACGGGACCGGCAGCGCGGTCAGGAAGACGGCTGCATTCCACCGCTACGAGGGCGACGGCTGGTCCGTCTATGTGCCGACCGACTGGATATTCACACCGCAATGGATGCAATGGAAGCCTCTCTCCAGCGTGGACACGGATGGAAGCACATACTTTGAGGTCACAAGAGCGGACGGCAACATGGAGGACATCAAGGCGTACTACGCCTCCATCGGCGCGTGGCGCTTTGAGACCGACCTGAGCGCGCCGCTGGACTATTACTATAATGTAGGGGGCGGCTATGATGCCGCATACGGCTACGCGCATGAGGAGCTGTACTTTGTCCCGATCGACGACGATCACTGCTATGTGCTCTCCTGTTACTCGGTGAACGGCGTTACATCGGCAGAGGACAAGGCACTACTGCGCGCCGCGCTCACGAGCTTTACGCCGGACGAGAGCCTGCGCTGGACGACGGAGCAGAGGTTCCAATATGAGATCGACTGTCTGGAGCACGGCACGGGCGTGGAGCTGACCCTGCTCAGCGGAGCAAGAGAGCTGGGGAGCTGTCGAAACGACTTTGCCATCTCAGGCGGGCTCTGCCCGCTGGACCAATATACCTACACACCGTGGGAGGATGCTGTGTACGCGGGCGGAGACAAGGCGATCCGCCTGACCGTTTCCGACGGCTGCTATCTGGAGGTCTACGAGGACTCCAACCTCATTTCCTACTGCCGGAGCGACGGCTCATTGCTCGGCCGTTATATGGCGAGCGGCGCGGGACTGGGCGACGGCTCTATCGTGCCGGTCGAGGGGACCTCGCTTTACGGCGTGGTGCGCGAATGGTATGACGTGCTGGAGCTTGCTGATGTGCGTCGTGCGCCGGTAATCTTCATCGCCGACGAGGGGCAGTCGTGGCAGGAGGCCGCGCAGAGCTGGGCCGACGCCTACTGGAACGCGCTGACGCGCGTGCCGGAGGACAATGTTTACCATTGCGGCTTTGTGAGGGCAAAGGCGTACAGCTTCCTGAGCGATGACGACAACGAGCAGATGCGTCAGCTCGGCAAGCTGAGGGAGGGCGAATACGGCTTTTATATGAACGGGTACTTTGTCCCCACGCACGCGGAGGAGCTGACGGCGCGCTACGACGAACACGATATGCAGCCGGTGGAGGCGGGAGACGGTCTGCCCGCAGGGACCTACACCACGTTCTACCGCTGCAGGCTCATCGCGGCGGACGGCGGCTGGTACGGCGAGATCCTCGGCAACGGCTCGTGGTAAGAAAGAGAGGTAAGAGCATCATGCACCGAAGACTGTTCTGCGAGCTTTCACCGCTCGCGTACCGCATCTCGGTCGAAAAAAGCTGTGCGCTCCACACGCTGCGCGACGGATTTTCCGCGGAACGCTTTCCGAAACTGCGCCTGGAGGCGCCGCTTCCCGCGCTCGTCTGCCGGCACAATTCGCTCATCCGCCGCACGCTCGGCAGGGTCGATCCGGTTTTGCAGGACAACAAGGCCGTCAACCTCGCGCTGGCCGCGCCGAAGATCAACGGCATTCTCATACGCCCGGGCGAGACGTTTTCGTTCTGGCACCTCGTCGGGCGGCTCAGCGCCGCGAACGGCTACCGCACCGGCATGGTCATTGCCAACGCGCAGACCGGCGAAGCCGTCGGCGGCGGGATGTGCCAGTTCAGCAACCTGATCCATTGGATGGTGCTCCACGCGCCCCTGACCATCACGGAGCAGCACCACCACGACCAGTTCGACCTCTTTCCGGACTTCGGCCGTCAGGTGCCGTTTGGCACGGGCACGTCCATCTTCTATAACTACCTCGACTATCGCTTCCGCAACGACACGGAGCAGACGTACCAGCTTCTCGTCCATACGACGCCCACGCACCTGTGCGGCGAACTGCGCACGGATGCGCCGCTCGCGGTCAAATACCACATCGCGGCGGAGAACGAGCGCTTCGTGCGTGAGGACGGCGTTGTCTACCGCTGCGGCGAGGTGTATCGGACGATGGTGGATAAGACCACCGGGAATGTGCTCTCGCGCGAGCTGCTGCGGCGCAACCATGCCCGCGTGCTCTACGATACGGCGGGACTGGAGATCATGGACCGGTAAAAAAAGAAGAAGGTTTCCCGATTTCGGGAAGCCTTTCTTTTTGAAGATTTCGGAAACTTTTTGCTTTTGTGTTGCACGCGGCGGGACAAGCGTGGTATACTAAGGCGAATTACCACAAATGAGACAATGAGGCGATACGATGCGTATTGATATTTTAGGCGTTGGCTTTGACAATCTCACCATGACCGAGGCGGTCGCGCGCGGCTGCGAGCTGCTTGCGGGTGAGGGCGCGCACTATGTGGTGACGCCGAATCCCGAGATCGTGGAGACCTGCCGCGCGGACGCGGAGGCGATGGCGGCCGTGAACGGCGCGGACCTCGTGCTGCCCGACGGCATCGGCGTCATCTACGGCGCGAAGCTCCTCGGCACGCCGCTCAAATCCCGTGTGCCGGGCATTGAGTTCGGTACGGCGATGCTCGCGCACTGCGCGGAGACCGGAAAAAGGGTCTATCTTTTCGGCGCGAAGCCGGGCGTAGCGGAGCAGGCGGCGAAGAACCTTTGCGAGAAGCTGCCCGGGCTGCAGATCGCCGGTACGCACGACGGCTATTTTACCGACGCGGAATCCGACGTCATCGCCGCGGAGATCCGCGCGAGCGGCGCGGACATGGCGCTCGTCTGCCTCGGCGCGCCGAAGCAGGAGAAGTGGATGGCGCAGTATGGCGCGGCCACGGGCGCAAAGCTGCTGCTGGGTCTCGGCGGCTCGCTGGATGTGTTCGCGGGCGTGGCGCAGCGCGCGCCGGAATTCTACTGCAAGCACAATCTGGAGTGGTTCTACCGGCTCATCAAAAACCCGTCCCGCGCGGGACGCATGATGAAGCTGCCGCTCTTTCTGGTCCATGTGGCGGGGGAGAAGCGGAAATGAACAAGGGAAGGCTCATTGTCTTTGAGGGGACGGACGGCTCCGGCAAGGCCACGCAGTCCCGGCTCCTCTTTGAGCGGCTGGAGCGCGAGGGCGTGGACTGCCGCAAGCTCAACTTCCCGCGCTACGGCGAAAAGTCCGCCGCGCTCGTCGAGCTGTACCTCGGCGGCGCGTTCGGCTCGCATCCCGACGATGTGAATGCCTACGCGGCTTCCACCTTCTACGCTGTGGACCGCTACGCCTCCTACAAGCAGGACTGGGGCGGCTACTACGAAGCGGGCGGGCTGCTCATCGCCGACCGCTACACGACCTCCAACGCCGTGCATCAGGCGTCCAAGCTGCCGGACGGCGAGCGGGAGAAATTTCTTGACTGGCTCTTCGGCTTTGAGTACGGGCTGCTCGGGCTTCCCGAGCCGTCGCTGGTCTTTTATCTCGACGTGCCGACCGAGGTGACCGAGCGGCTCATGCGCGAGCGCGAAAGGGCGACGCACACCGCCGCCGATATCCACGAGGCGGACGACGCCTATCTGCGCGAGTGCCGCGAGAACGCGCGCGGCGTCGCTGCGCGCTGCGGCTGGCAGCGCGTCGACTGCACGCGGGATGGTCGGATGCGCGGCATCGAGGACATCCATGAGGAGGTCTATGCGCGCGTCAAAGCCCTGCTGGGCTGAGGCCTGTCCCGCGCGGCGGCGTGTGAAAAGGGACGCGGTGCGTCCCATCTTCACAGGAGGATCGAGCGCGCTCAACAGCAGCAGCCGCTGTTGCTGTTGTTCCCGCAGCCGCAGCTGTTTCCACAGCCGCCGCAGCCGAAGAGGATCAGAATGATGATCAGGATCAGCCACACGCAGGAGCAGTCATTGTTGTTGCACATTTACATTTCACCTCACTTGTCATGCTCTGCCTTATCCTATGCGGGAAAATGCAAATGGGGGCCTGACCGCCGAAAAAACTTTTAGGATTCTTGAAAAGGAGTGCTGTTCTTTTATGGATCACGAGGAAAAATACAACACCGCGCGATGGGACGCCGGGCAGGTCCGCCGCGAGGGCGGCGAGCGTCCGACCCATTCCGCGCAGAGCGCCGCGAGCGAGGAGCGCCGCCGACGGAATCGCCGCAAGGGCCGCGAGCGCCGCTTTCTGCTTTGGCTGATCTTTGTGGTCGCCGTATCGGCGATCATGGCGGGCGTTGGCTGGCTGCTGGCGAACGATATGTGCGCGTTCAATAAGGAGCCGCTCACCGCGACCATCGAGGTCACGAAGGACGACGACGTCAACTCCATTGCGACAAAGCTCAAAAACGAGGGGCTGATCGAATACAAGTGGTTCTTCAAGCTCTTCGGCGCGGTGCGCCACGCGGGCGACAAGATCGGCATCGGCACCTATGAGCTCAACACTGATATGGACTACAACGCGCTCATTCAGGGCATGAGCAACCACAACGCGACCATCAACGCCGATATCGTCACCGTCACGATCCCGGAAGGCTACAGCGTGCGGCAGATTGTTTCGCTGCTGGCCAAGTACGGCGTCAACAGCGAGGAGGCGCTGCTCAGCGCGGCGGAGCGCGGGAGCTTCGACTACAGCTTCCTCGACTCCGGCAAGTCCGGCATCGCCAAGCTCGAGGGCTATCTTTTCCCGGACACCTACGAGTTCTTCGTCAATGAGGACCCGTCTCACGCCATCTGCCGCCTGCTCGACAACTTCTCGCAGCGCATGGACGATGAGCTGATGACGCAGGTGGAGGAGTCCGGCTATTCGCTTGAGGAGATCCTCATTATTGCCTCGCTCATTGAAAAGGAGACGGACGGCAAGGACCGCACGAACATCGCCTCCGTGATCTACAACCGCCTCAACAACGTCGGCGAGACCTACCATAAGCTCGAGATCGACGCAGCGGTCATCTACGGTCTCGGCTACGCGAACGGCGAGAACTATGCCGGCCCGCTCACGCAGGCGGACCTCGATAAGGATACGCCCTACAACCTGCGTATGCACGAGGGCCTGCCGCCCACGCCCATCTGCAATCCGGGCCTTGCGTCCATCCGCGCGGCGCTGGAGCCGGCGGACACGAACTACTATTTCTACGCGCTCGGCAAGGATGGCGTGCATCACTTCTTCAAAACCTACCGCGAGCACGTCGACTTTGTCAACTCCAGCCAGTACGGCGGCTGAGGACCGAAAAAGCAGCATGGCCTGTGGCCATGCTGCTTTTGAGAGAGGAGCTATTATGCGAAAGAAACCGGAGCTGCTCGCCCCCGCGGGCGATATGGAAAAGCTGAGAATGGCGGTGCTCTACGGCGCGGACGCGGTGTATCTCGCGGGCACGAGCTTCGGGATGCGTTCGTTCGCGGGCAACTTCACCGCCGACGAGCTGCCGGAGGCCGTGCGCTTCGCGCATGACCACGGCGTGCGCGTCCACGTCACGGTGAACACCATGCCGCGCAACGACGAGGTCGCGCGGCTGCCCGAGCATCTGGAGCGGCTGAACGATCTGGGCGTCGACGCGCTGATTTTAGCCGACCTCGGTGCGTTCACGCTGGCGGGGAGGTACGCGCCGAGGTGCGAGCGCCACATCTCCACGCAGCAGAGCATCGCCAATTATGAGTGTGCAAGGGCGTGGTACGATTTGGGCGCGAAGCGCGTGGTGCTGGCAAGGGAAGTGTCTTTACAGGAAATACGCGAGATGCGAGCGAAGCTCCCGCCCGAGCTGGAGCTGGAGACCTTCTGCCACGGCGCGATGTGCGTGAGCTATTCGGGCCGCTGCCTGCTCTCAAACTACATGACGGGGCGCGACAGCAACCGCGGCGCCTGCGCCCAGCCCTGCCGCTATCAGTACGCCCTGATGGAGGAGAAGCGGCCGGGCGAATACTTCCCCGTCTTTGAGGACGAGAAGGGAACGTACATCATGAACTCCCGCGATATGTGCATGATCGGTCATCTGGACGACATCATGGACGCGGGCATCGACTGCATCAAGATTGAGGGCCGCGCGAAGAGCGAATACTATGCCGCCATCGTCACGGGAGCCTACCGCCATGTGCTCGACGAGGTCGCGGCGGGGGAGACGCCCGACCCGGTCTGGCTCGACGAGGTCGAGCACGTCAGTCACCGCCACTATTCGACCGGCTTTTATTACGGTCAGCCGGGGCAGTATTACGACAATTCCCGCTACATCCGCGACTGGCAGGTCGTGGCGGTGGTCGAGAGCTGCGACGCGAACGGCATGGCGACGCTCAGCCTGCGCAACAAGTTCCGCGCGGGCGACACGGTGGAGGTCGTGGGGCCGGACTGCAAGCCGTTCTCCATGGTCGTTCCCGAGATGCGCGACGCCGAGGGCTTCACGCTGCTCGAGCCGAGAAATCCCCGCATGGTATTCACCATGCAGCTGCCGCGCAGCGTGCCGGCGATGAGCTTTGTGCGCCACGCGGTCGACCTGAGCGCAAGGGATTGAAAAGAAAAAATGCCGCTATCGGACGATAGCGGCATTTTTTTTTGCATATAGACATACGCGTTTGACGCGTGCACGAGGAACACAGGGCTTCGCCCGCATAAGCAAAACCACCCGCTTCGCGGGCAGATGCTTATTTGATTCGGATGTGCGCTTACAGCAGCAGAATGCCGGCGTCCGCGCAGGTCTTGAGGGTGTCGTCGTCCCAAAGGCTGACCTGCACCTCGCCGATGTGGGCGGTGCCGATCATCAGCATACAAAGACGGCTCTGACCGATACCGCCGCCCATGGTGAGGGGCAGCTCGCCGGCGAGCAGCATCTTGTGGAAGGGGAGCTCCCGGCGGTCGTCGCAGCCGGAGACGGTGAGTTGGTGGTCGAGGGACTCAGGGCTGACGCGGATGCCCATGGAGGAGATCTCAAACGCGCGGCCCAGGACGTCGTTCCAGAACAGCAGATCGCCGTTGAGCGTCCAGTCGTCGTAGTCGGGCGCGCGGCCGTCGTGCTTGATGCCGGAGTGCAGGGTAAGACCGATCTGCATCAGGAAGACGGTGCCGTGCTCACGGCAGATGGCGTCCTCGCGCTGCTTGGGGGTGAGGTCGGGGTACTTGTCCTCCAGCTCCTGCGTGGTGATGAAGAACACGTCGCGGGAGAGCTTGGTGTGCAGGCTCGGGAAGGCGATGCCGAGCGCGTCGTTCGTCTCGACGATGGCGCCGACAATGTCACGCACGGTGCGCTTGAGGTAGGAGACGTTGCGGTCGCCGGCATCGATGACCTTTTCCCAGTCCCACTGGTCAACGTAGATGGAGTGGAGGTTGTCCACCTCTTCGTCGCGGCGGATGGCGTTCATATCGGTGAACAGGCCCTTGCCGACATTGAACTCGTAGCGCTTGAGCGCCAGACGCTTCCACTTGGCGAGGCTCTGCACGACCTGCGCGTTGTGGCCGACGTCGGGGATATCGAAGCTGACGGGGCGCTCCACGCCGTTGAGGTTATCGTTCAGACCGGAATTTTCTTCCACGAAGAGGGGAGCGGAAACGCGGCGCAGATTGAGCGCGTTGCTCAGGTTGACCTGAAAATTACTCTTGATGAATTCAATGGCGCGCTGCATCTCGTAAACGTTCAGCGGCGTGTGATAGTGGGCGGGAATGTAGGTCTTGCTCATTGCCGGTTCACTCCTTCAAAATATTTGTATGTTTGATATGGATAAAAAACGCAAATTTGATTATAGCAAGTTACACAAAAAAATCAAGAAGAAAATGTGTAGAAAGCGTAAAGTTTCTTTGGCCCGAAATCCCTTGACGCTGCGGGCGAAAAACGGTATCATAAGCGGAGTCTACAGAAGAAACAGCGGAGGAGATCGGATTTGGAAGAGAAGAAGTGGAACGCGGGCAGCATCGGCTTGACCTTTGCGGGCTCCTTTCTCGGCGCGGGCTATGTGTCGGGGCAGGAGCTGTGGCAGTTTTTCGGCTCGTTCGGCGGCGGGGGACTGCTCGGTGTGCTTGCGGCGATGGCGCTGCTTGCGGTGTTTGGGCTGGCGCTGATGTACATCATTTCCCGCACCGGCATCGCGGAGATGGACGCGGTGCTCGTGCCGTGGGAGCGGCTGGCGTGGCTGCGGAAGCTGTCGTCGGCGCTGCAGCTGATCTTGCTCTTCGGCGTCATAGCGATCATGTACGCCGGCGGCGGCGCGCTGCTCGAGCAGCTTTTCTCGCTGCCGACGTGGCTCGGCCGGACGCTGATGGCTGCGCTCGTGACGCTTGTGGCGCTGCGGGGCCTGCGCGGCGCGGTGGGAGCCTTTTCGCTCATCGTGCCGGTGATCGTCGCGCTCACGCTGCTCTTCGGCGGCATGGCGCTCGCGCGGTACGGCGTGAGCCTTCCGGCCTTCGGCGCGGCGCAGGGGAGCAATCCGCTCATGCGCAGCGCGGCCTTCGGCGCGGTGACCTTCGCCTTCTATAATTTCTTCGGCTCGGTCGGCATTTTAGCGCCGCTCGGAGAGGCAGCGTCCTCCGGAAAGGCGGCGCGCCGCGGCGTGCTCCTCGGCACGGCGCTGCTTCTGCTCATCGCTTACAGTGTGCTGCTTGCGGTGATGGCTGTGCCGGAGACTGTGGACGCGGAGCTGCCGATGCTGGCGCTCGCCTACGGCCTCAGCCGCCCGCTGGGCTATGTCTACGGCATCCTGCTCCTGCTGTGTATGTACGGCTCGGCGCTGTCCATGACCGTCGCCATCACGACCTACGCCGCGGCGAGGTCGGAGCGCGTGGAGAAGCGGCGCGGATGGTTCATTCTCGCGCTGGGAGCGCTGGGCTACGCCGCGAGCAGCGTCGGCTTCGGCGACCTCATCAGCGTCGTCTATCCGGTCTTCGGCTACTGCAGCAGCGTGTTCATTGTCTGCCTGCTCGTCCATGCCGCGCAGACGCGAAAAAAAGAGCGAAATTTTTTTGAAAATGCAGGAACAAAAGAGGACACAATTTCGTCTTAACAATAAGAGCGAAGAAATGGTTACATTTTGTTTCCAAATTGTAACCATTTCGCAAAGACTTCTTAAGAAACCTGTGTTATACTGTATGAAGTGTATTACACACAGCAAATCCGGGAAAGGAAGAACAGCAACATGGAACAGACGATGGAACCCGTCGCGCAGACGACGCCGGCGCAGAGCGCCGTGGAAACGCCTACCCCTGCCGGCGCACCGGGCAGCGCTCCAACGCCGCCGAAGAGCAAGAAGAAGCGCAAAAAGACCACCCGCCGCATCATCGCACTTGTATTAGTGATCGCGCTTGGCTTCGGGCTTTACCGGCACTTCGGCAAGAAGGAAGGCGCCGGCGAGCAGCAGGTCGTGACCGACACGGTGATGTACGGCTCGATCACCTCCACCGTGGAGGGCAGCGGTATGGTCAAGGCAAAGAACAGCGAGACCATCACGCTTGCCACAGCGGGCACCGTGACGGATGTATTTGTCACCGAGGGCCAGCAGGTCATGGCGGGGGACCCTCTTTTCACCTATAATTCTCCCGCTGCGGAGAAGGAGGTGCGTGATGCAAAAGCGGACATCGAGGGCTATCAGAAGAAGCTCAATGCGGCCTACAAGGATATCGCGGCGCTGACGCTGACGGCGCCCTACGCCGGTAAGCTGCTTGAGACCGTGCAGCTCACGGTGGGCGACGAGGTCAGCGGTCAGAAGGTCGCCACGCTCGTGGACGACACGCGGATGCGCCTGACACAGTATTTCAGCTATGCCTACAAGGGCGAGCTTTATGCCGGACAGACCGTGCAGGTCTCGATCCCCGCGCTGATGGCAACGGTCGAGGGCACGGTGGAAAAGGTACATATGGTCAAGCGCGTGACGAGCGAGGGCTCCGAGCTCTTCAGCGCGGAGATCGTGGTCCCGAACGCGGGCGTGCTCGCCAAGGACATGGAGGCCTCCGCCACGGTGGCCGTGAACGGCGAGACGGTCTATCCCTATGAGACTGGTAAGCTCGACTACTACCGCACAAGTGAGCTGAGCATTCCGTCCGGCACGGTCGTATCCACCAATCTGATCGACTATCTCTCCGTTTCCGCCGGCCAGCTGCTGGTGCAGGTCAACGGCGAGAACACCGAGAACACCATTTTCGACCTTGAGCAGAGCCTGAAGTCGGCACAGAAGAAGCTGGAGGAGGCCGAGAAGAACGCGGCCTACGCCAACGCAGTCGCGCCCATCGACGGCACGGTCATCGGCCTGAGCATCTACGCGGGGCAGGAGGTCACCGGCAGCACTGCGGCGCTGACCATCTCCGATACGAGCACCGTCACCATCAGCGCGACGGTCGACGAGCGCAACGTCAGCTATCTCAAGGTCGGCATGAGCGTCAACCTCTCCCAGTGGAACGGTCAGAGCTTCGGCACGATCAGCTCCGTCAGCCTTTCGAGCAGCGTCAATAACGGCGTGGTGACGTATCCGTTCACCATCGAGGCGGACAACACGGAGGGCACGCTGCAGGTCAACAGCTATGTCGATTACAACCTGACAGCCAGCCAGAGCGACAACTGCCTGGTCCTGCCCATTCAGGCGGTCCGTACCGTCGGACTCGAGGACGGCACGAGCGCGACGGTCGTTTATGTGCAGGCGGACAGCGAGCCCGACAACATGGTCCAGATCCCGTATATGGACGAGGAGATCCCCGCGGGCTTCTACCCGGTGCAGGTGGAGATCGGCATTCAGGACAACTACAACGTTGAGATCAAGTCCGGCGTGGAGGAGGGCACCGTTGTCTTCACGCAGATCATGTCGGATAACGTCTGGGGTTAAGCGTATGGCAAAGCTGATCGAACTGCGAAACGTCTATAAAATATACTCCGAGGGCCTTGAGAGCGAGGTCCGCGCGCTCGACGGCGTTTCGCTTACCATCGACCGGGGCGAGTTCGTTGCCATCGTCGGTCAGTCCGGCTCGGGCAAATCGACGATGATGAACGTGCTCGGCTGTCTGGACGTCCCAACCTACGGCGAGTATCTGCTCGACGGAACGGATGTGAGCGAGCTGAGCGATACCCAGCTCTCGCGCATTCGCAACAAGGAGATCGGATTCATCTTCCAGCAGTACAACCTCATTCAAACGCTCTCCGTGCAGGAGAATGTCGAGCTGCCGCTGGTCTATCAGGGCTTCGGCATCGACGACCGGCACGAGATGGCCATCGAGGCCCTCGAGCGCGTCGGTCTGGCCGACCGCCGCAAAAATAAGCCCACGCAGATGTCCGGCGGCCAGCAGCAGCGCGTGGCCATTGCCCGCGCCATTTCGACGCACCCGCCCATCATCATGGCGGATGAGCCGACCGGCGCGCTGGACTCCAAAACGGGCCACGAGGTGCTGAAATTCCTCCAGCAGCTCAATAAGGAGGGTAGCACCGTCATTCTCATCACGCACGACAACGGCATCGCCGCCACGGCGCGGCGCTGTGTCCGCCTCGCCGACGGCAAGATCATCGAGGACCATGAGCAGGAGGTGGATTGGCTGTGAACATTTTACAGGCGTTCAAAATGGCATGGAAATCCATCGCCGGCAAGAAGGGCCGCAGCGCGCTGACCATTCTCTCCATCTTCATCGGCATCGCCGCCGTCATGACCATCGTTTCGGTCATGGAGGGCATGAAGGAGGAGATGATGAAGCAGCTCAACGCGATGGGCTCCAACCGCCTTACCGTGTATATGTATTCGTGGATGTACGACGCGGACGGCAACGACATCAGCCCCGACTATTTTCCGGATCTCTATGACTACTGCCAGAGCATGAAGGAAACGGTCGTCGGCGTGACGCCGAACAGACAGGCAAATGCCACCGTGGTCTACGGCACGAAGAACAGCGCGAACATGGAGACCAAATACGATGAGCAGTGGAACCTCATCAGCGGTCCGCCGACCATCTATTTCGGCTCTGACCAATACAGCGCGTGCAGCAATCTGACGCTTGCCAAGGGACGTGACCTTGCGTATCTCGATATGCAGAACTACAATCAGGTCTGCGTCATCGGCGCGGAGGCGGCGAAGATCTTCTTCGGCACGGTCGATCCGGTCGGAAAAGAGGTCAAGATCAACGGCAACAAGTTCACCGTGGTCGGCGTTTACGCCCCGCGCGGTGAAGAAGGGGAGAACAGCATCAACCAGATGGATAACATCTTTGTCATCCCCTACACAATGACCCGCCTGCTCGGCGGCAGCGTGGACCAGTACACGGTCAAGGTCCGCAGCAGCGAGGATATGACGGAGGTCACCTCCCGCCTCGGCGGCTTCCTCAAGGGCTTGATCCCGCAGGGGACCGGCGGCTATGATGTGTACAACGAGGGCCAATGGCAGCAGTACCAGAACGAGACGATGAATACGATCTCCATGGTGCTTGGCGGCATTGCCGCCATCTCGCTGCTCGTCGGCGGCATCGGCATCATGAACATCATGCTCGTCACCGTGACCGAGCGCACACGTGAGATCGGCATCCGCCGGGCCATCGGCGCGCAGCGCGCGAGCATCGTCACCCAGTTCCTGATCGAGGCCGGTATGCTCTGCGGCATGGGCGGTGTGGTCGGCATCGCGGTCGGCACGGCCGGAAGTGTGGTCGTCAGCCGATTGATGTACCAGATGACCGTTTACCCGCCGGTGTGGGTCGGCCTCGCGGCGTTCGCGCTGAGCGTCGCGCTGGGCGTGCTCTTCGGCAGCTACCCCGCCATCAAGGCATCCAAGCTCCAGCCGGTCGAAGCGCTGCGGGCGGAATGAGAGGAGAAAGAACATGAAAAAGAGAGTATTTTCCCTGCTGCTCGCGCTTGTGCTGACACTCTCGGCAGCGGCGATCCCCGCCTCGGCGGCGGGCAGCTTCTCCGATGTGTCGGACAAGGCGACGGCGCAGAATGTGGAGATCCTGAAGCTGCTCGGCGTGATCGAGGGCAACGGCGCGGGACAGTTCAACCCCTATGCCCAGCTTACCCGCGCAGAGTTCAGCAAGATGGTCGTAATGCTGATCGGAAAGGGAAACGAAGCGATGCGCTATCGCACCGTGACCATTTTTCCCGATGTGCGCGCGAGCCATTGGGCGGCAGGGTACATCAACCTTGCTGTGCGGCAGACCGAGCCGAAGCTGCTTGCCGGAACACCTGACGGAACGTTCCAGCCGGAGCGCGCCATCACCTACGGCGAGGCCGTTACGATCCTGATGCGTGTGCTTGGCTACGCGGACAAGGACACCGGCGGCGTTTGGCCGGACAGCTACATTGACCTGGCGAAGTCTGCCGGTGTGAGCAACGGTGTGGAGTTGGCCGGCAATGCGGCGATCACGCGTGCGCAGGCGGCGCAGCTGTTTGTCAACGTGCTCTATGCCGACACAAAGGACGGTAAAAACTACATCGACCGAGGAGACAAGTATACGCTCGTCAGCGTGGACGGAGGTACCGGTGAGCTTCGCCTGATCGACGAAAAGGGAGTGATCGTGACCAAGACGCTGGAGAATCCCAGCTCCGCATCGGTGTTGATCGGCCTGAAGGGCTACCTGGTCGAGAGGACAAACGGCAAGGTGCGGACCTTCCTGCCCGAGAACGGCGAAACAGTTGGCACGATCTCCAACGCGGCGGTCATCGTATCCGCGGATCGCTCCACGGTCGGCTTCAGCGATCTGGCCGGCGGCCGCACGGATTACCGCATCTATAAGGACGGCCGTGAGATCTCCGCGTCGGCTCTCAAGAAGTACGATGTGGCGACTTACAATGCCTCCACGAATGTGATCAACATCTGCGACACGCGCGTGTCGGTTTATTACGAGGGCTGCGATCCCAAGCCTGCGGAGCCTACAGTCATTACCGTTCTGGGCGGCACGCGGCTGAATGTTCTGCCCTCCGCGCAGAGCAGCGTGGCGAAGTTCAAGCCCGGTCAGCAAATGACGATCCTGCTCACGGCGGACGGCCAGGTCGCCGGCGCGGACGACAGCGGCGCGCGCGGCAATGCCATCGGCGTCGTGACGGACGGCAAGGTTCAGATGCTCTGCGGCATGACGCTCATCGAGCTTGTCTGCAAGTCTGAGACGGTCACCAACGGCGTGGTCCGCATCAGCGCGAGCGGAAAGGATAGGATCTATCTTTCCGAGGCCTCCGGCGGCAGCGTGAGCGGCGATCTGATCGTCAGCGAGCGCACCATCGGCAGCAAGAAGCTGGCCGACAACGCAATGATCTTTGAAAACGGCAAGCTCGTTGCCCTCAGCTCCTTCACGAATGACCGTGTGGCCCGCGAGCAGATCAGCTATGCCCGCACCAACGCCTCCGGTGAGATCGACCTTGTGGTCATCAACCGCTCGACCGGTGAACGCTATGGCCGCGTGTTCTGGGATGTTACCTCCTACCCAGATCCCGATACACACGAGACGACTTACACCGAGCTGCTCGGCGTGGACGAGGGCGGCACGAAGACGAAGACTTTCGCCATGAAGTACAATGTCAAGACCGGCGACTATGTGGCCTTCAAGATCAATCAGGGCGGCACCGGCTTCTCGCAGATGATCAAGCTCACCGAGCTGAGCAAGGTGTCCTTCAGCTCCTGGATCGGCGACAATGCCGTGACCTTTGGCAGCCGCACCTATGAGGTGCCCTCCGATGTCCTGTGCTTCAATAAGGACAATGGTGAGTGGATCACGCTCGCGCAGGCAAAGACCTACGCTGACGCGGCAAACCTCTACGTCAAGGACGGTGTGGTCCGCGTGATCGAGGTCCGCAGCTGAGCGGAACGCATATAGCAAAAAGTCCCCGCTGCCTTACGACAGCGGGGACTTTTTACAAATCGAAAGCGAAGTGGTCAGAGCACCATCGCCAGCAGACGAGGCGTTACATAGGTCTCGATGAGCGCCGCCGCGGCAAGCAGCGGCAGAATGACATAGAGGAAGAGCGTCGAGACCTCGGAGAGCGTTCGCAGGATGCGGACCTCCTTGTCTCCGCGCACGCGCGCGGTCACGCGCGAGCAGAGGTACAGTCCCGCTGCGCAGAAGAGCACGAGCGCGGGCAGCTCAAAGATGCCGTGGGGGAGAATGCCGACGAGGTAGGAGCCGAGACCGACGCCGCTGCGTACATAATACACGCCCAGCGCGCCGATCAGGAAGAAGTTGAAGCCGAGCGGGAAGGCCGCAAGATAGGCAAAGGGGACAAGACCCCAGAGGATCGCCGAGAATGCGGCGGTGAGGTTGTTGGCAAAAATGGCGGCCGCCATGTCCTTCGTTTCAGCGGTCGAGCTGAGGCCGGCGCTGTCGATCGCCTGCTCGAGGACGCCCATGACGTGGTCGGTCAGCTGTGGAAAGAACCACGCGGCGGCGAAGCCGATGAGCGTGAGCAGCGGCGCGACGATGGCGGCACGGCGCGCCTCCTCGCCGTAACCGTTCCGCCATGCCTCGCAGAGCGTGCGCCGGAGGTAGGAGCTGAGTTCGTTCATCCGCCAAGCTTTTCGATGCCGCGCTTCACGCGGCGGATCGTCTCGTCCTTACCGAGAATTTTGCAGATCTCGACCGCGCCGCCGGGGGTGACGAGCTTACCGGCGCAGGCGATGCGCAGGGGCCACATGAGCGTGGCGTTCTTCACGCCCAGCTCCTCCGCGAACGCGATGAGCATATCGTGGATGCCGTCGGTGGACCAGTCGTTCAGCGCCTCGAGCTTTGGGAGGACCTTCTGCAGCATATCGAGAGATACCGCTGCGTCGGTCTTGGACTTTTTGTTCGTGTAGAACGCGAGGTCGTAGTCGGGGAGAGCGTCGAAGAAATCGACCTTCTCGGGGATGTCGGTGAGCCTTTCGCAGCGGGCTTGCAGCAGCGCCGCGATCTCGGCGGCGGAATACGCCTCATTCTTCACACTCTGACGGATGAACGGCTCGGCGGCCTTGGCGAAGTCCTCGGGCGCCATATTGCGGATATAGTTGGCGTTGAAGTAGGTGAGCTTTTCGATGTCGAAAATGGCGGGGGACTTGGAGATGCCCGCAATGTCGAAGGCCTCGGCCAGCTCGGACATGGTGAAGAACTCCTGCTCGGCGCGCTCGCCGCGCGGCGACCAGCCGAGGAGCGCCACATAGTTCAGAATGGCGGGCGTCAGGAAGCCTTGCGCCTTGAGGTCCTCATAGCTCGGGTCGCCGTGGCGCTTGGACATTTTGTGCTGGCTGTCGCGCATGACGGGGGAGCAGTGGACATAGGTCGGGACCTCCCAGCCGAACGCCTCGTAGAGCAGGTTGTACTTCGGCGCGGAGGAAAGGTACTCGCTGCCGCGCACCACGTGGGTGATGCCCATGAGATGATCGTCGATGACGTTGGCGAAGTTGTAGGTCGGCAGACCGTCGCGCTTCAAAAGCACCTGATCGTCAAGCGTCTTGTTCTCCACCGTGATGTCGCCGAAGATGGCGTCGTGGAAGGTGGTGGCGCCCTCCTTGGGGATGCGCTGGCGGACGACGTAGGGCTCGCCGGCGGCGACGCGGGCCTTTGCTTTCTCAAGCGGCAGGTCGCGGCAGGGATCGTCCGCGCGGTCGAACTCGCCGGAATCCTCGGCGCTCTCCGTCTTTTCGCAGAAGCAGTAATAGGCGCCGCCGCGCTCGACGAGCAGCTCGGCGTATTTGCCGTAGGTGTCGCGGCGCTCGGACTGGATGTAGGGAGCCACGGGACCGCCGACGTCGGGGCCTTCGTCGTGGTCGAGTCCGCACTCGGCCAGCGTGCGGTAGATGACGTCGGTCGCGCCCTCGATGAGGCGGCCCTGGTCGGTATCCTCGATGCGGAGGATGAAGGTGCCGCCCGCGCTGCGCGCAATGAGCCAGGTGTAGAGCGCGGTGCGCAGGTTGCCGACGTGCATATAGCCGGTGGGGGAGGGAGCGAAGCGCGTGCGGACCTTGCCGTGCGGGATCTTCGCCTCCATCTCGTTGAAGTACGTCATATCAAGGGACATGGGGTGACCTCCTGAAGCAAAAATTTCAGTGTTCTTCAGTTTACATTTTGTGCCCGCGCTTGTCAAGGTTCTCTTGTCTTTTTAGAATAAGTGTGGTATGATATCAAATTGAGAATATAGGCACTTCCCGCGCCCTGTGCGCCAATCACGATAGAAACGAGGAAAACCATCATGGAAGCAAACGCTCCGGCCAAAAAGAGAATTTTCAGCGGCATCCAGCCCAGCGGCGAGCTGACGCTCGGCTCCTACATGGGAGCCATCAAGAACTGGGTGAGCCTGCAGGAGGAGTACGACTGCCTGTACTGCATCGTGGATATGCACGCCATCACCGTGCGCCAGAATCCCGCCGACCTGCGCCGCCGCTCGGTCAACCAGCTCGCGCAGTACATCGCCTGCGGGCTTGACCCCGCGAAGAACATCATGTTCATTCAGAGCCATGTGCCCCAGCACGCGGAGCTTTCGTGGGTGCTCGGCTGCTACACGCAGTTCGGCGAGCTGAGCCGCATGACGCAATTCAAGGACAAGGCCGCCAAGCACGCGGACAACATCACCGCGGGCCTGTTCACCTATCCGGTGCTGATGGCGGCGGATATTCTCGTCTATCAGGCCGACCTCGTGCCGGTCGGTCAGGATCAGAAGCAGCACGTCGAGCTCTGCCGCGACATCGCGCAGCGCTTCAACGGCGTGTACGGCGACACCTTCACGCTGCCCGAGCCGTTTATCCCGAAGATGGGCGCGCGCGTGATGAGCCTCGGCGACCCGACGAGCAAGATGTCCAAGTCCGACCCCGACGGCTGCGTTTACATGATGGACAAGCCCGAGGACATCATGCGCAAGTTCAAGCGCGCGGTGACGGACTGCGACGCCTGCGTGAAGTTCGATAAAGAGAATAAGCCCGGCATTTCCAACCTGCTTTCCATCTACTGCGCCGCGACCGGCAAGACCGTCGCCGAGGCGGAGGCCGCGTTTGCCGGACAGGGCTACGGCATCTTCAAGCCCGCCGTGGCCGAGTCGGTCATCGAGCTGCTGCGCCCCATCCGCGAGGAGGCTGAGCGCCTGACGGCGGACAAGGCATACCTTGAGAGCGTTTACAAGGACGGCGCGCAGAAGGCGTCCTATCTCGCGGAAAAGACGCTGCGCAAGGTCTACAAGAAGGTCGGCTTCGTCGCCAGGTAAGAGGGAACATGGATATTCAGAAAGAGCTTTTGCTTTGGGTGGGCGCCGCGCTCGTGTGCGCGATGGTCGTGAGCTTCATCATGTGCCCGCTCGTGAAGTCGTTTGCCTATAAGATCGGCGCGATCGACGTGCCGAAGGACAGCCGCCGGATGCACAAGAAGCCGGTGCCGCGGCTGGGCGGGCTTGCGATCTTCCTCGGCTTCATGGTCAGCATCCTGCTCTTTGTCCACATCGACCACCAGATGAAGGGCATCCTGCTCGGCGCGGTCATCATCGTGGTGCTCGGCGTGGTGGACGATATGACGCCGCTGCGCGCGAAGTTCAAATTCCTTGTGCAGATCTTAGCGGCGCTGGTCGCTGTGTACCACGGCGTGGTGATCGAGATCCTGACGAACCCCAACGTCTTTTCCGACGCGCCCTACTGGTCGCTCGGCTGGATGAAGTATCCCGTGACGGTGCTGTGGATCGTCGGTGTGACGAACGCCGTGAACCTCATCGACGGGCTCGACGGTCTTGCCAGCGGCGTTTCGACCATCAGCGCGATGACGATGCTCGTCATTGCCATTCTTGTCTCCGAGCAGCAGGTCGCCATCGTGATGGCGGCGCTCGCGGGCGCGTGCCTCGGCTTCATGCCGTACAATAAGAACCCGGCGAAGATGTTCATGGGCGACACCGGCTCGACCTTTTTGGGCTACATTTTAGCAACCTATTCCATTCAGGGCCTCTTTAAGTATTACGCTATCGTTTCGTTCGCGGTGCCGTTTCTGGTGCTGGGCCTGCCGATCTTCGACACGGCCTTTGCCATCGTGCGCCGCGTGGCGCGCGGGCAGAGCCCCATGACGCCGGACCGCGGGCACATTCACCATCGCATGATGGATATGGGACTCAACCAGAAGCAGACGGTAGCGGCGCTGTATGTGGTGAGCAGTCTGCTGGGGCTGTCCGCCGTCGTGCTCACGACGAGCGGCGAGCTGAAGGCAATGCTGCTGCTCCTTACGCTCGCGGCGGTGGCCTATGTCGCCTCGCGCGTCATTTTCCCGCGCGAGATCGCGGAGACCGCCCACGAAAAGGAACTGGAGCAGGAGGAAACGCAGGCAAAGCCTGCCGCGCCTGCGCCGGAGGAGAAGGAAGAAAAGCATGAAGAAAATTAAAGTGATGAGCGTCTTCGGCACGCGGCCGGAGGCGATCAAGATGGCTCCGCTCGTCAAGGAGCTCGCGCGGCGCGAGGGCATCGAGAGCCTTTGCTGCGTGACGGCGCAGCACCGCGAGATGCTCGACAGCGTCATGCAGGTCTTTGGCCTCAAGGCGGACGCAGACCTTGACATTATGACCCCGCGTCAGACGCTCTCGACCATCACCTGTAAGTGCCTGACCGGTATGGACGAGGTCATCGACCGCTTTGCGCCCGATATGATCCTTGTCCACGGCGATACCTCCACGACCTTTGCCGGCGCGCTCTCGGCCTTTTACCACAAGGTGAAGATCGGCCACGTCGAGGCGGGGCTGCGCACCTACGATAAGTATTCGCCCTATCCCGAGGAGATGAACCGTCAGCTCGTCACGCGGCTCGCCGACCTTTATTTCTGCCCCACGGAGAATAACCGCGCGAACCTTGCGCGCGAGAGCGTGACCGAGGGCGTGTTCGTTACCGGCAACACGGTCATTGACGCTTTGAAAACAACGGTACGCAAGGACTATCGCTTTACGACAGAACTGCTCAACGAGCTGGACTACGCGAGCAGGAAGGTCATCCTTGTGACCTGCCACCGGCGCGAGAATTACGGACAGCCGATGGAGGACATCATGTCCGCGCTCGCAGAGCTTGCCGGGACGCACCCGGAGGCGGAGCTGGTCTATCCGGTGCATCTCTCTCCGGTGGTGCAGGAGTGCGCCCACCGGCATCTGGACGGCATCGGGAACGTACATCTGATCGCGCCGCTGAGCGCGGACGAGATGCACAACCTGATGGCGCGCTGCTATATGGTCATGACCGACTCCGGCGGCTTGCAGGAGGAGGCTCCTGCACTCGGCAAGCCGGTGCTTGTCCTGCGGCGCGAGACGGAACGCCCCGAGGCGGTCGCCGCCGGCACGGTGAAGCTCGCGGGCGTGGAGCGTGACGCGATCCTTGCGCTGGCAAATGAGCTGCTGAACGATCCCGCCGCCTACGCGGCGATGGCTCGCGCGGTCAATCCCTACGGCGACGGTCACGCCTGCGCGCGCATCGCGGACGCGATCGAATGGTACTTCGGCCTGCGCGCGGAGCGGCCGGGGGATCACAGAGCTTAAAGGACTGCGGCGGAAAGGAGGCGGCAGGATGGGAAAACAGAAAATGACGCCGATCGGCATCGCGTGCATCCTGCTGGTCCTGCTCGTCGTCGCCTTTATGGTGCGCGGCAGTCTGCGTGAACCGGAGAAGATCGTGCTGCCGCCGGAGCCGAGCACAACGGAGCCGAGCGGCCCCACCGTGGACAACGAGGCCGTTGACCGCGTGGAGGTCCGGCCCGACACGGTGCAGAGCGCCATTGAGATGCTCGCGCGCCCGCGCGTTTACACGCGCACCATCACGGTCGAGCGCTACTGGAGCGGCGGCAGCGGCGTGAGCGTCATCACGGCGGCAGCCGCGGACGGCTGGCTGCGGCTCGACGTCACGGAGACGGACGGACAGACCCGCCATGTCATCACCGGCGATGATGCGGTCTACATCTGGTACGGCAGCAGCCGAAAGGTCTATTCCGGCGCCTCTGCGCTCACGCAGGACGCGGAGCAGGGGATATTGACCTATGAGGACATCCTCGCGCTGCCGCCGGAGCGCATCGCGGCGGCGGATTACCGCGCGCTCGAGGGCGTGAACTGCATCTATGTGGAGACCGAGCCCGACGAGGCGGGCTATGTTGAGCGCTACTGGGTCAGCGTAAGCTCCGGGCTGCTTGCCGCGGCGGAGCGCGAATGCGACGATGCGGTCGTCTACCGCATGGCGGCGCTGACGGTCAGCTACGACGGCGTGGACGCGGAGGATTTCACCCTGCCGAACGGCACAGTGCTCTATGAGCCGGCTGTTGCCGCGGCCAAGGAGATAAGCGAAAACGACTGACCGGCGGTCAGTCGTTTTTCATAGAATGAGCAGCAATCCGAGGGCGATGAGCAGCTCGTCGTCCGCCTTTTCCTCAAAGAGAAAGAAGAGCAGGAGCAGCAGCATCAGGTCCGCGCCGTCAAGATCTTGCAAATGGAGCTTTTCCAACAACTTGTCAAGGAATTGAAAGCCCTCGCGGAACGCGCCGCCGTCGGCCTCCGGTCCGCCGCCGTTCGGCGGGGGAGGTGGTGTATCCCGCGGCGGCTCCCTTGGGGGAGGCTCGCGATGCGGAGGCGGCGGTCGGCGTGGCTCCTCCTGCGGGACGCAGGTGTAAACGCCCTGATCGTTGCGCAGATAACGATTGTACACGGCTACTCCTCCCGCGTCGTCAGAAATACCTTGGCCAGATGGATGAGCTTGGCGAGCTGCGCCGCCCGCGCGACCTTGTCGCGCCGCTTGTCGCGCAGAAAGGGCTGCAGCGCGTAGAGGAGCGCGGAAGTCTCGCTGCTCTCGTTCCGGTTCATCTGGCTCAGCACCGGCAGGAGCCGCGATAAAAGCGCGGGATCCAGCCCGCCGGTGAGCTGCGAGAGCATGGCGTTCAGGTCGCCCGCGCCCGGCATGGCATTTCCAGCCGCTGCTCCGCTCTGCGGCGGCGGAGGCGAAGCCGCGCTCCCGCTGTCTGCCGCTCCTACGCCTGACTGCGACAGGCTCTGCGCGAGCTGCATGACCTGCGCCATCGCGTCCTGGTTGGAGAGCAGACTATTGAGTTTGTCTTCCAGCTCGCTCATGCGGCCCGCCCTCCGTTTCGCTTATTTTTTCGCGCTCTCGCTGATGCGGTTCATCACCGCCATGCCCTCGGGGCTTTGCATCAGGTTCGAGAGCATCGCCGCGAGCTCCTTGGTGTTGCCCATCGCGGCGCTCTGCGCCGCGCGGTTGAGTGCCGCGCCGCCGTCCTGGCGGGTGAGCATCTGCATGAGCTTCTGTCCGTCGCCGGATTGCAGGAGCGACTGCGCCATGGCGGGATTCCTGCGGAATTTTTCAATGAGCTGAGCGGTATTTTGATCCATGTCCGTGCCTCCGTTCCGATTCGTTCAAAGCAGTATATGAAGTAAAGCGGCAAAACGTGACTGAGACTTGCACGGAGTTGGTAAATCTGCTATCATGAGACCAATGATAAAGCAGGGGAGGCGTGCGCCATGCAGAAAACGCGAAGCTATACCTATTGGAAGAAGCCGTGGGCAAAATGGTGTGTTCTGGCGGCAGGGCTTTTGCAGCTTCTGGCGCTGTGGATAAATTTGAATGACTATCGGCAGGTCTCATCCGTTTGGGATCAAATTATGAGCGAGGACGCATGGAAAAGCTATGCATCAAATATGCTGTTTAATTGTTCGCTGAACGGCTTTATGGTGCTACTGTTCTTTGCCTGTCTGCTGAACGGAAGCCTTGCGCGCAGCGAAAGGACGGCGCGCAGAAACGATGGAATCACGCTGTTGCTATGGGCGGTGCTTTGGGGAGCGGCAAGACTGTGCTTTCCGCAGCTCTGGTACAGTGGACAGAAACTCTTCTGGTGGCTGCTTTTTATCACGGCGCTTGTCGGCGGGATATTAAGCCTGTGCAAGAGCAGAAAGCTGTAAAAACGCGCGCCATACGGGTTACCCGTATGGCACGCTCCCTTTTCACGTTTTCGTCTTGCTCTGCACCTTCCCGAAGTCGCAGTCGGCGCGCAGCGGGCAGCCGTCGCAGTTCGCCTTGCGGGCGGTGCAGCGGTCGCGGCCGAAGAGCACCATGCGGTGGCAGAAATCACTCGACTCCTCTGGCGGGAGGACGGCGCGCAGCTGCTTTTCCACGCTCAGCGGGTCCTTACTGCCGTCGGTGAGACCCAATCTGCCCGTGATGCGGATGCAGTGCGTGTCGCAGACGTAGGCGGGCTGGTGGTAGATGTCGCCGAGAATGAGGTTCGCGGTCTTGCGTCCGATGCCGGGGAGACTCGTCAGCTCCTCCATCGTGCCGGGGACCCTGCCGCCGTACTTTTCAAGGAGAATTTTCGCGCACTCGACGAGGTCTTTGGACTTGGTATTGTAAAAGCCGCAGGACTTGATGGCTTCGCCGACCTCTTCATAGCCGGCGTTGGCGAACGCCTCGAGCGTCGGGAACCTTGCGTACAGCGCGGGGGTGACCATGTTCACACGCGCGTCGGTGCACTGGGCGGAGAGCCGCACGGCGAAAAGCAGCTCATAATCCTTTTGGTATTGCAGCGAGCACATGGCGTCGGGGTAGAGCGTCTTCAGCGCCTCGACGATGCGGCGGACAGCGGCTTTGGATTTCATGGGGCGACCTCCTGAATCATTCTTGCCAAAAGCATACCACACATTTCCCAAAAAATCGACAGAAAAAGTGTGGGCAAACGAGAAAAAATATGCTATGATAAAAGCACCGGGGAAATGGAGGTGCCGCCATGCGCTTACTCTTCAAGCAGCGTTTTTTTTCATGGTTCGACAGCTATGACATTTATGACGATAACGGCGCGACGGTCTTCACGGTCGAGGGCAAGCTCGCATGGGGCCATTGCTTACATATCCTCAACGCCGCCGGCGAGCACATCGGCACGGTGCAGCAGCGTGTGCTGACCTTCCTGCCGAAATTTGACCTGTATGAATCTGACCGCTGCATCGGCACGATTAAAAAGGAATTTACGTTTTTTGTGCCGCATTTCACCGTGGAGGGCAGCGATTGGGCGGTCGAGGGGCAGTTCATGGAATGGGATTACACCATCGTCAGCGCCTCGCGCGGCACAGTCGCGACGATCGGCAAGGAGCTGTTCCACTGGACGGACACCTACGTCATCGACGTGGCGGACCCCGCCGACGCGCTGCACGCGCTGATGGTCGTGCTGGCCATCGATGCGGAGAAGTGCAGCCGCAGCAGCTGAGGAGGGGAGAGCATGAGCACAAGACCGCTTGCGGACGAAATTCGCCCGCAGAGCCTGGACGAGGTCGTGGGCCAGCGCCATCTGATCGGACCGGGCGGCGTGCTGCGCCGTCTGATCGACGCGGGCACGAGCGCGAACATGATCTTCTACGGCCCCTCCGGCACGGGAAAAACGACCATCGCCAACATCATTGCCAACAAGACGAATAAAACGCTCTACCGGCTCAACGCGACGACCGCGAGCTTACAGGACGTGAAGGACATCATCGCGAGCGTCGGCACGCTGATGGCGCCCGGGGGCATTCTGCTCTACCTCGACGAAATTCAGTATTTCAACAAAAAGCAGCAGCAGAGCCTGTTGGAGTTCATGGAGAACGGCTCCATCACGCTCATCGCGTCCACGACGGAGAATCCGTTTTTCTATGTTTACAACGCGCTGCTCTCGCGCTCGACGGTGTTTGAGTTCAAGCAGGTCGAGCCGCGCGAGCTGCTGCCCGCCGTTGAGCGGGCGCTCGGCATCCTCAAGGAGCGCAGCCCGCTCCCGCTTGCGTGGGAGGAGGGCGTGCCCATGCTTCTCGCGACCCAATGCGGCGGCGATGTGCGCAAGGCCATCAACGCCTGCGAACTGCTTTATGAGGCGGCGGAGACAAAGGACGGCGAGCTTCTGCTGACAAGCGAAGATGCCTTACAGGTGGCGCAGCGCAGCGCGATGCGCTACGATAAGGGCGGCGACGCGATGTACGACATGGCGTCGGCGCTGATGAAGTCGCTGCGCGGCAGCGACCCGGACGCGGCGCTCCATTACCTTGCGCGTTTCCTTGAAGCGGGCGACCTCGTGACGCCCTGCCGCCGGCTTTTGTGCTCGGCGAGCGAGGATATCGGCATGGCGTACCCGCAGGCGGTCGCCATCGTGAAGGCCTGCGTGGATACCGCGATGCAGCTGGGACTTCCCGAAGCGCAGCTGCCGCTGGCGCAGGCGGCGATCCTGCTTGCCACCGCGCCGAAATCCAACAGCGTGGTCGAGGGCATCAACGCGGCGTGGGCCGACGTCAGGCGCGGCAGGACCGGCGATATTCCGCGCGAGCTGCAAAACGTTCACGCGGACTCCACGGGCCTCGAGCGCGAGCAGGGCTACAAGTACCCGCACGAGTTTCCGAACCATTGGGTGAAGCAGCAATACCTGCCCGACCCGATCAAAAACGCGGTCTACTATCGCTACGGCGACAACAAGGTCGAGCAGGCCGCGGCAAAATACTGGGAGGCGATCAAGAATGCCGATGGACATTAGGCTCCGCGACAGGGTCGAAATGAAAAAGCCGCACCCCTGCGGCGAGAAGATATTTGAGATTACGCGCGTGGGCATGGATGTGAAGCTCAGATGCACCGGCTGCGGCCATGAGGTGATGCTGCCGCGCGCGAAGGCGGAGAAGGTCATCAGGAAGATTCTCGAACGGGAGGAGAAAGCCGATGAATAAGAAAACGCGCGCGATGGCGCTCATTCTGGTGGTCGTGATGATCGTCTCGCTGCTCGCGAGCATGGTCATTCCGTTTCTTGTATAATGAGAATTGAATGCAGGGCCGTCCGTACATTTTGTGCGGACGGCCCTGTTTCGTCCTTTTTCCGCGTCCGCGCTGTGGTATGCTGACGGCATGGAGGGGGGGTGACCGGCATGGTGGTCTACTGGGACCTTGCGGCGCTGGTGAACGGCGCGGCGGACTATCTGTTGCTGCTGTCGGCGGCACGGCTCGCGGGGCGGACGGTGCCGCGGCTGCGGCTCCTCGGCGCGGCGGCCTTCGGCGCGGCCTACGCCGTGCTCCGGCTCGTTCTGCCGTGCTCGCCGTGGCTGAACGCTGCGGCGTTCGTCGGGATGGCGCTGCTCGCCTTCCGCGGCACGGGGCGGGCATTCAAACTGGGGCTGCTGACGCTGCTGCTCTCCTGCGCTCTCGGCGGAGGCGTGCTGCTGCTCGGTCAGTGCTGCGGCTCACTCGGGCGCATCGCGCGCGGCGTGATCTTTGCGCAGCTTCCGTGGGGCGTGCTGCTCGGCGCGATGGGCGTGACCTATCTGCTGCTCTCGACCGTTTTTCGCGGCGGAGCGCGGCACGACGGCGGGGAGCTGCTGCGCGTAAGGCTCACGCGCGGCGGGAAGACCGTCACGCTTCGACTGCTGCACGACAGCGGCAATCTGCTCACCGATCCCCTCACTGGGGAGAGCGTTCCGGTCATCGGGCAGAGCGCCCTGCGCGCGCTGCTGCCGGAGCGCGAGGAGGGTTACATAACGTTTTCCTGCACGACAGCGGGCGGCAGCAGGGTGCTGCGGGCGTTTTACTGCGACAGCGTTCGCGTGAACGGCAGGGACTTGGGACGGCGGCTGGTCGCCGTTTCGCCGGACATTTACGGCGACAGCGGCTTTCAGGGCGTATGGCGCATGGAGGAACAGGAGGGGGCACATGAGTTGGTTCAGGCGGCTTTGGAATAGGCTTTGCGCGTGGCTTGCACGGCACGGGCTGCTGCCGCGCGCGGGGATCTTCTACATCGGCGGCAGCGACACGCTCCCGCCGCCGCTTTCGCGGGAGGTAGAGGCCGAGATGCTCGCGCGGCTCGACGAGGGTGACTTTGAGGTGCGGCAGATCCTCATTGAGCACAACCTGCGGCTCGTCGCCTACATCGCCCGTCGCTTTGACAATACAGGCATCAACATCGAGGACCTTATCTCCATCGGCACCATCGGTCTCATCAAGGCCATCAACACCTACCGCAGCGACAAGAACATCAAGCTCGCGACCTATGCCTCGCGCTGCATCGAGAACGAAATACTCATGTATCTACGCAAAAACGCCAATCAGAAGGCGGAGGTCAGCTTTGACGAGCCGCTCAACACAGACTGGGATGGCAACGAGCTGCTGCTCTCGGATATTCTCGGCACGGACGGCGACACGGTGCTTCGCCCCATCGAGGACGACGTGGACCGCCAGCTGCTGACGACCGCGGTCAGCCGACTTTCCGAGCGCGAGCGCGAGATCATCACGCTGCGCTTCGGCCTCGGCGGGCGGGAGGAAAAGACGCAGAAGGAGGTCGCCGACTACCTCGGCATTTCGCAAAGCTACATCTCAAGACTGGAAAAGCGTATCATCGCGCGGCTCAAGCGCGAGATTCTCAAGATGTCTTGACAAATCGGTCGATATTGCATATAATAACAGCCGAAAATGCAAGGAAGCGGAAGAGTACGCGGCTCACGAAGCGCAGAGAGAGGGCGGATGGTGCAAGTCCCTCGTGAGCGGGCCGCCGAAGTCGCCGCGGAGCAGCCGGGCTGAACGATGCAGTAGGCCGGACGGGAACTCCCGTTACAGAGTCGCGAGTGTCCGCCGACCGGGCGGGAATTCAGGTGGTAACACGGACTTTTTGGTTCGCCCTGAGCAGAAATGCTCAGGGCGTTTTTCTTTGAAAGGAAGGCTCTATGGACTACTTTGTGCTGCGCTTTGACCACAGCTACCGGAAGGTGGATTTCCGTGCGCTGAGCAAGCTCGCAGGTAAGACAACGCGCAAATGGAGCAGCCGCATCATTTCCGTATTCGGCTTCGCGGTTGGACTGTTTTCGCTCTTATCCGGCTTGCTGATGCTGTGGTCAGACGAGGAAGCGGGCGAGCTGACCGCGACGCTGCTGCTGTTCGGCGGCTTATGCTTGGTGCTTTTCCTGCTCCGCAACCGCCTGAACGCATGGGGTGCAAGAAAGCAGTCTCTTCAGGTCGAGAACCTGACGATGAAGTTCAGCGACGAGGGGCTGGCACAGAGCAGCAGCAAGGCCGCGGCATCGGTGCCGTATCATGCGTTCGAGCGCTTGTATCACTATCGGGACCGCTATTTCCTCTTTGTGGACAAGCTGCACGCCTATATCCTGCCGGAGGATCGCTTTGTGGTTGGCGACAGCGCGGACTTCCGCGCGTTCATCGAGGCCAAGACCGGCAAAACGGTGGAATATATCTGAGCGAAAATCAAAACGATAACAGGAGAGAGAAGATGAAATTTGTATTTGAAGCCAAGGCGAGCGACTACGACCTCGCCGCCGAGCAGGAGATCCTGCTGCGCCACGTCGCCAACCGCAAGCGCAACTGGACGAGGGCTGTCATACTGTGCGCGGCGACGGTCGTGCTGTGCATTTTGCTGGTCATGTTCGGACAAACGGGGACGAAGGAGACCTTACAGGTCATGGCGCTGGTCGTCGGCGTGATCCTGTTTCAGCAGGGCTATCTGGACTACACGAGCGGCAACCCCAAGGCGTTTCTCAAGCTGCTCTACCGTGGGCGGAGGGATCAGACCTACGCCGACCTGAATAAGGTGCTGCGCATTGAGATCACCGAGGACAGCCCCGCCGTTGAAATTTACAACGAGGACGGCAAGGTCGGCGAGTGGGACTTCCAAAATCTCAACCGCGTGACCGAGAGCGACCGCATTTTCGATCTCACCCGCAACGGCGGGCGCACCAAACAGCATCTGGCGCTCCCAAAGGATGCGCTCCGCGAGGGCACGGTCGAGGAGTTCCGCAGCTGCATGGATCGCTGGCTCAAGGGCGATAAGACCGTGGAATACTACGACATTTCCGAGCGCCGCCAAAAGCAGCTCATGAAGGCCAAGTATCAGCTTTTCAAGCATTAAAAATCAGAAATTTACCATAAAGACAGGAGAAAACCAATGAAAGAGCTACCGAAAGTGTATGAGCCCCAGCAGGTCGAGGGCCGCATCTACCGGATGTGGATGGACCACGATTGCTTCAAGGCGACCCCAGACCCCGACAAGAAGCCGTTTTCCATCGTCATGCCGCCGCCGAACGTCACCGGTCAGCTGCACATGGGCCACGCGATGGATGCGACGCTGCAGGATATCCTGACCCGCTTCAAGCGGATGCAGGGCTATGAGGCGCTGTGGCTCCCCGGCACCGACCACGCGGGCATCGCCACGCAGATCAAGGTCGAGGAGGAGCTTCGCACCAAGGAGGGCCTGACCCGCTACGACCTCGGCCGCGAGAAGTTCCTTCAGCGCGTGTGGGAATGGAAGGAAAAGTACGGCAACCGCATCGTCGAGCAGCAGAAGAAGATGGGCGCGAGCTGCGACTGGTCCCGCTCCCGCTTTACGATGGACGAGGGCTGCTCCAGGGCCGTGCGCGAGACCTTCTGCGAGCTCTATGACAAGGGCCTCATTTATAAGGGCAGCCGCATCATCAACTGGTGCCCGCATTGCCTGACGGCGCTGTCCGACGCGGAGGTCGAGTACGTTGATAAGCCCGGTCACCTCTGGTATATCCGCTACCCGCTCGCCGACGGCAGCGGCGACATCGTCGTCGCCACCACCCGTCCCGAGACGATGATGGGCGATACCGGCGTCGCGGTCAACCCCGAGGACGAGAAGTTCAAGCACCTCATCGGCAAGAAGTGCATCCTGCCGATCATGAACCGCGAAATTCCCATCGTGGGCGACGAATACTGCGAGATCGGCTTCGGCACGGGCGCGGTCAAGATGACCCCCGCCCACGACCCGAACGACTTCGAGGTCGGCCTGCGCCACAACCTTGAGGTCATCCGCGTCATCGCCGACGACGGCACCATCAACGAAAACGGCGGCCCCTACAACGGCATGGACCGCTACGAGTGCCGCAATGCCATCGTCAAGGACCTTGAGGAGCAGGGCTACCTCGTCAAGACCGAGCCGTACTCCCACAACGTCGGCACCTGCTACCGCTGCCACAACGATGTCGAGCCCCTCATCTCCGCGCAGTGGTTCGTAAAGATGGAGCCGCTCGCCAAGGAGGCCATCCGCGTCGTGCAGGACGGCACCATCAAGTTTGTGCCCGAGCGCTTCACCAAGACCTATATCAACTGGATGGAGAATGTGCATGACTGGTGCATCTCCCGCCAGCTGTGGTGGGGTCACCAGATCCCCGCGTGGTACTGCGACGACTGCGGCCACATCAATGTCAGCCGCGAGGACCCAAGCAAGTGCGAAAAGTGCGGCAGCACGCACCTCACCCGCGAGGAGGACGTGCTCGACACCTGGTTCTCCTCCGCACTCTGGCCGTTCTCCACGCTCGGCTGGCCCGATCTGGACTCCGCCGACCTCAAGTACTGGTATCCCACGTCCGTCATGGTCACGGGCTACGACATCATCTTCTTCTGGGTCGCGCGCATGATCTTCTCCGGCATGGAGCAGATGAAGAAGGAGCCATTCAAGACGGTGTTCATCCACGGCCTCGTCCGCGACGACAAGGGCCGCAAGATGTCCAAGTCCCTCGGCAACGGCATCGACCCGCTGGAGATGGCGGAGAAGTACGGCGCGGACGCGCTGCGCTTCAACCTCATCACCGGCAACTCTCCCGGCAACGACGCGCGCTTCTACGTTGAGAAGTGCGAGGCCATGCGCAACTTCGCCAACAAGATCTGGAACGCGAGCCGCTTCGTGATGATGAACCTCACCATCGACCGCGTTGAGCTGCCCGAGCAGCTTGAGCTGGAGGACAAGTGGGTGCTGAGCAAGCTCAACACGCTCGTGAAGGAAGTCACCGACAATATGGACGCCTTTGAGATCGGCGTCGCGTCCGCGAAGGTCTACGACTTCATCTGGGACACCTACTGCGACTGGTTCATCGAGCTGTGCAAGGCGAGATTGACCGGCGAGGACGAGCGCTCGAAGGTCAACGCGCAGAACGTGCTGTGCTATGTGCTGATCGAAACGCTCAAGCTGCTGCATCCGTTCATGCCGTTCATCACCGAGGAAATTTATCAGGCGCTGCCGCATACGGCAGAGGATAAAGGCGAGTTCATCATGCTGCAGAAGTGGCCGGAGTACCGCGCCGAGCTCAGCTTCCCGCAGGAGGAAGAGGCGATGGGGCTCATCATCGACGCCATCACCGCCATCCGCGCCCGCCGCAACGAGATGAATGTCGCGCCCTCGAAGAAGGTGCATTACACCATCGCCACCGCACACGCGGACACCTTTGCGCGCGGCATTCCGTTCTTCAAGCGCCTCGCCTCCGCGAGCGACGTGACCGTTGCCGACGCGAATATCCCCACGCCGGACGGCTCGATCGAGGTCGTGACCCATGCCGCGCGCGTGCTGATGCCACTCGCTGAGCTGGTGGACTTCGAGAAGGAGCTGGCCCGCATCGCCAAGGAAAAGGCGAACGCGGAAAAGCAGCTCGCCGGCATTGAGAACAAGCTCTCGAATCAGGGCTTTATCGCCAAGGCGCCCGAGGCCGTCGTCAACGGCGCTCGCGAGGACGCGGCCAAGCTCCGCGCTCTTATCGAGAAGCTCGATGCCTCCGCCGCCGCGATGAAGAAGTAAACGATATCTGAAACGCCCTGCCGCGGGGCCTCCTGCGGCAGGGCGTTTTCCATATAAGGCGTGTGATTACTTCTTTTTCATTTCCCTAATACACATGACAACGATATAGATCAGATAACCCAGGAAAATAACGACTGCGGGAAGGACCATAACGGCAAAAAAGAAGGCTGCGACGGATTGCATGAGCGCCTGATAGACGAGCTCTCCCATAAAAGTTCCTCCTCTCAAATTCCGGATTGTCTATGATATTTTTATGGTAGCAGAGAGATGTGAGAAAGTCAACGGCAAAGTGAGGGCTTTTCAAGTCCCCGTTCTTTTGTTATACTTACCTTATTATCAAAGGAGGGTGACACCTATGCAGAAGATCGAATTCGGCTCCACCGGCCTTGTGATCGAAAAGAACGGCTTCGGCTGCCTGCCCATTCAGCGCATCAGCGAGACGGAGGCGGTGAAGCTGCTGCACAAGGCCTGCGACGGCGGCATCAACTTCTTCGACACTGCCCGCGCGTATTCCGACAGCGAGCAGAAGGTCGGCGCGGCCTTTTCCGGGATGCGCGACCGGATCGTGCTGGCGACCAAGACCGGCGCGCAGACCGCCGAGGGCTTCTGGCGCGACCTTGAGACCAGCCTGCGCACACTCAAGACCGACTACATCGACATTTACCAGTTCCACAATCCGGCCTTCTGTCCGAAGCCGGGCGGCGAGGACGGTCTGTACGACGCGGCGCTCGAGGCAAAAAAGCAGGGGAAGATCCGCCATATTTCCATCACGAACCATCGCCTTGCGGTGGCGCAGGAGGCCATCGACTCCGGGTTATACGCCTCGCTGCAATTCCCGTTCAGCTACCTTGCCGGGGAACAGGAGCTCGCATTGGTCGAGGGCTGCCGCACGCACGGTATGGGCTTTATCGCGATGAAGGGCATGGCCGGCGGTCTGCTCCGCGACGGCTTGACCGCGGCGGCCTGGATGGCGGTGCAGGAAAATGTGGTGCCCATCTGGGGTGTGCAGCGGGAGAGCGAGCTGGATCAGTTTTTGCAGTGCATCCGCGAGGGTGCGGAGCTGACGGACGAGCGCCGCGCGACGATCGAGCGCGACCGCCGGGAGCTTTGCGGTGAGTTCTGCCGCGGCTGCGGCTACTGTATGCCGTGCCCCGCGGGCATTGAGATCAACCAGTGCGCGCGTATGTCGCTGATGCTGCGCCGCGCGCCGGCGCAGGCGTGGCTCACCGAGGAATGGCAGGCCAAAATGCACCAAATCGAGCAGTGCAGGCACTGCGGACATTGCATAGCAAAGTGCCCCTACGGCCTCAACACCCCGGAGCTGCTGCAGGCAAACTACAAGGATTACTGGGAAGTTCTGGCGCAGAGCCGGAAGTAAACTGAAGTACTGTCAAGACAAAGAGCATATCGGGAAAGCGCAGGGAGACTCCCTGCGCTTTCTCAATGCTTTTTTGCCTTTGCGCTCAGCGACCTGACCCGGATGGCGAGAACCGCCACACCGCGTGCCTGATCTTCCGTAAAGGTATCCTCACGGCCTGCCATGTGGCGCATGAGCGCGGAGAGCGCATCGAGCTTTTCCGCCCCCTCAATGAGCTCTGCCGTGCCGCTGCCGATGACGGAGGCATAGTAGTAGCCGTAGCCGCAGGCGTGGTCGGCGGACTGCAGCTCGCCGCGGCAGTCCATTTCAAAGGATACGCGTGGGTCGCGGCGCAGCAGCTCGAGCTTGCGGCTTTCCTTGGCGCTGTGGCAGTAGAAAGTAAAAACGCCGTCCGCGAAGCGGTAGCCGAAATTGAGCGGGATGATGTAGGGGAGTCCCTGTTCATCAAGCATGGCAAGGTGAATAACTTTACATTCATTGACAATGGAGAGGATCTCCCGGCTGTCGGTGATCTCGCGGTCGTTTCTGCGCATGACACTGCCTCCTTATATCAGGCCGTTCGGCCCTTGATATGATAGCAGCATTTTACAATGTCCGATGGGAAAAGAGCAAGCGAAAAAAAGACAGAACAGGCAAAAAGAAACGGAATGGCACATTCTTTCGACAAAAAAACGGCCGCGGACAGGCTATACTGAAAGCGCACAGAGGTGCAGAACGAGCAAGAGGAGGTCGGGACATGGAGGTTCTGACAAGAACAAACGGAAGAGAGATGACGCTTGCGATCAGCGGAGAGCTGGATCACCACGGCGCGCACGGCGCGATGCAGCAGATCGACCACGCGCTCGACGCGGCGCTGCCGCTGTCGATGACGATGGACCTTTCGGGAGTGTCCTTCATGGATTCCTCCGGGATCGCCGTGGTGCTGCGCGCACACCGCCGCATGGCGGCGCTCGGCGGAAGTCTGATCGTCACCGGCGTGCCGGCGCAGGCCCGAAAGGTTTTCGACGCGGCGGGGGTGCCGCGTCTGGTCACAATGCAGTAAGGAGGAAGGATATGAAAAAGAGCAGCAACTACATAAAACTGGAGTTTCTCAGCCGCAGCACGAACGAGGGCTTTGCCCGCAGCGCGGTCGCGGCCTTTGCGTCCCAGCTCGACCCGACGCTCGACGAGCTCGGCGACATCAAGACGGCGGTGAGCGAGGCGGTGACAAATGCCATCGTTCACGCCTATCCCGATACGCTTGGAAAGATCGTGGTTCGCGTGCGCCTGCTGGACGGCGGTGTGCTGGAGATCGCAGTATACGACTGGGGACGCGGCATTGCGGACGTGGAGAAAGCACGCGAGCCGCTCTTTACGACCGGAGGCGAGGAGCGCAGCGGTATGGGCTTCACCATCATGGAGAGCTTCATGGATACGCTCAAGATCCGCTCCCGCCCGGGTAAGGGGACCGTCGTGACCATGCGCAAAAGGATCGCGCAGCGCGCGGGCCGCGCATGAGCACAGCGGAGACCTTTGCCCTGCTCGAGGCGGCACAGAGCGGCGATGAGGAAGCCGGCGAGCGTGTACTGCAGGAGAATACCGGCTTGATTTGGAGCGTCGTGCGCCGTTACAATGGCCGCGGCGTGGAGACAGAGGACCTCTACCAGCTCGGTTGCATCGGATTTCTGAAGGCTGTTAAGGGATTTAACCTTACATACGGAACGCAGTTTTCAACCTACGCCGTGCCAAAGATTGCGGGTGAAATACGGCGATTCCTCCGTGACGACGGCGCGATAAAGGTGAGCCGGACCCTGCGCGAGCGGTCGCAGAGCATCTACAGTGCGCGGGAGAAGCTGCGGGTGCAGCTCGGACGCGAGCCTGTCCTCTCTGAGCTTGCGGAGGAGACCGGCTTGAGCGTCGAGGAGATCGCGGATGCCGACCTTGCCTCTGCCGCGCCGGAGTCCTTTCAGCAGGAGATGGGCGACGGGCTGACGCTGGAAACGCTTCTCGGCACGGAAAGCCCGGAGGAGAGCCTGATCGAGCAGCTTTCCCTTCGCGCGGCGATCGACCTGCTGCCGGAGCGGGAGCGCATGACGATCCTGCTGCGCTTTTTCAAGGCGCTGACGCAGGAGCAGACGGCGCGGGTGCTTGGCGTGTCGCAGGTGCAGGTATCGCGGCTGGAGCGTCGGGCGCTGCAAAAGCTGCGCATGGCGATGGAGACAGAGGGATAGCGTCCGGATCGGACTGAAGCTCCGTCAGCAGCGGCCAGAAGCGCTTCGGCATATGTGACATGCGGAGCTTCGGATTTCCCCGTTCGCGGATGGCGATGGTGTCATAAAAGCAACGCCAGAGCCGGCGATAGCGTTTTTCCGTCTCGTCGGGCGGAGCCATGACGAACTCCTCCAGCGGTACGATGGCAGAATGACCGTCGGCATAAAAGAGCGCCTCGCGGTGCGTGCGGTCATAGAGGAAAAAGGTCTCATCGTGGCAGCGCTGGCAGAAGTGACCGCGCAGAAGCGGCAGAACACGGTTTTTCGGCTCGATCTCCGCGGCGAGCACGCCGCCGATGTCGGAAAAGCGCACGAAGCCGCGGTATTGCTCCAGCTCGCCGTTCAGCTGCCGCACAGCGCGCAGCAAGGGATGGTACGTTTCATCGGAAAGGCGCTGCAGCAGCGACTTTCCCTCGCGGTAGAGCTTGGCGGCAAAGCGGTAGATGGCAAGCTCCTTTTCGGGCAGGCATGTCCAGTACACGCGGCGCAAAAATGGTCCGACCTCCGGCGAAAAGCGCCGGAAGCCCTCGTATACGCGGCGTGCGTGGGCCGCGTCCGTCGTAACGGCGCGGACCTCATACAAGCATGGCTCGAGCTCTCCGGTGCGGAAAAACGCGGCGGGGAGCTCCTTTTGCGTGTAGCTTTCGTAGATGCAGCACAGAAGTCCATCGAAGCTGCCGTCGTATTCATAAACGACCTCGCGCCATGTCATAAAAAACTCCTCATTATGCCGGCTCAAAGAGTGAGAGCTGGTCGAGCGGTCCCGCCGGGAGCGAGGCACGCTCCGTGGCGGTCAGATTGCGCCGGACCCCCTCGAGCGAGAGCCGCAGCGGTGCGGTGCTTCGGCCGGAGCAAGTGAGAAAATACTGCGCCCGCTTGAGCACGACGCCGAGCTTTTTGAGGTCCTCGGCGCGCAGCGCTCCGCCGCGCCGCGCGACAAGGATGCGCTTCGCGCTGACCACGCCGATGCCGGGAACGCGCAGCAGCGCTTCGTAATCCGCGCGGTTGACCTCGACCGGGAAGAAGTCGGGGTGCCGCAGCGCCCAGCAGCACTTGGGATCGAGCAGCGGGTCGAAGTCCGGCTGGCCTTCGTCGAGCAGCTCGCTGGCGCGAAAGCCGTAGAATCGCAGCAGCCAGTCCGCCTGATAGAGTCGGTGCTCGCGCAGAAGAGGCGGCTTGGTATCCAGAGACGGTAAGAGCGTATTTTCCACCACCGGCACATAGGCCGAGTAGAAAACACGCTTGAGGTGATAGGTGTCATAGAGCGATTGCGTCAGCGTCAGGATGTGGCGGTCGCTCTCTCCGGTCGCGCCGACGATCATCTGCGTGGCCTGCCCCGCGGGGGCAAAGCGCGGCGCGTGACGGTATTTGACCAGCTCGCGCCGGTTTTCCTGTCCGCGGTCCGCGATGAAGCGCATGGGCCGCAGCACGGCGGCTTTTGTCTTGTTCGGCGCGAGGGCGCGCAGCGACGCTTCGCTCGGCAGCTCGATGTTGACGCTCAGGCGGTCGGCGAGCATCCCGAGCTGCTCGACCAGCTCCGGCGAGGCGCCGGGGATGGCCTTGGCGTGGATGTAGCCGTTGAAGCGGTATTCGCGGCGCAGAATGGACAGCGCGCGGATCATCAGCTCCGTTGTGTAGTCCGGCGAGCGCAGCACGCCGGAGGAGAGAAAGAGCCCTTCAATATAGTTGCGCCGGTAGAACTGGATGGTCAGGTCGGCAAGCTCCTCGGGCGTGAAGGTCGCGCGGCGCGTTTCGTTCGTGCGCCGGTTGACGCAGTATTTGCAGTCGTACATACAGTCGTTCGAGAGCAGTACCTTGAGCAGCGTGATGCACCGTCCGTCTGCGGAAAAGCTGTGACAGCAGCCCATGACGCCGGATGAGGTGCAGCCGATCTTGCCATGCTCAAAGCCGCGCCTGGCCCCTGAGGAGGTGCAGGCCGCGTCATACTTGGCAGCGTCCGCTAAAACGGAGAGCTTATCCAGAAGCTCCATACCGTTATCCGCGTGCACGGACGCGGCGCGTCTTGCGGCGCGGCTGGTCGAGATAGGTGATGACCTTCATCAGATTCGCTGTGACGGCAGTGATGCCGAGCAGCACAAAGATCGTCGTGGAAGCAGCCATGTTCATACCCTCCGAATCGTTCTAAAACTCTTGTTCTAATCGCATTATAAATCGAACAAATGTGCTTGTCAATAGAAAATAGAACAAATTTTTTATTTCTTTGCAAAATTCGGGGAAAAACGGTTGACCGGGGAGGGGAGATGCGGTAAAATCAAGGAGAATTTTGAGAAAACAGGTGGAACGCATGAGTGATTTTTCTTCCCGCTTCTGCGCGGCGCGCCGCGCGTGCATTGCGCGGGATTTTGCAAAGCTGAATCCGGAGCAGCGGCGCGGCGTCCTGACGACGGAGGGGCCTCTGCTGCTGCTCGCGGGAGCTGGCAGCGGCAAGACGACCGTGCTCATCAACCGCATCGCAAATCTTTTGACCTATGGCCGCGGGAGCGACTGCGGCGAGGTCCCCGCCGGTGCGTCGGAGGACGATCTCGCTTTCCTTGAGAATTATCCCGCTCAGCCGACTGCGGACGAGCGCCGCCGGATGCGGCAGCTCTGCGCGGTGGAGCCGCCGGCGCCGTGGCAGGTGCTCGCCGTGACCTTTACGAACAAGGCGGCGAAGGAGCTGCGCGAGCGCCTGGAGGCGTTCGGCATCGCGGGCGCGGGCGACATCTGGGCGCTGACCTTCCACTCGGCCTGCGTGCGCATTCTGCGCCGCGACATTGATAAGCTCGGCTTCTCCAACGACTTTACCATCTACGATACCGACGACTGCAAGCGCGTGGTGAAGGATATTCTCAAGGAGATGGATCTGGACGAAAAGACCTTTTCTCCGCGCGAGGTGCTCGCGGTCATCTCCAAGGCGAAGGACGAGCTGCTCTCGCCGCAGGACTTCTCGAAGAAGTGGGCGGGCAGCGGCGACTGGAAGCGCGAGCGCGTCGCCAAAATTTACGCGCGCTATGACCGCATCCTCGGCGAGGCGAACGCGCTGGACTTCGACGACCTCATTCTCCACACGGTGCGCCTGCTGCAAAACGAGCCGGATGTACGAGCGTACTACCAGCGCAAATTCCGCTACATCCTCATCGACGAGTATCAGGACACGAACCGAATGCAGTACGAGCTGGTGCGCCTGCTTGTGGACGGACACCGCAACATCTGCGTCGTCGGTGACGATGACCAAAGCATCTACCGCTTCCGCGGCGCGGATATCTCCAACATTCTGAATTTTGAAAAGGAATACAAGGGCACGCGCACGATCCGTCTCGAGCAGAACTACCGTTCCACGCAGAACATCCTCGACGCGGCGAACGCCGTCATTAAAAATAACGTCGGGCGCAAGGGCAAGACGCTCTGGACCGACGCGGGCAGCGGCGAAAAGGTGACCATCAAGACCGTGTTCAACGAGCAGGACGAGGCGAACTTTGTCGTTTCCGGCATGATGACGGACTTCAACCGCGGCAAGAACTGGCGCGACAACGCGGTGCTCTACCGCATGAACGCACAGTCGAACGCGCTGGAATACGCGCTCAAGCGCAACGGCATCCCGTATCAGGTCGTCGGCGGCATGAAGTTCTTCGAGCGCGCCGAGGTCAAGGATATGCTGGCCTACCTCGCGCTCATCAACAATCCCGCGGACGATCTGCGGCTGCGGCGCATCATCAATACGCCCGCCCGCGGCATCGGCAATGCGAGCGTCGAGCGTGTGCAGACGCTGGCCGCCGAGCAGGGCGTGCCGATGATGACCGTCCTCCGCGCGGCGGGGGAGTACGCGGCGCTCAAGACCGCCGCGGCGCGGCTGGAGAAATTCGCCGCCATGATCGACGCGCTGCACGACGCGGCGGGAGACACGGAGCTTGCGGACTTCTACGACCTCGTGTGCGAGCAGTCCGGCTATCTCCGCGCGCTGGAGGACAAGGGCGATATGGAGAGCCGCGGGCGGCTGGAGAACGTGCAGGAGCTCAAGTCCAACATCCTCGCCTTCCTCGACGGCGAGCCGGAGGACGCGACGCTTGCGGGCTTCCTCAACGAGATCGCGCTCTATACCGACCTTGACAGCGCCTCGACCGACAACTGCGTGACGCTCATGACGATGCACAGCGCCAAGGGACTGGAATTTCCCTGCGTCTATGTCGTTGGCATGGAGGAGGGTATTTTCCCGGGAAATCGTGCCGTCGGCGACGAGGAGGAGCTGGAGGAGGAACGCCGCCTCTGCTACGTCGCCATGACGCGCGCCAAGGAAAAGCTGACGCTGACGAACGCGCGGCAGCGTATGCTTTTCGGCCGCACGACGCCGAACGCGCCCTCACGCTTTTTGAGCGAGATCCCCGCCGAGAACGTCAACTGGCTCTCGAAGCCCTCGGCGGAGCCGCGCAGCCGCTACGACGAGGACTATGCCGACGGCTACGGCAGCTTCGGTCGAAGCTCCGGCTTCGGCAGCGGCTACGGCAGCCGCGGCGGCTCGGTGACGACCGGCTTTTCCGGCACGGTCGCGCGCCCGACGCACCCGAAGACCGCAATCAGCGCCGCGGCAAAGCCGGCTGCGGGCAAACCGACGTTACAGCTTTCCGCGGGCGATCAGGTCAACCACAAGACCTTCGGCGACGGCATGGTGATCTCGGTCACGCCGATGGGCGGCGACGCGCTCATCGAGGTGGCGTTCGAGCAGGTGGGCACGAAAAAGCTCATGCTCAAGACCGCCGGCGTCCACATGACCAAAAAATAACAAGGAGCGAAGCACGGGATTCCTGTGCTTCGCTCTTTTCAACGATTGTAATGCAGTTATGCTTTACAGCATTTCACCAAAGTCGCGGATGAAGCGGTCGCAGACGAGCGGCATTTCGTCCTTCGTGCCCTCGAAAAACGGATCGTACACGCCGATGACCGTCATGCCGCTCGCCTTGGCGCTGCGGCAGGACTTGACCGAGTCGTCGAAGAAAATGCACTCCTGCGGCGTGACGCCGAGCAGCTCCGTCGCCTTGGCGAAAATGGCCGGGTCGCTCTTGTCCATGCCCAGCTTCTGCGCGAAAATGACGCGCTCGAAGTAGCGGTTCAGGTCGTGGACGGCGAGCGCCGTTTTGCAGTGCGCGGGGACGCAGCTCGTGAAGACCGCCATACGCTCGCCCTGTGCGCGAAGCTTTTCCAGATACTCGCGCACATGGGGCTTGAGCGCGACGTGGGCGTAGTTGTCCTTCGCCAGCTCCATCCACTCCGCCATGATCTCATCCGTGCTTTCGGAGAGATGGCAGTATTCCTTGGTGAACACGGCGGCGAGGGGGAAGATAGTGTGCGCCACGCCCTCATAATACTCCTTGGTATAGGGGTAGCCGCGGCGGGCGAGAAAGGTGCGGTCCACCTCCACCCAGATGCCGTTGGAGTCGATGAGCGTGCCGTCAAGATCGAAGAGATACATGGAAAGGCTCCTATTAAAAAATATTTTCATGGGGTACTTGCCAAACGCGGCGCTTTTTGCTACGATAGGCGATATTCTTGTTTCGTTAAGAATTATACCATCTTTGAAAGGGGCAGGCAAGTGCTATGAAAAAGAGAAATACAAAGCAAGTGATCCTGCCGCTCATCACTTCATTCATTTGGGGCAGCTCGTTCGTGGCACAGAGCCTCGGCGCGGGAAAAGTGGGCGGCTTTACCTTCACGGCGGCGCGTTCGATCCCCGCCGTGCTGGTGCTGGGGGCGCTCGTGCTCATCCTGCGGCGCGTGCGGCACGAGGAAAAATACACGCCGCAGCAGAAAAAGGATTTGCTGGAGGGCGGCCTCGTGTGCGGCATTTTTCTGACGCTCGGCACGAACCTGCAGCAGTTCGGCATTGCCGATACCACGGCGGGCAAGGCGGGCTTCATCACGGCGCTCTACATCGTGCTCGTGCCGCTCGCCGGCATGTTCCTCGGGAAAAAGGCAAACAAACGGCTGTTCCTCTGCGTTCTGATCGCAGTGGTCGGTCTTTATTTCCTCTGCTTCACGGGCAGCGAGGGCGCGATGAGCTTCGGCCGCGGCGACTTCCTCGTTTTCCTGTGTGCCTTTGCCTTCACGGGGCATATCCTCTGCGTGGACCATTATGTGCAGAAGGTGGACGGCATCGCGCTCTCCTGCGTGCAGTTCGCGGTGATGATGGTCCTCTCCACCGTCTGCGCCTTCACCTTTGAAACGGTCGATTTCGCGGCGCTCGGCGAGTGTACGTTCTACATCCTCTACATCGGCATCCTCTCGAGCGCGGGCGGCTACACGCTGCAAATTCTCGCGCAGAAGGACGGCGACCCGACGGTCGTCTCGCTGCTGCTGAGCCTGGAGTCCTTCTTCGCCGTGGTCTGCGGGGCTATCATCCTGCACGAGCGCATGAGCGGACGGGAGTACCTCGGCTGCGCGCTGATGCTCACGGCGGTGCTCCTCTCGCAGCTGCCGGAGAAGACAGCCGACGCAGCGGAGCCGCAGAAAAAATAAGATAGAGAAAACGGAAAAACGGCTTGGGACACGATGGCGTGTCTCAAGCCGTTTTTTTCATGGAATGTCAGGAGCAAAGGATCAGGCGTTTGCCTTGCCGCGGACGAAGTGGAGGATCAGACCGATAACGAGTCCCAGCAGCGCGGGGCAGAGCCAGAACAGCCCGAGCTTCGCCAGCGGCAGCGTCTCCCGCAGCATCGCGAGGACGCCGTCCAGCCGGCAGGCGGCGAGCAGCGGCGCGGGCAGCGCGGCGGCGAAGTCATAGAGCGCGCCGACAAGCGTCAGCGCGGTCGTATAGACAAAGACGGCGCGGTCGTAGGCGAAGAATTTCCCGAAAAGGGAGAGCGCGATCAGCGTGATGGCGAGGGGGTAGAGGAACATCAGCACAGGGACGGAGTAGCCGATGATGGAGCTCAGGCCGAAGTTGGCGAAGAGCAGGGAAACCAGACTGAAGATCACCGCCCAGACGCGGTAGGTCGGACCCTTGGGAAAGAGGCCTGTGAAGGTCTCCGCGCAGCTGGTGATGAGGCCCACGGAGGTCTTGAGACAGGCGAGCGTCACGGTCGCGGCGAGGATCAGAAGGCCGACGGAGCCGAGGTAGTGCTGCGCGATCTGCGCGAGGGCGATGCCGCCGTTTTCCGAGGTCTCGAACAGTCCGCGGCTCTGCACGCCGACGATGGTGACGGCGACGTAGATGGCAGCCATCAGCAGACAGCTGAAAATACCCGCGCGGACAGTGCTGCCCGCCACGGCGTCCGGCTCGGTCACGCCGAGGTCACGGATGACCTGCACGACCACGATGCCGAAGGCAAGGCTTGCCAGCGCGTCCATGGTGTTGTAGCCCTCGAGGAAGCCGGTGAAGAAAGGCTGAGAGGCGTAAGCGCCCTCCGGTACGACCGCGCCGACGGCGGCGCCGGGGCGGAGCATCGCCACGATGACCAGAATGCCGAGGAACAGCAGGAAGCAGGGGTTGAGCACCTTGCCGACCCAGACGAGGATCTTGCCCGGGCGGAGCGAGAAGAACAGCGCCGCGGCGAAGAAGGCGGCGGAGAACGCCAGCAGGCAGAGCCGCATATTGCCGCCCTGCGGCAGCACCTGCTCCAGTCCCACGGTGAAGGAGGTGGTGGCGCAGCGGGGGATGGCGAAGAACGGCCCGATGGTCAGGTAGAGCAGGCAGGTGAAGAACATGGAGTAGGGCTTGCCCACGCGGCTGCCGAGTTCAAAGAGCCCGCCGGAGCGGCTGATGCCGAGCGCCGCTACGCCGAGCAGCGGCAATCCGACGCCCGTTACGCAGAAGCCTATGACCGCGGGCCATACGTTTGCGCCGGCCATCTGACCCATGTGAACGGGGAAGATGAGGTTTCCGGCGCCGAAGAACATACCGAAGAGCATACTGGCAACGTAGGTGTAGTCGCGGCCGCTGAGCTTCTGTTTCATTTTCGTTTCTCCTTTTTCATTTCCACCCGCCGGGTTCGATCCGCGCGGTGCAGAATGTTTGAAAATCAGTTTACCACAGCGGCGGAGAATGGGCAATCGGCATAAGCGATAAAAAACCATGCGGGGAGCTTGCCTTTCTTCAAAGAACGAATAGACCTTCCGTGGACGGGCGGCGGAACGGCGTGAAAAAAGATTTTTCAAAAAGTGTTGACAAGTGTAACCAACTATGCTACATTGTGTTTACATCAGTAACCAAAATCCGGAAAAAGGAGGACGGCAAATGGAAAAATTTGATCTTGCGCCCGCCGAATGGAACATCATGGAATGTCTGTGGGAGCGCGCGCCGCAGACCGGCCGCGAGCTGACCGAGCAGCTGGAAGCCAGCATGGGCTGGAGCCGCAGCACGACGCTGACGCTGCTGCGGCGCATGGTCGGCAAGGGCGTTGTGACGTGCGACACGGAGGGGACGAAGAACACCTTTTCCCCCGCGGTGCGCCGCGAGGACGCGGCGCTTGCCGAAACGGAGAACTTTTTAGACCGTGTCTATCAGGGAAGCCTGAGCATGATGGTCAGCGCCATGACGCGCAGACAGGCCATCTCCAAGGAAGAGATCGACGAGCTTTATGAGCTGCTGCGGCAGATGGAGGAGGAAACAAAATGATGCAGTGGATCGTTTCATCCAGCGTTTTGATCCTGGTGGTCATCGCGCTGCGCTATGTGCTGCGCGGGAAGCTCAGCCTGCGGATGCAGTACGCCCTGTGGCTGCTGGTGCTCGTGCGCCTGCTCGTTCCGGTGAGCTTCGGCGCGAGCGATCTGAGCGTGATGAACGCCGTGCCCGAGCGCGCGCCGACCGTGCAGCAGGGGACTTACAAGCAGGACATCATCGGCGAGCGGAACGACGCGCCCGCGAACGCCGGTACCGTCGGCGTTCCGGCGCAGAGCATGAGCGAGGCGGCCCCGCCGGACCTCGTACAGAACGTCACGACCGCGACGGTGACCGCGCCGACGGTCGAAAAGACCGACTGGGCGCGGATCGCAAAAACCGTCTGGCTCGCCGGCGCGGCGGCGCTGGGACTGGTGTTCCTCGCCGTGAACCTGCGCTTCGGCAAGAAGCTGCGCCGCTCGCGTGAGCGCGTGGAGGAGACCGACGCCTGCCTGCCGGTCTACGAGAGCGGTGAGACGGATACGCCGTGCCTGTTCGGCGTGGCGAAGCCGAGCATTTACGTCACACCCGACACGCGCACGGAGGCGGAGACGCTGCGCTACGCGCTCGCCCACGAGCAGACGCACTACCGCCACGGTGACAACCTTTGGGCGGTGCTGCGCGGTGTGTGTCTGGCGCTGCATTGGTACAACCCGCTCGTGTGGTGGGCGGCGGAGCTTTCCCGCCGCGACGCGGAGCTGGCCTGCGACGAGGCGACCATCCGCCGCATCGGCGAGAGCGAGCGCGCCGCCTACGGCCGCACGCTGATCCGCATGACCTGTGAAAAGCGCCCCGCGCTGCTCGTCACCGCCACGATGATGACCGACAGCGGCAAGGGTCTCAAGGAGCGCATTTCCCTGTTGGTGAAGAAGCCGAAAACGGCGGCGTATACGGCGGTCGCCGTGCTGCTCATCGCGGGGCTTTCGGTCGCCTGCACCTTCACCGGCGGCAGGGAGAATGCGGAGCTTGCCGAGCCCTTCGGCAAGAGCTACGAGGTGGCGGAGATCATGTACCAGCCGTCTGTGTACAGCTTTGCTCTGACGACCGACACCGCGCCCTACTTCCGCATCGCAGCGAACGGCGAGAGCCTTACGGTCGTTGACCTCGACAACGACGGCGCGAACGCGGAGAGCGCCTACGGCGCACTGGAAGTCTACACACTCACGAAGGAGAATTTCGACGAGCGCTTCCTCGACGATCAGCTCGGCTGGGAGAGCGGGAGCTCGCAGGCCGCGTCGCTGCGCCGCGAAAACGCGAAGGCGTGGCACTGCACGGCGGCGGAGGATCCCTCGTGGCCGGAGGAGATCTACCTTCTTCAGCAAAAGGACGGCTCGCTTTACCTCGTCATGGGCTATGATTGGGAGAGCTCGGAGAAATTCCCCGACGGGATGCGCTCCTTCCGCTGGCTGTTCCGCCTGACCGAAAAGCCCGTGCCGACCTATGACAGCATGGAGGCCTACGCCCTCTCCGTCATCAACGCGCTCAAGCAGCCGAACGGCTACACCTACTACATTCTCCCCGATGGCGCGCAGAGCAGCGCGGACGGTACGCCGATCGAGGTCACCGAGGCGGCAGCCGATGTGCGCGTGACCAAGCTGGAGAAGCGCGGCGACTGCACGGATCTCGCGCCGGACGGCGTGCTGGAGCTGTGGAGCTTCAACTATGAGGTCAAGCCCGAGGACAAGGCGGGTGCGCTGCCCGACCGCTTCTTCTGGGTCGGCGGCAACAACATCACCGACGACGGCTACATCTCCGACGGCTTCTATTACTACCTCACCGTGCTGCGCACGGACGGCGAGCCGGGCGTCTACCGGCTGCTCGACAGCCGCATGGCGAACGACGGACTGTGGTACAACGGCTGCGCCTACACGAGCGCCTATGAATACCTCTACGACTTCTACGCGGACTACGCGAGCCTTGACGTGCCGCGCTATATGATCCATGTCTATTTCAACGGCGATGAGCTCAGCCGTGAGAATGTGGCGCAGACCAGCGACGACTGTGAGGCGCGCCGCTATGACGGCGACGGCTGGTACATCTATCTTTCTACCGTCGTATGGAAAAAAACGAAGGGCGAGGACAGCTGGTACTCCGGCTATTATACCGGCAGCGCCCTACGCGTGGACAAGAGCTACGACAGCGTGAAGGCGATGGAGGACTTCTACCGCGACAGCGGCTTTACGCTCAAGCAGTATCGCGAGGGCGCGGCGCTCAGCGGCCCGTGGCTGCGCTATGATGCGGAGAGCGGCACGCAGTTTGCGAACTATCTTGCCGAAAATACCGCCGAGGGCGGCTGCTACATCATCTCGACCTACTGGGTGCCGACCGACGAGATCGTGACGAACCAGTGGGGCGAGTGGGACAAGGGCGCGCAGGTGGAGCGCGAGGCGATCTGGCTGCGTGGGATGGCGCAGAGCTTCACGGTCGCGCCGGGACTTGAGAGACAGTATGAGGCCCCAGCGGAGGAGTCGGCTTCCCAGCCGACGGAGCCGGAGGTGACCGTGGAGCCTGCGACGGCGGAAAAGACACCCGAGGAGTTCCGCGCGGACATCCTGAAAACAGCGGATAGAACGCTTGAGCAAGGCGGCTATCTTTGGTACATCGCGGACGGAGCGCTCAGCCGCTGTGACGCGAACGGCGGCGTCGAGCAGCTCTACAAGCTGCCGAGCAGCGAGCTTTCGCCGGTCCTGATCGAAAAGCTCAATGTTTACGATAATATGGTTTGGCTCGCCTATCGCGTGGGCGGGGGCTTTATGGGCAGCACGAAGCAGTGCTTGTTTAACAGTAAAACAGGAGGCGTGGCCTATGAGCTTGCCGACTGCGCCGATTTTTTGATCGACGGGGACACGGTCGTCAAGACCGACAGCTTCGCCGCGCCGACGACGGGCAATCTGAGCATCTCTCATGACCGGGGAAAGACTTGGGAAAAGCTCGGTGATCCGAGCTATATATACGACCGCCCCGTCACGCTTCGGGAGGACGGAAGCATAAGCGCTGACGCGACCTCCAATACCTTCCGGCTGGAGGGAGGGTATCTCTACACGACGGGCGCTTACTGGGGCGAGGGAAGCGCCCAGCCGGACGAGGCGGTGCCGGTGCGTGTTGATCTCGCCACCGGCGAGACGGTGGTGCTCAACAACGAAACCGCCCCGACTGATGAGAGCCAGACAGCCGCATAAGGCATATTGCGGCAATCTGAGCAAAAACCGAACCACGCGGGAGCCGCGGGCAGAAATGCCCGCGGCTCCTTTCCGCGCCGAAAAAAGAAAAGTTTTCAATTTACCCCCTATGCAAAACGGAAAAAATACGCTACAATGTAGCTGTTAAAATATGAACCGTTCGCAGGGAGGAACAGACAAACATGGAGAAACCGAAATATCGGCGCGTCCTGCTCAAGATCAGCGGCGAGGCGCTCGCGGGCGACAAGCACTTTGGCTTGGACTTCAGCGTCATCGGTCAGGTGACGGACGTCATCAAGGAGTGCGTGGAGGCCGGCGTACAGATGGGCATCGTCATCGGCGGCGGCAACTTCTGGCGCGGCGTGAAGAACGGCGAGGGCTACATCGAGCGCACCCGCGCCGACCACATGGGGATGCTCGCCACGGCGATGAACTGCATGGCGGTCGCCGACGTGCTGGAGCAGAAGGGCGTGGACGTGCGCATCCAGACCGCGCTGGAGATCAAGGAGGTCGCGGAGCCTTATATCCGCGCCCGCGCCATCCGTCACCTTGAGAAGGGCCGCGTGGTCATCTTCGGCTGCGGCATCGGCTCGCCGTTTTTCTCCACGGATACCGCGGCGGTGCTCCGCGCGGCGGAGATCAACGCGGACGTTATCCTGCTGGCGAAGAACATCGACGGCGTGTACAACGCCGACCCCGCGAAGGTCGCGGGCGCGGTGAAGTACGACGCCATCTCCTACGAGGACGTGCTGGCCCAGCACCTCGCGGTGATGGATTCCACGGCGACCTCACTGTCGATGGACAATCACATTCCCGTGCTCGTGTTTGCGCTCAAGGACCCCAAGAACATCCTGCGCGCCGTGATGGGCGAAAAGATCGGTACGATCGTCGGCGAATGAGCCGGCGTCGCAAGATAAAATGCAAAAATCAAAATTTGAGGAGGCTATCCCCATGTTGAAGGATGAATACAAGGTTTACGAGGAAAAAATGAGAAAGAGCATCGACTCCGTCGCCGCCGACTTCGCCGCCGTGCGCGCGGGCCGCGCCAACGCCGCCGTGCTCGACCGCATCAGCGTGGACTATTACGGCACGCCGACGCCCATCCAGCAGATCGCGTCCATCGGCTCGCCCGATCCGCGCCAGCTGCTCATTCAGCCGTGGGACGCGAGTGCCGTGAAGCTCATTGAGAAGGCGATCCTGAACTCCGACCTCGGCATCAATCCGCAGAACGACGGCAAGGCCATTCGCCTGACCTTCCCGCAGCTGACCGAGGAGCGCCGTAAGGAGCTCGTCAAGCAGATCCGCAAGTACGCCGAGGGCGGCAAGGTCGCCATCCGCAACATCCGCCGCGACGCGATGGAGACCTTCAAGAAGAAGCAGAAGGCCAGCGAGCTGACCGAGGACGATCTGAAGATCGCCGAGAAGGACCTGCAGAAGCTCACCGACGATATGTGCAAGGAGCTGGACGCCCTGCTCGAGAAGAAGGAAAAGGAACTGATGGAGGTCTGATGGGACTTTTCACCAAAAGACAGCTCACGGGGCAGGTTGACAAAAACAGCCTGCCTCGTCATGTTGCCGTCATCATGGACGGCAACGGCCGCTGGGCGCAGAAGCGCGGGCTTCCGCGCTCGGCGGGCCACAAGGCGGGCGCGGAGAGCTTCCGTCGTCTCGGTACCTACTGCAAGAAGCTCGGCATCGACTACCTGACGGTCTACGCCTTTTCGACCGAGAACTGGAAGCGCCCGCCCGAGGAGATCGACGGCATCATGCAGCTTCTGCGCCGTTACCTCCATGAGTGCATCGACACGATGGAGCGCGACGGCAACCGCCTGCGCTTTCTCGGCGACCTGAGCGTGCTGGACGACGACCTCAAGGAGCTGATCCGGGAAACGAATGAAATTTCCGCGCGCATCGAGGGCTTTCAGGCGAACGTCTGCCTCAATTACGGCGGGCGGGACGAGATCATTCACGCCGCCCGCGCCTTCGCGCGCGACTGCGCGGCGGGGGAGAAGCGGAGCGACGCGCTGACGGAGAAGGAGCTTGCGCATTACCTCTACTCCGCAGGGCTTCCCGACCCTGACCTGCTCATTCGCCCCGGCGGGGAGAAGCGCATCAGCAACTATCTCCTCTGGCAGTGCGCGTACAGCGAGTTTTACTTCTGCGATACGCTCTGGCCCGACTTTGACGAGCGGGAGTTTGACAAGGCGCTTATCGCCTATCAGCACCGGGAGCGGCGCTTCGGCGGCGTGAAGCCGTAAGAGAAAAACAGCCCGAAAGGGGAAACACTATGAAACAAAGATGGTTAGTGGCCATAGTTGGCCTGCCTTTGCTGCTGCTGGTCCTGCTGGCTTGCCCACAGTGGGCGACGACGCTGCTGGTCTGCGCCATTTCCGGCGTTGCGGCCTATGAGCTGCTGCACGTGGCGGGGAAAAATATCGGCAAAGCGGTCTATGCCGTGACGATCCTCTGCGCAGTGGCACAGGTCTGGGTGATCTATGATGTGCGCAAATGGTACGAGGTCACCGTTCCGCTGCGCGGCGGCGCACCGTTTGACAAGTGTCTGATCCTGCCGTGGGTGCTGGTGATGTTCCTGTTTTATGAGGCTGTTGCCCGCTATGGGAAAGGAAACGATCTGCCCTTCACCGATGTGGCGACGGGCATCGTCGCGGGTGCCGTGCTGCCGACGATGTACAGCTGCATCCTGCTCCTGCGCTGCGTGCCGGAGTACGGCAAACTCTATGTGCTTGCGCCGTTTTTTATCGCCTTCGCGGGCGATTCGCTCTCGATGGGCTTCGGCATGTGGTTCGGCAAGCGCAAGATGGCGCCCCACGTCAGCCCGCACAAGACCTGGGCGGGCGGCATCGGCGGCCCTATCGGCAGCGCGCTCGGTATGCTGCTGCTCGGCTTCATCGGACAGAGATGGCTCGGTTATGCGCCGGACTATCTGGAGCTGGTCAAGGTCGGCGCGGGCGCCAACCTTTTCGGCCAGCTCGGCGACCTTTCCATGTCGCTCATCAAGCGTGAGGCAGGCATCAAGGATTACAGCCATCTGTTCCTTACGCATGGCGGTATGCTCGACCGCTTTGACTCTACGCTCTTCATTGCACCCATCGTATATCTTTTTGTGGGGACTGGCGCGATATGACAAGGAGTATTGCTTTACTTGGCTCGACCGGCTCCATCGGCCGCCAGACGCTGGAGGTCGCACGGGAGCTGGGACTGACCGTCGCGGCGCTGACCGCCAATTCGAGCGTTGATCTCATCGAACAGCAGGCGCGGGAGTTTTGCCCGCGTCTTGCCGTGCTTTATGACGAAGCAGCGGCTGCCGAGCTGCGCGAGCGCCTGCGGGACACGAAAACGCAGGTGCTCTCCGGTATGGAGGGTCTGCTCGCCGCCGCGACCGCGGAGGACGCCGACACGGTGGTGACCGCCGTGGTCGGCATGATCGGTCTGAAGCCCACGCTTGCCGCCATCGAACAGGGCAAGCGCATCGCGCTGGCCAACAAGGAGACGCTGGTGTGCGCGGGCACGCTCGTGATGGACGCGGCGGAGAAGTACGGCGCGGAGATCGTGCCGGTGGACAGCGAGCACAGCGCAATTTTTCAGTGTGTGCAGGGCTGCCGTGACCGCGGCGAGATCAAGCGATTGATCCTGACCTGCTCAGGCGGGCCGTTTTACGGTCTTACCCGCGAGCAGCTTGCGGGCAAGACGCGCGCTGACGCGCTCCGTCACCCCAACTGGACGATGGGCGCGAAGATCACCGTCGATTCCGCGACGCTGATGAACAAGGGCCTTGAGATCATCGAGGCCATGCGGCTCTACCGCCTGCCGCTGCGGCAGGTGGATGCCATCATCCACCGCCAGAGCATCGTTCATTCGCTCGTCGAGTACCGCGACGGCGCAATGCTCGCGCAGCTCGGTACGCCCGACATGAAGCTGCCCATCCGCTACGCGATGACCTATCCCTATCGTGCGGAAACGCCGGACCGGACGCTCGACCTGCTCTCCTGTCCGCCGCTGACCTTTGCCGCGCCGGATGAGGAGACGTTCCGCTGCCTGAAGCTCGCGCGTCAATGCGCCGCGGTCGGCGGCACAGCCTGCGCCATCCTCAACGGTGCAAATGAGGAGGCAGTCGGTGCGTTTTTGCGGGACGCGGTGGGCTTCAACGACATTCCCGCGCTGGTGGAAGCGGCACTGGGAACGGTGGAGCAGGTCTCCGCGCCGACGCTGGAGGAGATCCTCGCGGCGGATCACGCGGCGCGCAAAGCGGTCCGCGCGCACATCCAATAAGCAAGTTCCATAAGGAGTTATTTCATGTATATCATTGCTGCCATTTTGATCTTCGGCGTGCTCATTGCCGTGCATGAGCTCGGACATTTTCTTGCTGCGAAGGCCTGCGGTGTGCGTGTGAACGAGTTTTCCATCGGCATGGGCCCGACCATCTTCCACACGACAAAGGGCGAAACGGAATATTCGCTGCGCCTTCTGCCCATCGGCGGCTTTTGCGCGATGGAGGGCGAGGACGAGGAAAGCGACGACCCGCGTGCGCTGGAGAGGCAGGGCTTTTGGAAGAAGCTGCTGATCTTCGTCGCAGGCGCGGCGATGAATTTCCTCACCGGCCTCCTTATTATGATCTGCCTGTACGCTGGCGCCCAGGGCTTCTATACGGCGGAGATCGTCGAGCTTGACCCGGCATTTCCCCAGCAGGGCGAAAACGGCATCATGGTCGGCGACGTAATCTGGGCCATCAACGGCGAGCGCATCTATCTCAAAAGCGACGTTTCCACGGTGCTCGGCGCGGTCGATCTGGATGAAAACGGCACCATTGAAATGACGGTCAAGCGCGGCGGCGAGAAGCTCAAGCGCACGCTGACGCTGCAGACCTATACGGACGAAAACGGCGCGGAGGTGCGCCGCTACGGCTTCACCTATGGAGGCATCGTGGAAGCGACGCCGCTTGTTCGGCTGCAATACAGCTGGTACAATACGCTCGATTTTGTGCGCCTTGTACGCATGAGCCTGATGATGCTGGTGAGCGGCTCGGCAGGACTGGACGATCTCAGCGGGCCGGTCGGCATTGTCTCGACCATCAAGGACGTGGGCGAGGAGGCGCAGGAGGAGGCCGAGAAGAACAATCAGAACGGCTTCGCCGCGGCGGCGGAGAGCATTCTCTACTTCGGTGCGCTTATCGCGGTCAACCTTGCCGTGATGAACCTGCTGCCGCTGCCGGCGCTCGACGGCGGTAAGGTGTTCTTCCTCGTGATCAACACGCTGGCGCTGGCGATCTTCAAGCGTCAGATCCCGCCGAAATATGAGAACTATATCCACATGGCGGGCTTTGCCCTGCTGATGGCGCTGATGCTCTTCATCACGTTCCACGATGTGATGAAGCTGCTGTGAGGAGGAAAGAAGCATGACGAAGCAGATCATGGTCGGCGGCGTGGCCGTCGGCGGCGGCGCGCCGGTCACCATCCAGTCGATGTGCAACACAAAGACCGAGGACGCAGGCGCGACCATCGAGCAGATCCTGCGCTTGGAGCAGGCGGGCTGCGAGATCGTGCGCGTGACCGTGCCGACACCGGAGGCGGCGGAGGCGGTCGAGACCATCAAGAACAGCATTCATATTCCGCTCGTGGCGGACATTCACTTTGACTACCGCCTTGCCATCGCCGCGGCGGAGCACGGCGCGGACAAGATCCGCATCAACCCCGGCAACATCGGCGGGGAGGACCGCGTGAAGGCGGTCGTGGACTGCTGCCGCGCGCACAAGGTGCCCATTCGCATCGGCGTGAACGGCGGCTCGTTGGAGAAGAAGCTGCTGGCAAAGTACGGCCGCGTGACGCCGGAGGCGCTCATGGAGAGCGCGCTGGGCCATGTCGCGCTGCTGGAGAAGTATGACTTCACGGACATCTGCATCTCCGTCAAAAGCTCCGACGTACCGCTCAACATGGCGGCCTACCGGCTGCTGCATGAAAGGGTGGACTATCCGCTGCACCTCGGTGTGACCGAGGCGGGCACGCCGTCGATGGGAGTGCTGAAGTCTGCCATCGGCATCGGCGGACTTCTCTGCGAGGGCATCGGCGACACGATGCGCGTTTCGCTGACCGCCGACCCGGTGGAGGAGGTCTATGCCGCCAAGCGCATTCTGCGCGCCTGCGGGCTGCGAAGAAGCGGCGTGAATCTGATCTCCTGCCCGACCTGCGGGCGCACGGCTTACGATATGATCCCGCTGGCGGAGGAGCTGGAGCGCCGCCTTGAGGACTGCGACAAGCCCATCACCGTCGCGGTCATGGGCTGCGTGGTCAACGGCCCCGGCGAGGCGAGCGCGGCGGACATCGGCGTCGCGGGCGGCAAGGGCGAGGGCCTTATTTTCCGTCATGGCGAAGTATTGTACAAGGTAGCGCAGGAAAAGCTGCTGGACGCCCTGCTTGAAGAGATCGAGAAACTGTAAGAGAGAAGCGAAAAAATGGCACAAAGGATACCGTTTTTTGAATTATTTGAGGGCTTTGCGCCGCCCATCGGACTGCGTGTGCTGCTCACCGACGCACGCGTGACCGACGTCACTGTGGAGCAGGAGAGCCGCACGATGGCGCTTGCGCTGACGGTGCTGCAGGAGATCACGGATTCCGAGCGCACCCTGCTCGAGCAGCTTTTGGCGGACCGCTTTGCGCTCAACGGCGTGCGGATCTCGCTGACGCAGGGCGGTTTTCCCAAGCAGGAGCCGCGCCCCTCGAATGCGGGCGGCGGCGCGAGGAAGGAGTCAAGTGCCGGCAAGATCATCATGGGCCGCGAGATCAAGGGACATCCCATGCCAATGAGCGAGCTGAACCCCAAGGCGGGAAACGTCGTGGTCGAGGGCAAGGTCTTCAAGTGCGAGTTCCGTGAGCTGCGCCAGCCGGGTATGTGGCTGGCGCTCATTGAGATGACCGACTACGAGGGCTCGGTCATCGTGCGCAAGCGGATGCTGGAAAAGGACGTCGCGCCGTTGCGCGACCGCGTTTCGACCGGTATGTGGCTGCGCGTCGCGGGTACGATGGAGTTGACCTACGACGGTCACGATATGCAGCTCAACCCGCGCGACGTGACCGAGATCACGCACGAGCCGCGCATGGACACTGCCGAGGTCAAGCGCGTGGAGCTGCACCTGCATACGCGAATGTCCAACATGGACGCGCTGACCGACACCGGCAGCGTCGTCAAGCTCGCCGCCAAGTGGGGGATGCCCGCCATCGCCATCACTGACCACGGTGTAGCACAGTCCTTTCCGGATGCCTGGCACGCCGGCGAGGGTAAAATAAAAATACTTTACGGCTGTGAGGGCTATTTCGTCAACAACATTGACGACCGCATCGCCATTCATGGGCATCAGGACATCGGTTTTTCCGATGAGATCGTCTGCTTCGACATTGAAACGACCGGCCTCAAGGTCACGCAGGAGGCCATCACGGAGATCGGCGCGGTGCGGCTCAGGAACGGCGAGATCGTTGAGACCTTCCAGACCTTCGTAGACCCCGAGCGCCGGCTGACGCCGGAGATCATCGGTCTGACCGGCATCACGGACGAGATGCTGCGCGGCGCGCCGAAGCTCAAGGACGCGCTGACGGCGTTCCTCGCTTTCGCGGGAAATGCGCCGCTTGCGGCGCACAACGCGGAGTTCGATATCAGCTTTATCCGCGCGGGCTGCCGGAAGTGCAGCATTCCGTTCGAGCCGACCTATATTGATACGCTCATTCTGGCGCAGAATCTGCTGCCAGGCTTGGGCAAGTATAAGCTGGACATCGTGGCGGAGCATTTGCAGCTGCCGCAGTTCAACCACCACCGCGCGTCGGACGATGCCGTGCCGGTCGCGCAGATGCTGACAAAATTTTTCCCCATGCTTGAAGAACGGGGCGTGACGCGCCTGCAGCAGATCAACAACGAAATGCTCAAACTGCGCCCGCTGGGAAGCAAATCCAACCGCTTCCCGAAGCACATCATTCTGCTGGCCAAGAACAAGGCGGGCCTGAAGAATCTTTACCAGCTCATTTCGCTCTCCAACCTCAAGTATTTTAAGCGTGTGCCGATCATTCCGAAAAGCGAGCTGATCGCGCACCGCGAGGGGCTTATCATCGGCTCGGCCTGCGAGGCAGGCGAGCTGTTCCGTGCGGTCGCGGACCACAAGGACTGGGAGGAGCTCAAGCGCATCGCGTCCTTCTACGATTATCTCGAGATCCAGCCCATCTGCAACAATCGCTTCATGCTGCGCGAGGGTGCGGCCAGGAGCGAGGAGGAACTGCGCGACTTCAATCGCACCATCGTCCGGCTTGGCGAGGAGCTGGGCAAGCGGGTCGTCGCCACCGGCGATGTGCATTTTCAGGAGCCGGAGGATGAGGTCTACCGACATATCCTGCTGGCCTCCAAGAAATTCCCAGACGCGAACGCGCCGCTGCCCATCTACTTCCGCACGACGGACGAGATGCTCCGTGAATTTGAGTATCTCGGCAAGGAAAAGGCCTACGAGGTGGTCGTGACCAACACGCGCGCCATTGCGGACCAGATCGAGAACATCGAGCTGCTGCCCAAGGGCAAGCTCTTCCCGCCGCGCCTGGAAAATTCCAGAGAGGATCTGAACCGCCTCGTCTGGGACAAGGTGCACGAGCTTTACGGCGACGAGCCGCCGAAGCTCATCAAGGACCGTTTGGACATCGAGCTGGGCGGCATTCTCGGCAAGTACGACGTGGTGTATATGTCGGCGCAGAAGCTCGTCCAGCGCTCGCTGGAGTGCGGCTATCTGGTCGGCTCGCGAGGGTCGGTCGGCTCGTCGCTCGTCGCCTATATGTCGGGCATTACCGAGGTCAACTCGCTCCCGCCGCACTACCGCTGCCCGAAGTGCAGGCACAGCGAGTTCATCACCGACGGCAGCTACGGCTGCGGCGCGGATATGCCGGATAAGAACTGTCCGGAATGCGGCACGAAGTACGTCAAGGACGGCTTTGACATTCCGTTTGAGACCTTCCTCGGCTTCGGCGGCGGCAAGGTGCCGGATATTGACCTGAACTTCTCGGGTGAGTATCAGGCGCGGGCGCACCGCCACGCCATCGAAATGTTCGGCGAAACGCAGGTGTTCCGCGCGGGAACCATCGGCACGCTGGCGGAAAAGACCGCCTTCGGCTTTGTAAAGAAGTATCTCGAGGAGAACGGCATCCAGTCGGGCGCGGCGGAGATCGACCGCCTGACGGCGGGCTGCGTCGGCGTGCGCCGCACGACGGGTCAGCACCCCGGCGGCTTGGTCGTCGTGCCGGACGATCTGGAGATCGAGGATTTCTGCCCCGTGCAGCACCCGGCCGACGCGGAGGACAGCGACACCATCACCACGCACTTTGAATATCACTGCATGGAGGATAACCTCCTCAAGCTCGATATGCTCGGCCACGATGACCCGACGATGATCCGTATGCTCGAGGATCTCACCGGCGTGAACGCCCGCACGATCCCGCTCGACGATCCGGATACGATGAGCATTTTCACCTCGTCGAAGGTGCTGGGCTTTGAGAACGACGACCTGCTCGGCCCGACCGGCGCGGTCGCCATTCCCGAGTTCAACACGCGCTTTACGCGCCAAATGCTCATTGACACGCAGCCGAAGGACTTCAACACTCTCGTGCGTCTTTCCGGCTTCTCGCACGGCACGGACGTGTGGCTCGGCAACGCGCGCGAGCTGATCGTCAGCGGCACGGCGAGCGTTCTGGAGACGGTCGGCTGCCGCGACGACATCATGCTCTACCTCATTTCCATGGGGCTTGACCCGAAGATGAGCTTCAAGATCATGGAGGCCGTGCGGAAGGGCAAGGTCAAAAAGGGCGGCTTTCAGGACGGCTGGGTAGAGGCGATGCAGGAGCACGATGTGCCGGAATGGTACATCGAGTCGCTCGCCAAGATCGGCTATCTGTTTCCGAAGGCGCACGCGGTCGCATATGTTATGATGGCGTTCCGCATCGCGTGGTTCAAGGTGCATGAGCCGCTGGCGTTCTACGCGACCTTCTTCACCGTGCGCGCGAAGGCGTTCGACGCGGAATACTGCTGCGCGGGACTGGACGCGGTCAAGCGGAAGATCCGCGAGATCGAGAACAACAAGGACGCGTCGGCGGTCGAGCAGGATCTGATGACCACGCTCGAGGTCTGCTACGAGTTCTATCGCCGCGGCTTTCACTTTGACACCATTGACATCTACCGCTCCGACGCGACAAAGTTCACCGTCACCGAAGGCGGCCTCCTGCCGCCGTTCATCTCCGTCCACGGACTCGGCGAGGCCGCGGCGCTGGACACGGTGGAAAAGCGCAGGGGCAAGGAGTTCATCTCGGTCGAGGAGTTCTCCATGTGCTGCAATAAGCTCTCCAAGACGCACATCGAGCAGCTGCGCGCCCTCGGCGCGTTTGCCGGCATGGCGGACACCAGCCAGCTCACGCTGTTCGGATAAATAGGGGGAGGGGAAGATGGAGAAGTATCCCTGCCCATGCTGCGGATATTTGACCTATCCGGTGCCGCGGGAGGATGCGATTGCCTATATCTGCCCTGTCTGCTTTTGGGAGAACGATGTGTTTGTTACATCGGACGATGAACCGAGCGACGAAAATCACGGCATCCCACTCCGCACGGCGCAGGAAAATTACCGCAGCTTCGGCGCCTGTGCGCGCACGATGCTCCGCTATGTCAGAGAGCCGAAGCCGGAGGAAATTCCACAATAGAAAAACGCAGGACCTGCACTTGGCAGGCCCTGCGTTTTTTCATGCAGCAATGCAAAAGATGTGTTACAGCCCCAGCTCTACGGCGCGGCGCAGGCGCACCTTGCCGTCCAGCGCGGCATCGATGGTTTGGATCAGCGCCTCGCGGTCGCGGTTGAGCGTGCCGCCGAGGGGAAGGTAGTTTGAGGCATGGTTCGAGCGGAACACGCTGCCCTCGGAGTCGATGTGTTCCAGGAAGAGCCGCGTCTCGCGCATCAGATCGACGGGCCCCATCATCTGAAACTCGCCCGCCTCGATCCAATCGTGCAGGGGAGTGCCGGAGTAGACGCGCAGCGTCAGAAAAGCGATAAACTCCGGCTTCATGGCGCTGACGGCCTTTGCCGTGTCGATGGCGTGAGCCTGCCAGTCGCCGTTGAGACCAGCCATGCCGTTGATGGCGGTGACGGAGATGGCGATGCCCGCCGCCTTGCAGCGCAGCGCATTTTTCACGGTCTCCGCCGCGGTGACGCCCTTGTTGAACTTCAAGAGCAGCTCCTCATTGCCGCTTTCCAAACCGATGTAGACGAGCGCCAGCCCGTGCTCACGCAGCTTGCGCAGCTCCTCGTCCGTTTTGCGTTCGATGGCCTTGGTGGTGGCATAGGCGGCAACGCGCGTACACTCGGGGAAGTATTCGCGGATGAAGTCCAGCACCTGCAGCAGATAGTCCATCGGCAGGATCAGCGCGTCGCCGTCGGCGAGAAAGATGCGCTCGATGCGCCGCTCGTAGCTGCGCGCCTCGGCGAGGTCGCGCAGGACCTCCTCCACCGGACGGATGGAGAACTTCTTATCCTTGTACATATTGCAGAACGCACATTTGTTGTGGCTGCAGCCGAGCGTACACTGCACGATCAGGCTGTACGCCTCGCTCGGCGGACGGTAGACGGCTCCGTAGTAGTGCATGGGCTTCCTCCTTGCCTGTTCAGTCTTCCAGCTTGGCCAGGCACTTCTTCATGAAGCGCTCGCAGTCGATGATGGCGCGCTCGTGCGTGCCCTCGCCGATGAGGCCCTTGTTATCGTATGCCTCGACCTTGAAGGTATACATCTTGCCGTTCTCGGAAATAGCGATCAGCTCGGCCTTGGCGGTGATCTCCGCGCCGATGGGGGAGGGGGAAACGTGGCGGACGTTGACCATCGTGCCGACACTGCTCTTGCCCTCGGGAAGCTGCTCCTTCATGTAGTAGTAGGCTGCGGCCTCCATCCAGCAAATGAGGAAGGGCGTGGCGAAGATGTCCAGTCCGCCCGAGCCGAGCGCGCCGGCGGTGATCTCTTTGGTGACAACATTTTTGTATTCGTAAGTGTCTCCGATCTGCATGGGTTTGATTCCTTTCTTTCGTGCGATGTTTTTACTTGGCTGCCTTGACCTTGATCCAGAGCTTGCTCAGCTCGCGCATGAGCGTCTGGTTGTCGTGGAACATCTCGTCCTTCTCGTAGCCGGAGCGGGGAAGGTAGGCGGCATTCTCTGCGTAAAGGTCCTCGGAGGAGGTCATCTCCTCAAAGACCTCTGCGTTGGGAGAAGTATACCCCACCGTCTCCGTATTGTCAAATGCGGCCTCATAGGTGAGCATATAGTTGATGAACTCATGGGCGAGCAGGGGATTTTCCGCGTTCGCGGGAATGACCATCGCGTCGCACCAGATGTTCGTGCCCTGCTCCGGCATATAGAAGCTCATGTCCTCGTTCTCGTCGAGAATGACGGTGGCGTCGCCGGAGTAGACGACCGCGAGATCCTTGTAGCCGTTCATCATGCCATCGATGACCTCGTCGGTGACGTAGACGGGCGACATGGTGTCGTTCATTTGCAGCAGCCATTCGTAGGCGGCGTTGATCTCGTCGGGGTCGGAGGTGTTCATCGAGTAGCCGAGCGCCTTGAACGCCATCATGAACGAGTCACGCTCGGAGTCGTAGATGTAGAGGTGACCGGCGTAGTCGGTGTTGCGCAGCACCTCCCAGCCCTGTTCCTCCACCACGGAGGGATCGACGTTCTCGTGGTTGTAGACGATGCCGACGCTGCCCCAGAAGTAGGGAACGGACCACTCGTTATCGGGGTCGTAGCTCATGCCGCGCACCGCGTCGTCCATATTCTCAAGGTTTGGAAGCAGGCTGTGATCGAGCGGCTGGAGATAGTTCTCCTTCATCAAACGCTCGATCATGTAGTCCGAGGGAATGACCACGTCGTACTTGTCGCCCGCCATGAGCTTGGTGTACATCATCTCATTGGAGTCGAAATTCTCCACGATGACGCGCACGCCGAACTGCTTTTCAAAGTCGCCGATGACGTTCTCACCGAGGTACTCGCCGGGGAGATAGAGCTTGAGGACGTTGCTGCCGTACTTTTCGACGGCGGCAGCGTTCTTGTGCTGCTGAGAAAGGCTGACGCCGACCGTTCCGCCGAGAACGGCGAGCGCCAGCACGCCGGCGACAGCGGCCATCAGCTTGCGGCTTTGTGCAAAGGATTTTCCCTTTTCACTTCCTTCTTTTTCACGCTTTTCGTGCAGGATCGGGACAAGGTTGACGATGCCGAGCACCAGCGTGATGGCGACAATGACGAGCGTGGAGAGCGCGTTGATGGAGGGATTGACGCGCTTAGACATGGTGTAGACCAGAATGGAAATGTTGTTCACGCCGTTGCCCGTGGTGAAGTAGGAGATCACGAAGTCGTCGAAGCTCATGGTGAACGCGATGAGCGCGCCGGAGACGATGCCCGGACGGATCTGCGGCACGATGACGCGGGTGAGTGCCTGGAACGGCGTGGCGCCGAGGTCCATCGCTGCGTCGATGAGGTTCGGGTCGAGCGAGCGCAGCTTCGGTGTGACGGAGAGCATGACGTAGGGGATGCAGAACATGATGTGCGCGAGCAGCAGCGTCAGAAAGCCCTTCTTCACCGCCAGCACGCTGAAAAACATCAGCAGGCTGATGCCGGTGACGATATCGGGATTCATCACGGGCAGGTCGTTCACGCGCTCGACCATCGCCTGAAGGACCCTTTTCGACTTCGACAGACCGATGGCGGTGACGGTGCCGACGATGGTGGAAACGACGGTAGCAAGAATGGCGATGACGACCGTATAGAGCACGGCTTCCATCATTGTCGAGTCCGCGAACATCTTCTCATACCAGCGCAGGGAGAAGCCACCGAACTTCGTGAGCGAGCGGGAATCGTTGAACGAAAAGACGATGATATAGAGAATGGGGAGGTAGAAGAACAGCAGCGTCAGCGTGAGAATGACCTTGGAGGCGGCAGAGGTTTTCTTTTTCATCGTCTGTCACTCCTTTCCGCGGCTGGCGGGCTGCACGTCGACCTTGCGCGTGAGCCACATCGAAAGCATGATGATGATCGCCATGATGAGGGAAATGGCGCTGCCGAAGTTCCAGTCGCCGGAGGTGAGGAACTGCGACTCGATGATGTTGCCGACGAGCACGAATTGGCCGCCGCCGAGGAGCTTCGGAATGAAGAAGCTGGAAACGGCGGGCAGGAACACGAGCGTGATGCCGGAAATGACGCCGGGGAGGGAGAGCGGCAGCGTCACGCGCAGAAACGCCTGCACGGGCGTGGCGCCGAGGTCGTTGGCGGCCTCCAGCAGGCTCTTGTCCATCTTGGCGAGCGAGGTGTGGATCTGCAGGATCATAAAGGGAATGAAGTTATACACCATGCCGAGAATGACGGCGAAGCTCGTGTGGATCATCGAGACCGGCCCAATGCCGAAAAAGCCGAGAATGGTGTTGAGGATACCCTCGTCCTGCAAAATACCCATCCACGCATAGGTGCGCACGAGCATATTGACCCACGTCGGCATGGTGATGAGCAGGATCATGATGGTGTTCGAGCGGCTGTTCATCTGCGCGATGGCATAGGCGATGGGGTAGCCGAGCGCGATGCAGATGAGCGTCGTGAGCACGGCGATATAGAGCGAGCGGCCAAGCACCTCCATGAACACGGTGTCGGTGACAAAGCGCTTGAAGTTATCGAAGGTGAACTGAAAGGTCAGCACCTCATTGCCGGAAACGGTGAAGGCGTAGAGCACGATGAGCAGCATCGGCAGCACGATCATCACGCTGATCCAGGCGACGTAGGGGTACGTCATGGAACGGAACTGCTTCACCACTGCCCCTCCTTCTTCATGACGTGAATGTCCTCGGGGCGGAAGATGAGGCCGACCTCCGCGCCCTCCTCGCAGGCGCGCGTGGTGGAGACCTTGTACTCATAGCCCTCGGTGGAGAAGGTCACGTCGTAGACGCCCGGCTCGATGGTCTCGGGGTCGAAATCGTACTTGACATCGGAGATCTCGACCTGCTCGCCGTCCTCGAGGGACCACGCGGACGCGCTCGCCCACGTTTCCAGATCGGTGTCGAGCGCGATGCTCTCCTGAATGTCCTCGACCTTCTTGAAGAAGTTCATCGCGTAGATCTCTTCCTGATAGACCTTGCTCTCCACGCGGTTCTCCGCCATGACCGCGGCCTTGACCGTGATGGACGTTCCGGCGGCGGTGGTGAAGGTGACAGAGTAGCTGCCGACCTCGGGCTTGATGTCGTATTCGACGTTCTTGATGGAGATGGGCTCCTCGGTCTCCACGTCCCACGCCTCGGCAGAGGCGAGGGCGACGACCTTGGCGTCGTCCAGCTCGCCGACGTCCTCGACGTCAATGAGGAAGGCGCTGGCGCTGATCTTCTCACCGGCGTCGGCATTGAGCACGGGACGGTCCTGCGAGACCTGCATCTTGACGGTGATGGTCGTGCCGACGCGGGTCTCGACCACGGTATCGTAGTGCATCCCCTTGAAAAGCTGAGACTTCACCACGCCCTTGAGCATACCCTCGGCGCGGGGGACAATGTCAAGATGCTCGGGACGGATGACGACGTCCACCTTTTCATTCTTGCTGAAGCCGCGGGCACGGCAGGGGAACTTTTTATCCTCGAAGACCACAAGGTCGTCGCCCTGCATCACGCCGTCGATGATGTTCGTCTCGCCGATGAAGTTGGCGACGAACTCGTTGACGGGGTAGCGGTAGATCTCGGTCGGCGTGCCGATCTGCTGGATCTCGCCCGCGTTCATGACCACGATCTTGTCGGACATGGTCAGCGCCTCCTCCTGGTCGTGGGTGACGAAGATGAAGGTGATGCCGACCTCCTGCTGAATGTACTTGAGCTCCTGCTGCATCTCCTTGCGCAGCTTCAGGTCGAGCGCGCCGAGCGGCTCGTCGAGCAGCAGCACGCTCGGCTCGTTGACGAGCGCGCGGGCGATGGCGATGCGCTGCTGCTGACCGCCGGAGAGCTCAGTCACATTGCGGTCGGCGTAGTCCTCAAGGCTCACCAGACGCAGCATACGCATGACCTTCTGGGCGATAACGTCCTTCGGCTCTTTTTTGATGGTCAGGCCGAAGGCGATGTTGTCGTAGACGTTCATGTGCGGGAAGAGCGCGTATTTCTGGAACACGGTGTTGATCTCGCGCTTGTAGGGCGGGACATTCACGATATCCTCGCCGTCGAAGAGGACCTTGCCCTCGGTGGGCTGCAGGAAGCCGCCGAGGATACGCAGCAGCGTCGTCTTGCCGCAGCCGGAGGGACCGAGCAGGGTGACGAACTCATTTTCGTAAATGTCCAGGCTGACGCCCTTGAGGACGACCTGCCCGTCCTCAAAGCTCTTGACGATATTCTTGAACTGGATCAGTTTTTTCTGTTCAGGCATGGTTCCAATATCCTTTCCTTATATCGATAGAAGTCAGAACAGGGGAGGGGTCGAGACCCACAGCACGCGCGCAGTGGTCTTGCGCACGTTTTTGAGCAGATGGAAGCTGCGTCCGTGGAGGTAGAAGGTCTCTCCGCGGCGCAGGGGATGCTCCTCGCCGTCGCAGACCAGCACGACGCTGCCTTCGACGACATAGCCGAATTCCTCGCCGTCATGCGGCTCGACCGTGAAGCTCTCGCCGCCCTCGGGCAGCTCGAGCAATATCGGCTCCATCTGATTCTTCTGCGTGTTGGGAACGATCCAGTTGACCGTGCAGTCCTCGCGCTCGTCAACGAAGAAATCGTCGGCGTGGAAGATGAACTGGTCGTTTTTATCCTCCTGAAAGAACTCGGCAAGATTCGTGCCGAGCGCCTCCAGAATGTCGCTCAGAGAGTCGATGGACGGGGAGGTAAGGTCGCGCTCTAACTGGGACAAAAACCCCTTTGTCAGCTCGCTTCGGCTGGCGAGCTCCTCCAGAGTCAGTCCCTTGCGCGTTCGCAGCTCTCGGATCTTATTTCCAATGTCCATACAATGACCTCCCGATTCCTAAGCGTTCGATTTGCTAAACTTTCAGTTTATTTTTATAAAACCAAACTTATTATACACAAAGAGAAAAAGATTGCAAGCATAAAATAAACAAAAAGTTTAATATTTTGAACGCTGACAGTTTCGAAGGCAAAAAAAGGAAGGACTCTGTGCAATCGGTACAGAGTCCTTCGCTGTTTTCGGCTTATTGATAGTCGCTCACAAGGAACAGAGGCTTGATGACCACGACCTCGTCGTGCTCCTCCTGCTCGACCTGCACGTCGGCGGTGAGCGCCCTGAGGTCGGCTTTGAGCACGTCGAGCGCTTCCTCCTTGCTCTGCGCGCGGCCCTCGCGCAGAATGCGGATCATGCGGTCGAGCACGATCGGATGCGCGTAGCGGGCGGGGAGGGGGAAGTCCTCGGGCAGGACATTCGCCACGGCGGCCTGCGCCTCGTCCCAGGCACGCTCGACCGCCCTGCGGTTATTCTTTGCCGTGGGCAGAACGTGCGCTCCCGAGAAGAAGAACACGGCGGCAAAGCCGAAGAGCGCGAAGTAGACGCCGAAATCGCTGCCGCCGCGCCATGAGATGATGCCGTACACCAATGCCGCCGCGCCCGCGAGGACGATCGCCAGCGCGACCCAACGGTAGGCGGGATTCGTATGCTCGTTGATGCGCTTGGCCTTGGCGGCTGCGGCAAGCTGAGCGGTCAGCTCGGGATAGCCGGAGAGGAATTTGCGCGCGCGCTCCAGCTCCTCGCGCGCGCTCTGCGCCTGCGGTGTGAGCTCCTTGAGGTAGCGGGATGCCTCCTGCTGCGCCTTTTTTGCAAGCCGCTGCTCACCGCCGACGCTCAGGCGCGGAATCTCGGGATGGACCTGCCCCAGATAGGCAAGCAGCTCGTCCACGTCCTCCTCACGCTTGAAGGTGCATTGCTTCTCCTGTCCGTCGTCGTACTGCACGACGAGGTAGGGGATGGAGCCAAACGCACCCTTGCCGCTGAAGCCGCCCTGGCTCATCGCCACGCGCTTGAAAACGCGCCGCACGGAGCCGAAGCCGACGTAAAAGTGCCGGTCGATGAGAAGATCGTTGAGATATAGTGCCTTTTCTCCCACACCGCAGGGGCCGAAGCGGCGGCAGGACTTTCGGTCCGCGGCCGCGGTCTCCGCTTCCAAGACGGTGTTTCCAAGGCGTACAGGTGCAAAGCTCATAATCGCTCCTCCAGAGTGAGCAAAGCGGCGGGAGGGACGCTCTCGCCGCTTTACGGAATAGGGTTTACTTGTGCAGGGTCTCGTAGTGCGGCTGGGTGTGACGCTTCTTGATGGTGTACAGGAAGATGCCAAGGAACAACGCCGCAGCGAGGATGCCGACGGGATAAGCGACCGCCGTGTTGTACACGGTAGCGCCGTCGGCAGTCTTGGTGTTGAGGAACTGGCCGAGGCACTCATTGCCCAGCATGAAGTAGGTGATGGACACGGCGCTCATGAAGGTAGCGGGAACGGCGGTAATCCAGTAGTTCTTCTTCTCATAGAAGAGGTACATGGAAGCGGCCCACAGAACGATCATGGCGAGCGTCTGGTTGGTCCAGCTGAAGTAACGCCAAATAATGGTATAGTCAATCTTGCCGAGGGCGTTGCCGATGCCGAGGACAGCGCCGACGCCGAGCACGGGGACGCAGAGGAGCAGACGGTTCTTCCAGCTCTTCTGGTCCATCTTGAACCAGTCGGCCAGAACCAGACGGGCGGAGCGGAACGCGGTGTCGCCGGAGGTGATGGGGCAGGCGATGACGCCGAGCATGGCAAGGGCAATGCCGATGCCGCCCATGGTCTTGGAGCAGACGTCATACACAGCGGTGGAGCCGCCGCCGCCGAGAGCAAGCAGCTCTTCACCGGTGTAGAGAGCGCAGCCGGCAGCCGCCCAGATCAGGGCGATGATGCCTTCGGAGACCATCGCGCCGTAGAAGACGAAGTGGCCCTGCTTCTCGCTCTTCATGCAGCGTGCCATCAGGGGGCTCTGCGTGGCATGGAAGCCGGAGATCGCGCCGCAGGCGACGGTGATGAACATGAAGCTCCAAATCGGCGTGCCCTGCGGATGGAGGTTTGCGAAGTTGCTCCAAATTTCGGGGATGGTGTAGCCCTTGGTGAAGATGCCGAGCGCAACACCGAGCGCCATAACAATCAGGCAGATGCCAAACACGGGGTAGATCTTGCCGATGATCTTATCGATGGAGAGGAAGGTCGCAATGAAGTAATAGACCAGAATCAGGATCAGCCAGAACATCTTGCTGGCGAGGATGCCTTCGCTGCCGCCCTTGGAGCACAGCAGCTGGAGCAGACCGGCGGGGCCGACGGCGAACACCGTGCCGACCATGACCAGAAGAACGACGCTGAACACGCGCATGACATTCTTCATCGCGCCGCCGAGGTAAATGCCGGAGATCTCGGAGATGGAAGCGCCTTCGTTGCGCTCACTCATCATACCGGAGAAATAGTCGTGGACCGCACCGGCAAAGATGGTGCCGAAGGTGATCCACAGGAAGACCACGGGACCCCACAGAGCGCCGCTCAGAGCGCCGAAGATGGGGCCGAGGCCCGCAATGTTCAGAAGCTGGATCATAAAGAGCTTCCACTGCGGCAGGACCATGTAGTCCACACCGTCGTTGATCTTGACGGCAGGGGTCTCACGGTCATCGGGGCCGAAGGTGTTCTCAACGACCTTGCCGTAGACGAAGTAGCCGCCGATCAGCAGTGCCAGACACAGGAAAAAGCTAATCATTTGTACTCTCCTCCTTAATTTGTCCCATGATGGCATGGGTATGCATCGGTTGGAAACGTTTCCACCCGACGCCAAACATCATAGCACGAAAGAAAAAAAGTTCAAGCGACAAAAAGAACAAAAAATTGATAAAATTTTTATGCGGATTTATGTATTGATTTCACATATCTCACGCAGGTATCGCGGAAAATGATGGAAGAATATTTATATATAAATTAAATATGTATTCTCCCGCATGTTCAGCCGAAGTATTTCCGCCGGAAGGGGACCTCGTCGGCGATGAACTCGCGCCCACGCAGGTAGTTGAGAATGCCTGCGTCGGTGGGGAAGTCAAAGCGCAGGCGGTAGGAGTAGAGCGCCTGCTGCGTCTCACCGTAGCGGCGGTTGACGCTGCCGACGCCGTATTTTCCGTCGCCGAGCAGGGGGTGGCCCATGTCGGCGAAGCTCGCGCGGATCTGGTGCGTGCGCCCCGTGAGCAGCTCGACTTCGACAAGGGAGAGGCGATCGCGCGTTTCCAGCGTTTTGTAGAGCGTGACGGCGCTGCGTCCGTCCGGCACGGGATGGTGATAGACGCGCACGGTGTTCGTTTTGCTGTCCTTGCGCAGGAAGCATTCGATGCGGCCCTTCGGCGGCTCGGGGCGGCCGAGGCAGATGCAGAGGTAGAATTTGGACAGCTCGCGTTCGCGGATCTTTTCGTTCAGGACGCGCAGCGCCTCGGCGTTCTTCGCCGCGATGACGATGCCGCCCGTGTTGCGGTCGATGCGGTTGCACAGCGCGGGAGTAAAGACATTTTCCTCGCGAGGCTTCCACTCGCGCTTCTGGTAGAGATAGGCAAGCAGATGGTTGACGAGCGTATTGACCTTCTCCCCCTCGTCGGCGTGAACGACGAGCCCGGCCGGCTTGTCGAGCAGCAGAATGTTCTCATCCTCGTAAAGGATGTGCAGCTTTGGATTTGCGATGGTGAGGTAGACGTTCTCCTCGCTCGGCGTTTCAAAGAATTCGTCGTTGAGGTAAAGCTGGAGCCGGTCGCCCTCGCGCAGGCGGTAGTCGCGCTCGGCGCGCGCGCCGTTGACCTTGATGCGCTTGAGGCGGATGTACTTCTGCGCCAGCGAGGCGGGCAGCAGGGGAACGGCCTTGCCGAGAAAGCGGTCGAGCCGCTGGTCGGCGTCATTTTTATGGATGGTAAGCTCTCGCATAATACCGCTCCTTTCGCGCGCAAAAACACTTCAAGGTCATTCTACGATACCCACCGTCAAATGTAAAGAAAAGCAAAGAAAAAAGTTGTAAAAAATCCTCAAAAAATGTTTGACATTCCGGGGCGCGTCCTCTATAATACTACTCGTGTCATTGCGAGGTGTATCATGCTTTTGGATATCAAACGAATCGTTAACACCCCCGGAGGCAGAATCCCCTTTGAGTTTTCAGAGGACTTTTCTGATGTGGACTTCGGCGGCGTGTGTCCGGCCGTTCGGCCTGTCTTAGTGGTAGGGCAGGTGCGGAACATCGCGGGGATGCTTCGTTTGGAGCTGACACTTGATACGACCCTTGCGGCTGTGTGCGACCGCTGCGGCGAGGTCTTTGACAAGCCCTTTCATCTCGACTGCGAGTATCTGCTCGCGACTGAGCTGGAGGACGAGAAAAATGACGAGATACTGCTGCTCGAGGACGGCACGGTCGATCTGGGAGAGCTCTCCCGCGAGGTGTTTATCCTCAATATGCCCACAAAGCTGCTTTGCCGAGAGGATTGCAGGGGCCTGTGTCCCGGCTGCGGCGTGAACCTCAATTATGAGGTCTGCCGCTGCAAAAAGGAAGTGGACCCGCGGCTCGCAAAGCTGGCACAGCTGCTCGACAGGAGCGAAAACAAGTAATTTTTACTGCGTTTGCAGTTTTCGATCAAGGAGGTGTCAACATGGCAGTCCCCAAGGGGAAAGTATCCCGCGCAAGACGCGATAAGAGACGTTCTTCTCACTGGAAGCTGGAAACTCCGGGCCTCGTCGCTTGCCCGAAGTGCGGCGCGCTGCGCCTGCCTCACAGAATGTGCAAGGAGTGCGGTACCTATAACGGCCGTCAGGTCAAGGTCATCAAGTCCAACGTTGCCGCTGAGTAAGCACATCGGAAAACATCTACCAAAAAACGAGCGGGAAGAGCGATCTTCCCGCTTGCTTTTTACGCCCTGCGGACAATGCGTGGGCTTTGCGCAAAAAGGGCACCGTTTTTCTTGCGAAATCGAAAAGGATACGCTATACTATATATGTTAAATTATGCGTTAAGGGAGGGCTGAGCGCGTGAGCACTGTCATTACATCCGTCGACGCAGGCTCTCCCGCCGAACGTGCCGGTATCCGCGCCGGCGAACAGCTGCTGATGATCAATCATCACGAGATCGTCGACGTGCTGGACTACCGCTTTTTCTGCTACGATCCGTCGGTGAGTCTCCGGCTGCGCGAGGCCGACGGGACCACACGCCACCTGACGATCGAAAAGGAGGAGGGCGAGGATCTCGGCCTCAATTTTGATACCTACCTGATGGACGAGCCGCGCCCCTGCTCGAACCACTGCCTGTTCTGCTTTGTCGATCAGATGCCACCGAATATGCGCGACACGCTCTATTTTAAGGACGATGACGCGCGCCTGAGCTTCCTCATGGGCAACTACATCACGCTCACGAACCTCACCGAGCGCGAGGCGCAGCGCATCATCGACCTGCGCATCAGCCCCATCAACGTCTCCGTGCAGGCGACCGAGCCGCAGCTCCGGCGCACGCTGCTGGGCAACAAAGACGCCGATAAGAGCCTGGAGTATATGCGCGCCTTCGGCGAGGCCGGCATCGAGATGAACGGCCAAATCGTCGTCTGTCCCGGCTGGAACGACGGCGAGCATCTGCGCCGCAGCATCGAGGACCTGATGGACATCGGCTTCAACTCCTGTTCGATCGTGCCGGTTGGGCTGACGAAGTTCCGTAAGGGCCTTGCAAGGCTCGAGCCGGTGACGAAGGAAAAGGCAGGGGAGATCATCGACCTTGTGGACGAGTACGGCGCAAAGTGCCTTGAGAAGTACGGTACGCGGATGTTCTTCTGCGCGGACGAATTCTACATCAAGGCCGAGCGCCCGCTGCCCGGCGAGGAGTATTATGAGGAATACCAGCAGCTCGACAACGGCGTCGGGATGCTCCGCAGCACCATGAACGAATTTCTCAGCGGACTGGAGGACGCTGAGAGCGGCGATGTGGCGAGCTTCACCGTTGCGACCGGAAAGGCCGCCGAGCCGTTCATCGCGCGGCTCGTGGCGGAGGCGAAAAAGAAATTTCCGCAGCTTCGCGGCGAGGTCGTCGGCATCGTGAACGACTTTTTCGGCCACACCATCACCGTCTCCGGCCTTGTGACCGCGCAGGACCTCATCGCGCAGCTCAAGGACCGGCCCACGCTCGGCGAGCGGGTGCTGATCCCCGCGAATATGCTCCGCCACGGCGAGGGCGTGTTCCTCGACGATTACACCGTCGAGCAGGTCGAGCAGGCGCTCGGACGCAGGCTGACGATCTCCGAGACCGACGGCTATTCGCTCTGCGACGCTATTTTCCGGCAGGAGCCCTGATACAAAAATCTACCCCCGACAGGAGGAAAGCAATATGTCCAAGCCCATCGTTGCCATCGTCGGCCGGCCCAACGTCGGCAAGTCGATGCTGTTCAATAAGCTCATCGGCCAGCGCCTTTCCATCGTGGAGGACACGCCCGGCGTGACCCGCGACCGCATTTACGGCGAATGCGAGTGGTGCGGCCGCAAATTCACGCTCGTCGACACCGGCGGCATCGAGCCGCGCACCGACAGCCAGATATTGACCTTCATGCGCGAGCAGGCCCAGATCGCCATTGAGAACGCGACGGTCATCATCTTCCTGACCGATATCAAGACCGGTCTGACGGCCTCCGATCAGGAGGTCGCGAATATGCTGCTGCGCTCGCGCAAGCCGATCGTGCTGGCGGTCAACAAGATGGACTCCGTCGGCGCGCCGAATCCCGATTACTACGAGTTCTACAACCTCGGCCTCGGCGACCCTGTGGCGGTCTCCGCCGTCCACGGCCACGGCACGGGCGACCTGCTCGACGCCTGCGTCGCTTACTTCCCGGACGAGGAGGAGGCGGAGGAGGAGAGCGACGTGCTCAAGGTCGCCATCATCGGCAAGCCGAACGTCGGCAAATCATCGCTGACGAACTGCATCCTCGGGCAGGAGCGCGTCATCGTCTCCAACGTCGCGGGCACGACGCGCGACGCCATCGACTCCTACTTTGAAAACGAGACTGGCAAATATGTCTTCATCGACACCGCCGGTATGCGCAAAAAGTCCAGGATCGAGGAGAGCATCGAAAAATACAGCGTGCTGCGCGCGACCATGGCCATTGACCGCGCGGACGTCTGCCTCATCATGATCGACGCAACCGAGGGCGTGACCGAGCAGGACACCAAGGTCGCGGGGCTTGCGCACGAGGCGGGCAAGGCCTGTATCATCGTGGTCAACAAGTGGGACCTTGTCGAGAAGGACGGCAAGACCATGGACAAGATGCGCGAGGACATCCGCCGCGATCTGAGCTATATGACCTACGCGCCCATCCTGTTCATCTCGGCGGCGACCGGTCAGCGCGTGCCGCGGCTCTTTGAGCTCATCAACTACGTTCACTCGCAGGCCTGCACCCGCATCACCACGGGAATGCTCAACAACGTTCTCGAGGACGCGCAGACGCGCGTCCAGCCGCCCACGGACAAGGGCAAGCGCCTGAAGATCTACTACATGACGCAGGTGGGCGTGTGCCCGCCTCACTTCGTCATCTTCTGCAATGACCGGCAGCTCTTTCACTTCTCGTACCAGCGCTACATTGAAAACTGCATCCGCAATGTGTTCGGACTGGAAGGCACGCCCATCATTCTCTCCATTCGTCAGAAGGGGGATAAGGAGGAGTAAAGGAAATGTACTTGCTGGTAACTGGTTTCTATGCTTTCCTTTCTCATTTGGATTACCTTTACGCGGCGGTCGCCGCCTACCTCTGCGGCTGCTTCAACGGAGCGCTCTTTACCTCGAGGCTCTTTTTTCACGACGATGTGCGCACCCACGGCAGCGGCAACGCGGGCCTGACGAATTTCTACCGCACCTACGGCGCGAGGTACGCGCTGCTCGTCATCGCCTGCGATATGCTCAAGGCGGTCGCGGCGGTGAGCCTTGCGGCATGGCTCGGCGCACGCTTTGACCCGCGCATGCTGCCGGACCTTCCACTGACCGCGGCGGAGCAGGCGGAGTATGTGCTGCATTTCAAATACTGGGCCGGATTCTTCTGTGTGGTCGGGCATATGTTCCCCTGTACGGCAAAATTCAGGGGTGGCAAGGGCATCCTGTGCTCCGCGACGCTCACGCTGCTGCTCGACTGGCGCATTGCGCTGGTGTGCTGGAGCCTGTTCGCTGTGTTGTGGCTGACGACGCGCTATGTGTCGCTCGGCTCGGTGAGCGCGGCGGCGGTCTTCCCGGTCATGACGCATGTTGTGTTCGGCGACGCGTTTGCGACCGCATTTTCCGTTCTGATCGCGGCGCTCGTGCTCTTTGCACACCGTGAAAACATCAAGCGGCTTCTGAATGGGACGGAGAATAAGTTCCGCTTCCACGTCAACGCACCGAAATCGGAGGGAGAGGCATGAACATCGTTGTACTCGGCAGCGGCGGCTGGGGCACCGCCCTTGCCATGCTGCTGGAACAGAACCGGCACACGGTCACGCTCTGGTCGCATGACCCCAAAAAGGCGGAGCAGATTAAGCTGAAAAGGGATAATCCTTTACTCCCCGGTGTGCAGCTTCCGGTTGAATTGCAGATCACAAATGACCTGAATTGCCTAAGAAACGCCGAGCTGGTCGTGTTCGCGTCGCCGTCGTTCGCGCTGCGCGCGGTGGCGAAGGAGGCAGCGCCGTACCTGCCGGACGGCGTGCCGCTGCTCTCGGTCACAAAGGGCATCGAGCGCGGCACGCATCTGCGTATGTCGCAGGTCATCGCGCAGGAGACGGGCGGGGAGCATCCTATTGCCGTGCTCTCGGGCCCCTCGCACGCGGAGGAGGTCGCGCGCGCCATGCCGACCGGCGTGGTCGCCGCGTCGAACCGCGCGGAGACCGCGGAGCTTGTCCAGCGCGTCTTTACCAATGAACGCTTTCGCGTCTACACGCACGACGACATGGTCGGCGTGGAGCTGGCCGGCGCGCTCAAAAATGTGGCGGCGCTTTGCTGCGGCGTGAGCGACGGTCTCGGCCTCGGCGACAACACCAAGGCGCTGCTGATCACCCGCGCGATGGCGGAGACCTCGCGGCTGGCCGAACGCCTCGGCGGGCGCAAGGAAACGCTTGCGGGTCTGGCCGGCATGGGCGATCTGATCGTCACCTGCACGTCGATGCACTCGCGCAACCGCCGCGCCGGCATCGCCATCGGCGAGGGCCGGACGCCGCAGGAGGTCGTCGCCGATATGGGCGGCGTGGTCGAGGGCTACTATGCCGCCGTCAGCGCTAAGGAGCTGGCGGACTCGCTGGGCGTGGAAATGCCGATCTGCGAGGCGATGTACGACATTCTCTACAACGGCGCGGAGGTCCGGGGGATGGTCCACCGGCTGATGAGCCGCGCCCCGAAGCGCGAAACCGACAACGGATGGGTATAAACCGAAAGGCGGTCCGCACAGACCGCCTTTTTCAACAGGGAGAGAAAACAATGTGTCTTTTGGAGCAGCTGGAGCGGTATGAGCCGTACAACGAGCAGGAAGCGCGCGACCGCGCGCTTTTGCTCCGTGCTCTGCGCGAAGAAGCAGATGTGTTCACGCGCGAGAATGACCGGATGCACATGACGGCCTCGGCGTGGGTGACGAACGAAGCGCATGACGGCGTGCTGATGGCCTACCACAACATCTATGATTCCTGGGCGTGGCTCGGCGGGCATGCCGACGGAGAGGAGGACCTGCTCGCGGTCGCGCTGCGTGAGGTGCGGGAGGAGAGCGGTGTGAAGCACGCCCGTCCGGCGAGCGAGAATATTTTCTCGCTCGAGGTCCTGACCGTGGACGGACATGAGAAGCGGGGCGCATACGTTTCCTCGCATCTGCACCTGAATGTGACCTATCTTCTCATCGCGGACGACAGCGACACGCTGACCGTCAAGCCGGACGAGAACAGCGGCGTCCGCTGGTTCACACCGGAGGGAGCGATCGAAGCCAGCAACGAGCCGTGGTTCCGCGAGCGCATTTATAAAAAGCTCAACGCCAAGCTCGCCGCGCTGCGGTGAAGGCAAAAAAGACAGAAAAAAGCCGCTCGTTCCGAGCGGCTTTTACTGCTATCTTTTAGATCGCGCGGGTAACCTTACCGGAACGCAGACAGCGGGTACAAACATAGACATGGCGGGGCGTACCGTTGACCATCGCCTTGACGCGCTTGACATTGGGCTTCCAAGGACGATTGGAGCGTCTGTGGGAGTGGGAGACCTGAATACCAAAGGTCACACCCTTGTCGCAAAACTCGCACTTTGCCATCCGTTGCACCTCCTTGCTGTAATCAAATCAAGACTTGCGCATTGCAAGCATTGGCTATGATAGCAGATTCTAAACGAAATTGCAAGCAAAATTTTTCATTTTCTCAGATTTTTTTGCATTTTTTTCTCTGAGCGCTCCGAAGCGGATGGCGAACGAAAAAATGATGCCGCGTACCCTTGTAAAAACAGGGGAAAACCGATATAATGTATGTGGAAAAATTTTGACCCGACGGGAGAAAGCTTATGAATACCGATCGAAGCGTAAAGGTAAAGGATATCGTTGAAAAATTTCAGATGGAGGTGCTCTATCCCGGTGCGGATTTCGAGACGGAGACGCTGACCATCACGGACGTCAACCGCCCGGGGCTGCAGTTCGTCGGCTTTTTCGACTACTTTGACCCGCGCAGGCTCCAGATCATCGGCAAGGCGGAGACGATGTTCCTCAAGAGCTTTTCCTCCGCCGAGCGGCGCAAATGCTTTGAGGATCTGTTCAAGTACGAGATCCCTGCGCTGGTCATCTCCCGCAAGCTCGACGTGTTCCCCGAGTGCATGGAGATGGCGCAGAAATACGGCCGCACCCTGCTGCGCACGGAGCACACCTCGGTCGAGTTTACGAGCATGACCATCGACTTCCTCAACCACGAGCTGGCGCCCATGATCACGCGCCACGGCGTGCTGATGGACGTGTACGGCGAGGGCGTGCTGATCCTCGGCGACAGCGGCATCGGCAAGAGCGAGACGGCCATCGAGCTCATCAAGCGCGGCCACCGGCTCGTTGCGGACGACGCGGTGGAGATCCGCCGCATCGGCGATACGCTCACCGGCACCGCGCCCGAGCTCATCCGCCACTACCTCGAGGTGCGCGGCATCGGCGTGGTGGACATTCAGAAGCTCTTCGGCATGAGCGGCGTAAAGTCCGCGACGCAGATCGACCTGGTCATTCAGTTCGAGCGCTGGCAGGACGAAAAGTTCTACGACCGGCTCGGCCTCGACGAGGCGCACACGCAGATCATGGGCGTGCCCATCCCGCTTTTGACCATTCCGGTCTCAGCGGGCCGCAACCTCGCCGGTATCGTGGAGCTGGCGGTGATGAACAACCGCCAGAAGAAGTACGGCATCAACTCCGCCCGCGAGTTCGTTGAGCAGATCGACAGCCACATCGACCATCAGGCGGCGCAGGAAAAGAATCGGTAAATCGGTAAGGAGCATTTATGGAGTCCATGTTTTCATCAAACCGCCCGGGCTGGGCGGCGTTACTGGATGAAAAGGTCACGGCATATCTGCCGGACCTCAAATATGTACACGACGAGCCGCTTGCGCGGCACACCTCTTTCCGCATCGGAGGGCCGGCAACGCGCATGGCATTCCCGACCTCCGGCGAGCAGATCGTTCTGCTCACGGGCTTCGCACAGGAGTGCGGTGTCACGCCGTTCCTGCTCGGCAACGGCACCAATCTGCTCGTTGCGGACGAGGGGCTGGATACGCTCGTTATTCAGACAGGCGAGGGGCTGAACCGTATCGCGCTCGACGGCGGCATCATCACGGCGGACGCGGGCGTATCGCTCGCGCGGCTGGGCGTTTTTGCCTGGCAGCACAGCCTCACGGGACTGGAGTTCGCGCACGGCATTCCCGGCAGTCTCGGCGGCGGCGTGGTGATGAACGCGGGCGCCTACGGCGGCGAGCTGAAGGATGTGCTCACCGAGGTCACGGCGCTTTTCCCGGACGGCGTGCGGACGCTGCGCGGGGAGGAGCTGGCGCTCGGCTACCGCCGCAGCTTCTTCACCGACCATCCCGAGGCCGTCGTGCTGCGCGCAAAGCTCGCGCTTCACGGCGGGGATCAGGAGGACATCAAGGCGCGCATGGAGGAGCTTTCGGCCAAGCGCCGCGCGAGCCAGCCGCTTGAGATGCCGAGCGCCGGCAGCACCTTCAAGCGCCCCGAGGGATACTTCGCGGGCACGCTCATCGAGCAGTGCGGCCTCAAGGGCAAGCACGTCGGCGGGGCAGAGGTCAGCCGCAAGCACGCGGGCTTTGTGGTCAACGCCGGCGGCGCGACCTGCGCGGACGTCCTCGCGCTCATCAAAAAAGTACAGGATACTGTTTTCACGGCGACGGGCGTGACACTCGAGCCGGAAGTGAAGATCATTCGATAAAGGGGGAGCGGAGCATGGAGATCCTGGTCATCTCGGGCCTGTCCGGCGCGGGCAAGTCCTGCGCCGCGTCCTGTCTGGAGGATATCGGCTATTACACGGTAGACAATATGCCCGCCGCCATCATTCCGAAGTTCGCGGAGTTCTCCGCCGAGAGCGACGGCCGCTATGACCGTGTCGCGCTGGTGAACGACATCCGCGGCGGCGTGGACAGCTTCCACGAGCTGCTGGAGGTCATCGACCGCCTGCGCGAGGGCGGCACGGTCTGCCGCCTGCTCTATCTGGAGGCGGACACGCAGAGCATCATCAAGCGCTACAAGGAAACGCGCCGCCGCCACCCGCTCATGGAGAGCGGCGCGACCATCGAGGACGCGGTGAAGCGCGAAACGGAGCTGCTGCGCCCGCTGCGCGAGCGCGCGGACTTTGTGATCGACACGACGCAGCTCTCTGCGGCGAAGCTGCGCGGCGAGCTCTACCGCCTCTTTGCGGAAAAGGGGCAGCAGAGCCGTATGAGCATCAACGTCGTCTCCTTCGGCTACAAGTACGGCGTGCCGCTCGAGGCCGATCTGGTGTTCGACGTGCGCTTCATGCCGAACCCCTACTATGTGCCGGAGCTGCGCTACCAGACCGGCATGAACGACGACGTTTACAACTATGTCTTTTCCTTCCCGCAGACGAAGGAATTTCTATCAAAGCTCGAGCAGATGCTCGCGTTTCTCCTGCCGCTCTATCAGGATGAGGGCAAGGCCGTGCTGGTCGTGGCCGTCGGCTGCACCGGCGGACGGCACCGCTCGGTGTCCATCGCGCGGGCGGTGACGGAGTACTTAAATAAGCTCGGCTACGCCGCCTACGAGAACCACCGCGATATCACACGCGGCTGAAAGGAGAACGCCCATGTCCTTTTCCTCCGACGCCAAGGCGGAGCTGTGCCGCGTGCCGCTCACGCGGCGCTGCTGCGCGCGCGCCGAAGCCTACGGTGTGCTGCTCTACGCGGGCAGCTTCTCCCCGACCGAGGTGCGCATCGTCACCGAGAGCGAGGACTTTGCCGCGCGGCTGCCAAAGCTCTTCCAGAAGGCGTTCAGCGTTCGCTTCGACGCGCAGGAGAGCGGCAGCAAAAGCATTTTCCGCATCACGGACGGGCAGAAGCTCGCCGTCATTTTAGAGACGCTCGGCTACGATCCCGACCAGCACTACGCGCTGCACGTCAACTTCGCGCTGCTGGAGGAGGAGTGCTGCCGCGCGTCGTTCCTGCGCGGTGCCTTCCTTGCGGGCGGCAGCGTGACCGATCCGCTCAAGCGCTACCATCTTGAGCTTGCCACGCCGCATTTGCAGGCGGGGCGCGAGGTCGAGGCGCTGCTGCGCGACATGGGCTACGAGCCGAAAAACGTGCAGCGGCAGGGCAACGGCGTGACCTATTTCAAGCAGAGCGACCACATCGAGGAGCTGCTCACGCGCATCGGCGCGCCTGCCGCGGCGATGGAGGTCATGGCCGCAAAGGTCGAAAAGGAAATGCGCAACACAGTCAACCGGCGCGTCAACTGCGACGCGGCGAATGTGGACAAGGCCGTGGCCGCCTCGCGCGAGCAGGTTGAGGCGCTCACGCGCCTGACCGATGCGGGCATCGTCGCCACGCTGCCGGTCAAGCTGCAGGAGGTCGCGGTCGCTCGGCTTTTGCAGCCGGAGCTGTCGCTCAGCGAGCTGGCGGAGACCTTCGACCCGCCGCTGACAAAATCCTGCCTCAACCACCGGATGCGCAAGCTCATGGAGCTTGCGGGCAAAGAGAAAGCATAAAGAGAGGAAAGCATCATGCCGTTTGCACATCTGCACGTTCATACGGAATACAGCCTTCTTGACGGCGCGTGCCGCATCAAGGGGCTGGCCAAGCGCGTCCGCGAGCTGGGGCAGACGGCGGTCGCCGTGACCGACCACGGCGTGATGTACGGCGCGATCGACTTCTACCGCGCGTGCAAGGCCGAGGGCGTCAAGCCCGTCATCGGCTGCGAGGTCTATGTCGCGCCCCGCACGCGCTTTGACAAGCAGCACGAGTTTGACGCCGAGGCGCGCCACCTTGTCCTTCTGTGCGAGAACGAGGAGGGCTACCGCAACCTCTCCTACATGGTCTCCAAGGCGTTTACCGAGGGCTTCTACATCAAGCCCCGCATCGACCTTGAGCTGCTGCGTACGCACGCCAAGGGACTTATTGCGCTCTCGGCGTGTCTTGCTGGCGAGATCCCCCGCCGGCTGCGCAACGGCGAGTACGACAATGCAAAGGCATATGCCTTGACACTCTCGGAGATATTTGGCCCCGACCGCTTCTATCTTGAGCTTCAGAACCACGGCATCCGCGAGCAGGCGGTCGTAAACAAGGGCTTGCTGCGCATCCACGAGGAGACGGACCTGCCGCTCGTGTGCACGAACGACGCGCACTACCTTACGAAGGCGGACGCCTACGCGCACGACGTGCTGCTGTGCATCCAGACGGGCAAGACCGTGGACGACGAGAACCGGATGCGCTACGAGCCGCAGAACTTCTACCTCCGCTCGACGGAGGAGATGGAGGCGCTTTTCGCCCAATACCCCGGCGCGATCGAGAACACGGGGAAGATCGCGGAGATGTGTAATCTGGAGTTCACCTTCGGCAAGTACCACCTGCCGGAATTCAAGGTGCCGGAAGGCTACACCTCGCTGACCTATTTCAAAAAGCTCTGCGCGGACGGCTTTGCCGGGCGCTACGGCGAGGGGACGGAAAAGCAGAAGGCGCAGTTGGAATACGAGGAGAACATGATCGAGAAGATGGGCTTCGTCGATTATTTTCTCATCGTCTCCGACTTTGTGCGCTACGCCAAGAGCGTCGGCATTCCCGTCGGCCCGGGGCGCGGCAGCGCGGCGGGCAGCATCGTGAGCTACTGTCTGCACATCACGGACATCGAGCCGATGAAGTACGGTCTTTTCTTCGAGCGCTTTCTCAATCCCGAGCGCGTGTCCATGCCCGATATCGACATGGACTTCGGCGATACCCGCCGCGGCGAGGTCGTGGACTACGTCCGCCGCAAGTACGGCGACGACCATGTGGCGCAGATCGTGACCTTCGGCACGATGGCGGCGCGCGGCGCGATCCGCGACGTGGGCCGCGCGCTGAATATGACCTACGCCGACTGCGATGTGATCGCCAAGCTCGTACCCGGCGGGCCGGGAAATCTGCACATCACGCTCGACGACGCGCTCAAGCTCTCGCGCGAGCTGCGCGAAAAGTACGAGAACGACGAGCAGGTGAAAAAGCTCATCGACACGGCGCGCGCCCTTGAGGGGATGCCGCGCCACGCCTCGACGCACGCCGCGGGCGTGGTCATCACCAAGCGCCCCGTGGTCGATTACGTCCCGCTGGCGACGAACGACGACGCGGTGGTCTGCCAGTATGTGATGACGACGCTCGAGGAGCTGGGCCTTCTCAAAATGGACTTCCTCGGCCTGCGCAATCTGACGGTGCTCGACGACGCGGTCAAAACGGTGCAGAAAACGCAGCCCGGCTTCAAGCTGGCGGACATCCCGGAGAACGATCCCGAGACCTATGAAATGCTCGCCGCGGGCAAGACTTCGGGCGTCTTTCAGCTCGAATCGAGCGGCATGACGGGCGTGTGCGTCAGTCTCAAGCCGCAGAACATTGAGGATATCACGGCGCTTATCGCGCTCTACCGCCCCGGCCCGATGGACTCCATTCCGAAGTTCATCGCCTGCAAGCACGATCCGAGCACGGTGACATACCTCATTCCGCAGCTCGAGCCGATCCTGTCGATCACCTACGGCTGCATCGTCTATCAGGAGCAGGTCATTCAGATCTTCCAGCAGCTTGCCGGCTACACGCTCGGACAGGCGGATATGCTCCGCCGCGCCATGAGCAAGAAAAAGGTCAAGGACATTGAAAAGGAGCGCGGCGCGTTCCTGCACGGCGACCCGAGCCGGGGCATCAAGGGCTGCATCGCGAACGGGATCAGCGAGAGCGCCGCGCAGGCGATCTACGACGATATCTACGCCTTCGCGAACTACGCCTTCAACAAGGCGCACGCCGCGGCCTACGCGGTCATCGCGTACCAGACGGCGTATTTCAAGTGCCATTTCCCGAAGGAATATATGGCGGCGCTGCTCACGAGCGTACTCGACAGCAGCGAGAAGATCGCGGAATACATCGGCGAGTGCCGCGAGTGCGCCATCGCGCTCCTGCCGCCGGACGTCAACCGGTCGGATGACCGCTTTACGGTCGAACCGGAGGGCATCCGCTTCGGCCTCGTCGCCATCAAGAACATCGGCCGCGGCCTGATCGCCCGCATGATGCGCGAGCGCGAGGTCAACGGTCCCTTTGCGGATTTTCAGGACTTCTGCTATCGCATGGACGGGAACGACATGAACAAGCGCGCAGTGGAGAACCTCATCCGCGCGGGCGCGTTCGATTCGATGGGCGTGCATCGCTCGCAGCTCATTGCCGTCTACGAAAAGGTCATGGACGGCATCTCGAACGGCAACCGCGTGAATGTCGAGGGGCAGATGGACTTCTTCGGCATGGGCGGCGGCGCCGCGCAGCGCGAGCCGCTGCATCTGCCGGACATTCCGGAATTTTCCGCGCAGGAGCGGATGGCGATGGAGAAGGAGACCACCGGTCTCTATCTCTCCGGCCACCCGATGGACGCTTACCGGGAGCTGTCCCGCCGGCTCGGCGCCGCGCCGATTGGCCGCATTCTGGAGGATTTTGCGCAGGAGGCCGGACCGACGAGCTTTGCCGACGGTCAGAAGCTGAGCATTGCGGGTGTCGTGACCTCGAGCAAGGTCAAAACGACGCGCAGCAATACGCTCATGGCCTACGTCACGGTCGAGGACAGCACGGGCGCGATGGAAATGCTCTGCTTCGCCCGCACGCTGGAGACGAGCGGCAGCTACCTCAAGGAGGGGCAGACCATCCTTGCTTCAGGCCGCCTGAGCGTGCGCGACGAGAAGGCCCCGCAGCTCATGTGCGATTCGGCGCGACCGCTCGACGGCAGCGCAGCTGATGTGTCCGCAGGAGCGGCGGGGGAGAAGCGGCAGACGCTTTATCTGCGCCTGCCGTCGATGGACAGCCATGAAATGACGCAGTTCCGCCGCATCGCCTATCTCTTTGAGGGCAAGGAGCCGGTGCGTATCCGGCTCATCGACAGCGGCAAGCTCATCGGCACGACCGCGGCGCTGCACCCGGCTTTTGTCCGCGCAATGCGCGAGCTGCTCGGCGACGAGAATGTAGTGCTGAAATAAAAAGGAGACGAAATTTCCATGCGTTTGCAAAGCGCGATCTTTACTCTGCCCGACGCCCTGCTGGACGGCGGCGCTCTGCGCCCGGGCGCGGACAAGGTGCTCTCCATTCTGAAAATGGAGAGCGTGTGGCTCTACGCCGTCACGGCGCTCGACCGCGCCGAAGCGCAGGCGTTGCTGCGTTCGGCGGGGATCGAGGGAGACTTCCGCGGTCTTTTGACCGAGCGCGAGGCAGGCTGCGCCGTTTGCAGCGGGACGATGCTGGAAAAGGCCATGCGGCGGCTGCGGTCGCAGAAGGCGGATACCCTGGTCTTTACCGGTACGCTCGCGCTCGTGGAGTCGGCGAAGGCAGCGGGCTTCCGCACGGTCGCTGTCGGCGGCGCGGCAGAAGGGGACGAGTGGCGGCAGATGTGCGCTCTCGCCGACTACGAGCTGCCGCACTACGAGGACTGGCTCAGGCTGGAATAAAACGGCATACGAGAAAAGGAGGACGGCAGCGTCCTCCTTTTTCTATCCTTATTCCTTTTTCTCCCTTGGTGCTTCAAAGAGCGCATTGATCACGCTCGCGTAAAGCTGCTCAGTGTTCTTCCGGAAGCGGTCGGCAAGGTCCTTTGCCATGACCTCCTTAGGCACCATCAGCTCCATCTTCAGAAGCGGGCTGTCCTGCTCGTCGCAGAAGGCGAGGGAGACGGTGTAGGTGCCGTTGGGGCGCGGCGTGATCTCGGATCGGATCTGTGCGCGGCGGCGCAGCTTCTGATTGAACACGGTGATGTTCTTGTCCGCCGCGAGGCGCACGGAGTAGGGAAGGCTCGATTCGCAGATCTGCCCGTTGCGCAGGCCCTTCTCCGTGATGGCATAGAGCCCGTCCTCCGAGAGCGTCAGGTGCCCGGAGGTGACGAGGTCATTCATGCACTCGGAGAAATCGAAGAAGTCCACGCCGTCGTCGATCATCGCAAGCTCCTGCATGGCCTCAAACGGCACCGGCTCGATGAGCCGCGAGGCAATGTAGAGAAGAAGAAATTTGATCTCGAGCTTATCCTGAATGAAGCCCATGCGCGCCATAGGGCAGCCCTCCTGTCCGATATTTTTCTTATTATAGCGCGTTTCCTTAAATTTGTATAGTGGATTTTTCACCATTCCCGCCGCTCGGCATAGACTGGACTGAAAGAAAGCCAATCTTTCATCAGTACTTAGATCAGGAGGTATTTCCATGGCTGAAAAAGTGACCGCAGGCCCGATCACGAGCGCCAACGGCGTGCGCGAAGCGGTCTGTATCCATACGAAAAAGATCTTCTCGTCCTGCAAGGATAAGGACTGCATCGAGGACCTGACCTTTTACCCCACGGCGACGGCCCAAAGCGTCATCGACGCCTCGCAGAGCATCCGCGGCGGCCGCGTGGAGCTGCTGCACGTCGGTGTGGATGTGGAGCCGGTGAGCTTCAACCGCGGCTTCTTTACGGTCGATATGCGCTTTTACTACCGCGTGATCCTGCAGGCGGTGAACAACGGGATGCGCGCAACGGAGATCGAGGGCCTTGCGACCTTCGATAAGCGCGTGATGCTCTTCGGCGGCGAGAGCCGCGCGAAGGTGTTCTCCTCGTATCCCGTGCCCGGCGGCGCGGACTATCCCATCGACCTCACGGCGAACCTGCCGACCGCCGTGGTTACGGCTGTCGACCCGCTGCTGCTGTGCGCGCGCATTGTCGACTGCTCCTGCGGAAACTGCTGCGACTGCGCAGCGGTCACGGGCGTGCCCACGGGCATTGCCGAGGCCTTCGACGAGCCCATTCTCTTCGAGCCGCAGACCAGGCGCGTGTGCATCTCCATCGGACAGTTCTCCATCGTGCGGCTCGAGCGCGGCACGCAGCTGCTCATTCCGGTATTCGACTACTGCATCCCGAGCGGCAGCTGCCAGCCGGTCGGCAGCATTTCGTGCAGCTCCTGCGACGATCCCTGCGAGATGTTCGAGAGCGTCTGCTTCCCGGTGGACGATTTCTTCCCCGCCGGCATCGCGGAGTGCGGCGCGGACACGCCGACGAACTGCTGCAGCTGCGGCGGCAAATAAAAGCTACGAGCGCGAAGCGGCGGGAGCTCCCGCCGCTTTTTTCTTCATCCGCATTTTTTCAGGCGAACAGGCATGACCTGTCCACTCCTCGCATAGAGTGGGGTATCTGACGGACAAGGGGGAGAGCGCATGAACGAAGCCAGGGCCATTGCGCGCTGCGAGGAGGCGGCGGCGCTGCTGCCGCCCCGGTTCCGACGCGCGGCGCTGCAAATGCCGGACCATCGCAAGCGATACACGGAGGAGTTCCGTCTGCGTGCCGGACAGCCTCCCGCCGCGCTGCTGCCCGATGGCGAGGTCACGCTGCCGTACTTCGGCGCGGACAGCCGCGTGACGCCGCGCGATCTCGCGCAGATGGTGGATGCGGTGACGGACTACTCGCGCTATGCCTGCGCGGAGACGCTGCGGCAGGGATTTCTGTGCCTGCACGGCGGCTTCCGGCTCGGCGTATGCGGAACGGCGGTGCTGCGGAACGGCGCGGTCGCAAGCCTGCGGGATATTTCCTCGCTCTCGCTGCGCATCGTCACCGAGCGGATCGGCCTGGCCGAGCCGACGGCAGACAGCCTGTTCTGCGCGGGAGCCTTCCGGAGCACGCTCCTGCTCTCGCCGCCGGGCGGCGGCAAGACGACGCTTCTGCGCGACCTCATCCGCACGCTCTCGCTCGGAAGTGAGGACCGCCCGGCGCTGCGCGTCGCGGTGGTGGACGAGCGCGGAGAGATCGCTGTCTGCGCCGGAGGAGAGGCGCAGATGGCATTGGGGACGCACACGGACGTGCTCACGCTCTGCCCCAAGGCGCAGGGCATCGACATGGTGCTGCGGGCAATGAATCCGCAGGTCATCGCGGTCGATGAGATCACGGCGGCCGAGGACATTGCGGCGATGGCGCACGCCGCCAACTGCGGCGCGGCGCTGCTCGCGACGATGCACGCCTCCGGCCTTGACGAGCTGCGGCAAAAGCCGCTCTGGCCGCTGCTGCGCGACTCCGGCGTGTTCCGGCGCGCCGTCGTCATCGAGGGAACGGGCGAGGAGCGGCGGTACCGCGTGGAGGAGCTGCTGCCATGAAGCTGCTCGGAGCCGCCCTGATCCTTTGCGGCGCGGCGCTCCAATGCCATGCGCTGCTCGGCGCACGGAGGCAGGAGCGTGCCGCCCTGCGGGAGCTTTCCGCCGCATTGGAGGGCTTGGAGCGCGGGATACGCGCCTCGCTCACGCCGCTGCCGCGGCTGCTCGGACAGCGCGGCGCGGGGAAGTACGCCGACGCCTTCTTCGCCGACGTGCTCGCGCAGCTGGAGAATGGGACGCCGCTGCCGGACGGCTGGCGCGAGGCCGCCGCCCGGACGCCGCTCGGCGAGCGGGAGCAGGCTGTGCTATCCGGTCTTGCCGACGCGCTCGGCGGGGAGGAGGACGCGGTGCTCCGCGCCCTGCGCGCGGCGGCGCAGGCGCTGCGCGGCACGCTCACGGAGCGGGAGCGGCAGAGCGCGCGAGATACCCGGCTCGTGACGACGCTCTGCTTCAGCCTGAGTCTCCTTGTCACGATACTGCTTATCTGAATAGGAAAAACACTTTACACAGGAGATCGCTATGGACATTGATCTGGTATTCAAGATCGCCGCCATCGGCATCGTGGTCGCGGTGCTCAATCAGCTGCTCGTGCGCTCGGACCGGCCCGATCAGGCGATGCTCGTGAGCCTTGCGGGGCTGGTGACGACGATGATGCTGCTCGTGCGGGAGATCAGCTCGCTCTTTGAGCTGGTCAAAACGCTCTTCGGGTTCTGAGCGATGGAGCTTTTGCTGAAGGTATTTGCGCTGTGCGTCATCACGGCGGCAGTCGCCTCGCTGCTGCGGCAGAGCGAGGGAGAGTTGGCGCTGCTGCTGGCGCTGTGCGCCGCCGCCTGCGCGGCAGCTCTGCTCATCGCGGCAGGAGAACCGCTGGCCGCGCTGCTTCGCACGCTCGCGGACAAAACGGGCCTTTCGGGCGCGGTGTTCACGCCGCTTTGGAAGGTGCTCGCCATTGCGCTGACGGTGCGCGTGGGCGGCGCCTTCTGCCGCGACGCCGCGCAGGGCGCTCTTGCCTCCGTGCTCGAGACCGCCGGCGCGGTCTGTGCGCTGACCGCAGCCGCTCCGCTGCTGCTCGCCGTGGCGGAGCTGGTGGAGGGCTGGCTGTGAGAAGGACGGTATTTCTTCTGCTCACGCTCGCGCTCCTGACCGTTCCGGTCTGCGCCGTGCAGCTTCCGGGCGAGCTTCTCGACGCGCTGCCGGAGGAAGCAGCGGCGCTGGCAGAGGGTGAAGGCATCACGGAGGAGGGCGTACGGCTCCTCGTGCAGAGCTTCTTCGACGCGCTGCGCGCGTCGCTGGACCGCTCGCTGCGCGGGGCGGTGCTGCTCGCGCTGACCGTCCTGCTCACGGGAGCCGCGGACGGCTTTGCGTCCTCGCTCGGCGAGAACGCCTCCCGCTTTGTGCCGCTCGTCGGCGTGCTGTGCGTGACGACGCTCTCGGCGGGCGACCTTTCCTCGCTCATCGGACTGGGAACGGCGACCATGCAGGATCTCGCCGACCTCACCAAGCTCCTGCTGCCGACGATGGCGGCGGCGCTCGCGGGCTGCGGCGGCGTGTTCACGGCGAGCGCCTGGCAGGTCGGCACGCTCTTTGCCGCCGACGCGCTCACAACGCTCATCCACGAGCTGCTGCTCCCGCTGGTCTACTGCCACATCGCTCTCGCCTCGGCGGGCGCGGCGCTGCCGGAGAGCGGTCTGGACAAGCTCGCGGACGGACTTAAAAAGCTCATCTCCTGGCTGCTGTGCGGCGCGGTGACGGCCTTCACGCTCTATCTGTCGGTCAGCGGCGTGCTCACCGGAAGCGCGGACCGCGCGGCGGTCAAGGCGGCGCAGACGGCGGTCTCCGGCGCGGTGCCGGTGGTCGGGAGCATTCTCGCGGAGTCTGCCGAGATGGTGCTCAGCGCAGCCCATTCGCTGCGCGCGGCCATCGGGGCGGCCGGCGTGTTGGGCGTGCTGCTCGCCTGCCTCGCGCCGCTCGTGCGGCTGAGCGTGCAGTTTTTGCTCTACCGCGCGGCGGCCTTCGTCTCGGCGGTCAGCGGCGTCAAGCCGCTTGAGCGGCTGCTCGAGCAGCTCGGCGACGCCTTCGCCCTCGTCCTCGGCATGACGGCAGCCTGCGCGGCGCTGCTGCTCGCGGCGCTGCTCGTATCCATTTCCATGGTGGTGATGTGATGGCTTTTTTACGACAATGGCTTCTCGGCGTGGTGAGCTGCGCCTTTCTCGTGAGCCTTCTCGATCAGCTCACGCCTGAGGGAAGCGTGCGGAAGCTCGCGCGCTTTTCCGGCGGACTGGTGCTCATTCTCTGTATGCTGCGCCCGCTCGGGACGGCGGAGCCGTGGGAGCTGGCGCTCGACCTCGACGGTCTCTCCGCCGACCGCGCGGCATTGGAGGAGCAATACCGCGACGTGAGCGGGCAGTCGCTCGCGGCGGTCATAGCGGAGCGGACGGGCGCATATATTGAGGACAAAGCACACGCCCTCGGCACTGAGGTCACGGCAGAGGTCACGGTGCGCGAGGAGGACGGCGCGTTCATTCCCGACCGCGCGGTGCTCTTCGGCGAGGAAAACGCGGAGCTCTCCGTGCTCCTCACGCAGGAGCTGGGGATCGCGCCGGAGAAGCAGGAATGGAGGGCGGAGAGATGAAGGATGCGCGGGCGGGGAAGTGGCTCGAGGGATTGAAAAAATACCGTCTCGCCGCGCTCGCGGCGCTTCTCGGCATCGTGCTGATGCTGCTGCCGGGAGGAAATGCGGAGGCCGAGCCAACAGCCGGCAGTCCGGACGCCGAGGCGTTCGACCGCGCCGCAGTGCAGGAGGAGATGGAGAACATCCTGCGCGCCATCGACGGCGTGGGCGAGCTGCGGCTGATGCTCACCGTGGACTCCGGCACGAAGCGCGAGCTGGCGCAGGATACGACCGCCGAGCGCAGCGGGAGCGAGGACATGAAGCGCAAGAGCGAGACGGTCGTCGTCGGTACGGGCAGCGGCACGCAGGAGGTCGTGGTGACGAACCGCGTCTATCCGCGCTACGTCGGGGCGCTCGTGGTCTGCGAGGGCGGCGGCAGCGCGGGCGTGCGCCTTGCCGTGACGCAGGCGGTCAGCGCTCTGACGGCGCTGCCGAGCGACAAGATCACCGTATTACAGGGAAAACCATGAAAATCATTATTTTTGGGGAGGAAGAACATGAAAAAGCTGTGGAAACGGAACATGGTGGCGGGAGCGGTCTTACTGCTCGTGTGCGGGGCGATCTTTCTGAACGGACGCTACGCGCAGCAGGTGGAGGAGACCGACAAGATCCTCGGGCAGGCCACGCTGGTGGACGGCACAGAGGGCGACGCGGCGGAGGTCTCCGGCGAAGCGCTGCCGGGCGACTACTTTGCGACCGCGCGGCTCACGCGCCAGCAGGCCCGCGACAGCGCGCTGAGCCTTCTGCAGGAGGCAAGCGGCGCGGCGGAGGTCGATGAGGCGGCCGCAGCCGAGGCTGCGCAGAGCATCCAGACGCTCGCAGCCTACACGCTCGCCGAAGCGCAGATCGAAAACATGATTACCGCCAAGGGCTACACGGACTGCGTGGTCTTCATGGCCGACGACGGCGTGAGCGTGGTGGTCTCGGCGGGCGAGGACGGACTTCAGACCGAGGACATCGCGAAGATCACCGACATCGTCAAGCAGGAGACCAAGCTGACCGCCGACTGCATCAAAATATTAGAAGTAAATTAGCTGTTGTAATTTGCGGCAAAAGATGGTAGAATACTAATAATTGAGCATAGCGTATGCTGAGTATCACTACCGTACAGCAAGGAGAGACAGCAATGGGCGAAAACCGCGAATATCTGACGCAGTCCGCGAGCGACGGCAGCATCAACATTTCCGAGGATGTTGTGGTCGCGATCGCGTCCGAGGCCATCGGCGAGATCGAGGGCGTCGGCGCCATGATGACCACCATGACCGAGCAGCTCACCGAGCAGTTCATGGGCAAGAAGCCCGCACGCGGCATCCGCATGGACATTCAGGACGGCGAGATCACGCTGGACGTTTACCTGACGGTGAAATACGGCTTCGCCATTCCCGAGACCGCCGCCAAGGTGCAGGACGCTGTGATGAGCGCGGTCGAGACGATGACGGGCTTCTCCGTCCGGGCGGTCAACGTCCATGTGGGCGGCATCAGCTTCAACTAACAAGAAAGAGAAAAGGACGAAACGTCTATGGTTCGCAATACTGCAAGAGAGATTGCCGTGCATCTGGCGTATGAGCTGAGCTTCACCGACAAAACGGCGGAGGAGCTGGTCGCCGAGCGGCTGAGCCGCGACGGCTTTGCCGAGCTGGCAGGTGAGGATGAGCTTTACAGCGAAGCGCCCAACGCCAAGCAGGCGGAGTATATCCGCGCGCTCGTGTGCGGCGTGGCCGATCACGCGCCGGAGCTGGACGAATTCATCGCCAGGTACGCCAAGGGCTGGAGCTTTGATCGCATCCCGCTCGTGGCCTCCGCCATCATGCGCGTGGCGATGTACGAAATTCTCTATTTCCGCGACGTGCCGAACTCTGTCGCCATCAACGAGGCGGTGGAGATCGCCAAGAAGTACGAAACGCCCGAGACCGTGAAGTTCATCAACGGCATCCTCGGCTCGTTCGTGCGCGCGGAGATCAGCGCAGAATAAGCGAAGAAGCAGAGCACCGCGCACGGCGGCGCTCTGCTTTGTATATCCGGCATCTGCAAAGGAAAAACGCTTCACAGGAGAACGCATGGAACAGCAAATGATCTTCTCGGTCAGCGAGGCCAACAACTTCATCAAGGCTCTGCTCGACCGCGTGCCGCAGCTGCAGGAGATCTTCGTGCGCGGCGAGATCTCAAACTACAAGCTCTACCCCTCGGGCCACCACTACTTCACGCTCAAGGACGCCGAGGGCGCGATGCGCTGCGTGCTGTTCAAGGGAAACGCCCTGCGTCTGCGCTTCCGTCCCGAGAACGGCATGAAAGTCATCGCCTTCGGGCGCATCAGCGTGTTCCCGCGCGACGGGGCCTATCAGCTTTATGTCTCCGAGCTATCGCCAGAGGGCGCGGGCGACCTGCACGTCGCCTTCGAGCAGCTCAAGGCGCAGTTGGAGTGCGAGGGGCTTTTCGATCCCGCGCATAAGAAGCTGCTGCCGAGGTACCCGAAGACCATCGCCATCATCACCTCGCCCGCCGGCGCGGCGGTACACGATATGCTCCGCATTCTCCGCGCCCGCTGGCCGCTGACGGAGGTCAAGCTCCTCGGCGTGCGCGTGCAGGGGACCGAGGCCCCGCCGGAGATCGTCGGCGCGCTGCGCTACGCGAACAGATACAAGGTCGCGGACCTCATCATCACGGGCCGCGGCGGCGGCTCCATCGAGGATCTGTGGGCGTTCAACGACGAGCGCGTGGCGCGCGCCATCTACGAATCGGAGATCCCCGTCATCTCCGCCGTCGGTCACGAGCCGGACGTCACCATCGCCGACTATGTCGCGGACGCGCGGGCGTCCACGCCGTCGAACGCCGCGGAGATCGCCGTGCCCGACCGGAATGACGTCCGCGCCCGGCTCACGGCGCTGGAGCGAAGCATGACCAAAACGGAGGAAAGCCGCCTTTCCGCGCTGCGGGAGCGGCTGACCGCATTGGAGCGAAAGCGCGTGCTGCGCGACCCGATGGCCTTCATCGCGGACAAGCGCCTGCTGCTCGACTACACACAGAAGAATCTCGCCTCGCTTGCGGAAAAGCAGGTGGGGGGGCGGCGACAGCGCTTCGCGGCGCTGTGCGCGTCGCTCCACGCGATGAGCCCGCTCGCGGTGCTCGCGCGCGGCTATGCCGTGGCGCGGACGGCGAACGGTACGGTGCTCCGCAGCGCGGACGAGGTGACCGTCGGCGAGATGATCGACGTAACGCTCGGACGGGGCAGTCTGGCCTGTACGGTCAACGAAACGAGAGGAGAGAACAACCATGGCAAAAAGCTTTGAGGATAACATCACGCGGCTCGAGGAGATCGTGTCGCAGCTTGAGCGCGGCGACGCGAAGTTAGCCGACTCGCTCAAGCTCTTTGAGGAGGGGACGAAGCTCGTCACCTCCTGCGGAAAAATGCTCGACGAGGCGGAGCAGAAGGTCGTGCGCCTGACCAAAGGCGCGGACGGCGCGCCGGTCGAAGCCCCCTTTGCTGCGGAGGAATAGTACATGGAACGAGAACTGTTTGCCCTCCGCATGGAGGAATACCGCACGATGGTCGAGGACTTTCTCGATGCACAATGCATCGCCGCGGACGAGCCCTACGCGCGGCTGCTCGACGCCATGCGCTACAGTCTCACCGCGGGCGGCAAGCGCCTGCGGCCGATCCTGACGCTGGAATTCTGCCGTCTTTGCGGCGGCGATGTTCACGCCGCGCTTCCCGCCGCCTGCGGCGTGGAGCTGCTGCATACCTATTCGCTCATCCACGACGATCTGCCGTGCACGGACGACGACGATCTGCGCCGCGGCAAGCCGTCGAACCACAAGGTGTTCGGCGAGGCCACCGCCGTGCTGGCGGGCGACGCGCTGCAGGCTCTCGCCTTTGAAACGGTGCTCTCCGCGCCGCTTGCGCCGGAGCGCGCGCTGCGCTGTGGGCAGATCCTGACGCACGCCGCAGGTCACGCCGGCATCTGCGGCGGCCAGCAGCTCGACCTCGAATGGGAGGGCCGCTCCCTCGACCGCGACGAGCTGATGGCGATCCATCTGCGCAAAACGAGCGCGCTCATCCGCGCGGCCTGCCTGATGGGCGTCGCCGCCGCGGGCGGCACGGCGGAGCAGGCGGATGCGGCGCAGCGCTATGCCGACGCGCTCGGCCTTGCCTTCCAGATCCGCGACGATATGCTCGACGTGATCGGCGACGAGGCGACCTTCGGCAAGCCCATCGGCTCGGACAAGGCAGAGGAAAAGACCACCTTCGTCGATCTCCTCGGCCTTGCGGCATGTGAGCGTGAAGTCGTGCGCCTGACGGACGAGGCGATCTCCGCGCTCAGTCCGTTCGGCGGAGAAGAGGACTTCCTCGCCGCGCTCTCGCACAGCATGGAAACGCGGAACAAGTAACGCCCGGCAGGGCGGAGACCAAGTGAACCGCAACCCGTCAAGAGGACAGTGAAAAAATATAAAGTTTTCCCGGCCGGCAGCCATGCGCTGCTGGCCGCTTTTTATGCGGCGAGGCAAAGCGCGTGCTTTTCCGTCGGCGTCAGGACGCCAAGATTGCGCTGCACCCGCCTGGTGTTGTAGCAGCGAATATACTGCTGGATCATCTGGACAAGCTCCCGCTTACTGGTGAAACGCCTGCCGTAATAGCGTTCCCGCTTCAGAATGCCCCAGAAACCCTCCATCGGACCGTTATCGATGCAATGCGCCACACGGGACATACTCTGCGTCATGCCTGCCTGTACGAGCTTGTGGTGGAAAGTGCGGTTGGTGTACTGGAAACCTCTGTCGCTGTGGAACAGCGGATGCGCGTCCGGATTGGCTTTCACAGCCTTATCAACGGTCTTGAAAACCAACGGGTTATCGTTGCGCTCGGTGAGCACAAAGGACACGATGAGCAACTCGCAGGCTGGCTCAATGGGATAACCATTTTCCTCGTGTGCTTCCCGGATCGCAGCATAGATGCGGCGCTGTCTTACTTCCGAAAGGCATCTCTCCTCTCGATCTCGTCCAATTTTTTTAGCAGATCACGCTCCATTTCCACCAGATACAGCTTGTGCTTGAGCTGTTCGATCTCGATCTGCGCCTTCTCCAGCTCGGTTCTGGGAGTTTGATCCTTCTTCCTCTTTCCGCGCCGGTCCTCCAGACCGGCCTCGCCCATCTCCTCGAACCGCAGCGTCCAGGTGCGCACCTGCTGGTAGCTTACCTTGTACTTCAA